>Ga0209481_10000002_pt1 | contig 182611 bp, 159 predicted proteins | sample SoiMetdeltSBSDD3_FD_187598 | JGI IMG/M metagenome (GOLD analysis project Ga0209481, IMG submission 187598) | Bulk soil microbial communities from a Populus tree surrounding site in Tennessee, USA - Soil MetaG P. deltoides SBSDD3 (SPAdes) (version 2) | ecosystem: Environmental > Terrestrial >...
GCAGCCGACAACGGTCGTCATCACAAATCCGGCCTATCGCTCCGAGATCAGCGCCAAACTCGCCGAGCTCGGCGTTGTCGCCGATCTCCTGGTGGCGTGATCCGCCGCCACCTCATGGCGTACCAAGGGATTACGCCAATCCTGCTGGCTAGCGTCGATAATTTTCGATTGTCAAATTAGCGCACCGACGGATGACATCGGGCCGCAGCCGACCCACGATGCGTTGCGAAGGCTTGACCGAGTGGTAGGATAATGGATCTTTGTGGATGGAGAGGTCTGGCATGGGTCGTGCTCGGTCATTTCCATATGCGTCGCGGGTTTTGTTGGTCATCGCCACGGTCCTCCTGACCGCCGGGTGGGGGGTCGCCTCACTACGGCCCGGGCCAGCGGCGGCGGCCGACGGAGTCGACTACGTGTTCAACGTGAACTGTCCGATTTCGCACTTCAACAGCGACGACCCAATTGTGTTCCCGGAACAGCCAGGAGTCTCTCACCGGCACGCTTTCTACGGCAATGTTTCAACTAACGCCAATACGACCACGAAATCGCTGACGGCCTCGAAGTCAACGTGCGAGCGTGGCTTCAGTGTGGCCGACCGTTCGGCGTACTGGGTCCCGACCCTTTACCGGAAACTGTCCAACGGCACCCTTCAAGAAATCCGCCTCTCGGGTGGCAACCAGCACCTGGCCGCGTACTACCGGCGCAGCGGCGGATCCGACGGCGAGAAGGTGAAGCCGTTCCCCAAGGGACTGCGAATGGTTGCCGGCAACCCCTTCGCCCGGTCGCCGCAGAACACCATCCAGATCTCCTGGCGGTGCAACGGTGGCGGCGGGGACTTCACGGCGGGCATCCCGAACTGTGCGTCCGGCACGGTCCTGCAGGCCTTCGTCGGCTTCCCGGACTGCTGGGACGGCAAGCACCTCGACACCGCCGACCACAGGTCGCACATGACGTTCTCCCGCGGTGAGCGGGGCTCATGTCCCGCGTCGCACCCGGTGAAGGTGCCGAACGTGACCTTCGAGATCAGCTTCAACATGAGCCCGGTCGCGGGAAGCACGTTCGAGCTGTCCAGCGGCGGGCAGTACAGCCTCCACGGCGACTTCTTCAACGCCTGGGACGATCGGGTGCAGTCGGCGCTGGTGAACTCCTGCCTCAACGCGGGCAGGTACTGCGAGAACATCAAGCTCTCCGAGGTCGACCTGCGCGCGGCGGGTCCGGTCCCGAAGGCGCCGGAGCCGACCCGGTCCGCGGCGCCGAAAGCGACGCCGTCGGCGGGCGTCCCGAGCGCGCACCCCGGTCACGCCGTCGAGGGCACGCCGAGCGCCGCCACGGTCATCGGCGTCTCCGCTGCCCAGCAGGACACCGGTGGGTCGCCGGTTGTCCTCGGTGCGGTGCTCGCCGCGTTCGGTGCCATGGTGCTCGGATCCGCCCTGTTCTACTGGCGCCGTCGCACACCGCAGCGCGCCGCCGGACGTGAGGTGGCCAGACGCCGGGTGTGAGGGCCTAGCGGGCGGAGAGGACGATCGCGGCCTTGGCGCAGTCGAATGCTTCGGCGTAGCGGGCCCGGCATTCCATTCCGCGCAACCGCATGAGGCCGAGGAAGACCTCGTCGTCCCACCAGTCGTGGTGCTTCTGCGACGGGAAAGCGGCGTTGAGCGACGAAACCTTGCGCCGAGCGACCTGGTCGGCGAGCGGCAGGTACAGGTTGGTCCGGCCGAGGTCCCCGTCCCACTTGGGAATTTCGTAATGCAGGACGAGCTGATCGCGGAACGCCTGGGTGGCGAATTCGGCCACCAACCGGTGGTCCTGGTGCGCGTCGTCGCGGCGCGGTGCGAGCACCAGGTCGGGGCTGAGCGTGGCGGCCGCGTCGTGTACGACCTCCTTCGCCGCCAGCCAGTGCGCGGGAAGCCGGCCGTCGGGCAGGCCGTGTAGCGAGAAACTTACGTCCGCACCGGGAAGGAACGCCGCGGCTGCCGCCCGTGCCTCCGCCTGCCGGTCGGGCGTGCCGGTGCACAGGACATAGTGGACACGTAGCCGCGGCTGCATCTCGGCGAGCGACAGCAGCAGGCCACCGGCGGCGATCTCGATGTCGTCCGGATGCGCGCCGAGCGCGACGACCGAGCTGATGCCCGCCGCCCGCAACGAGATCATGCCAGCACGCTGTGGCGTTCGGCGTTCCACAGCATCCACGGGCAGCGGGCACCCTGGTAGAGCTGTTCCATCTCGGCACGGTCCTTGAACGTGTCCACCGCTCGCCAGAAACCCGTGTACGGCTGGGCCAGCAGGCGACCCTCGGCGATCAGCCGGCGGAACGCGTGCGGCACCATGTCCTCACCCTCGCGTAGGGCCTCGAAGATCGATGGCCGGAGGATGAAGTAGCCGCCGTTCTCCCACTGCATCAGCTCACTGAACTCGCGGATGTTCGTCACGACGCCGCCGGAGTTCAGCTCCACCACGTGGTGCGAGGAGATCGGTGGTACGGCCAGCAACGACGCGACTGCCTCGGTGTCGGCGAAGCGGGCCACCATCTCCGGCAGCGGAGCATCGGTCAGCGTATCGGCGTAGTTGGCGAGGAACATGGGTTCGTCCTCGACGTGCTTGCGCACCCGCATGAGCCGTTCGCCGATCGTGGCGTGCTGGCCGGTGTCGATGAATGTGATCGTCCAGTCGGTGATGTCGGTGGCAAACATGCGGATGTCGCGGCCGCCGCCGGCAAGCGTGAAGTCGTTGGAGAGGGTCTCATCGTAGCGCAGAAAGTACTCCTTGACCGCGCTCGCGCCGTACCCCAGGCAGAGGATGAAGTCGGTGTGGCCGAAGTGTGCGTAGTAGCGCATCACATGCCACAGCAAAGGACGGTCGCCGATCATAGCCATCGGCTTCGGTGCGTTGCTCGTCCCTTCCCGCATCCGCATGCCGAGCCCACCACAGAACAGGACCACCTTCACGGCGAGACCACCTCCAGCGACGGGATGGGGAAGACCAGCTGGCAGCCCCAGTCGCGCAGGTAGCTCAGCTGCCCGGTCAGCTCGGTGCGCAGGTTCCACGGGAGCACCAGTACATAGTCCGGCCGGTCGGCCGCGATGCGCTCGGGTTCGTGGATCGGTATGTGCGTCCCGGGCAGAAACCTGCCCTGTTTGTACGGGCTGCGGTCCACCGTATAGGCGAGCAGGTCGGACCGGATGCCGCAGTGGTTGAGCAGAGTGTTCCCTTTGCCCGGCGCGCCGTACCCGACGACCCGCTTGCCCGCGTCGCGTGCGGCGAGCAGAAAGCCGAGGAGGTCACGCTTGATGGTGAAGACCTCCTGGGCGAAATCGGCATGTCCCCGAACCGTGTGCAGGCCGGCGGCGGCCTCGATGTCGAGCAGCGCCTTGACGCGGGACTCCGGTTCTCCCGCGGCGGCAGCGTGCTTCGCGTGCACCCGCAGCGATCCGCCGTGCGTGCCGAGCTCGTCGACGTCCACCACGGTCAGGCCCGCCGTCGCCAGCGCCCGGGAGGCCGTCAGGAGGGACAGGTAGTGATAGTGCTCGTGGTAGATCGTGTCGTACTGCCGGCGTTCGATCAGCCGCATCAGGTGCGGGAACTCCAGTGTGATCAGGCCTTCCGGCTTGACCAGCGCGGCGAGGCCGGCGGTGAAGCCGAGCAGGTCGGGGATGTGCGCGTACACGTTGTTCGCCGCGACGAGGTCGGCCCGACCGTGGACCTGAGCCAGTTCTGCGCCGCTGTCCCGGCCGAGGAACCGCACCTCGGTCCGAACGCCCTTGGCCCGCGCGACCTCCGCCACGTTCGCCGCCGGCTCGATGCCCAGCACGGGGATACCGCGGGACACGAAGTGCTGCAGCAGGTATCCGTCGTTGGACGCCACCTCGGTGACGAGGCTGTCCGGTCCCAGGCCCAGCCGGACCGTCATGTCGTCGGCGTACCGCCGCGCGTGCGTGACCCAGGAATCGGAGTACGACGAGAAGTACGCGTAGTCGGAGAAGATGTCCTCGCCGGGCACGTACGCCGGTAGCTGGACAAGCAGGCACGCATCGCAGATCCGGACATGCAGCGGGTAGAACGACTCCCTGGCGTCGAGCTGGTCGCCGGTGAGGTAGCTCTCGCACAACGGCGACATGCCCAGATCGACGAAAGTCCTCGTTACCTGAGCACCACACAGCCGGCAGCCGAACCCGGTTCCCACGACCACACCCTCTCGCCACGATCGAGGCTTAACGTACTGGGGAGCGCCGGGGGTGGTGGGCGAGGTGTAAGAAACCCGCCAGTGGGCGTACGGCCGGAGGCCTTGTGCGTAGAGTTGCGCCGTCTCGTGCCGTTGCCGCGGGCCGTCACGGCGCGGCCGGCAGTCCGTTGTCCGGCGCCGTGTGCGCCGAGTGGGAGCAAATGAACCATGCGCGTTCTGGTGACCGGCCACGAAGGCTATCTGGGGAGCGTCCTGACCCCCCGTCTGGCGGCCGCCGGACACGATGTCCACGGGCTCGACACCGGGCTCTTCGCGGACTGCCTCGTCGGCCCGTCGCCCGATCCGGTCGCCGCGCTCCGGATGGACCTGCGCGACGTTTCGGTGGACCACTTGGTGGACCTTCGTCTCGACGCCGTCATCCATCTCGCGGCGCTGTGCAACGACCCGCTCGGCAATCTCAACCCCTCGTTGACCTACGACATCAACCACCGGGCCACTATCGGGCTGGCCCGAGCCGCGAAGGCCGCCGGCGTATCGCGTTTCCTGTTCTCCTCGTCGTGCAGCCTCTACGGAGCCGGGGACACCGACGCACCGCTCGACGAGAACGCCACGTTCGCGCCGGTGACGCCGTACGGCGAGTCGAAGATTCTCAGCGAACGGGACCTCGTCACGCTCGCCGATGACGACTTCTCGCCGGTCTTCCTGCGCAACGCCACGGCGTACGGCTTCTCGCCCCGGCTCCGCGGCGACCTCGTCGTCAACGACCTCGTCGCGCACGCGTTGCTGATCAACGAGGTGCGGCTGCTCAGCGACGGATCGGCCTGGCGCCCGTTGGTGCACGCGGACGACATCGCCGCGGCGTTCGTGGCGCTGCTGGAGGTACCCCGCGAGCGGGTGCACGGCCGGGCCTTCAATGTCGGGCAGTCGGGGGAGAACTACCGCATCCGAGATGTCGCCGAGCTGGTCCGCGAGATCGTCGGCGGCACCGTGACGTTCGCCCGGGGCGCCGGCACCGATCTGCGGAACTACCGGGTCTCCTGCGACCTGATCGCCCAGGACGTACCGGAGTTTCGTCCACAGTGGACATTGCGGAAGGGTATCGACCAGCTCGTCGAGAGCTACCGGCGGTACGGCCTGACCATCGATGCGCTCACCGGCGAACGCTGCCAGCGACTCAAGCGGATAACGGCGTTGACCGGCTCCGGGCGCCTCGACGACCAGCTCCGCTGGACGCTCACCGGGTGAGGTAACGGCAGGACAGGTCCGCGGTCCAGTGCTCCTCAGCCGGGCTGATGGGCACCGTCGTGACCGACTCGGCCGTGCACCGCTGCCGGGCCGCCGGCAGCTCGTCGCTCCACCGTGGACCGTCGGCGCGGGAGTTGTTCACCCGCAGGTTCACCGCCCAGACGAGGGCGAGCAGCACGGTCAACGCGTAGACGGGCACCCGGCTGCGCGCCGGCTGGAGCAGCGCCACGAGCGCGGTGACCACCAGAAGGGCGGGCGCGACCGTGTATCGCGGCGTGGCCACCCCGCTCAACAGGACCGGCAGGGCATAGAGCGCGGCCGCGTGGCCGGCGGCGAGCAGGGCCAGCCGCCAGTCGGGCCGGGTCAGCCGGGCCAGGGCCACGACGACGGCCGCGGCGACCAGCAACCAGGCCAGGCCCGCGAGCGCGATCCAGCGGGCGTCGACCTCGGTGCCGAGCCACCGCTCGCCGATCAGCGGCGCGGGAACCGCGCTCAGGACCACGCCGGTCACCGCGCGGACCGGGTCGGGGTCCAGCGGTCGTTCGCTCGCGCCGGTTGCCAGGCCGAGCAACTGCGCCGCCACACCGGCGCCGAGCACGCCGGCCAGTACGACGGCGTGTCGCTGCCGGCCCCGCCAGGCTTCGCAGACGGCCAGCGGCAGGAACGTCAGCACAAGGATGTCGCTGGTGGCGACGAGCGCGACGAGGAGGACCGCCACCGTCTTCGCCGCGGCGGAGGCGGGGCGCCAGAGCAGGATCCAGAAGAGCGCGTACAGGCCGTACCAGTGCAGGTTTGCCACCGAGTTGAGGACGTCGCTCTGGGCGACCGGGACGACCACAACGGGCGCCGCCACCAGGAAGCGTGACAGGGGCGACCGGAGCAGCTCAGCGGACGACGCGTAGACGAGCACCGCGAGCGAAGCAACCACCAGGGCGGCCTCGATCGCCAGGACGGTGGCCGCCGCGCTCGGCGGGAACAGCGTGGCGACCGCGGTCAGCAGTCGCGGGACCAGGTGGAAGTAGCCGGCGTACGACATACCCACGGCCTCCAGGGCACCGTGGCGGGTGGCCTCGCCGAGGAAGACGGCGCCGTCCTCCGCCCAGACGGTGTCGAGGGCGCCGGCACCGGGCTGGCGCAGCAGGCCGACGGCGGTGCCGGCCAGGACGGCGGCTCCGGCGACGAGAGCGTTGATGGCCGCGGATGATCGCGTCACTCGCGCGATGCTAGGCACCCCCGCCGCCCGGCAGTGTCCGTGAGGCGACACCCCGGCGCACAAACTCCGGGGAGTTTGTGGCAATGGAGATGCTCATAACCACAAACTGCCCGCAGTTCGTGCGTCCCGTTAGCGGGCCTCCTGGCGGGGGAGGACCACCTCGCGGACGATCAGCTGGATCGCCGCGCAGGCCGGGATCGCGATCAGCGCCCCGACGACGCCCAGCAGGGCCACGCCGAGCAGCGCGCTGATGATCGCGGCGAGATCGGTGACCCGGACCGCCCGGGCCATCACCCGGGGGTAGATGACCCAGTTCTCCAGTTGCTGGTAGAGCACGAAAAAGATCACCGATGCGATGCCGACCGGGATCGAGGTGGCGAACGCGACAATCGTCACCACGACCGCGCCGAGCATCGCGCCGATCTGCGGGATGAGGTCGGTGATGGCCACGACGACCGCGAGCGCGGCCGGGTACGCGATGCCGGCGATCAGCATGAACGTGAACGAGCAGATGCCCGCGCAGATCGCGATCGCGAGCGCGCCGGCGATGTAGGCGCCCACCTTGCGCAGGATCTCGTCACCGAGGGCGCGGACCCGCTCCCGCCGCGACGCCGGCACGATCCGGTAAGCGCCGTCCTTCAGGCGGTCGAACGCCGCCAGGAAGTAGATCATCAGCAGCAGCACGGTGAGCACGTTGAAGATCGTGCCGAAGACCAGCCCGACCCCGCCGAGCACACCACCCAGCGCCGCGGTCAGGTTGCCCGGTGTGATGACCGCCTTGGCGCGCTCGATGATGTCGTACCGTTCGGTCAGGTCGCGGATCAGCGTGTTGCGGTTCAGCTCGTCCAGGTACGCCGGTAGCTGGTCGGCGAACTCGGTGATCTGCCGGATCAGCGGGGGTACCAGCGCGAACAGCCCGCCACAGAAGAGCAGCAGCCCGCCGACCGCGACGATGGCGACGGCCAGCCCGCGCGGCACGCCCCACCGGTTCAGCAGGCTCACCGCCGGGTTCAGCCCCACGGCAAGGAAGATGGCGATGAAGATCAGCACGAGGATGTTCAACGCACCGACCAGGGCCTGCACGCCGTAGTACGCGGTGAGCGCGCCGAACCCGCCGATCAGGCCGAGATAGAACGGTCCACGTTGGAACGGGCGGCCGACCGGGCCGAACCGCGCCCGGGACGGCTCGGTGGCCGGGTCCGTGTCGCTGGCGTCCGGCTCGTCCGGTGCCGGCTGCTGCTTGCCGGCTGCCTTCGGCTTCTCCACGACGTCCAACCTCCCATGTGGACTATCGGGGAGAGAGTAGGCCCTCGACCGGGATCTTTCTAGTCGCGGTCGGCGCTGACCTTGTCGGCGTCGGTCCGCTCGTCCGCCTCCGCCGGCTCGTCCATCTCCGCCGGCTCGCCCGCCTTCGCCCGCGCCGGCTCGGTGGCCCTGGCCGGTCCGCGGTCCGCGGCCGGTTCCGGTGCCCGTTCGGCAACCGGCTCGGCGACCGGCTCGACGACCGGCTCGACGACCGGTTGCGCCGCCGGCTCGGCGACCGGCTCGACGACCGGTTGCGCCGCCGGCTCGGCCTCCGCGGCCCGCCGGGCGGCGGCCTCCTCGACGTGCTGGTCCGCCCGCGCCCGCGCGGCCCGGATGACCTGCTCACCCTCGGCGCGCCGGGTGGCGACCCACTGCTCGGTCTCGGTGCGCAGGTTCTCCGCGTGCGACTCGGCCTGCTTGCGCAGCTCCTCGGCTCGAGCGCGGAGCTGGTTGGCGTAGTGCTCGGCGTGCGCGCGCAGCTCGGCCGCGTCCCGTTCGGCCTGGGAGCGCAGCGCGGCCGCCTGCTGCTGGGCCTGGGCCAGCTCCTGGTGCACGGCGTTGCGCCAGGCGGTCAGTTCCTGCTCGGCATGGCTCCGGCGGGCCGCGATCTCCTGCTCCACCTGGGCGCGCGCCGACATCGCGTACGCGTCGGCCTGGTGCCGACCCTGCTCCACCTGGGTCGCGGTGGCCTCGCCGATGCGCCGGGCCTCCTGCTGCGCCCCGGCCACCATGGCCTCCGCCTCGGCCCGCCGCTGCTCGGCGTACTGCTGCGCCTCGGTCCGCAGCTTCGCCGCGTGCTGCTCCGCGTCCGCCCGGCCCTGGGCGACCTGCTCCTGCGCGGACCGGATCTCGGCCGCCACGCGCTGCCGCCGCTCGTGGTCGACCTTCTCCTCCTCGGCCCGCCGGGCCGCGAGGGCGATCTCGAAGTCCCGCATGGCTTCCGTGGCCCGTCCGTGAGCCCCGGCCAGGATCCGGTCGGCCTCGGCCCGCTGCTCCGCGATCTCCTGAAGAGCGCCCTTCTTGATCGCTTCGGCCTGCTGTTCGGCGAGGGCGAGCATCTGCCCGACGAGTGGGCCCATGTGGCGGAAGGAGGCCTTGTCGACGGCCGGACCGCGCTGGCGGAGCTCGGTCACCTCGAGCTGCAGTCGCTCCACCTGGCTCACCAGGGCCTGGATCTGGGCGTACGCCTGATCCCGCTCGGATGCGAGCGCCGCGACCTCGGCCTCGACCTGGCTGACGTACCGGTCGACCTGTTTCTTGTGGTATCCACGGAAACCCAGCTCAAAACTGGGCTCTGTGGCCACACCTTCGCCAAGAGCGAACAGTTCTCCGCCGTGCGACATGGCTCCATCCTCACACGCATCGTCCCGCCACGCGCGGATACACACCGTCGTGACGGGACGTGCGGTTAATTGTCCACTTGCGCTGACATATCTCGCTGTTTGTGATACCCCCAGGCTCAGCCAGGCCTTGCAGGATCAGGCGTGGACGTCGCTCGACTGGTCCGACTTCTTGCCGCCCTTGGCGGACCCGGCGCCGGGCGCCGCGGCCGGAGCCACGCTCGGCACGATGCCGGCCAGGCCGGAGAGCATCTGGCCCAGCTGCGCGGTGACCGCGTCCTTCTGCCGGGTGAGCTCCTCGACCTCGCGACGCGCGGTCTGCGTGGTCAGTTCGGCCTCGGTCCGCGCCTCGGTGACCAGGCGGTGCGCCTCGGCGCGCGCCTCGTTCACCATCCGGTCGGAGTGGTTCTTGGCCTTCTCCACGGTATCGTTCGCGTGCCGCTCGGACTCGATCCGGCGAGCCTCGGCGCGCTGCTCGATCTCCTTGGCCCGGTCCTCGGCGGCGCGGGCGCGCTCCTCGGCCTCGCCGACGAGCTTCTGCGTCGCGGCCACGGCGGCGGTGTGCCGCTGCGACTCCTCGCGCTCGGACTTCTCCCGGCGCTCGGCCAGCTCCAGCGCGAGGCTCTGGAGGTCCTTGTCCCGCTTGTCGCGGGCGTCGGCGAGGGTCTTCGACGCCTCGGCGCGCTTCTCCTCGGCCTCGCGGGCGGCCTTGGCGCGCAGCTGGGTGATCTCCCGCTCGGCGGTGGCCCGCAGGGTGGCGACCTCCCGCTCCACGGTCGCCTTCAGCTCGGCGACCTCGTGCGCGGTCGCGGTACGCAGAGCCTTGGTCTCCCGGTCGGCGTCGGCGCGCAGCGTGTCGGCCTCGCGGCGGGCCTGGACGCGTACCTCGGCAGCCTCGCGTTCGGCGGCCGTACGCATGTTGCCGGCCTCGCGCTCGGCGGTCGCCTTCATGGCGGCGGCCTCGGCGCGGGCCTTGTCGGTGATCTCGCGGGCCTCGAGGCGGGCGGCGGAGAGGATGCCCTCCGACTCGCGCTTGGCCTCGTTGCGGTGGTCGTTCGCCTGCTCTTCGGCGAGCCGCAGGATCTGCTCGACGCGGGTACCGAGACCGGACAGCGTCGGCCGGCTGCTCTCCTCGAGCTGTTTGGTCTGGTCGGTCAGCTTCTGCTCCGCGGAGCTGAGTCGCTGCTCAGCCTGGCGCAGTCGGCGCTGGACCTCCTGCATGCGCTGTTCCGCCTCGGCCCGGGCCTGCTCGGTCTGGGCCAGCAGAGCGTTGAGCCGCTTGAGATGGTTGTCCACCTGCTGGCGTTCGTACCCGCGGAGGACGACCGTGAAGTCGTGTTCGGTGTTCGCGTTGTCGAAGAACGCGATGGAGGACTGAGGCTGCTGGGGCATTGGCACATACTTGCAGACCTACCCTGGCCCTTCGCAAGGGCGTACGCACTATGTCGCCCAGAGTTGACATGGTCCACCTGAAGGGTGGACATCAACTGGCGCGGAACCTGGTGATGGCCGCTTCGTGCCGTTGCCGGAGAGCCTCGTCCCGGACGCCGAGACCGGCTTCGGGAGCGAGGCAGAGCACGCCCACCTTGCCCTGGTGCGCGTTGCGGTGCACCTCGTACGCGGCCTGCCCGGTCTGCTCCAGCGGATAGATCTTCGACAGCGTCGGGTGGATCCGGCCGAGCGCGATCAGCCGGTTCGCCTCCCACGCCTCGCGGTAGTTGGCGAAGTGACTGCCGACGATCCGCTTGAGTTGCATCCACAGGTACCGGTTGTCGTACTGGTGGATGAAGCCGCTGGTCGATGCACAGGTCACGATCGTCCCGCCCCGGCGGGCCACGAACACCGAGGCACCGAAGGTCTCCCGGCCCGGGTGCTCGAAGACGATGTGCGGGTCCTCGCCGCCGGTCAGCTCGCGGATCCGCTCGCCGAACCGCTTCCATTCCTCGGGGTCCTGCGTCTCCTCGTCCCGCCAGAACCGGAAACCCTCGGCCGCGCGGTCGATGACGAGGTCGGCACCCATCCGCCGGCACAGCTCGACCTTGTCCGGGCTGGAGACCACGCAGACCGGGATCGCGCCGCCGCCGAGGGCGAGCTGGGTCGCGTACGAGCCGAGCCCGCCGGAGGCACCCCAGATCAGCACCACGTCACCCTGCTTCATGGCGGCGCCGTGGTGGGAGACGAGTTGCCGGTACGCGGTGGAGTTGACCAACCCGGGACAGGCCGCCTCCTCCCAGGTGAGGTGCTTCGGCTTGGGCATGAGCTGGTTCGCCTTCACCAGGGCCAGCTCGGCCAGGCCGCCGAAGTTGGTCTCGAATCCCCAGATGCGCTGCTCCGGGTCGAGCATGGTGTCGTCGTGACCGGCGGCGTCCTCCAGCTCGACGCTCAGGCAGTGCGCGACCACCTCGTCGCCCGGCCGCCACACGGTGACCCCGGGGCCGACCCGCAGCACCACGCCGGCCGCGTCCGAGCCGACGACGTGGTACGGGAGGTCGTGGCGCTTCGTGAGCGGAGACACCTTGCCGTACCGGCGCAGGAAGGTGAACGTCGACAGCGGCTCGAAGAGGGACGTCCAGACGGTGTTGTAGTTGATCGCGCTGGCCATCACGGCGATCAATGCCTCGCCGGGCCCGACCTCGGGGGTGGGCACCTCGTGCAGGTGCAGCGCCTTGCGCGGGTCCTTGTCCCGGCTCGGGATGCCGTCGAACATCCCGGTCTCGTCGGCCCGCACGACGATCCCCCGGTACGACTCCGGCACGGGCAGAGCGGCCATGGCGGCGCGGCTGCCGGTCGGCTCCATGATTGCCTCGAGGATCCGGTGCACGGCTGACCTCCCGTCGACGGTTCCCCTTATGTTACTGGCCGGTAGGGCCAAGCCCGGAGCGGTTTGTGAAAAACCGCACTGCGTCAGGTGCCGGCCAGGCGCGCGACGATCAATGCCGCGGCGGACAGGTTGTTGCCGAGGTTCAGGTAGCTGATACCGTACTCGTCCCGCAGCGCCTGCAGGCGCTCGACGCACCCGGCCACACTGCCGCGCAGCACGGCCACCGAGCCGGAGATCGCATCCGGCGGGGCGGACCGGGCGAGACTCGACGTCCACCCGTGCTCCTCGTTCCCGTGCTGGATCCGCAGGTCGAGGATGCTCAGCTGGAACTCCGGCCGGCTCGGATCCCGGCCCGCAGCGACCGCACCCGCGCGCGCCCAGGCGACCTTCTGGCGTACCCGGTCGCCGCTCAGGTCAGCGACAGCCGAGCCCGGTTCGGTCTGCGCCGACAGGCGCGGGTTGATGCCGACGATGTCGGCCACTCGACCGGCCAGCTCGAGCACCCGGCGACCACCACCACCGACGAGCAGCGGCGGGTGCGGCCGTTGTACCGGCGCCGGAACGCCGGTCACGCCGGAGAGCTGGTAATGCTTGCCGGTGTACGACATACTCCCGCCGGCGAAGAGCGTCCTGATCACGTCGATCGACTCCGCGAGGCGCTCGATTCGTAGGCCGGGCGGGTCGAAGGGCAGGCCCAACGCCTCGTAGTCGGCGCGAAGCCAGCCGGCACCCAGCCCGATCTCGACGCGACCGCCGGAGAAGACGTCGAGGTTGGCCATCGCCCGGTGGACGAGCAACGGATGGCGAAGGTCGTTGGCGAGTACCGCGCTGACGACTCGCAGCCTGGTCGTCGCCTCCGCGGCCACGGTCATCGCCACGATGGGGTCCATCGACCATCCGCCGCTCACGTGATCGGAGATCGCGACGGAGTCGAAGCCGAGATCCTCGATCCGCCGGACCCGGTCCCGCCAGGTGTCCATGCGGTCGTCGAGGACCGGCATCGAGGCCATGAACCGGAATCGCGCCATCGGCACAGGCTAGGGCTCCGGCCGGTCGCCGGGCGCGCCCGGTCGGGAACGTGTCAGGCAGGCTCGACCAGCTCGACCAGTACCCCGCCGGCGTCCTTGGGGTGGACGAAGTTGATCAGGGAGCCGGCCGTACCGCGGCGGGGCTCGTCGTAGAGCAGCCGCAGGCCCTTGGCCCGCAGCGCGGCCGAGGCCGCCTCGACATCGTCGACGGTGTACGCGACCTGCTGGATGCCCGGGCCGCGGCGATCGAGGAACGTCGCGATCGTGGAGTCCGGCGAGAGCGGGGCGAGCAGCTGCAGCCGGGCGGGGCCGTCGCCGACGGCGAGCATGGCCTCGCGTACCCCCTGCTCCTCGTTGGTCTCGGTGTGCACGCACCGCATCCCGAAGACCTGCTCGTAGAACGCGATCGCCGCGTCCAGGTCGGCGACCGCCACGCCGACGTGGTCGATGCCACGGAGCCCGATGTCAGCCATGGCGATAGTCTGACCCAAGTCGACGTTCAGTTCGGGAGGGGCCCCATGACCTCGGTCATCGTCAACGGTGCGCGGACGCCGATGGGGCGGCTCCTCGGCGCGCTCAAGGACGTCCCGGCCACCACGCTCGCCGCGACGGCCATCCGGGCGGCGCTGGAGCGCTCGGGAGTCGCGCCGGACCAGGTGCAGTACGTGATCCTGGGGCAGGTCCTGCAGGCCGGCGCCGGTCAGTTGCCGGCCCGCCAGGCCGCGGTCGCCGCCGGGATCCCGATGGGCGTACCGGCCATCACGATCAACAAGGTCTGCCTCTCCGGTCTGGACGCGATCGCGCTGGCCGACCAGCTGATCCGGGCCGGCGAGTTCGACCTCGTGGTGGCCGGCGGCATGGAGTCGATGACGCTCGCGCCGCACCTGCTGATCCGCCAGCGGGTCGGGTACAAGTACGGCGACGTGACGATGCTGGACCACATGGCGTTCGACGGGCTGAGCGACGCGTACGACGGGGTGTCGATGGGGGAGTCGACCGAGCGGCACAACGCCCGGCTGAACATCACCCGCGAGGAGCAGGACGCGTTCGGTGCCGCCAGCCACCAGCGGGCCGCGGCCGCGCAGAAGGAGGGCCGGTTCGCCGAGGAGATCGTGCCGGTGGAGACCCGGGCCGGGCTGGTCGCCGACGACGAGCAGATCCGGCCGGAGACGACGGTCGAGTCGCTGGCCAGACTGCGACCGGCGTTCGCCAGGGACGGGACGATCACCGCCGCCACCAGCTCGCCGATCTCGGACGGTGCGTGCGCGGTCGTGGTGATGCGCAAGGAGCGGGCGGACGCGCTCGGCCTGCCCTGGCTCGCCGAGATCGGCGCGCACGGGAACGTCGCCGGCCCGGACAACTCGCTGCAGTCCCAACCCGCCAACGCGATCGCCGACGCCCTGGCCAAGGCCGGACTCTCCACCGAGGACCTCGACCTGGTCGAGATCAACGAGGCGTTCGCCGCGGTCGGCATCCAGTCCATGCGCGATCTCGGACTCAGCCACGACATCGTGAACGTCAACGGCGGCGCGATCGCGCTGGGGCACCCGATCGGGATGTCCGGCGCCCGGCTCGCGCTCACCCTCGCGCTGGAACTGCGCCGCCGGGGCGGCGGCCTCGGTGCGGCCGCCCTCTGCGGTGGCGGTGGCCAGGGCGACGCCCTCCTGCTGCGCGTGCCCACCTCGACCGCACAAACTGCGGGCAGTTAGTGGCTATGGTGCCCCGCATGACCACAAAGTCCCCGCACTTTGTGCTGGAGGGGGCATGAGGCTGCGGCGTTCGCGGGACGTACCGCTGTTGGTCGAGCAGGCCCGGGAGGGTGACCCGCGCGCGGTGGCCAGGCTGATCTCACTGGTCGAGTCCGGGGACGAGGCCCTGCCGGAGATCGCCGCGGCGCTCGCCCCGCACACCGGGCAGGCCGAGGTCATCGGGCTGACCGGATCGCCCGGTGTGGGCAAGTCCACGACGACCAACGAGCTGGTCCGGGCGTACCGGGCCGCCGGCCGGCGGATCGGCGTGCTCGCGGTCGACCCGTCCAGCCCGTTCACCGGCGGGGCGATCCTCGGCGACCGGGTACGGATGCAGGACCACGCCACCGACCCGGGCGTCTACATCCGGTCGATGTCCAGCCGCGGGCACCTGGGCGGGCTGGCGGCCGCGACACCCCAGGCGGTCCGGGTACTGGAGGGTGCCGGCTGCGAGGTCGTCCTGGTCGAGACCGTCGGGGTCGGCCAGGCCGAGGTCGAGGTGGCGAGCCTCGCCGATACCACGGTCGTGCTGCTCGCACCCGGGATGGGCGACGCGATCCAGGCCGCGAAGGCCGGCATCCTGGAGATCGCCGACATCTTCGTGGTGAACAAGGCGGACCGCGACGGCGCCGATTCCACGTACCGGGACATCCAGGGGATGCTCGCGCTGGGTGAGCGGAGGCCGGGCGAGTGGCGGCCGCAGGTGATCCGGGCCGTCGCGTCGCGGGGCGAGGGCATCGACGACATCGTCGGGGCGATCGCCAAGCACCGGGCGTGGCTGATCGAGCACGGAGAGCTGGCCCGCCGGCGGGAGACCAGGGCCTGCGCCGAGGTCGAGGCGATCGCGTTGGGCACGCTGCGTGACCAGTTGGCCTCGGTCCGCGACGGTACGGCCCTGCCGGCGCTCGCCGCCCGAGTCGCAGCCGCCGACCTGGATCCGTATGCGGCCGCCCGCGAACTTCTCCGGAGCCTTACCGACTAGTTAGGGTGTCCCGGGTTACCTGACGACGTACGCATGGGGAGGAACCACGGTGACGGCGTGGACCGTCATGCTGCGCGGCATCCGGCACCGGGCCGGCCGCTCGCTGGTCGTACTGCTGCTCGCGCTGGTGGCGACCACGGCGGCGGTGATCGTGCCGGCGTACAGCCGCGCGGCCCAGCAGTCCGTGCTCACGGACGGGCTGCGGGCGGCGCCGTCGACCGGTACCAGCCTCGCGATCTCGGCGGAGGGCACGGCCGCCACCGCACCGGCGGCGCACGGTGCGACCGGTGACGCCCGCTCGGCGGTCAGCGCCGCGCTGCGCCGGCACCCGGTCCTCGCCGGCCTGGTCGACCGGCCGGTGGGCGGGGTCGACACCCAGGCGATGGTCACCGGCCGGCCGGTACCGCTGGCCACCCGGTTCAGCTACCGCGACAACGCCTGCGCGCACCTGCGGATCGTCGACGGCTCGTGCTTCGTCGACCCGGACGAGGTCCTCGTCAGCGAGCGGACCGCCACGGCGCACGGGATCGCGGTCGGCCAGCGGCTGCTGCTGCGGCTCGGCAGCGACAACTACGGCTTCGACGTCGCCGGGCTGTACGCGCCGAAGGACACCGCCGAGCCGTACTGGGGGCGGACCGCGTACTTCTCCGGCGGCGGGACCACCGACGGCGCGGAACAGATCGACGCGGTCTTCACCAGCGCGGAGGAGGACGTCCGCAAGGACGGCGAGTCGACCGTCGCGCTGCGGCTGGAATACCCGTTGCGGACCGGCGCCGTCCGGCTGGACCAGGTCGCGCCGCTCAAGACCGAGCTGGGTACGTTCGGCCTCGCGCTGCGCGCTGCCGAGCTGGAGCTGAACACCGCCCTGCCGTCGGCTCTGTCCGATGTGGACGCCGACCAGAAGGCGATCGGCCGGACCGTACCCGTCATCGCGGTACCGCTGATCCTGCTGTGCTGGTTCGTGCTCTTCCTGCTCGTCGCGGCGCTGACCGAGGAGCGCGGCCCGGAGATCGCGCTGGCGAAGCTGCGCGGGTTCCCGGCCGGCCGGGCCGCCCGGTTCGGGCTCGGTGAGGTGCTGCTGCTGATCGCGCTGGCCGCGCCGGCCGGGGTCGCCGCCGGGCTCGGGCTCGTCGAGCTGGCCGCCCGGTTCACCCTCGCCGAGGACACCGGCGTCGAGATCCGCTGGCCGGTGTTCGCGGCGGCCGCGCTCGCGCTCGCCGCGGCCGCGCTCGCCGCCCTGCTCGCGGCCCGGCGTACCCTCCGGCGACCGGTGCTCGCCCTGCTGCGCCGGGTGCCCGAGCGGGCCCGGTGGCAGGCCGGCCTGGCCGAGGGCGTGGTCGTCGCGCTCGCCGGCGCCTCGCTGTTCGCGGCCATCGGCGACCGCTCGTCCCCGCTCGCCCTGCTGGCCCCGGCGCTGGTCGCGGTCGTGGCCGGCATCGTCGCCGCCCGCCTGCTCGGGATCTGGGCCCGGGTACGGCTCGCGGTCGCGCGCCGGCGGGGTCGGGTGCCCGCCCTGCTGTCGGCCGCCCAGCTGGCCCGCCGGCCGTCCAGCCACCGGCTGGTGATCGTGGTGACCGTCGCGATCGCGCTGCTCGCGTTCGCAGCCACCGCGTGGGACGTCGCGGCGCAGGCGCGCAGCGACGCGGCCGACGACACGGTCGGCGCGTCCCGGGTCTACACGGTCACCGCCGAGCACCCCCGGGCGCTCTCCGACGCGATCGGCAAGGCCGACCCGAGCGGCAACTCGATGGCGGTCGTCCGCACCGACGTGCCGTACGCGGACGGCCGGGTCGAGCTGATCGGCGTGCAGACCACCGCGCTGCCGGCGGTCGCCGTGTGGCGCGGCGAGGACCGGGCCGCGCTGGGCCGGATCGCCGGGGCGCTGCGGCCGGCCGTGGCGGAACCGTTGCGGGTCAAGGACCGCATCGACGTAGCCGCCGACGCGGGTGGCCTGGGCCAGCTGCCGGTACGGTTCTCCGCGGTCGTCTCGGCGCCCGGCGAACCGCCCCGCACGATCTCGATGGGCAACCTCGCGGCCGGGTCCCGGGTGTACCACGCCTCGGTCCCGGAGTGCCGGACCGGCTGCCGGTTGATGGGCCTCGCGTTCACCCGCGCGGGCGCCGAGGGCGGCCGGTTCACCGCGACCGTCAACGTCCGCGGCATCCGGTCGAACGACGGCGACGTGACACCCCGGTTCGACGTGGCCGACGCGTGGCGGCCCGGGGCCGGCGCGGCGACCGTCAAGCCCGGTGCGGCGCTGTCCATCTCGGTGTCGTCGACCGAGGCGAGCGACATCGTCGTCGAGTACGCCGACACCCCGGCCGCGCTGCCCGCGGTGCTTGCCGGCGCCACGCCCGCGGACGACCCCGCGGCGGCCGAGTTCCGCTTCCCCGGCCTGGCCGAGCAGCCGCACCCGTTCTCGGTCGCGCAGCGCAGCGTCCGGTTGCCCCGCGCGGGCACCCACGGCCTGCTGTTCGACCTGGACTACGCGGTCCGGGTGGCCGAGCGCACGGCCAGCCTCGCCGACTCCACCCAGCTCCGGTACGAGGTGTGGGCCAACCCCGCCGCACCGGCCGACCTCGCGGCCCGGCTCGGCGACGCCGGCCTGCAGGTGCTGCGCGAGGAGACCGTCGCCAGCGAGCTGGACCACCTGGGCCGGCGGGCACCCGCGCTCGGGCTGCGGCTGTACCTGCTCGCCGGAGCCGCCGCGGTGGCGCTGGCGGTCGGCGTGGTGCTGCTGACCGCGTACGTGGGCGTGGACACCCGGCTCTACGAGCTGGCCGCGCTGCGGGTGACCGGCGTGCGCCGGCGCCTGCTGCGCCGCGGGATGCTGCGCGAGTACGGCGCGCTGCTCGCCATGCCGCTCGTCATCGGCTTCCTGGTCGGCGGCGCCGGTGCGCTGCTGATGCTGCCGGGTGTCCCGCTGGTCACCGTGGACACCCCCGCCGGTGACCTGCGCTGGGAACCGGGGCTCGGCGCGCTGCCGGCCGCCCTGGCGGTCACCGGTCTGGCCCTGCTGGTCACCGTGGGGGTCGTCCTCCGGATGCTGCGTCGTGCTACACCGGACAGAATCTCCGGGGAGGTGCGGTGAGCGGAGCGAGGGGTGCGGTGACGTGACTGCGCTGATGGTGCCCGAGCCGCGCGCGACCGCGGTCCGGCCGGTACCCGGGCTCGGGGTGAGCTGTCGCGGGCTGGTCTACATCTACCGCCTGGAGGGGTACGACGTCGTCGCGCTCGGCGGGGTCGACCTGGACATCGCGCCGGGCGAGGCGGTCGCGCTGGTCGGCCCGTCCGGCTCCGGCAAGTCCACCCTGCTGGCCCTGCTCGCCGGCCTGCTGCGGCCGTCCGCCGGCCGGGTCCAGGTCGGCTCGCACGACCTGGTGAAGGCCGGCGACGCCGAGCTGTTGAAGCTGCGGGCCACCGATGTCGGCGTGGTGCTGCAGGGTGCGGCGCGCAACCTGCTGCCGTACCTGACCGCCGAGCAGAACGTCCGGTTCGCGCAGCGCGGCGCACCGGCCGAGCGGCGCCGCGACCTGCCCGGCGCCCGGGAGGTGCTGGCGCTGGTCGGGCTCGGTGCGCGGGGCCGGCACCGGATGCGTCCCGGCTCCCTCGCACCGGGTGAGCGCCAGCGGCTCGCCCTCGCCGTCGCGCTCGCGACCCGGCCCGGGCTGCTGCTCGCCGACGAGCCGACCAGCCAACTGGACACCCGTACCCGCGATGACGTGGTTGCGGCGCTGGACTCGGTGCGGCGTTCGGGGACGACGGTGGTGGTGGTCACCCACGACCCGGAGGTGGGTGCCCGGCTCGGCCGGACGGTGACGATCCGGGACGGCCGGGTGGGTGCCGAAGGTCGGCTCGGCGAGGAGTACGCGGTCGTCGGCCGGGACGGGACCGTCCACCTGCCGATGGAGGTGCTGCGGGTGATCGGCCCGGGCTCGCTGGTCCGCGTCGAGCTGCGGGCGGACGGCACGGTGCTGATGAGCCCGGCGGCCGAGAACACGGTGGCGCTGCCGCGGACCGGCGACGGGATCCACAACGGCTCGGGAGGCACCCCATGAGGACGCTGGTCGCGGACCGGATCACGGTGGCGTACGGCAAGGGCCAGCCGGTGCTCCGGGAGGTCTCCACGGCCGCCGTGCCGGGGCGGGTGCTCGCGGTGACCGGGGCGTCGGGCGCGGGCAAGACGACGCTGCTGTGGGCGATGGCGGGGCTGCTGCGACCGGTGCACGGCGCGGTGACCGTAGACGGCGTGGCGCTGCGCGACCGGGACCACGCGGTGGCGCAGCGGGTGGTGCTGGTCCCGCAGGACAACGGGCTCGCCACGATCCTCACCGCCGGGGAGAACGTCCAGGTCGCGCTCGTCGCCGCCGGCGCACCGCCGGCGGACGCGCGGCGGATCACGGTCGACTCGCTGGACCGGCTGGGCCTGTCCGGCCAGGCCGACCAGCTCGTCGAGGAGCTCTCCGGCGGCCAGCAGCAGCGGACCGCGATCGCTCGTGGCCTGGCCCTGCGCGGCGACGTGCTGCTCGCCGACGAGGTGACCAGCGAGCTGGACGCGGCCAACCGGCAACGGGTGCTCGACCTGCTGCGCGAGGAGGCGAGCCGGGGCGCGGCGGTCGTCTTCGCGACCCACGACCCGGAGGCGGCGGCCGTCTGCGACGGTGAGCTGCACCTCGTGGACGGGCTCGCCGAGCAGGTGCGCTGACGGGGTCATCGTCGGGCTGGTGCTGGGGGATCGGCCAACGACAGGGCCGTTTGTGCCATTGGGCGGATGGCGTTGCCCGGGTACTCTCACGGGCGCGAGCGAGCCGCCCGTGCCCGGCCGGTTGCCCGGCAACGGCATGTGACCAGGGGAGACAGCAGATGACAGACTTTGCTACCGGGGTGCCCGCCCAGCGCTCCGAGGACAACGCGCCGGACGCGGCGCCGGATGCGCCGCCGCCCGTGCCGGCCGTGCCGGCCGTGGTCGATTCGTCCACAGTAGACTCGCCGACCGCGATGGAGCGTGCCCAGGAAGTCGCCGGGCGGGCCGGCGAGGTCGCGGCGCAGGTGGGCGAGCGGGCGAGCGAGGTCGCCCACCAGGTCAGCGAGGTGGTGGGCGACGCGGTCGAGCGGGCCACGCAGGCATCCGGCCGGGTGGCCGCGGCCGTCGTCGACCGGCTGCGCAACAACGCCGAGATGCTCGCCGACCGGGGTACCACGACGATCGCGAACGAGGTCGTGGAGAAGATCGCCGGCATCTCGGCTCGCGAGGTTCCCGGGGTCTACGACCTCGGCGGCGACGTGGCCCGGGTGTTCGCCGCGGTCAAGGAGCGGATCGGCCTGGGTGAGTCGGAGGACGACAACCGCGGGGTCCGGGTCCGGCTCGAGGGCATCACCGCCGTCATCAACGTCACGCTCGTCATCGAGTTCGGCTTCGTCGTGCACTCGGTGACCGAGAAGGTCCGGGCCAAGGTCATCTCGTCGGTGGAGAACCTGCTCGGCCTCGAAGTGACCGAGGTCAACATCGTCGTGGACGACGTGCACTTCGAGGACGCCGGCCCGCAGGGCGACGACGAAGCCCGCGCGGCAACGTACGGCTGACCCGGACCGGAAAGCGCGTGGCTAAGCGATCGTTCAGGTCGAGGGCCTAGTATCGGAGTCATGCAGGCCCACGAGATCGCTGCCGGACGTGCCCGCTGGCAGGAGCGGTACGACACCGCCCGCAAGCGCGACGCCGACTTCACCACGCTGTCCGGGATGACCGTCGAACCGGTGTACGGGCCACCCCCGGGCGCGGACGTCCCCGGCTTCGAGCGCATCGGCTGGCCGGGCGAGTTCCCGTACACCCGGGGCCTCTACCCGACCGGGTACCGCGGCCGGACCTGGACGATCCGCCAGTTCTCCGGGTTCGGCAACGCGCGGCAGACCAACGAGCGCTACCACCAGCTGCTGCGCGCCGGCGGGGGTGGCCTGTCGGTCGCCTTCGACATGCCGACGCTGATGGGCCGCGACTCCGACGACCCGCAGTCGCTCGGCGAGGTCGGCCACTGCGGGGTGGCCATCGACTCGGCCGCGGACATGGACGTCCTCTTCGACGGCATCCCGCTGGCCGACGTCACCACGAGCATGACGATCTCCGGGCCGGCGGTGCCCGTGTTCTGCATGTACCTGGTGGCGGCCGAGCGGCAGGGCGCCGCGCTGAGGAACCTCGACGGCACCCTGCAGACGGACATCTTCAAGGAGTACATCGCGCAGAAGGAGTGGCTCTTCCCGCCCGAGCCGCACCTGCGCCTGATCGGCGACCTGATGGAGTTCTGCGCGCGGGAGATCCCGCGGTACAAGCCGCTGTCGGTCTCCGGCTACCACATCCGGGAGGCGGGCTCGACGGCCGCGCAGGAGCTGGCGTACACGCTCGCCGACGGCTTCGGGTACGTCGAGCTGGGCCAGTCCCGCGGGCTGGACGTGAACCAGTTCGCACCCGGGCTCTCCTTCTTCTTCGACGCGCACGTGGACTTCTTCGAGGAGATAGCGAAGTTCCGCGCCGCACGGCGGATCTGGGCCCGGTGGCTGCGCGAGGTCTACGGCGCGACCGACGAGCGGGCGCTGTGGTTGCGCTTCCACACCCAGACCGCGGGCGTCTCGCTCACCGCCCAGCAGCCCGTCAACAACGTGGTACGCACGGCGATCGAGGCGCTGGCGGCGGTGCTCGGTGGGACGAACTCGTTGCACACCAACGCGCTCGACGAGACCCTCGCGCTGCCGACCGCCGAGTCGGCCGAGATCGCGCTGCGCACCCAGCAGGTCATCATGGAGGAGACCGGCGTCACCAACGTCGCGGACCCGCTCGGCGGCTCGTGGTACGTCGAGGCGCTCACCGACCAGATCGACGCCGAGGCCGAGGCGATCTTCGCCCGGATCAGGGGCATGAGCTCGGACGGCTCGATGACCCGGGGGATCCTGCGCGGCATCGAGGACGGCTGGTTCATGGCCGAGATCGCCGAGGCCGCGTTCACCTACCAGCAGGCGCTGGAGAAGGGCGACAAGAAGATCGTCGGGGTCAACGCGCATACCGGTACGGTCACCAAGGAGCTGGAGATCCTGCGCATCTCGCACGAGGTGGAGCTGGAGCAGAACCGGATCCTGGCCGAGCGCCGCACCGGACGCGACAAGTCCACTGTGGATGAAGCGCTGGCCCGGCTCGTCGCGGCGGCCCGCACCGACGAGAACATGATCCCGGCGATGCTCGACGCGGCCCGCGCGGAGGCGACGCTCGGCGAGATCTGCGACGCGCTGCGCGCCGAGTGGGGCGTGTACCGGGAACCAGCCCGCTTCTGAGCCCGGTACCGTTCTAGCGCAGTGACCTCTTAACCGCTTAAGGTCTCCTCCCAAGGGAGGTGACCTTGCTCGGCTTTGTTCTCGGTGCCATTCTGGCCCGCCGTGCCCAGGCCGCCGCCACGGCCGCGCTCACGCTGCTCGCGGTCACCGCCGCCGCGGCCGCTCCCTGGTACGTCGCGGCCGCCGCCCGGGCGGTCGTGCTCTCCGACGTCGCCGCGGCACCGCTCGACCAGCGGGTCATCCAGGTCACCGGCCGGGTGCGGCTCGGCAGCGGTGCCGGCACCGAACCCGGCTCGGTGCTGGACCGGGTCCGCACCGAGATCGGTTCGGTGCTCGCCGTGCCGGGCGCGGAGCCGGTCGCCGGAATGCAGGTCTCCGGCACGCTCCGCGCAACGGCCGGGACCACCGGCAGCACGCTGGCGCAGCGCGACGACGCGTGCGCGCACCTGGAGATCGAGGGGTCCTGCCCGGGTGCCGCCGGTGAGGTGCTGGTCGGCGCCGCTACCGCGCGGCAGCTCGCGCTCGGGCCCGGCGACCAGGTCCGGTACGAGTTCGGCGCGGCCGATCCGATCCCGTTGCGGGTGGTCGGGACGTACCGGCTGCGCGATCCGCTCGGTCCGTACTGGGCCAGCACGGACGTGGTCTGGGTCGGCGGCGACGCCCGCGAACCGGTCTTCACCACGGACGAGACGATCGTGTCGCTGCCGTCTCGCGAGGTGAATGTCGACTATGGACTCGTCGTGCCGGACGAGGTCATCCTCGCCGGTGGATCCCTCGACGAGCAGCTGCGCCGCCTGCCGGAGCTCGGCTACCAGCCGTCCTCGGAGAGCGGGCGGCTGCGGGAGCTGATCGTCCGGGAGGAGCGGCTGGTCCTGCTCGGCGTGACCGTCGCGGCCGCTCAGCTCGTCGCGCTGTGCTGGTTCGCGCTGTTCTTCGCGGTACGGCAGACGGCCGAGCTCCGGCGCACCGACCTCGGGTTGCTGAAGCTGCGCGGGGCCGCGCGGTGGCGGGCGTGGGTGGCCACCGCCGGGCAGAGCGCGGTGCCCGCCGTGGTCGGCGCCCTGCTCGGGTACGGGCTGGGTCACCTCGTCGCCAGGTGGCTCGGTGGCGCCGCGGTCGACGTCGCCCGGGGCGCGACCCTGTCCGCGCTGGCCGCCGGGGTGGCGGTCCTCGGCGCGCTGCTCGCCGCGGTCGCGGCGGAGTGGCGCGCGATGCGGGCCACCGTGATCGACCTGCTGCGCGGCGTGCCGGCCCGGCAGCGCGGATGGCGCACCGACGCGGTGGACCTCACCGTGGTCGGGCTCGCTCTCGCCGCGGTCTACCAGGCGTACGCCACCCGGGACGAGACGTCCTGGCTGGCCATGCTCGCCCCGGCTCTGGTGGCGCTCGCCGTCGGGCTGGTCGTCGCGCGGGCGGTCGTCCCGCTGGCCCAACTCACCGGCGTGTGGGCGCTCGGGACCGGGCGCCTCGGCGTCGCGCTGGCCGCCACGCACCTGGCCCGCCGGCCCGGGACGCACCGGGTCTTCGCCCTGCTGGCGATCGCGGTCGCGCTGCTCACCGCCGGTACCACGTCGTGGCAGGTCGCGGCCGACGCGCGGGACGTCCGTGCGGTGCAGGACGTCGGTGCGACCCGGGTCCTGACGGTGGCCGCCCAGGGCCGCGACCACCTGCTGGCCGCGGTCCGGGCGGCGGATCCCGGCGGCCGCTCGGCCATGGCCGTGGTCCGCTCGACCAGCCCGCCGGTGCTGGCCCTGGACGCCACCCGGCTCGCCGGTGTCGCCTCGTGGGCCGTCGATCCCGGGCGGCTGCGGACCTGGCTGCGCCCGCCCGTACCGGACCCGATCACTATCCATAGTGGACGATTGCGGCTCGACGTGACCGCCGTCCCGGTCCCGCCCGGGACCGCCGTGGTCCAGGCTCGGCTGTCGGCCGGTACGGTCGCCTTCGGGCCGCTGAAGCCCGGCCGGCACACGTACGACGCGACGCTGTCCGGGTGCGACGGCGGGTGCCGGCTCGTCTCGTTCGAGTTGCTGGAGGGTCCGGCCCCGGCCGCCCCGGGCGCCGCGGTCGAGCTGCACGAACTCCGCGGTGCCGCCGGTGCGCTGGTACCGCCGGAGGTGTTCGGCGACGCGGCGCGCTGGCGCCCGGTCGTCGGCGTGCCGGGGGCGGTGCCGGTCATCTCCGCCCGCGACGGCCGGCTCGCGCTGACCGTACCGGACGCGGTCCGCCGGAGCACGGCCGTCTACGTGGTCGACGCGCCCGTCCCCTCGCCGGTGGTACGCGCGGGCCCGCCGGTCCCGCCGCAGGTGGCGGGCGATCCGCGGCTGGAGGTGTTCGGCGGCGACGCCCTGCCGTACCAGGTGGTCGGCACCGTGCCCGTGCTGCCGCAGCTCGGCAGCCGGGGGATGCTCGTGGACCTCGAGTACGCCGCCCGGGTGGCGACCGTGCCGGGCTCCGGCGAGGTGTACCAGGTGTGGCTGGCCGCGACCGCCCCGGCCGCCGTGGACGACCGGCTCCGCGCGCAGGGCCTCAGCGTGCTCACCGAGGACTCGACCGGCGCCGCACGGGGCCGGCTGGACCGGCAGGGCCCGCCCGCCGCGCGGCGGTTCCAGTTACTGGCCGCGGCGATCGGGCTGCTCCTTGCGGCCGGCGCGCTGACCGTCTCGGCCACGGTCGAGCGGCCGGTCCGGGCGGCCGAGTTCGACGCGTTGCGGGCGCAGGGGCTCGCCGCCGCGACGGTCCGGTCCGCCGCGTACGGCAGCCACCTCGCGCTGGTCGCCGGCGCGCTGCTGACCGGCATCCTCGCCGCACTGCTCGCGTACGCGGTCGTCGAAGTGACCCTGCCGATCTTCGTGGACGGCTGGGCGGTCCTGCCGATCGGCACCGCACCGGGCTGGGCCGCGCTCGGCGTCGCGGCCGGCGCGGTGCTCGCCGTCCTCGGTTCGACCGCCGCGCTCGCGGCCGGTCGCCTCGTCCGGGCGGTGCGCCGCCGGTGATCGCGCTGGTGCTGTCGATGATCGTGGCTCGCCGGGTGCAGGCGCTGACCGTGGCGCTGCTGTCGGTACTGGCCGTCGCGGCCGCCGTCGGCGCGCCGGTGTACCTCCGCGCGGTCGACCGGGCCGTGGTCGCGACCGAGGTCGACCGGGCCACGGCGGACGAGCTGACGGTCGCGTTCACCTCCTCGGACGAGCGCACCGTCGAGCTCGCCGCCGCGCTGCTGCGGCTGCCCGGCTTCACGACCATCCACGCGGCCCGGATCCCGGTACTCGGTACCCAACCTGGCGTCTCCTGGCTCGTCGCGCAGCAGGAGGTCTGCGCGCACCTCGCGATGACCGCCGGCCGGTGCCTGATGGGCCCGTCGGAGGTGATCGTCGGATCGCGCACCGCGCAGCGGCTCGAGCTGCGTCCCGGTGCGACGATCGACGTCACGCCGGCCACGTACGACCCGCAGTCCAACTCGTACGTGCCCGAACCGGGGCGTACCCCGGCCACGCTCAGCGTGGTCGGCGTCTACCGGCCGGTCGACCCGCGGGAGCCGTACTGGGGCCGGTCCCCGCACTTCCGGCCGGGGCCGGCCGATCCGCTCAACGAGCCGTTCTTCACCGCGCCGCCCACGCTGCCGTTGATACCGCACGGTTTCGAGATCCGGGTCATCTCCGCGGTGGCCGAACCCGGTGCCATCACGGTCGATCGGCTCGGTCCACTTCGGACATCACTGACGGAGGTGGCCGGCCAGCTGCGGGTCGGCCTCGAGGACGGCTCCTTCGGCTCCGATCTCGACACGCTGTTCGGCCGGATCGACCGCGGCCGGGAGCTGGCCCGCCAGGTGGTGCCGATCGCGGCCGTACCGATGGTCGTGCTCTGCTGGTTCGTGCTCTTCCTGGCGGTGGCGTACGGCACCCACGCCCGCCGGCACGAGCTGGGACTGGTGGCGCTGCGCGGAGCGCGGGCGCCGGTCCGGTGGTGGCTCACCGCGGGAGAGAGCGCGCTCGTGATCCTCGCCGGCGCGCCGGTCGGCTACCTGCTGGGCCACGCCTGCGTCCGGGTCGCCGCCGCGCTGCGCCTGGACAGCACCGACGGCACCGGGCTGAGCCTCGGGCCCTTCTGGTACGCCGCCATCGCGGTCGCGGGCGCGCTGCTCGCCGGTACCCTGGCGCAGCGCCAAGCCCTGGCGAGCCCGGTCGTCGAGCTGCTGCGCCGGGTGCCCGGTCCCGGCGCGGCCTGGCGTTCGGTCGCGTTCGACGTCGCCGCGGTGGTGGTCACCGCGGTGGCGATCGTCCAGCTGCGTACGCCGGGCGGGCAGCTCGCGGGAGTCTCGCTGCTGGTGCCGGCCCTGGTCGCGGCGACCCTTGCGGTGGTCCTGTCGCGCCTGCTGCGCCCGCTGGCCGGCCGGTTCGGCCGGTACGCGCTGCGCCGTGGCCGGCTGGGCACCGCGCTCGGCGCGCTGCAGCTCGCCCGGCACCCGGGCAGCCAGCGGCTGTTCGTGCTGCTCAGCGTCGTACTCGCGGGGTTGGGGTTCGCGGCCGGCGCGACCGACGTGGCCGGGCGGGCGATCGTCGACCGGGCGCTCGTCTCGACGGGCGCGCCGCGGGTGATCTCCTTGTCTACAGTGGACTCCGGCCGGTTGCTGCACGCGGTCCGGCGGATCGACCCGGACGGGCGCTTCGCGATGGCGGTGGCGGTGCTGCCCGGCGGGGGCGCCGAACCGGCGCCGCGGCTGGCCGTCGACACCGCCCGGCTCGCAGCCGTCGCGGAGTGGCGCCCGGACTTCGGGTCGGTCGGGCCGGCCGACCTCGCGGCCCGGCTGCACCCGCCGGCACCCGAGCCGCTGCTCGTCGAGGCGGCCACGCTCGCGGTGGACCTGGCGGTGCTCTCCGCGACCGTTGACGTGGACGCGCCGGCCGAGGGGCCGCCGCGGGCGTACGCGGTCCTGCGACCGGTCGCCGGTGGGCCACCGGTGGTGGGGGTGCTGGGCGACCTGGTACCGGGGCGGCGCACCTACCGGGCGGACGTGGCCTGCGCGAGCGGCTGCCGGCTCACCGGGCTGGAGATCCGCTACCCGAGTACCGCCTGGCACCACCTGGAGCTGCAGGTACACGACATATCCACTGTGGACATATCGGACGCCGACCGGTGGCGCGGCGACTCCGGAGCCCTGCTCGCCTCGGGTGGCGGGGTTGGCCTGCGCTTCTCCGCGAGCAACCTCGGCCGGTACCTCACCAGCTGGCTCCTCGTCGCCGACTCGCCCAGCCCGGTGCCGGTCGCGGCGACGTTCGAGCTGCCCCGGTCGTTCAAGATCGGCGGGCTCGACGGCGTGACCCGTACCTCGACCCAGGTCGGCCAGCCGGAGCTGCTGCCGGGGCTGGGTAACCGGGGCATCGTGATGGATCTCGAGTACGCCGACCGGGCGGCCGTCGGCGGGACCGCCCTGGCCGAACCGCAGGTCTGGCTGGGCCGGCAGGCCCCGGCCGACGTGCTGGACCGGCTGGCCGCCGAGGGCCTCGTGGTCGTGGGCGACCTGCGGGTCGAGGACCGTCAGGCCGCGCTCGACCGGGACGCGCCGGCGGTCGCGCTCTGGTTCCACCTGGTCGCGGCCGGGTTCGGCGTGATGCTGGCGCTGGGCGGCATCGCGCTCGTCGCGGTGGTGGACCGGGCGCACCGGCTCGCCGACCTGCGGGCCCTGCGCGCGCAGGGACTCTCCCGGCGTACCGTCGGCACGGCTGCCCGGTGGGGTCAGCTCTCGGTGGTGGCCGCGGCGGTGCCGTGCGGGGTGGTCGCCGCGCTCGCCGCCTGGGCGGCGGTCGGCGACGCGCTGCCGCTGGTCGAGGACGCGGCGCTCGCCGCGCCGGAGTGGCCCGCGGCGCTCGCGATGGCGGGACCATGGGCGGCGGCGGCGGTCGGCTTCGCGGTGGTGGCCACCGCGGCCGGCGCGGTCCTGGCCCGGGCCGCCGGTCGATCGGAGAAGGAGGGACGCCGGTGAGCGGTCTGGCGGTGGCGTGCCGGCGGGTGGTGCACATCTACCGGGCCGAGGCGGGCGACGTGGTGGCCCTGGCCGGCGTCGACCTGACGATCAGCCCGGGCGAGATGCTCGCGCTCGTCGGCCCGTCCGGATCGGGCAAATCGACGCTGGTGGCGCTGCTAGCCGGGCTCATGCGACCCTCCGCCGGCCGGGTCCACGTCGGCACGTACGACCTCGGCAAGCTCTCCGACGCGGAGATCTCCCGGCTCCGCGGTACCGAGATCGGCGTCGTCCTGCAGGGTGCCACCCGCAACCTGCTGCCCTACGCGTCGCTGCACCGCAACATCTGGCTGGCGCAGCGCCGGGCCGCCCGCACGTCCGGCATCGCGCTCGACGACCCGGACCGGATCCTCGATCTCGTCGGCCTGCCCGGGCTGGGCCGGTCCCGGATCGGTGCGCTGCCGCCCGGCGCCCAGCAGCGGGCGGCGCTGGCCGTCGGCATCGCGGCCGGGCCCGGGCTGCTGCTCGTGGACGAGCCGACCAGCCAGCTCGACCTGGCCGGGCGCGACGAGGTGCTCCACGCGATCGAGACGGTGAACGCCGAGCGCGGGACCACCGTGGTGGTGGTCACCCACGACGCGGAGGTGGGCGCCCGGCTGGGCCGCGCGGTGACCATCCGGGACGGCCGGGTCGGCGCCGAGGGACGCGGCGGCCAGGACTTCGCGGTCGTCGCCGGCGACGGTACGGTCCAGCTCCCGCCGGACGTGCTCGGCGACTTCCCGCCGGGCACGCTGTTCACGGTGGATCACGCCGACGGCGCCGTCACCCTGGTAGCGGGCGGCTCGGACGGAACCCTGGCCGGGCACGTGCCAGACTGATAGTCATGAACGAGCGGCAGCGAACGAATCTGCTGGCACAGTGCGATGGAGCCTCATGGCCGGGCCGGAGCGCAGCGGAGGTCCGGAGATGAGCGATCCCCGGATGACTCCACCCGACTACCTACGGGGTGCGGTCGACCTGTCGGCACTGCGGACACCACCACCTGCCCCGCCCCGGCCGGCGCCGGCCGGCGAGGCGGCGGGCCGCCCGAGCGGCGCCGGTGTCGCGGTCATCGACGTGACCGAGGCCACGTTCCAGTCCGAAGTGGCGGAACGCTCACTGACCACGCCGGTGGTGATCGACTTCTGGGCCGATTGGTGCGGGCCGTGCAAGCAGCTCTCGCCCGTCCTGGAGAAACTCGCCGTCGAGTACGGTGGCGCGTTCGTCCTCGCCAAGATCGATGTCGATGCCAACCCGCGGCTCGCGCAGGCGTTCGGCGTCCAGAGCATTCCGATGGTGTTCGCGGTGGCCGGCGGGCGCCCGGTGGACGCGTTCACCGGTGTGGTTCCCGAGACCCAGCTCCGCCAGTGGCTCGACGCGCTGCTCAAGGCGGCCGGCGCGCAGGCCACCGAGACCGAGGACCCGCGCATCACGGCGGCCGACGATGCGCTCATGTCGGGTGACCTCGACGGGGCCGAGCAGGCGTACCGGAAGATCCTCGCGGAGTCGCCGGCGGACTCGGCGGCCGAGGCCGGCCTGGCCCACGTCGAGCTGGCCCGCCGGGTGCTCGGCGTCGACCCGGCCAAGGCCCTGGCCGAGGCGGAGGCGAAGCCGGAGGACATCGCCGCGCAGCTGCTCGCCGCCGACGTCGAGGTACTCAGCGGGCAGGCGGACAAGGCGTATGCGCGCCTGGTCGACGTCGTCCGGCGTACCTCGGGTGAGGATCGGGAAGCCGCGCGGAAGCACCTGGTCTCCCTCTTCACGGTCGCGGGTCCCGACGACCCCGCCGTCGCGTCCGCGCGACGGGCCCTCGCGAGCGCGCTGTACTAGCGGGGCCGGGCCCGCCCATGCGCCGCATCGCCGTCCTGGACGCGCCGTCGAACCTGGGACTCCGCCCGCCCACGGCGTCCTCGGTACCCGGCTGCGCGAAGGCGCCCGGCGCGCTGCGCGACCAGGACCTGGTCGCCCGGCTCGCGGCGCGGGACGCGGGCTGCCTGACACCGCCGCGGTACGACCCGGGGGACTGGCAGCCCGGGGACGGGGTGTGCCACGCGGACCTGATCGGGATGTACTCGATGCGGCTCGCCGACCGGATCGGCGCGATCGTGTCGGCCGGGGAGGTCCCGCTCGTGCTCGGCGGCGACTGCTCGATCCAGCTCGGCTCGGCGCTGGCCATGCACCGGTACGGGCAGGAGACCGGCGGCCGGATCGGGCTGGTCTTCGTGGACGGGCACTCGGATTTCCGGCACCCCGGCAACGCCTCGTACGTGGGCGCGGCCGCCGGCGAGGACCTGGCGCTCGTCACCGGGCGGGGCCAGGCGGACCTGGCCGGGCTGGAAGGGCGCCGACCGTACTTCCGGGACATCGACGTGGTGGTGCTCGGGATCCGGTCGCACGACGAGTACCGGCTGGACCTGCAGGCCGCCGGGATCCCGTTCCGGACGGTGCCGGCGCTGCGGGCCGAGGGTGCCGCGCGGACCGCGCAGTGGGCCCGGGCGCAGCTCGCCGACTGCGCCGGGTTCTGGGTCCACGTCGACGTCGACGTGCTCGATCCCGCCGTGATGCCGGCGGTCGACGCACCGGACCCGGGTGGGATCGCGTACGCGGAGCTGGAGCTCCTGCTCGCCGGGCTGGTCGCGACGCCGCGCTGCCTCGGGCTGGAGCTGACCGTCTTCGACCCGGACTACGACCCGGACGGCTCGTACGCGGCCGAGGTCGTCTCGACCGTCGTCGCCGGTCTCTCGGCGCTCCGGGCAGGTGACCCGGCGGCTGACGCGCCGGCCGGACCGGCGGTGCCGGTCGAGCCGGCGCCCGGACCGCCCGCGCCGGCGCCCGGACCGCCCGCGCCGGCGCCCGAACCGCCCGCGCCGGTCGAGCCCGCGCCCGAGCCGGTGGCCCGTCCGGTGCCCACCCAACGCCGTCGCGCAAAGTCCCCGCGCGGTGCCCCCCGCTGACCGCGCAGCCAGCACTGCATGACCGGGGGCAGGGTCGAACGGCGGTCAGGTCCGGCACGCAGTGATCAACGCGCGCGACGGCGATCAAATGCCGTCCCGAAGCCGGGTCAAGGCGTGCTCAGCGCGCGGAGCTGGTCGAGGTGGAGCGGCAGGTGGACCCGGGCGTGGATGTCGAGCGTACGGGCCCACGGCAGGGCCTGGTCCACGATCGTCTCCGCGCCGTCCTGGATGCGCGTGTGTACCCAGGTGTTGTCCCGCTCGCCGAGCCGTTCGGCCAGCTCACAGAGGCGCGAGCTGGTCGAGCGGGCCCGGCTGATCAGCCCCGCGAGATCGGCCCCGGCGACGAGCACCGAGGAGGGCGCCTCGTCCACCTCGTACGGCTGCGGAGCGTCCGCCAGCACCGCTTCGGTGGCCGCGGACAGCAGCTCGTCGTTCGCCGCGATGTGCGCCAGGATCAGCTCGGCCGTCCACTCGCCGTCGAGCTCCGCAGCGAACTCACCCGACTCGGCGAGTGCGAACAGCTCCTCGTACGCGGAACGCAGCGCGCTGGTTTCCATCCGGCCGACTCTACCGGGGCAGTCCCCGCAGGAACGCCTCGGCCAGCGGCACCGCGACCGCCGAGCCGCCACCGCCGTTCTCGACGAACACCGCGACCGCGATGTCGTCCTGCCAGCCGACGAACCACGCGTGGGTCCTGGCCGGGTCCCCGGTGACGAACTCCGCCGTGCCGGTCTTGCCGTACACCGGCCTGCCGGGCACGTCGAGCAGCGCGGTCCCGGTGCCGCCGGTGACCACCTCGCGCATCATCGACTTCATACCGTCCACAGTGGATGACTTGAGCGCGGGTCCGGCCGGCGCCGGGGACGCGGGTGCCGGGTCCACGACCAGCTTCGGCTGCTGCCAGGTACCCCGGGCCACCCCGGCCGTCGCCGCCGCCAGGGCGACCGGGCTCACCAGCGTGGTGCCCTGCCCGAACGCGGCAGCCGCGCGCTCGGTCCGCGATCCGCCGGTGGACACCTTGCCGCTGAACGACTCCACGCCGAGCGACCACGGCACACCCAACCCGAGCAGGCGGCCGGAATCCGTCAGCGCGCTGTCCGGCAGGTCGGCGCCGAGCCGCGCGAACGCCGTGTTACACGACTTCGCGAAGTCCACATGGAACTGCACGTCCCCCAGCGGAGCACTGAACGCATTCTTGAACACCTGACCGTCCACGGTGTACGAAGACGGGCAGGGAACCACAGTGGACAGCGATACCTTGCCGGTCTCCAGCAGCCCGACCGAGGTGACCATCTTGAACGTGGAGCCGGGCGGCACCTGAGCGGTCAGGGCCAGGTTGCCCTCCCCACCGCCCGGCCCGTTGGCCACCGCGAGCAGGGAGCCGTCGCTGACCCGTACCGCGACCAGAGCGGTGCGCTTTGCCGAAGCGGCGAGTGCGCGATCGGCGGCGTTCTGCACGGCGGTGTCCAGGCTCAGTTTCAGCGGCGAGCCCGGCACCGGCTTCGACTCCCACAGCTTGGTGTCGTTGACCTTGCCCTCGGGGTCCTTGCGGGCCAGCACGACGGTGACCCCGGGCGTCCCGCGCAGCCGGTCGTCGTACTGCCGCTGCAGCCCGGACAGGCCCACGGTGTCGCCCATCTGGTACTTGCCCGGGTTGGCGTCCATCAGCTCCTTGGTCACCTCGCCCACCCCGCCCAGCAGGGCCCGGGCGAACTCGCGGCTGGGCGCGAGCGGCATCTGGTAGTCGCGGAAGGCGGTGCCGTCGAGGTCCCGGATGTCGGCCCGGATCCGCTCGTACACCTCCCAGCGCAGCGTGATCAGGAAGATGAACGCGTCCGGCTTGGCCGCCGACACACGCGCGGGCAGATCGGCCAGGCCGACCGGTACGTTGATCTTCTTGAACGCGGCGTCCAGCGCCGCGGTCAGCGCCGGCAGGTCCTTGACCTTCTGCTTCTCTACGCCCACGTCGACCACCCGGCGGGGCTCGACGATCGGCGTGCCGGCCCCGTCGAGGATCGCCCCGCGGGCCGCGGCCGTCCGCCGGGCCGCGAGGACGTCACCGCCCGTGAGCTGGGGATGCACGACCGAGGGCGCCCACACGATGCGCCACTTGCCCTCGTCCCGGGCCAGCCGGACCGGCGAGCCGTACTCCCACGTCACGTCCTTCGCGACCGGCCAGGAAACCTTGATCTCGGCGTCGGCCACGTCCTTGTTGACCTTGGGCTTCTGGCCGATGCCGAGCGCCGGTGCCGGCAGCTCGCCGGAGAGCGACTTGATCTCGTCGACCACGGACTGCGCGGGCACGCCCCGCCCGTCCGGGGTGACGAAGCCCACGCTGTCGAGCTTGCCGCTGCGCCACCCGTCGAGGAACGCCTTCAGCGTCGGTTCCGGGCTCTCCCCGCGGGAGCAGGCGACCAGTCCGGCCGCGACGAGCAGACAGACGAGACCCAACCGGTACGACCGCATCGCCAACGCTCCTCCCGCATGCCTGAACAGTGCATTCTCGGGTACACCAGGACTGACGGCGGGTCCGGGACCCGACGCCTGTCCGATCGTTGCCAAAGCGTCATCAGGTTCTAGGCTGGGCGGTACGCAGACCCACAGCGTCGTGGGCGAGGGGAGTCACCCGATGGACCGGGTTGGGACACAAACGCGTCACTTGGGCACATCCGTGCCGGAGGCGGACGAAGATCCGGAGCCAGATGGCGAGGTGCTCCTCGACGGCCACGAGCCCGAGGACACCGAGTTGGACGAACCGCTTCCCAACGCCGAGAGCCTCGTTGCCGAGGCCGTCCGGATCGCCCCGGAGATGGCTGTCGATCCCGCGCTGGTTCACCAGTACTGGCGGCTGGTGCCGGACGAGGAACTCGTCGGGCGCCACCCGCAGGAGCTGGTCGCCGCGACCGCCGCGCACCGCGCGCTGGCCGAGCAGCGGCTGCCGGGCCAGCTGAAGCTGCGCATCTCCACGCCGGCGGACGGCTCGCACACCGCCCTGGAGATCGTCACCGACGACATGCCGTTCCTCGTCGACTCGGTCACCGGGGCGCTGACCGCCCGGGATCTCGACGTCCACCAGCTCGTCCACCCGCAGGTCGTGGTCATCCGCGAGGTGCTCGGCAAGCTCACCGAGGTCTTCCCCGGGGTCGAGCCGGAGGACGCCGGGCCGGGTCGGATGGTCGAGAGCTGGATGCGCCTGGAGATCGACCGGCTGCGCGAGGAGGCGGAGGTCGAGGAGCTCCGGCGCGACCTGCAACGGGTGCTCACCGACGTCCGCGAGGCGGTGGAGGACTGGCCGCGGATGCGCACCCAGGCCCTGGCGCTCGCCGACGAGCTGGCCAGCGCCGAGCTGCCGGTCCCGGACAAGGACATCACCGACTCGGTCGAGCTGCTGCGCTGGCTCGCCGACGACCACTTCACGTTCCTGGGGTACCGGGAGTACGAGCTCGCCGACGACGACGGCCGCAAGGTACTCAAGGCCAAGCTGGGGACGGGGCTGGGCATCCTGCGCCAGGACCAGGTGTCGCCGCGGGTGCTCACCACGATGACCCCGGAGGCCTACGAGCGGGTGCTGGAGAAGCGCCTGCTGATCATCACGAAGGCGAACTCGCGGGCGACCGTGCACCGCAACGCCTACCTCGACTACATCGGCTTCAAGGTGTTCGACGCCGACGGCACCGTCATCGGGGAGAAGCGGTTCCTCGGCCTGTTCTCCAGCGCCGCGTACCGGACCAGCGTCCGCGAGCTGCCGGTGGTCAGGCGCAAGGTGGCCGAGGTGATCGCGCGCTCGGGGTTGTCCCTGCGCAGCCACTCGGGCCGGGCGCTGCTGGAGGTGCTGGAGACCTACCCGCGCGACGACCTGTTCCAGATCCGTACCGATGACCTCTACCACGCGGTCATCGGCGTGCTGCGGATGGCGGGCCGGCGCCAGCTGCGCCTGTTCCTGCGGCACGACGCGTACGGCCGGTTCATCTCCTGCCTGATCTACCTGCCCCGGGACCGGTTCACCACGGCGAACCGGCTGAAGATCCAGGAGATCCTGCTGCGCGAGCTGAACGGCGTGGGAGTCGACTACACCACCCGGGTCAGCGAGTCGCACCTGGCCCGGCTGCACTACATCGTGCGCACCGACCCGGCCGATCCGCCCGGCCCGATCGACGGCAACGAGCTGGCCGAGATGCTCGCCGACGCGACCCGGCTCTGGGCCGACGACTTCCGGCTGGTGCTGGAGCGCAAGCTCGGCGACGAGCAGGCCAAGCGGCTGTTCTGGCGGTACAACGACGCGCTGCCGGAGACGTACAAGGACGAGCACACGCCGTACGAGGCCGCGCAGGACCTGGCCAAGCTGGAGCTGCTGGAGGAGCCGGGCCAGCTCGAGATGCACCTGTTCCGCCGGCGTAAGGACGACCGGGACGTCCGGTTCAAGATCTACCGGTACGGCGAGCCGATGATCCTCTCGGCGGTCCTGCCCGTCCTGCACTCGCTCGGGGTCACCGTGACCGACGAGCGGCCGTACACGATGCGGCGCGGCGACGGCACCATCTATGTCTACGACTTCGGGTTGCGGCTGCCCGAGGGCGCGCGGGACCACGGCGAGATCCGCCCGCACGTGGAGAACGCATTCTCCGCGGCGTGGCGCGGCGAGGCCGAGGTGGACCAGTTCAACGAGCTGGTCGTGCGGGCCGGGCTCACCTGGCGGCAGGTGGTGGTGCTGCGGGCGTACGCGAAGTACCTGCGCCAGGCGGGGACGCTGTTCTCGCAGGACTACATGGAGAAGACGTTCATCGCGTACCCGGGGATCGCGGCCCTGCTGGTGGCGCTCTTCGAGACCCGGTTCGACCCGCGCCTCGTCCTGACCGACGAGGACCGGACCCTGCAGAGCAAGGAGCTGATCACCGCGATCGGCCGGCAGCTCGACGCGGTGGCGAGCCTCGACCAGGACCGGATCCTGCGCTCCTACCTGACGCTGATCCAGGCCACCTCGCGGACCTCGTTCTACCAGCGCACGGCCGGCGGGCGGCCGAAGTCGTACATCGCCTTCAAGCTGGATCCGCGGGCGATCCCCGACCTGCCGGCGCCCCGGCCACGGTACGAGATATTCGTCTACTCGCCCCGGTTCGAGGGCGTGCACCTGCGCTTCGGCGCGGTCGCGCGCGGCGGGATCCGCTGGTCCGACCGGCGGGAGGACTTCCGGACCGAGATCCTGGGCCTGGTCAAGGCGCAGATGGTCAAGAACGCGGTGATCGTACCGGTGGGCGCCAAGGGCGGATTCGTGCTCAAGCGGGCACCGGGCGAGCGGGACGAGGCGGTCGCCTGCTACCAGCAGTTCATCTCGGCACTGCTGGACGTCACCGACAACATCGTGGGCGGCGCGATCGACCCGCCGCGGGATGTGATCCGCCACGATGGCGACGACCCCTACCTGGTGGTGGCGGCGGACAAGGGTACGGCGACGTTCTCCGACATCGCGAACGAGATCTCCCGGTCGTACCGGTTCTGGCTCGACGACGCGTTCGCCTCCGGCGGCTCGGCCGGGTACGACCACAAGAAGATGGGCATCACCGCGCGCGGCGCCTGGGAGTCGGTCAAGCGGCACTTCCGCGAGCTTGCGAGCGGAAGCGGCCAGGACGGCCGCGAGCTTGCGAGCGGAAGCGGCCAGGACGGCCGCGAGCTTGCGAGCGGAAGCGGCCAGGACGGCCGCGAGCTTGCGAGCGGAAGCGGGCAGAACGGCCGCGAGCTTGCGAGCGGAAGCGGCCAGGACGGCCGCGAGCTGGGCGTGGACACGCAGACCCAGGACTTCACCGTGGTCGGCATCGGCGACATGTCCGGCGACGTGTTCGGCAACGGCATGCTGCTGTCCCGGCACATCCGGCTGGTGGCCGCGTTCGACCACCGGCACGTCTTCGTCGACCCGACGCCCGACCCGGCGACGTCCTTTGTGGAGCGTCACCGGTTGTTTGACCTGCCGCGGTCCACATGGGACGATTACGACCGGTCGCTGATCTCGGAGGGCGGTGGGGTCTGGCCGCGGACGGCCAAGAAGGTCCCGATCTCGCCGCAGATGCGCGAGGCGCTCGGGCTGCCCGCCGGCGTGGAGACGATGTCCCCGCAGGAGCTGATGCGGTCGGTCCTGCAGGCGCCGGTGGACCTGCTGTGGAACGGCGGCATCGGGACGTACGTCAAGGCCAGCTCGGAGACGCACTCCGACGTCGGCGACAAGGCGAACGACGCGATCCGGGTCAACGGCGAACAGCTGCGCTGCAAGGTGGTCGGTGAAGGCGGCAACCTCGGCCTGACCCAGCGCGGGCGCATCGAGTACGCCTTGGGCGGCGGCAGCATCAACGCCGACTTCATCGACAACTCGGCCGGTGTCGACTGCTCCGACCACGAGGTCAACATCAAGATCCTGCTCGCCGACACCGAGCTGTCCCGGGCCGAGCGCGACGAGCTGCTCGCGGAGATGACCGACGAGGTCGCCGCGCTGGTGCTGCGGGACAACTACGACCAGGCGTGCGCGCTGGGCAACGCGCGGTCCCAGTCCGGCTCGCTGCTGCCGGTACACCGGCGGCTCATCGAGGAGTTCGAGCGCTCCGGGCGGCTCGACCGTACCCTCGAGGCCCTGCCGACCGACGAGGAGCTGACCGCCCGGGCGGAGGCCGGCCACGGCGGCCTCACCTCGCCCGAGTTCTCGGTGCTGCTCGCGTACGTGAAGATCGTGCTCGAGGACGAGATCGGGTCATCGTCACTGCCCGACGAGCCGTGGACCGCGGACGTACTCGCCGGCTACTTCCCGACCCCGCTGCGGGAGCGGTTCGCCGAGCAGATGGCCGGGCACCGGCTGCGCCGCGAGATCGTCACGACCACGCTCGTCAACGAGGCGGTCAACCGCGGCGGTACCTCGTTCTTCTACCGCGCGGTCGAGGAGACCGGGGCCGCGCCGGAGGACGTGCTGCGGGCGTACATCGTGGTGCGCGAGGTCTTCGGCCTGCGCGAGCTGTGGCAGGCCGTGGAGAAGCTGGACAACAAGGTCCCGACCGACGCGCAGACCGCGGTGTACCTGGAGACCCGCCGGCTGCTCGACCGCGCCGTCCGCTGGCTGCTGCAGAACCGCCGGTCGCCGCTGGACGTCGAGGCGGAGATCGCCCGGCTGCGTCCCGGGGTCGCCCGGCTGCTGCCCGAGCTGGGCACGCTGTTCCGCGGCCGGGAGCGCGAGTCGCTGAAGGAGCACCGTGCGGCGCTGGTCCAGCGCGGGATCCCGGACGCGCTGGCCGATCTGGCCACCCGCCTGATGTACGCGTTCGGCCTGATCGACATCGTCGAGGTCGCCCAGACCACCGGCCGGGACCTCGCCGAGGTGGCCGGGGTCTACTTCGTGCTCTCCGAGGAGTTCCGGATCGACGACCTGCTCTCGAAGATCTCCCTGCTGCCGCGCGAGGACCGCTGGCAGACGCTGGCCCGGATGGCGCTGCGTTACGACCTCTACGCCGCGCTGGCCGCGCTCACCGCCGAGGTGCTGGTCTCCACGCCGGCCGACGACCCGCCGGAGGACCGGGTGGCGCAGTGGGAGCAGGTGAACTCGACGTCGATCTCCCGAGCACGCACCGCGATCGGGGAGTTCAACGAGTCGCACGCCGACCTCGCCGCGCTCTCCGTGTTGCTGCGCCAGATCAGGACGTTGGTCCGCACATCTGCGTCGATCTAGGCCGGAACCAGGCCGGAAAGGCGTTGCGTACGATGGCCCCGGGATGCCGCTTCGACAGCGGCTCCGCGGCGGGCCGCCACGAGCGGCCGCGGAAGCGGTGGTTCGGTCGCCAACCGGACGCCGAGCCGGTCGCGGCCCAGGTGTGCCCGACCCATGATCCAGCAATGGCCGCTATCCGAACGCGCCGGCCAGCAGGTTCGCGACGGCGACCCGGTGCTGGTCCGGGTTGGCCCAGGTCCAGTTCGGGTGGGCCCGGTTCGTCAGCAGCACGAGCACGAGCCCGCGATCCGGGGCGACCAGCAGCGACGTGCCGGTGAAGCCGGTGTGCCCGAACGTCCGCGCCGAGGCCAGCCGGCCCATGAAGAACGGCTGGTTCAGTTCGACGCCGAGACCGTGGGTGGCCGTCCGGTTCGGCCGTTCCGGATCCACGGCGGGCAGGCCGGGGTTCACGTTCGTCAGCATCCGCCGCACGGTCGCCTCGGCGAGCAGCCGCTTTCCCTGGTACGTACCGCCGCCCAGGAGCAGCTGGCCGATCACGGCGACGTCGGCGGCGCTGGCGAACAGGCCCGCGTGTCCGGCCACGCCGCCGAGCGCATTGGCGACGTCGTCGTGCACCACACCGCGCAGCAGCCCTCGGGACGAGCGCGCGTCGGTGGCGGCCAGCCGGGCGGACGCCGCGGACGGGCTCAGCCAGTGCAGCGGGGTGAACCCGGTGTCGCGCAACCCGAGCGGGCCGGTGATCCCCGACCTGACCGCCTGGTCGAGCGGTTGGCCGGTGAGCTGCTCGACGAGTTGGGCAAGCACCATCAACCCGACGCTGGAGTACCGGAACACCGTGCCCGGTACGGCGCCGGAGCTGAGCGGCGTGGCCAGCACGGCCGCCCGCCGTTCGGCCGGTGTGGACAGGCCGGAGACCTTGGCACCGACGGGCAGTCCACCGGTGTGCGCGAGCAGCATGGAGATGGTGACCGCCGCCTTGCCGGGCCCGTCGAAGGCGGGCAGGTACTCGACGACCGGCGCGGCGAGGTCGATCCTCCCGCGGTCGACCTGCTGCAGCACCAGGATCGCGGTGTAGACCTTGGTGACCGAGGCGAGATCGAAGATGGAGTCGGGGCGCATCGCGACCCGTTTCGCCGGCGGCAGCTCGACCGGACCGGCGGCGTAGCGCAGCGCGTGCCCCACCGCGACGTGCGCGGTGACCCGGCCGCGCACCGAGACGAGGGCCACCGCGCCGGCGTACCCGGGATGTTTCGGGTTCTCCGGGGTCGGCGACAGGTACCGCTCGAGCAGGTCCTGCAGGCGGGCCGGGTACCCGGTCAGCCCGGGTGAGGGGCTCGGGCCGACGGAGGGCGGAGCGGACGGTGCCGGGCTGCCGCCCGGCGGCGAGGCGCTGGGAGCCGTGGCGGCCGCGCCGCGCCACACCGGATCCGGGCGGCCACAGCCGGCCGCCGCGGCGGTTGCCGCGCCGAGTCCGAGCACGGTCCGCCGGGTCAGGGGCACGGGCACGATCCTGGCATACGGTTCCCAGGGGCGCAGCGGCCGGATCAGGTCGGAGAGGTGAACGTGTTCGAGGAGAGTCGCGTCACCTCGCGGCGAGCCCGAGCGCCTCCGCCGCGGCGCGACCGTTGGCGTGGCTCGCACCGTACGTGGTGACGAAGGCCCGCGCGCCGGCCGGCCGCCAGCTCGACGGCCAGCCCATTTCGACCACCACCACCGGGTGGACCTTGGCGAGCGTCTCGACGAGCGAGCGGGCCGGTGCGGTCCGGTGCATGTGCCGGCCCACGACCACGATCGGGCGCCCGGCGGCCACCTCGACCAGAGCGTCCACAGTGGTCTCGTCGGCCGCGATCCGCAGCTGCGCGGTGTCCCCGAGATGCTGGCCCAGGCCCCACGGCACCTTGCCCTCGGCGATCGTGGAGTCCGCGTACAGTTGCACGACGAGCGGCTCGTCGAGCCCTTCGACCGACCCCTCGACGCGGACCGCGCGGCGCGCCGCGGTGTACCCGAGCTGTGGTTCGGTCTCGTCCCGCTCGTGGCCGAGCGTCCAGGCGGCGAGCGCGGCGATCCGGGCCGACGCGTCCTCGAGCCGCTGTGCGGTGAGCCGGCCGTCCCGGACCGCGGCGATGATCTCCGCGGCCGTCGCCTCGACGAGCGCGGCGTCCACCTCGGACCCGATGCAGAGCAGGTCGGCGCCGGCGGCGAGCGAGCGCACCGCGGCGGCCGGGACGCCGCCCGCGGTCTCCGCGGCGCCCTTCATCTCCAGCGCGTCGCTGACCACGACGCCGGTGAAGCCGAGGTCCCGGCGCAGCAGGTCGACGAGTGCGCGGCGGCTGAAGGTGGCCGGCTCGGCGCCGGTCAGCGACGGTACCCGGATGTGCGCCGTCATGATCGCTTTTGTGTCGGCGGCCACGACGGCCGCGAACGGCGGCAGCTCGCGTGCGTGCAGGGTGTCCAGCGAGACGTCCACCAGCGGCAGCTCGACGTGCGAGTCGGCGGTCGTCGCGCCGTGCCCCGGGAAGTGCTTCGCGCACGCGGCCACCCCGGTCTGCTGCAGGCCCACCACCGCGGCGGCGGCGTGCGCGGCGACCTGGACCGGTTCGGCGCCGAACGAGCGGGTACCGATGACCGGGTTGTCATCGGCCGTGTTCACGTCCACGGTCGGCGCGAAGTTGAGGTTGACCCCGACCGCGGCCAGCTCGCCGCCGATCGCGCGGTAGACCCGCCGGGTGAGGGACAGGTCGCCGACCGCGCCGAGGGCGGCGTTACCCGGGTACGGGCTGCCGGTGGCGTGCGCGAGCCGGGTGACGTCGCCACCCTCCTCGTCGATCGCGAGCAGGACGTCGGCGCGGGCGGACCGTAGCCGCTCGGTGAGCGCGCGCAGCTGTTCGGTGTGCTCGACGTTGTACCCGTACAGCGTGTGCCCCGCCAGCCCTTCGGCGACCAGCCCGGTCGCCCAGTCCGGCGGCACGTGGCCGTCGAACGCGGCGAGCAGCGTGCGGAGCGCCAGTCGACGAAGTCCTGGATCCGTGCCCACGGTGCTCCTCCTGCCTCCGGCACCCTGTGTTCAGAAGTGTCGGATCGGCCGTTCAAGATGTCGAGTCATGTGACGGCCGATCTTGCGACCGGGCCGTACGCTACGTACTGCCGTTAAGGGAGACTAATCTAATAGGAAACTTTGTTAAATAGGGGCCCACGTGACGAGTCCGGTACGCCAACCTGGCACCCCCAGCCTGCTGCGCGCGCTCAACGACCGCGCGGCGCTCGAGCTGCTGCTGAGCCGGGGCCCGCTGACTCGCGCGCAGCTCGGCGAGCTGACCGGTTTGTCCAAGGTGACCGCGTCCCAGCTGGTGGAACGGCTGGAGGAGCGTGGCCTGGTCACCCGGGTCGGCGAGCTGGCCGGCGGGCGCGGCCCCAACGCACAGCTCTACGCGGTGGTACCGGACAGCGCCCACGTGGTGGGCGTCGATGTCGGCCCGGAGCAGGTCGTCGCCGCGTGCGCCGACATCACCGGCAGCGTGATCGGCCGGGTCGAGCAGTCCACCCAGGACAGCGACGACCCGGTCGGCGTGGTCCACAACGCCGTGGTCCAGGTGGCCCGCACCGCGCACGCCGAGCTGACCACGATCCGCCGGGTCGTGCTCGGTACGCCCGGCCTGGTCGACCCGGGCACCGGCGACATCGCGTTCGCCGTCGACCTGCCACGCTGGCACCGCGGCCTGCTCGCCGCGCTGCGGGAGGACCTCAAGCGGCCGGTCGTCTTCGAGAACGACGTGAACCTGGCCGCGGTCGCCGAGGCGCACATCGGGGCGGCCCGGGGCGTACCGGACTTCGTGCTCGTCTGGGTCAGCCGGGGCGTGGGCCTCGCGGTCATGCTCGGCGGCAAGCTGCACCGCGGTACGGCGGGCGCGGCCGGCGAGATCGGGTACCTGCCGGTGGCCGGCGGAACGGTCCAGCGCGACCTGTCCCGCCGGGCGAAGGGCGCGTTCCAGCAACTCGCCGGCGCGGACGCGGTCCGGGCCGTCGCCCGGGAGAACGGTTTCCGCGCGCCGTCCGCGCCGGACTCGGTCCGCGCCGCGATCGCCTCCGGCACCAAGGGCGGGCCGGTCCTGGACGAGCTGGCCCGGCGCCTCGCGCTCGGTGTCGCCGCGGTCTGCGTCGTGCTCGACCCGGCACTCGTCGTGCTCGCCGGCGACGTGGGCAAGGCGGGCGGTACCCCGCTCGCCGAGCGGGTCCAGCACGAGGTCGCCGCGATCGCGCCGGTCTCGCCGCGGGTCGTGGTGACCGAGGTCGAGTCCGAACCGGTGCTGCGCGGGGCGCTGCTGACCGCGCTCGACTCGGTGCGCGACGAGGTCTTCGGCTCGACGGTCGGCTGAGCCGGCGGGCCGTCCTGACAGATTGCTCCACCGGGTCCCGCCAACCGGGGGTGACCAGCGGCGGCATTCGGAGGACCCGTGGTTGGATAGGCGCGTGCCAGAAGGAGCCGTCGACCCTGACGTGGTCATCGCCGTGTCCGGTGTGGGCGTCCGGCGCGGCACGACCGGACTTCTCCGCGACATCACCTGGCAGGTCGAGCTGGACGAGCGCTGGGTGGTGCTCGGCCCCAACGGTGCGGGCAAGACCACGCTGCTGAGCCTGGCCGCCGCCCGGCTGTTCCCGACGACCGGGACCGTGCACGTACTCGGTGAGCGGCTGGGCCGGACCGACGTGCACGACCTGCGTACCCGGGTCGGCATCTCGACGATCGCTCTGGCCGACCGGATCCCCCCGGACGAGACCGTCCACAATGTCGTCGTGACCGCCTCGTGGTCGGTGGTGGGCCGGTTCCGCGAACGGTACGACCCGGTGGACGAGATCCGGGCCCGCGGCCTGCTGGACCAGATGGGCGTCGCGACGATGGCCGACCGGCCGTACGGCACCCTCTCCGAGGGCGAGCGCAAGCGGGTCCAGCTGGCCCGCGCCCTGATGACCGACCCCGAGCTGCTGCTGCTCGACGAGCCGGCCGCCGGGCTCGACCTCGGTGGCCGGGAGGACCTCGTCCAGCGCCTGGCCGAGCTGGCGTACGACCCGGACGCGCCGGCGATCGTCCTGGTCACGCACCACGTCGAGGAGATACCGCCGGGGTTCACCCACGCGCTGCTGCTACGCGAGGGCACGGTGGTCGCGCAGGGGCTGATCGAAGCGACCATCACCAGCGAGCACCTGTCCAAGACGTTCGGCATACCGCTGCGGGTACAGCAGGAGGACGGGCGCTTCACCGCCCGGGCGATGTGATGGCGGCCCGCGTCGTGGTTGTCGGCAGCGCGAACATGGACCTCGTCGTCCGCGCGCCGAGCCTGCCGCGCCCCGGCGAGACCGTGCTCGGCCACGACTTTGCGATGGTGCCCGGCGGCAAGGGTGCCAACCAGGCGATCGCCGCGGCCCGGGCCGGCGCCGAGTGCACCTTCGTCGGCGCCGTCGGGCAGGACGCGTTCGGCAAGCACCTGCGCGAGGCGCTGGCGGGCTCCGGAGTGGACGTCCGGCGGCTGCGGACCGTACCCGGGCCGTCCGGGGTCGCCGTGATCGCGGTGGACGACCTGGGGGAGAACGTCATCGTGGTCGCGCCGGGCGCGAACGCCGCGGTCGACGGGCTGACCGACGCCGACCTGGCCGCGGTCGCCGGCGCGGACGTGCTGCTCTGCCAGATGGAGATCCCGCTGACGACGGTCGCGCAGGCCGCCGCGGCCGCGAGGTCGGCGGGCGCCACCGTGATCCTCAACGCCGCACCGGCCCGCGCGCTGCCACCCGAGCTGATCGGCGCGGTGGACCTGCTGGTCGTCAACCAGGTCGAGGCGCCGGCCATGGTCGGGCGCGCGCTGCCGCCGGCCCAGCTGCTGGAGCAGTTGCTCGCCGCCGCGCCCCGGGCGGTGCTCACGCTGGGCGCCGAGGGTGCCGCCTACGCCGACCGGGACGACCTGCGGGTCGAGGTACGCGCGCCGCGGGTCACCGCGGTGGACACCACCGCGGCCGGGGACGCGTTCAGCGGTGCGCTGGCGGTGGCCTGGGCCGAACGCCTGGCGGTCCCCGACGCGCTGCGCTGGGCGTGCGCCGCCGGGGCGGTCTGCACGGAGCGGCCGGGAGCGTCCCCGTCGCTGCCGACCCGCGCCGAGATCGAGGCGCGGGCCGGCGAGGACTGGTGAGTCAGCCGGTCTCCAGCGCCCGTTCCAGGGCCCGGTAGATCCGGCCGAACCGGGTCTGGTCGCCGGTACGCACGAGAAGGACCTCGCGGTCGCGCCAGCGGGCCCAGATCTCGTGCACCCGGGTCCCGCGGTCGTAGGTGTTCTCGACCCGCCCGAGGACCAGGTCCAGCAGCGGCACGGTAGCCAATGCCAGGAGCCCGGCGATGGTGAAGAGCACGATCCGGTTGCCGGTGGCGAGGTCCGCGCGCAGCGCGATCGCGGCGACCGCGAGCGCGGCCACGATCGGGGCCAGCGGCGCGACCGCGAACGCGGCCCGGGTGAGCAGCGTCCGGCGGCCGGCGGCGTCGCGCCTACCGGCCCGGTGCCACACCGTGGCCATCTCGTGCAGCGGGTACGCCCGCCCGTCCACCACGACGGCCAGCGAAGTGATCTCCACCGACTCGTCGCAGTAGTAGGTGATCATCCGGTCCATCTGATCGCGCAGTTTAGAGCGCGACGGGTGTCCCATGTGCCAGGCCGTACCCTTTTCGCGCGCCAGCTACACCTGGCGGACTACGCGTGGTTCTCCAGGGCCCGTTCCAGCGCCCGGTACACGCGGCCGAACCGCAGCGAGTCCGAGGTGCGCAGCAGCAGCACATCCTCGCCCCGGCAGCGGGCCCAGATCTCGTTCACGACCACGCCGTGCACGTTGACGTGGTCGAGGCCGGTGAGCACCAGCTCGGCCACCGGCCAGGCCAGCGCGACGAACGCCAGCGAGCCGGCGACGATCAGCCCGATCCGGACCAGGATGCTCGGCGTCCGCGCGCCCAGCAGGACCAGGGCCGGCGTCTTGACCGCGCACGCCCCGCCGAGCAGCAGGGCGGCCAGGATCAGCAGCAGCCGCAGACCCCGGCGCGACACCGCCCGCGCGTCCGGCGTGCCCTTGCGGTGCCAGACGTACTCCAACCGCGCCAGCGGGTACACGACACCGTCCAGCTCCACATCGGACGACGTCACGCGTACCGTCTTGTCGCGGTAGTAGGTGGTCATCGCTACCGAGAGTAGAAGTCGTAGGCTCGTGGACCATGGCAGACTTCGTCCGGCTCTCCACGTCCGGCGGCATCGGCACGATCCGCCTGGACCGCCCGCCGATGAACGCGCTCAACACCCAGGTACAGGAGGAGTTGCGCGCCGCCGCCCTCGCGGCCGCCGCCGATCCCGAGGTCCGCGCCGTCATCGTGTACGGCGGGGAGAAGGTCTTCGCCGCCGGCGCGGACATCAAGGAGATGGTGGACATGTCGTACGTGGACATGGCCGCCCGAGCGGGCGCGCTGTCCAGCGCGTTCGACTCGCTCGCCCGGATCCCGAAGCCGGTCGTCGCGGCGGTCACCGGGTACGCCCTCGGTGGCGGCTGCGAGATGGCGCTGGCCTGCGACTGGCGGATCGCCGCGGAGGACGCCAAGCTCGGCCAGCCGGAGATCAAGCTGGGCATCATCCCCGGCGCCGGCGGGACCCAGCGGATGGCCCGTCTGGTCGGCCCGGCCCGGGCCAAGGACATCGTCTTCTCCGGCCGGATGGTCGATGCCGCCGAGGCGCTGCGGATCGGCCTGGTCGACCGGGTGGTGCCCGCGGACCAGGTGTACGAGGCGGCGGTGGCGCTGGTCACGCCGTACACGACCGGCCCGGCCCAGGCGATCCGGGCGGCGAAGCTGGCGATCGACGGCGGTCTCGACCGGGACCTGGCCGGCGGGCTCGCCTGGGAGAGCCAGCTCTTCGCCGCGCTGTTCGCCACCACCGACCGGCGGGAGGGCATGGTCGCTTTCGTCGAGAAGCGGACTCCGGGGTTCACGGGTAGGTAGGCCTACACTCGCCTGTATGCCTGCTGACGGTCACCAGCTCGGCATCGACTTCGGGACGTCCAACACCGTCGCCGTGGTGCGATGGCCGGACGGCCGGGTCCGCCCCCTGATCTTCGAGGGCTCCCCGCTGCTGCCCTCCGCGGTCTACGCCGAACCGGGCGGCGGGATCCTGGTGGGGCGGGACGCGGTGCACAGCTCCCGGCTCGACCCGGCCCGGTACGAGCCGAACCCGAAGCGCCGCGTCGACGACGGCACGCTGCTGCTGGGCGAGCGCGAGATTCCGGTCGTCGAGCTGATCGCCGCGGTGCTCGGCCGGGTGTCGGAGGAGTGGACCCGGACGGTCGGCCCGGTCCGCCCCCGGGTGACGCTGACCTGCCCGGCCACCTGGGGTGCGACCCGCCGGCAGGGACTGGTCGACGCCGCGCGCCGGGTCGGGTTCGCCGACGTCCGGCTGGTGGCCGAGCCGGTCGCCGCGGCGACGTACTTCGCCCAGGTGCTCGGCCGTGATGTGCCGATCGGCTCGGTCGTGGTCGTGCACGACCTCGGCGCCGGTACGTTCGACGCCAGCGTGGTCGCCCGGACCTCGTCCGGCTTCGACGTGCTCGCGGTCGACGGCCGCGACGACATCGGCGGCTTGGACGTGGACGCGGGCGTCATCGCGCATGTCGAGAAGGTGTACGGCGGGCGTAACCCCGACGCCTGGGCCAGGCTCCGCAATCCGTCCACTGTGGAGGAGCGGCGGGCCAAGCGGCTGCTGTGGGACGACGTCAAGGCGGCCAAGGAGCGGCTGTCCCGGACGCCGACGGCGGACCTGGTGGTACCGCTGGCCGACGTCGAGGTCCACCTCACCCGGGAGGAGCTGGAGGACCTGGCCCGGCCGTTGCTGGAGCAGACGGTTCGGGTGACGCACGGCGTGATCCGCTGGGCGAACCTCGCGCCGGGCCGGCTCGCCGGGGTGTTCCTCGTCGGCGGCTCCAGCCGGATCCCGTTGATGGCCACGCTGCTGCACCGCCGCCTCGGTGAGGCGCCGGTCGTCCTCGAACAGCCCGAGCTCGTCGTCGCCGAGGGCAGCATCCACGCCGCCGCGCTGGCGATGCCGGTCGACAGCTCGGGTGCGGCCCCCGGGCCGGCCACCGGCCTGCTGCCCCGGATCCCGGTGGAGGCGTTCGGCGCGGCGGGCATGCCGGGCGTCCCCGGCGCGGCACCGGTCGCGCCCGCGGCACCGGTCTCGCCCGCCCCGGTCTCGGCGTCCCCGGTCTCGGCGTCCCCGGTCTCGGCGTCCCCGGTCTCGGCGTCCCCGGTCCCGGCGGTGCCTGTGCCGGTCTCCGGCGCACCCGCGGCGAGCAGGAGCGTCACCGCGCCGGAGCGCTCGGTCGGCCGGGTCATCGTGCCGGGTGCCGCCCCACCCGGGCAGCGGCGGTCGAGCCAACCGCTGGCGCCGACCCGATACATGCCGCGGCCGCCGGTGGCGCAGCAGGCGCCCGCTCCGGTCCCGCAGGCGATGCCCGCCGCTCCGGCGTCGCCCGCGCGGCCGCAGGTGCCGGTCTCGCCACCGCCCGCCCCGTCTCCGCGCCCGGCGGCGGTCTTCCGGTACCCGGTCCCGTCGCCCCCGGTCCGGTCCGGTCCCGGCCTCGGCCGGAGGATCGCGGTCCGGCTCCTCGTAACGCTGGTCCTCGTCACGGTCCCGGTCGTCGCGGCGCTCGTCGCGTACTACTTGACGACCGGTCACCTGCCCGACCTCGGCGGGATCTTCGGCAGCTGACCGGCCCCCTGATCGCTTTCCACCGTCGACGCGGTGGGCGGCGGGCACGTGTGTCCGGGAGCCGCACGTCCGCGAGCTACGTGCCGGTAACGTGCTCCCCATGACCGAGTTGGTGGAAGGGCACGGCGGCGCGCTGGCTCTGGCGGCTCTGCACGCGGCGGGCGTACGGGAGATGTTCACTCTCTCCGGGGGCCACGTGTTCCCGCTCTACGACGCCGCCCAGCAGACCGGCACGCGGATCCTCGACGTACGCCACGAGCAGTCCGCCGTCTTCGCCGCCGAGGCGGTCGCCAAGCTGCAGCGCCGGCCGGGGCTCGCCGTGCTCACCGCGGGCCCCGGCGTCACCAACGGCATCTCCGGGCTGACCAGCGCCCACTTCAACGGCGCCCCGGTGCTCGTCATCGGTGGCCGGGCACCGCAGTTCCGCTGGGGTTCCGGGAGCCTGCAGGAGATCGACCACCTGCCGATCGTCGCGCCGGTCACCAAGCACGCCGCGACCGTGTTCTCGACCGACGAGGTACCGGACGCGGTACGGGCCGCGCTGACCGCCTCGCTGACCCCCCATCGTGGACCGTCCTTCCTGGACCTCCCGCTCGAGGTGGTGTTCGGTCACGGCGAGGCGCCGGCACCCGGGGCGCCTGAGATCGGCGTCATCGAGCCGGACCCCGCCCAGGTCGAGCGCGCCGCGTCGCTGCTCGCCGCGGCGCAGCGCCCGGTCATCGTCGCCGGGTCCGATGTGTACGGTGGGGACGCGGTCGCCGCGCTCCGCGAGGCCGCCGAGGCGCTGCAGGTGCCGGTGTTCACCAACGGCATGGGCCGGGGCGCGCTGCCGCCCGAGCACCCGCTGGCGTTCGCGAAGTCCCGCCGGGCCGCGCTGGGCGGCGCGGACGTCATCGCGATCATCGGTACGCCGCTGGATTTCCGGCTCGGCTTCGGCGACTTCGGGACGGCTCAGGTCGTACACATCGTGGATGCTCCGGCACAGCGGGCGCCGCACGTGACCGCGGCGGTCTCGCCCGCGGGCGACCTGCGTCTGATCCTCTCCGCCCTGGCCGACCACAATGGACCGCGCGAGGACCACGGCGGGTGGGTGGCCGAGCTGCGGGCGGCGGAGGAGGCGGCCGCGGCCAAGCACGCCGCGGAGCTGGCCGCCGACACCGACCCGATCAAACCGGCCCGGGTCTACGGCGAGCTGCGGCGCGTCCTGGCCCGGGACGCGGTCACGATCGGGGACGGCGGGGACTTCGTCTCCTACGCCGGGCGATACCTGGAGCCGGCCGAGCCGGGCACCTGGCTCGACCCGGGGCCGTACGGCTGCCTGGGTACCGGGATGGGCTACGCGATGGGGGCCCGGGTGACCTACCCCGACCGGCAGATCTGCGTGCTGATGGGGGACGGCGCGGCCGGGTTCTCACTGATGGACGTCGAGGCGCTCGTGCGGCAGCAGCTACCGGTGGTGATCGTGGTCGGCAACAACGGCATCTGGGGTCTGGAGAAGCACCCGATGCAGGCGATGTACGGGTACGACGTGGCCGCCGACCTGCAGCCGGGGCTGCGGTACGACGAGGTCGTGCGGGCGCTCGGCGGCGCCGGCGAGACCGTGGCGCGCGCCGACGAGCTCGGCGCGGCATTGAAACGGGCGTTCGAGGCGGGCGTGCCGTACCTGGTGAACGTGCTCACCGACCCGGCCGACGCGTACCCGAGGTCGTCCAACCTCGCCTGAGGCGAAACTCACGGCAGGATGTCGTACCCGTGAGGCAGAGTGGTGCGCATGACCAATCTCGCGATCTATGCCGAGGGACTGGTGAAGCGCTTCGGGGAGACGACCGCGCTCGCCGGCGTGGATCTGGCGGTCCGCACCGGAAGCGTGCTCGGCCTCCTCGGGCCCAACGGGGCGGGCAAGACGACCGCTGTTCGCATCCTGGCGACACTGCTCAGCCCGGATGAGGGGCACGCCACGGTCGGCGGGTTCGACGTGGTCCGCCAGGCCCATCAGGTGCGCCAGCTCATCGGGCTGACCGGGCAGTTCGCCTCGGTTGACGAGAACCTGACCGGCACCGAGAACCTGTTGCTGATCGGGCGGCTACTGGGGATGGACCGGGCCGGAGCCCGGGCCCGGGCCCGGGAGTTGCTCGCCGAGTTCCATCTGGAAGATGCGGCCGACCGGGCCGCGAAGACCTACTCGGGTGGCATGCGCCGGCGGCTGGACGTGGCGTCGAGCCTCGTGGGCCGGCCGAACGTTCTCTACCTGGACGAGCCGACGACCGGTCTGGACCCGCGCAGCCGGCTCGAGCTGTGGGACCTGGTCCGCGGCCTGGTGGCGCAGGGTTCCACCGTCCTGCTGACGACGCAGTACCTGGACGAGGCCGACCAGCTCGCCAACGAGATCGCGGTCGTTGACCACGGCCGGGTGATCGCCACGGGCGCGCCCGACGAGCTGAAGGCGAAGACCGGTGGGCAGAGCATCGCGGCCCGCCCGGCGGATCCGGATGACCTGCCCACGGTCGTGTCGGTGGTGGGTGAGCTGACCCGCAGCGAGCCCGAGGTGACCAACGGCACGGTGACCGCCGCGGTCACCGACCCGGCCGTCATGCCGGCCGTGGTCCGCCGCCTCGACGACGCGGGAGTGCTGCTCTCCGAGTTCGAGCTGCGCAGGTCGAGCCTGAACGAGGTGTTCCTGTCGCTGACCGGGCACCCGGCCGAGGAGGCCGACGAGACGGAAGGAGCCGTGGCATGACCGCCGCCACCATCACCGTTCCGGCGCCGCCGGCGCCGGCCGCCCGGGTCGGGCCGATCGAGGGACTCCGGCAGATGTTCACGCTGGCCTGGCGGACCCTCGTGCAGATCCGGCACAACCCGTGGGAGCTGGGCGACTTCAGCTTCCAGCCGATCATGTTCGTGCTGCTGTTCACGTACGTGTTCGGCGGCGCCATCGCCGGGTCGACCGGTGCTTATCTCACCTTCGCGCTGCCCGGGATCATCGTGATGAACATGCTGTTCGTGACGATGTACGTCGGGCTCGGGCTCAACACCGACCTGACGAAGGGCGTCTTCGACCGGTTGCGCTCGCTGCCGATCGCCCGCTGGGCACCGCTCGCCGGCCGGATCACCGCCGACCTCGTCAAGCAGGCGTGGTCGATCGCGCTGCTGCTCGTGGTGGGCATGATCCTCGGGTTCCGGATCGGCACCAACATCGCCGGGCTGCTGGGTGCGGTCGCGCTGATCCTGGCGTTCGCGCTGGCGTTCTCCTGGGTCTCCGTGCTGGTCGGCGTGCTCGCCAAGGATCCGGAGAAGGTGCAGATCTTCGGCTTCACCGCGCTGTTCCCGATCACGTTCGTCAGCAACGTGTTCGTGCAGACCAGCACGATGCCGGGCTGGTTGCAGGCGTTCGTCAAGGCCAACCCGGTCTCGATCCTGGCCGACGCGGCCCGCGGCCTGCTGGTCGGCGGGCCGGTTGCCGAACCGGTCGTGAGGACTCTGATGTGGACAGTCGCGATCCTGGTCGTGTTCGTGCCGCTGTCGGTCTGGGCCTTCAAGCGTCGCGTCTGACCGATCGCCGAGCTGTCCGCCGCCGAGCTAACGGGCCTCGACCGACTCGGTGGCCGGCGCCGGGGCGGCGGACTCGGCCGTCCCGGTCCGGTCACCTCGCACCGCGGCGACCAGCGCCCACGGCACCCAGACGAGCTCGAGCAGGATGCGCGGGAGCGACGGCGCGACCGGGATCCAGGGCAGCATGACGAGCGCCCGGTCGACCGCACCGAGCACGCCGAGCACGCCGAGCGCGACCGTGACGACCCGCAGGCCGCGGCGCAGCGCCAGACCGACGAGCACCCATCCCGCGCCGAGCAGCAGCAGGCCGATCCCGGTCAGCGGGGTCGTCTCGTACACCGTGCCGAAGACCCCGACCGCCAGCCCGGCGCTCGCGAGCGCGACGCCGGCGAGCGCCCGCCGGGAGGACCGGGCCCGCCGCAGCGCCAGCGCGAGCAGCACCAGGAAGACCAGGATCGCCTCGCCGAGCGCGTACTGCACCTCGATCCGCTCCAGACCGCGGGCGCCGAACCACTCGCAGTTGACCGGGATCCGGGTCGCGTCGCGGGAGTAGTCGGCGCAGACGTACATCTTCAGCGTCTTGCCCAGCTCGCCGACGTACCGTTGGGTGCCGAGACCGTCGCAGCCGGGCACCGTCATCGGCTCGGCCACCGAACCGGGCTGCCAGCACGAGCCGATGCCCTGCCCGTCCCACCAGAAGTCCATGCCGTTCGGCCGGGACTCGCCGGCGCGCGTGAGGCCGAGCTTGTTGTCGACGTACCGGTTGTGGTGCGAGGTGTCGAACTGCTCGCCGAACGAGGTGTCGTTGCGGACGAACCCGGGCACCCAGGACGTGACGAAGCCCGCGTACTCGTTGTTGTAGACCCAGTTGTCGCGCCAGATGTTGTAGTTGCCACCCGGGTTGATGACGCCGGTACCGGTGGGGATACCGACCACCGGGCAGACCACGCCGCTCTCGTAGCCCCGCTCGGCGAACGGCTTGGCGCAGGTGCCGTCACGGACGTACCGGTAGTAGTCCACGTTGTTGTCCGCGATCACGTTGCGCTCGAACTTGGCGTGGTTCTGCGGCATGCCCGGGTGGTCCGGGAACGCCGAGTCGGTCGCGACCCCGGCCCCGTTGAGCACGAACTCGTTGTCGTGCGCCCAGACCGAGTCGCCGGCCGTACCGGAGTAGCCCAGCGCGTTGTGGTGCGACCGGCAGCCCCGGATCTCGATCGCGTACCGGGGCACATCATGCCCGCGCCCCGCGTTGATGTTCGACGCCGCGCCCGGGTAGACGCCGGAGTCGCCGTTGCCGTACGCCTCGCAGTCGGTGTAGAGCCCGTGGTCGGTGGCGAACGTCAGGAAGCCGTACTCGTCGTTCCAGCGCCCGATCGTCCGGTCGATGACGAACCCGTCGGTCTCCAGGATGTAGATCGCGTTGAACGTGGTCCGCTGCGCGGTCAGGTTGCGCACGTAGAACCCGTCCGCCCGGTCGGCCCGGATCCCGTTCAGCTTCTGGAACTGCGCGTCGATGACGACGTCCTCGGGGCGGGCGCCGGTCCCCTCGATCTGGAGATCCTTCTTGTCGAGCACCGCCACCAGGTTCTGCACGTGCGGGCAGGCGACCTGCTGCTCCCAGGAGAGCACCTGGTACTGGTTGTTGCCGGCCCAGCGCGCGTCCAGCGAGGCACACGTGCCCGAGGGCGGCGCGAGGCTGGGCTCCTCGCGGTAGAGGCCGGGCAGCACGAGGATGGTCGTGCCGGGCAGCCGGACGTTGTCCACCGCCTCCTGCAGGTGCCGGTACCCGCCGCGCTGGCACTCGGCCCACAACGCCTGGTTCCGCTCGCTGGTGGCCGGGTCGAAGCCGGCGATCCGGTTGCCGAAGTCGGCCTGGTCGGTCTTGCACACCAGCAGCCGCGGACCATCGGTGCGGTAGGTCGGTACGTGCCCGGTGCCGTTCGGCATCCGGGGTTCGCGCTCGTCGTGCGCGGACGCCGCGGTCGCGTTCAGCCCGAGGCCCAGCCCGACACCGAGCAGCAGTACGGTCGCCGCCCGCCACATTCTGCCCATGGGGCGGGAGCGTAGAGAAAGTTTCGCGTTTGAGCTAGCCCTCGTCGTCGGCCTTCCCCTCCCGCTTGCGCAGGTCGTCCTCCCGGCGCCGGAGATCTTCCTCCCACCGCGTGAAGAGCTCCTGGTCGTCCCGTTCGATCGAGCGCAGGAAGTCGGGGTCGTCATCGGGAGCGACGGGGCGCCGCGGCCGTTCGGCCTCCGGGAACCCGCGGCCCGGTTGCCAGCGGTCGCGGGTGGGGGCCGCGGCGGAGGTCGGGCGGCCGGCCACGAACCAGGCGATGGATCCGATCAGGGGGAACAACAGGATGACGACGACCCAGAGGATCTTCGGCAGGCCGCGGATCTCGCTGTCCTCCTCGACGGAGAGCAGGCTGATCAGTGCGGCGGCGGCGAGAGCGATCTCGACCACGAAGAGGACGAGGAACAGCCGAGGCATGCCGCCATCATGCCGCGCCGCGACCACTCCGGCCCACCCACTGCGGCCGGCCGCAGGTCTCAGATGAGGATCAGAAGAGCGCCGATCAGCGCGTACCCGACGACAGCCCAGCCGAGGGCGGCGGGCGACCGGCCCGCGGCGCTCGAGGGCAGCGCGGTGATCCTGCGGTGAACGAGCACGATCACGGCCAGCCAGAGGACGGCGACGCCGGCGACGAGCAGCGGTACGCCGCGCAGCGCGGCGAGCCGGGCGGCGAGCAGCGCGACCACGGTGAGGGCAAGAGCCGTCCGCCGCCAGGCCAGCCGGGTGCGCTCCGGCTGCAACCCGGCGTCCCGGCCGGGCTCGCTCACGACCCGGCGCCGTTCGCCAGGACCGCCACGATCAGCACGGCCGAACCGATCGCGACGGCGACCGCGAGGATCGCGGGGAAGCGCGTCGGCGGAAGGTCGCGCCCGAGCCGGATGGCCATCTCGCTGCGTACCCACCGGTCGACCGCGCGCAGCGCGCCCGCACCGCCCAGCACCATCAGCCCGACCGCGACCGCCTCGCGCAGGTACGGGATCGCGAACGGCGGCAGCAGCTGCGCCACCACGAGCCCGCCGGCCAGCAGGGCCAGCGCGGTACGGATCCAGGCGAGGAAGGTCCGCTCGTTGGCCAGCGAGAACCGGTAGTCCGGCGTCTCACCGACCTGCTCCACCCGCCGCGGGTCGAACCATTCCTTGATCGCGTGGAACACGCTCGCATTATGCCCGCGGCCAGGAGAATGGGGGCATGACACTACCGTTGACGGACCACGAGAAGAAGACGCTGAAGAATGCCGCGTACGGCGCCGTGTTCCTCGTCTCCAACGCCGATCCCGGGTTCCTGGCGATGTTCAAGGAGAGCTTCGCGGCCTCGAAGGCGCTCGCCGGGTCCTCCGGGGTGGTCCGGGAGGTGCTCACCACCGGCGGGATCCCCAGCCTGCCGAAGACGTCGCCGGCCGAGCTGGAGCGCACCGTCCTGCCCGAGTTGACCCGGTCGATGGGCATCCTGGCGGCCAAGGCGCCGGACGAGGTGGACGCCTACCGCAGCACCGTGCTCGCCGCGTGCGAGCAGGTCGCGGCCGCGGTCAGCGGGGTCAAGGAGTCCGAGACGGCCGAGATCACCAAGATCAAGGTCGCGCTGGGCTGATTGTTGTGCCCATATAGATCGGGTACGCAGCTGGCGGGTGGTGACCGCCGTCACCCCCGGCCGGTGGGAGGCCGTAGCTACCCGTGGGTAACATTACCGGGGTGGCGAACTGCACAGCGGGTCCGGTTGACCGGGCCGGTGTCGCGGGAGAGGCTCCGGCATCAGGACTTAACAGGAGGGTCGTCGAAGCGCGATGAACATCGTCGTACTCGTCAAGCAGGTCCCCGACTCCGGCGCGGAGCGGAGCCTGCGCAGTGACGACAACACCGTCGACCGCGGGTCGGCCAGCAACGTCATCAACGAGATGGACGAGTACGCCATCGAGGAGGCGCTGCGGATCCGGGAGGCACACGGTGGCGAGGTCACCATCCTGACGATGGGTCCGGAGAAGGCCGCTGAGTCCATCCGCAAGGCGCTGTCGATGGGCCCCGACAAGGCGGTCCACGTGCTCGACGACGCGCTGCACGGCTCGTGTGCGCCGGCCACCTCGAAGGTACTCGCCGCCGCACTCTCCACATTGAACGCCGACCTTGTCCTTTGTGGAGCTGAGGCGACCGACGGCCGGGTGCAGGTCATGCCGCACATGCTCGCCGAGCGGCTCGGCATCGCCGCGCTGACCGGGGCACGGAAGCTGACCATCGACGGGAACGCACTGACCATCGAGCGGCAGACCGAGGAGGGGTACGAGGTGGTCACCGCGTCGAGCCCCGCGGTCGTATCGGTCTGGGACACCATCAACGAACCGCGGTACCCCTCGTTCAAGGGCATCATGGAGGCGAAGAAGAAGCAGGTCTCCGTGCTGTCGCTGGGCGACCTCGGCATCCCCGCCGAGGAGGTGGGTTTCGCGGGCGCGACCAGCGAGGTTGTCGAGCACAGCAAGCGGCCGCCGCGCTCGGGTGGCACGAAGGTGACCGACGAGGGTTCCGGCGGCGTCCAGCTCGTCGAGTTCCTGGCTTCCGAGAAGTTCGTCTGAGGGCGGAGAGATGGCTGAGGTTCTGGTAGTTGTCGAGCACGCCGGCGGCGCCGTCAAGAAGGTCACGCTGGAGATGCTCACCCTCGCCCGGGAGCTCGGGACGCCCGCCGCGGTCGTCCTCGGTGCCCCCGGCGCCGCCGCCGCCCTGACCGAGAAGCTCGGCGAGTACGGCGCCGCGAAGGTCTACGCCGCCGAAGACTCCGATGTGGACGGCTACCTCGTCGCGCCGAAGGCGACCGTGCTGGCGTCGCTGATCCGCTCGACCGAACCGGCCGCGGTGCTGCTCGCCTCCACCCAGGAAGGCAAGGAGATCGCCGGCCGGCTCGCGGTCAAGCTGGACAACGGCCTGCTCACGGACGCGACCGGGCTCTCCGCGGAGGGCCTGGCGACCCAGGTTGTCTTCGCCGGCTCGACGATCGTGACGTCGCGCGTCACGCGTGGCCTCCCGCTGGTCGCGATCCGGCCGAACTCGGTGACGCCGTCCCCGGCCCCGGCGACGCCCGAGATGGCCACGGTGGAGGTGGCGCTGGGCGAGAACGACCGGTTGGCGAAGGTGGTCGAGCGGGTCGCGGAGGCCACGGGCGCCCGGCCCGAGCTGACCGAGGCGTCCATCGTCGTCTCCGGCGGTCGCGGCGTCGGCAGCGCGGCTAACTTCAAGATCATCGAAGAGCTGGCAGACCTGCTCGGCGCGGCGGTCGGCGCCTCGCGGGCGGCCACCGACTCCGGCTTCTACCCGCACCAGTTCCAGGTGGGGCAGACCGGCAAGACCGTCTCGCCGCAGCTCTACATCGCGGTCGGCATCTCCGGCGCGATCCAGCACCGGGCCGGCATGCAGACGTCGAAGACGATCGTCGCGGTGAACAAGGACGCCGAGGCGCCGATCTTCGAGCTGGCCGACTTCGGCGTGGCCGGGGACCTGAACAAGGTCGTCCCGCAGGCGAGCGACGAGATCCGCAAGCGTCGCTGAGCGCGGTCAGGGACGTGCCGCTCGGGGCCCCGAGCGGCACGTCCCTGACATGGTGTCAGGCGATCCGGTAGGCCCGGATCACGGTCTGCACGACCGCGTTGCCGGCGAAGTCGAGCGCCGTCGCCCGCAACGAGACGAACCCGGTGATGTTCGGGTGCGGGATCGTCACGGTACGGCTGGTGCCCGACCCGGTGACCGTCGCGTTCTGCCAGGTGGCACCGTCGTTCGTCGAGTACTGGACGGTGACCGTCTGCAACCCGCTCACCGGCGAGCCGGGCTGCGCCGCGATCGTGATCGGGACCGGGAACGACACGTTCTTCGGTGCCGTGTTGTCCGCGTTGACGGCCGGCGCGAAACTTGCCGTCCACAGTGGCAGCCGGTGGAACGTCGTGTCGTCGATATGTGCCGAGGTGAACGTCCAGGCCGCGCTGACCTGAGTGCCCAGCACCGACGGTGCGCCACGGGTCAGCGACGCCTCCAGCCGGTAACTGCCGGAGGCAGCCGGCACCTCGAATGCGGCGCCGGAGCCGCCGACCGGGTAGCCGGACGTGCCCACGACGGTACCGTTGCGGGAGAGCACCATCTGTCCACTGGAGACCGCCCCGAACGGGGGATGGCCCGCGTGGCCGGCGCTGTCACCCAGCAGCGGCGGGTTCGCCACGATGAAGTTCGCCACCCGCGACACCCAGTTCACCGGCGCCAGCGGCTGGCCGATCCCCGGCCCGTACACCGGCTTGTTCCACTGCTGCTGGACCGTGATGCCGCCGAAGTACTGCGTCATCGCCGACGACGTGGTGACCAGGTTCGTCGAGGTCGACTCCACCTGTTCGGTGAAGACCGAGGCGAACCTCGCGATGCCGTCGGAGTTGTGGAACTCGGTACGCGAGAACGGCAGCGCGAACGGGACGCCGACGCTGATCGAACTGTTGAAGAAGCTGCCGATCGGTTGGGCGATGGCGTGCTTGAAGCCGGTCGCGCCCACGACGTGCCGGGCGTGCGCGGCCTGGATGACCGCGAAGCTGCCGGCGGAGAGGGTGCGGACGAACCCGGTCGGCATCTGCCCCGGCTGGAACCAGGCCATCGGGTACGCCCTGGTCGAGTTGCGGGTGTCGCCGGCCGGGCCGGGCTTCACCTTGTACACGGTGATCTTCGAGATGAACCCGGAGACCGTCCCGCTCACTCCGACCTGGGCGGTGTACGCCGTGCCGGACTGGATCGCGGTCGAGAACGCCTCCACCTCGTTGCCGTTCTGCAACTGCCCGCCCACCTCGGTGATGACGTTCAGCGCATCGGCATCGGGCACGGTGATGCTGACCGGTTGGGCCAGCCGTGCATCGAAGTCCAGCGTCCGCGGTTGGTCCATCACCAGCCTCGGTACCGTCATGGCCGAGGTGTCCGGGCCGTCGAAGATGGTCGACGTACCGAGGTAGGTCCCCTTGGTGACGAACAGCGTGACCGGACCTGCCTGGCCGCCGACGATGTAGAACTCAGGTCCGTCCACCCGGGCCATCGCGAAGAACCACGGGATGTGGTTCGGGTCGCCGGTGCGGCTGGTATTGCGGATCGTCAGCTCGTACCCTTCGATGGCCCGGTCGACGCCGAACGGCGTCTGCACCGAGACCCCGCCGGCCTGCCCGGACGCGCTGACGTGCCCGCCGAAGAAGCCGTCCGGCGCGGCGACCCGGGTGTCCGTGGTCAGCGTGACCGAGGCCGAGCCGCCCGGCGGGATGCTCAGCGAGGTGGTACTGAGCGTGAACATGCCGGCCGGCGCCGGGGCCCCGAACGGGTCCCGGGCGTTGAGCGTCAGCGTGAGGCCGACGCCGCTGGTGGTGCTGTGGTTCTGGTACGTGATGGTGCGGGTCAGCACCGGGTCGTCGTCGTGCGGCCAGGCCTGCCGGCCGAGGCTGATGCTCGGCGGGTTCGACGTGACGAACTGGTTGACCGCCCGGCCCACGTCGAGCCGCCCGGCACCCTGGCCGAACACGCCGATCGTCGGGTTCGGGGTGGCGGCGGCCATCAGCGTGGCCTTGCGCTGCGCCGGTGTCCAGGTTGGCTGGCGCTGGGTGAGGATCGCCGCACCGCCGGCCACGTGGGGTGTGGCCATCGAGGTACCGCTGATCGTCAGGTACGGATCGCCGGGCGTACCGAGGCTGCCGGTCGAACTGCGTGCCGCGGTGATGTCCACGCCGGGCGCGGTCATGTCCGGCTTGAGCGCGGTGTCGCCGATCCGCGGCCCCCGGCTGGAGAACGAGGCGAGGTTGTCCGCCCCGTCCACGGCACCGACCGCGAGCGCCGCGTCCGCGCTGGCCGGAGAGCCGACCGACAGGTCCCGGCCCGCATTGCCCGCCGCGATGACGAACAGCGTGCCGTGGCTGGCGGTCAGGTCGGCGACGGCCTGCTCCAGCGGGTCGACGCCGGCCGAGTCCGGCCCGGACAGGCTCATGTTGACGACCTTCGCACCCTGCTGCGCCGCCCACTGCATGCCGGCGATGATCGCCGACTCCGGGCAGCCGCCGGACGCGACGCAGACCTTGCCGTTGAGCAGCGTGGCGCCGGGCGCCACGCCCTTGAACAGGCCGCCGGAGGCCGCGCCGCTGCCGGCGATGGTGGACGCGACGTGGGTACCGTGGCCGAAGTAGTCGCGCGCGTCGGGTTCGGTGGTGAAGTTGGCCGACGCGGTGACCTTGCCGACCAGGTCCGGGTGCGTTGCGTCGATACCCGAGTCGAGCACGGCGACCGACACGCCGGTGCCGTCGTACCCGCCGGCCCAGGCCGCCGGCGCGTTCACCCGCGGGACACTCTGGTCGAGGTCGACGTGGCGGAGACCGTCGAGCCAGACCTTGCCGGTACCCGTGCTCAGGCTCTTGAAGAACTCGCGTGCCTCGGTGTTCTTGACCTTCGTGGCGAAGCCGCGGATGGCGGGTAGGTCACGGGTGGCTCGGGCCTGGGCGCGGGCCGCGCTGCCCGTACCCGTCATGATCAGCGGCAGGTCACCGCGCGTGCTGTCGTACCCCTGCTTCACCAGGCCGGTGACGTCGAACAGCCGCAGGTCGAGCCGGTCCTTGGCCAGCAACGTCATCGCGTCGGACGGGATCACGTAGGTGTGCCCGTCACGCTGGAACGTCTGGTACCGGATGCCGGACCGGGCCGGGTCGCGGGCGATCGTGACGTGGCTGCCGGCGACCGTGAGGCGGTCGCCGGTGATGAGCGTGACCTGGTGCGGTGTGGTGCGAGTCGGGTCGGCGGCGGCCGGGTCGGCGCCGGCCTGGCCTGCTCCGGTGCTCGGCGACGACGGTGTCGCCGAGACCGGGAGCGGTGCCGCGGACAGGAGGGATCCGGTGAGCGCGACCGTTATCAGGACGCGACTCACCCACTGGCGTGATGACAATTGAACCTCCCCGAATTCGCACGGGCGCGCCCCCGTCGGCGCACCGCGCTGCATAGTTGACTATCACTTTGATCTAGTTAAGTCACGCGATCTCTTGTCCGGTGTGAACCGGTTAACTTTCCTCTTGTCATGTGAACGTGGATACGGTAGAAGCGACCGTCCAAATAGGATGGAGTGTGAACAATGCCGGGACTGGACGCGTGGGAGGCGTGGCACCCGAGCGAGGCGGCGCAGCGACTGTCTGGTGTGGACTCTCGCTGGTGCGTCGCGGCCGGCTGGGCGATCGACCTGTTCCTCGGTAGGCAGACGCGCGAGCACGCGGACCTCGAGATCGCGGTACCCGCGGACCGGTTCGACGAGGTACGCGACCGGCTGCCGGAGATGGACTTCTTCGCGGTCGACGACGGCACCCTGGTGCCACTGGCGACCAGCGAGGCGCCACCCGCGCATACCCACCAGACCTGGGCCCTGGAGCGGTCCAGTGGCCGGTGGCGGCTCGACGTGTTCCGGGAGCCGGCGGAGGGACAGACCTGGGTGTTCCGGCGGGATCCGGCGATCCGGCGGCCGTACGCCGAGATCGTCGAGGTGACCGCGGACGGGGTACCGTACCTGGCCCCGGAGGTCGCGCTGCTGTACAAGGCGAAGGGCGTCCGGCCCAAGGACGACGCCGATCTGGACCTGGTCCTGCCCCGGTTGAGCGGGCGCCAACGGGCCTGGTTGAGGTCGGCCCTGGACCGGGTCCATCCGGGGCACACCTGGCTGGCGCGGCTCGACCCCGGCCGTGCGGGACTGGAGTGACCGCGGAGCGAGGGCGGCCGACGGCACCCGGCCGGGTGCCGGCCGGGCCGGTCCCGACCGATCGAACAGGATCGCTGTTGTCCGGTGGGCCGGGATCGTCGCGGGCGAAGCTAGGCTTGGCGGCGATGGCATATCTGGATCACGCTGCGACGACACCGATGCTGCCCGAGGCGATCGAGGCGTATGCGGCCACCGCGGGGGAGGTCGGCAACGCCTCGTCGTTGCACGCTTACGGACGGCACGCACGGCGCCGCGTCGAGGAGTCCCGCGAGCGCATCGCGGCGGCCCTGGGTGTGCGGCCGTCTGAGGTGATCTTCACGGGTGGCGGTACCGAGAGCGACAACCTGGCCCTCAAGGGCATCTTCTGGGCGAGACGGGCGCAGGACCCGGCGCGGCTCCGGGTGGTGGCCAGCGCGGTGGAGCACCACGCGGTACTGGACACCGTGCAGTGGCTGGAGGCGCACGAAGGGGCCACGGTCTCCTGGCTGCCGGTGGACGGGATGGGCCGGATCCAGGTGGACGCACTGCGCGACACGCTGGAACGGCACTGCGACGAGATCGCCCTGGTCTCCGCGATGTGGGCGAACAACGAGGTGGGTACCGTCCAGCCGGTCACCGAACTGGCGGGGCTGGCCGCCGGGTGCGGTGTCCCGTTCCACACCGACGCGATCCAGGCGGTGGGCCAGGTGCCGGTCGACTTCGCCGCCTCCGGTGCCGGCGCGCTCACCGTCACCGGGCACAAGCTGGGCGGTCCGATCGGGGTGGGCGCGCTGCTGCTCGCCCGGGACGTCCCGTGTACCCCCCTTCTGCACGGTGGCGGGCAGGAGCGCGACGTGCGCTCCGGCACGCCCGACGCGGCCGGCATCGTCGCGTTCGCCACCGCGCTGGAGATCGCGGTCAAGGGCCAGCAGGAGTTCGCGGCCCGGGTGGGCGCGCTGCGCGACGATCTGGTGACCCGGGTCCGGGAGGCGGTACCGGACGCGGTCTACAACGGGGACCCGGTGGACCGGCTGCCCGGTAACGCACACTTCTCGTTCCCCGGCTGCGAGGGGGACGCCCTGCTGCTCCTCCTCGATGCGCAGGGGATCGCGTGCTCGACCGGTTCCGCGTGCTCGGCCGGGGTGGCGCAGCCGTCGCACGTGGTGCTCGCGCTCGGCGCCGACACCGCCCGCGCGCGGTCGACGCTGCGGTTCTCGCTCGGCCACACCTCGACGAAGGCCGACGTCGACGCGCTCCTGGCCGCGCTTCCGGCCGCCGTTGAGCGGGCCCGCCGGGCCGGCGCCCTCAAGCGCGCCTGACCGCCCGGCGGGTGGCTCCCGGGCCCGCGGCTAGGCTTGGTGGATGCGAGTTCTGGCCGCCATGTCCGGTGGGGTCGACTCGGCCGTCGCCGCCGCCCGGGCGGTCGAGGCCGGGTTCGACGTCACCGGCGTGCACCTCGCTCTGGCCCGGAACCCGCAGACGTACCGGTCCGGAGCGCGGGGCTGCTGCACGATCGAGGACGCGCGGGACGCCCGCCGGGCCGCCGACGTGATCGGGATCCCGTTCTACGTCTGGGACCTGGCGGACGAGTTCCACGCCGACGTGGTGGACGACTTCGTGGCCGAGTACGCGGCCGGCCGTACCCCCAACCCGTGCCTGCGGTGCAACGAGAAGATCAAGTTTGCCGCGGTGCTGGACCGGGCGCTGGCCCTGGGCTTCGACGCGGTTGTGACCGGGCACCACGCCCGGAGGGGCCCGGACGGGCTGCTACGCCGCTCGGTGGACCTGGGCAAGGACCAGTCGTACGTGCTCGCGGTGCTCCGCGAGGACCAGCTCGCCCACTCGGTGTTCCCCCTGGGCACCTCCACCAAGGCCGAGGTGCGGGCCGAGGCGGCGGCACGCGGCCTGGCCGTGGCCGACAAGCCCGACTCGCACGACATCTGCTTCATCGCCGACGGCGACACCCAGCGCTTCCTGCGCGAGCGGCTCGGGCACGCACCCGGCGACATCGTGGCTGCCGACGGTACCGTGCTCGGCCGGCACGACGGGTCGTACGGCTATACGGTCGGGCAGCGCCGCGGGCTCGGGCTCGACCGCCCGGCGGCGGACGGCCGGCCGAGGTACGTTCTGAAGATCACGCCGGTCAGCAACACGGTCACCGTCGGGCCGGCCGAGTCCCTGGACGTGTCCATCGTGTACGGTGACCGTCCACTCTGGCCACACAATATGGAGACTGTGGACTGCGAGGTGCAGCTGAGGGCGCACGGCGAACCGCTGCCCGCCTCGGTGACGGTGACGCCGGGGCGGCTCACCGCCGAGCTGCGCCGACCGGCCCGCGGTGTGGCGCCCGGGCAGGCCATCGTCGCCTACCGGCCGGACCCCGCGGGCGATGTCGTCCTGGGCTCCGCGACAATTGCCCAGTGCTGACACCAGACGAGTTGCACTTCGCCTATCGGGAGCTGCCGCGACAGGACCTCGGGACGTTGAAGGTCGTCTCCGGCCGGGTCGTCGCGTGTGACGCGCTCACGCTGCACGTGGCCGAACCGTTCGTGCAGACCGTGCCGGTCGGCAACCATCCCGTCTGGCTGCTCGGCACCGAGCAGACCGCGTACGCCGCCGTCGCGCTGGTGTGCGCGCCCGGCCGGCCGGACCGCTGGGAGCTCGCGGTGACCGCCTCGGACGGTGACCCCGGGCTGCTCGGCCCGGACGAGGTGTACGGGTACCCGGTCGGCGCGGGGATGGGGTGCTTCCTCGACGAGCGGGCGGTCCCGCTGTGGGAGGCGGAGACGGAGGCCTACGAAGGCCTGCACTTCGACAAGCTGGTCGAAAAGTACCTGCTGGACCTGCCCGAACGGGACTGGGCAAACTACGTGATCGGGTCGCAGCGGCCCTCGGTGGCGAACCCGGAGCGGCTGAACATCGTGCTGTTCCGCTCGGGCTTCGGGGACGGGGTCTACGGCACCTACGCCGGGCTGGACGCGAGCGGACGGCTGCTGTGCCTGCTGACGGACTTCGCGCTGTCATGATCCCGGTGACCGCGGGCGCCGCCACCGGGATCGGCTCGCTGCCCGGCACCGACATCGTCGACGCGGTGGCGACCGTCCTCGGTGAGCTGCCCGACCTGCCGTACCTGCCCGAGCTGCCGGACCGCGGGCCGGGTGCGGACATCATCGGCCGCTCGGCGGGGCTGCTGGTGGAGTTGCCGGTCGAGCTGTACGCGGGCCGCTGGCGGGTCACCGTCCGGCCCGGCCGGGATCTGCGCCGGACCCGCGACCTCTGGGCGCGGGATCTCGACGCGCTGACCGAGGCCGGCGACGGCTTCACCGGCACGGTGAAGGTCCAGGCGGCCGGTCCGTGGACGCTCGCCGCCTCGCTCGACAAGCCGGTCGGCGGTGCGATGCTGCGCGACCCCGGCGCGGTACGGGACCTGACCGCCTCGCTCGCCGAGGGACTGCGCGGGCACGTCGCGGACGTCTCGGCCCGGCTGCCGGGCGCCACCGTCCTGCTGCAGCTCGACGAGCCGTCGCTGCCGGGTGTGCTCGCCGGGCACGTGCCGACCGAGAGCGGGCTGGGCGTCCTGGCGCCGGTCGAGCCCTCCGTGGCGACCGGTGCGCTGCGCTCCATTGTGGACGCTGCTGGTGCGCCGGTGGTCGTGCACTGCTGCGCTCCACGCGTACCCGTGCGGCTGTTCCGGGAAGCCGGCGCCGCCGCGGTCGCGATCGACCTGGACCTGGTCGGCGACATGGACGCGCTGGGTGAGATCCTCGACGGCGGGCTGGGACTGCTCGCCGGAGCGGTGCCGCCGGTCGGTGCGACGGCGCCCCCGGCCACCGACGTGGCGGCCCGGATCCGACGGCTCTGGCGCGACCTCGGCCTGCCCGCCGCGCGCCTGCCGGACCAGGTGGTGGTGACACCCGCCTGCGGGCTGGCCGGGGCGAGCCCGGCCTACGCCCGGGCCGCCCAGGCGGCGTGCCGCGAGGCCGGGCGGCGGCTGGCAGACGAACCGGAGTGAGGCCGCCGCGGGGCCCCGGTCAGGACTCCGCAGCCGGAGGCTCGAGCGCGATCGGGCGGCCGGCGGCGACGTAGTCGGCGTACTCGTCGTCGAGCATCGAACCGTTGACCCACTTGCCGGGGTCGGCGCCCAACTGCTGCTCGGCGAAGGAGAGCAGCGCGTCGGGTGCGTGCGAGCAGACGGTCGCGTCGTCGTCCGGGCCCCAGGGCGGGAACTCGTCCAGCTCGGGCCCGCCGATGTCCTCCATGTCGTGGACGTAGAGGCAGAACGCGTCACCGTCCGGCTGGACGGTCAGCACCCGCAGGCCACGCCGCTCACCGTCGCCGTATCCACCGAGGAGCTGGCCTACGACGGCGCCGCGACGGATCGCCCCGACCGCGAACGACCGGGTCAGATACCTCACGCGGGCACCGTCGGCAACCCTGCCACCGCCGTGGCCAGCTCCGATGTGGACAGTTCGTGGTCGACCAGCTCGCCGGCGAGGTAGGCTCCGTACGCGGCCAGGTCGAGGTGCCCGTGTCCACACAGGGCGGTCAGGATGACCCGCGACTCGCCGGTCTCCTTGCACCGCAACGCCTCGTCGATGCACGCGGCGAGCGCGTGGGTCGGCTCGGGCGCGGGCACGATCCCCTCGGTACGGGCGAACTGGACGCCGGCGGAGAAGCACTCCCGTTGGGTCTTGGCGACCGCCTCGATCAGGCCCAGCTCGTAGATGTGTGAGATCAGCGGCGACATGCCGTGGTAGCGCAGTCCACCCGCGTGGATCGGGTCGGGGACGAACTCGTGGCCGAGCGTGTGCATCTTCATCAGCGGCGTCATGCCGGCGGTGTCGCCGAAGTCGTACGCGTAGACGCCCCTGGTCAGCGACGGGCAGGCCGCCGGCTCGACCGCCCGGATCGTCACGTCCATCCGGCCGGCGAGCTTCTCGCGCAGGAACGGGAACATCAGGCCGGCGAAGTTGGACCCGCCGCCGGTGCAGCCGACGATGACGTCCGGCGTCACCCCCGCCACGGCGAACTGCGCGAGCGCCTCCTCACCGATGACGGTCTGGTGCAGCAGGACATGGTTGAGCACGCTGCCGAGCGCGTAGTTGGTGTCCTCGTGCTGGGCGGCCACCTCGACCGCCTCGGAGATGGCGATGCCCAGCGAGCCCGGCGAGTCGGGATGCGCGGCGAGCACCGCCCGACCAGCCGCGGTCAGGTCCGACGGCGACGGGTGGATGACTCCGCCGAACACCTCGATCATGATCTTCCGGTACGGTTTCTGGTCGTACGACGCGCGGACCTGCCATACCTCGCAGTCCAGCCCGAACTGGGCGCAGGCGAACGCGAGCGCGGTGCCCCACTGGCCGGCACCGGTCTCGGTGGTCAGCCGCCGCACACCCGCCGCCGCGTTGTAGTAGGCCTGCGCCACGGCCGTGTTCGGCTTGTGCGAACCGGCCGGCGAGACACCCTCGTACTTGTAGAAGATCTTGGCAGGGGTACCCAGGGCGCGTTCGAGCCGGTGCGCACGGTAGAGCGGCGAGGGCCGCCACAGCCGGTACACGTCGAGCACCTCGTCCGGGATGTCCACCCAGCGGTCGCCGCTGACCTCCTGCAGGATCAGCGCCATCGGGAACAGCGGCGCCAGGTCGTCCGGCCCGACCGGCTGGAGGGTGCCGGGGTGCAGCACGGGTGGCGGCGGCGACGGCAGGTCGGCCAGGAGGTTGTACCACCGGCGCGGGATCTCGGACTCGGCCAGCGTGATCTTGGTTGGCTCGCCTGTGCTCATGGTCGTCCTCGCTTCGCTCCGCGCCTGCTGCGCTGCCTTCCCTCGTCGCTCCGGTCGCTTCGCTCCCTGCGCTCCTCAGTCCAGGCACCGCGGCGCTGCGCTGTGCTCATGGTCGTCCTCGCTTCGCTCCGCGCCTGCTGCGCTGCCTTCCCTCGTCGCTCCGGTCGCTTCGCTCCCTGCGCTCCTCAGTCCAGGCATCGCGGCGCTGCGCTACGCTCATCGCCCGACCGTAACTCCGCGCGCTACGCCGCGAAACTGGACCTCCGGCCCGTGGCTGTCGCACCCGCGGGTTACCGTGCGGATGTGTCGGAGTCAACGATTCCCCAGCAGGTCACGGCAGCTCAGGAGCGGGCAGCCGGAGGCGAGCCGCCGCCGGAGGCCCGTGAGCGGCACGCCACGCTGAGTCAGGAAGTTGACGAGCACCAGTACCGGTACCACGTGCTGGACGCGCCGACGATCTCCGACGGGGAGTACGACACGCTCATCCGGGAGCTGAACGCGCTCGAGGACGAATACCCGGCACTGCGTACCCCCGACTCGCCCACCCAGCGGGTGGGGCACGTCTACTCCACGCTGTTCACGCCGGTGGCGCACATCGAGCGGATGATGTCGCTCGACAACGCGTTCTCCGAGGATGAGCTGACCGCCTGGGCCGAGCGCACCGAGCGGGACGCCGGCGGCAAGGTCGGCTTCCTGTGCGAGCTGAAGGTCGACGGGGTGGCGATCAGCCTGACCTACGAGAAGGGGGCGCTGGTCCGGGCGGCGACCCGCGGCGACGGGCGGACCGGCGAGGACGTCACGCTCAACGTCAGGACGATCCGGTCCGTGCCGGACCGGCTGACCGGCAAGAAGGTCCCCGACCTGCTCGAGGTGCGCGGCGAGGTGTACTTTCCGGTCGCCGCGTTCGCCGACCTCAACGCGGCTCTGGTCGAGCAGGGCAAGGCGCCGTTCGCGAACCCGCGCAACGCCGCGGCCGGCTCGCTGCGGCAGAAGGATCCCCGGGTCAGCGCGTCGCGCCCGCTCCGGCTCGTCGTCCACGGCATCGGCGCCCGCAAGGGCTTCGAGCCGAAGTCACAATCCCACGCGTACCAGGCCATGCGTGACTTCGGGCTGCCCACCAGCGACCGGTGGCGGGTCGTCGAGGGCCTGGCCGGCGTCCAGGACTACATCGGGTACTACGCCGAGCACCGGCACGACGTCGAGCACGAGATCGACGGTGTCGTGGTGAAGGTCGACGAGGTCGCCCTGCAGCGCCGGCTCGGCTCCACGTCGCGGGCGCCGCGCTGGGCGATCGCGTTCAAATACCCGCCTGAGGAGGTCAACACCAAGCTGCTCGACATCCCGGTGAACGTGGGGCGGACCGGGCGGGTCACGCCGTACGCGGTGCTGGAGCCGGTCTTCGTCAGCGGGGTGACCATCACCAACGCCACCCTGCACAACGCGCAGGAGGTCGAGCGCAAGGGCGTGCTCATCGGCGACACCGTGGTGGTCCGGCGGGCCGGCGACGTGATCCCGGAGATCGTCGGTCCGGTCGTGGACAAGCGCGACGGTACCGAGCGGCCGTTCGTGATGCCGACCCGCTGCCCGGAGTGCGGCTCGACGCTCGCCCCGGCCAAGGAGGGCGACGTCGACATCCGGTGCCCGAACAACCGTTCCTGCAAGGCACAGCTGCGCGAGCGCGTGTTCCACCTGGCCGGCCGGGGCGCGTTCGACATCGAGATGTTGGGCTACAAGGCGGCGATGGCACTGCTGGACGACAAGGTGATCACCGACGAGGGTGACCTGTTCGGGCTCGACGAGGACCAGCTCCGGCGCAGCGCCTTCTTCGTCAACAAGGACGGCTCGCTCGGCTCCAACGCACTGCGGCTGCTGGCCAACCTGGCCGAGGCGAAGGAGCAGCCGCTGTGGCGGGTGCTGGTCGGGCTGTCGATCCGGCACGTCGGTCCGACCGCGGCGCAGGCGTTGGCCCGCGAGTTCGGCTCGATCGACGCGATGACCGCGGCCACCGCGGAGGAGCTCGCTGCCGCCGAGGGGGTGGGTCCGACCATCGCCGAGTCGTTCATGGAGTGGTTCACCGTCGACTGGCACCGCGACGTGGTCGAGAAGTGGCGGGCGGCCGGCGTACGGATGGCCGAGGAACGGGAGGAGACCGGGCCACGGCTGCTCGACGGGCTGACCGTGGTGGTCACCGGGACGCTCGACGGGTACTCCCGCGAGGGTGCCGCCGAGGCCATCGCGACCCGTGGGGGCAAGGTGACCGCCTCGGTGTCGAAGAAGACCTCGTTCGTCGTGGTCGGCGACAACCCGGGCTCGAAGTACGACAAGGCGGTCTCGCTCAAGGTGCCGGTGCTCGACGAGGCCGGCTTCGAGGTGCTGCTCAGCGAGGGGCCGGACGCGGCCCGGGCCGCCGCCACGACCCCGGACGGGTAGCCCGCCCGCCCTGCCGGGGGACGAAGACGGGGCGAAAGGACCACTCCGAGCCAGCCCAACGTCCCCACCTAACGGGGTACGCGGGCGTACGCTGCCTGCGGTTGTGCACGGTACCGTACGAAATAAGCAGAGAAAACGGGCCTATTTTGAGTTCGTCATAAGTGGGAGCTATCCGGCGTCACCGCCCTAGGGTGGGGTCGTTGCAGGGCGCAGGGAGGTGACTGTGGAACCGTCGACCCTGCGGAACGCGGCGCCGCCGGAGCGCCGCGGTCTGTTCTTCGGGTACGTCACGGCCGTGGTCGTGCTCGGCGCGCTCGCCGTGGCGACGCACGTCGTGGACGTACCGGCGGACATCCGGTCCGCGCCCCTCGCCTTCTGGGTCATGGCGGTCCTGGCCGTCCTCGCCGACGCCCGCCCGTTCAGCACCCCCGGCAGCGGCCGGGACACCTCGGCGGTCTACCCCTCGATCTGCTTCACGTTCGCGATCCTGCTCTGCGCGGGTCTCGGCGCCGCGGTGCTGGTGCAGATGGCCGCCGTGGTCGTGGTCGCGCTGCGGATGCGCCACGCCCCGTGGCGGGCCGCGTTCAACGCCGGGCAGTACGCGCTGTCGTTCGCCGCCGCGTACGCCGTCCTCGGTCTGGCCAGCCCCCGGCCGTTCCTGCCTGGCGAAGGCCGGCCCACCTGGGGCGACCTGCTGGTCGTGCTGCTCGCCGCGGCGGCCTGGTTCGTCGTCAACGACGCCCTGGTCACCACCGCGGTGTGGCTGCGCTTCGGCGGCCCGTGGTGGCGGGTGGCCACCGGCGGCCTCGGCCACGAGCTGCTGTCGACCGGTGCGCTGTTGCTGCTCGCGCCGGTGCTCAGCGTCGCCGCGCACGCGAGCGCGGCGCTGATCCCGCTGATCTTCGTGCCGCTCTACGCGGTCGAGCGGATGGCCCGGCTCTCCGCCGACCAGGAGCGGGCGGCGCTGCAGGACCCGCTGACCGGGCTGGCCAACCGCAAGGCCCTGCTGATGGAGGTCGGTGACCAGATCCGCTGCCACGCGGAGCGGGCCTCCGAGGGGCACCCGCGCCGGCGGCTCGCCCTGTTGCTGCTCGACCTCGACCGGTTCAAGCACGTCAACGACGCGCTCGGGCACGAGGTGGGCGACGAGCTGCTGATCTCGGTGGCGCGCCGGCTGGAGGAGGTCGCGCCGGCGGACGGGATGGTCGCGCGGCTCGGCGGGGACGAGTTCGCGATCGTCGTACCCGGCCTGGCCGGCCCGGTCGAGGCCCGGGCGGCGGCGGACCGGATCATCGGCGCGCTCGGCTATCCGGTCCTGCTGGACGGGCTGCCCGTCGACGTCGGCGGCTCGGTCGGCATCGCGCTCTATCCCGAGCACGGCGACGACGTGGCCGAGCTGATGCGACACGCCGACGTCGCGATGTACGACGCCAAGCACCGCGGCGACGCGATCGCCGCGTACCTGCCGGAGTCCGACCACAACTCGCCCGAGCGGCTCGGCCTCCTCGCCGACCTGCGCCGGGCCCTGGAGACACCGGGCTGCGACGAGATCTCGCTCTACTACCAACCCCAGGTCGCGCTCAGCAGCGGGAAGGTCGTCGCGGTCGAGGCCCTGCTGCGGTGGAGCCACCCGCTCCGCGGGTTCGTCAACCCCGAGGAGCTGATCCGGGTCGCCGAGCACACCGCGGTGATGCGCCTGCTCACCCGGCGGGTCATCGATGACGTGGTGGCCCAGGTGGCGAAGTGGTCGGCCGAGGGGCTGACGGTACGCGCCTCGCTGAACGTGAGCGTCCGCGACCTGCACACCGGCGAGATCGTGGACCAGCTCGCGTCCCGGCTCGCCGAGTTCGGCGTACCGGCCGACCGGATCCAGCTGGAGATCACCGAGGGCGCGCTGATGGCCGATCCGCGCCGGGTGCTCGCCACCATCGCCCGCGTCTCCGCACTCGGCGTGGCGATCTCGCTGGACGACTTCGGCACCGGCTACTCCTCGCTCCAGCACCTGCGCCGGCTGCCGCTGACCGAGGTCAAAGTGGACCGTTCGTTCGTGCTCGGCATGGTGACCGACCCGGACGACGCGGCGATCGTCCGCTCGACCATCGAGCTGGCCCGCGCGCTCGGGCTGCGCGTCGTCGCCGAGGGCGTGGAGAACGAGCGGGCCTGGCGGCTGCTGGTGGACGCCGGGTGCTGTATCGCGCAGGGCTGGTTCTTCGCGCGCCCGATGCCGGCCGAGGAGCTGACGTCCTGGCTGGCGCGGTACCGGGCGCCGGTACCGCCGGTGGCCGTCCGGGCGCCGGCGCACCTGCGGGCCGACGCCTGAGCCGTCGTCACTAGACTCTGCATGTCGACTCGGGGAAGGACTCCTATGGCTGCCATCTCCCGCGAGGAGGTCGCGCACCTGGCGCACCTCGCGCGGCTCGCCGTCACCGAAGCCGAGCTGGATACCTTCGCCGGCCAGCTGGACGTGATCCTGGCCTCGGTCGCGCGCGTCGGCGAGGTCGCAGCCGACGACATCCCGCCGACCTCGCACTCCGTGCCGCTGACGAACGTGTACCGCGACGACGTCGTCGAGCCGTGCCTGGACCGCGACGAGGTACTGGCCGCCGCGCCGGACCGGGAGAACGGGCGGTTCCGCGTCCCGCGCATCCTCGGTGAGGAGGAGTAATGCTCACCACCAGCACCGCGGCCGAGCTGGGTCGGCTGATCGCGGCGGGTGAGGCCTCCGCGGAGGAGGTCACCCGCGCGCACCTGGACCGGATCGCCGCGGTCGAGCCGAAGGTGCACGCGTTCCTGCACGTCGACGCCGACGGGGCGGTCGCGGCGGCGCGCCAGGTCGACCGGCGCCGGGCCGCCGGCGAGGAGCTGGGACCGCTGGCCGGCGTGCCGGTCGCGGTCAAGGACGTGCTCACCACGCGCGGCGTCCCGACCACGTGCGGGTCGAAGATCCTCGACGGCTGGATCCCGCCGTACGACGCGACGGTGGTGACCCGGCTGCGTGAGGCCGGCCTGGTGATGCTCGGCAAGACCAACATGGACGAGTTCGCGATGGGATCGTCCACTGAGTACTCGGCCTACGGGCCGACGTACAACCCCTGGGACCTGACCCGGATCCCGGGCGGCTCGGGCGGTGGCTCGGCCGCCGCGGTCGCCGGGTACGAGGCGCCGCTGGCGATCGGCACCGACACCGGTGGCTCGATCCGTCAACCGGGCGCGGTCACCGGTACCGTCGGCGCGAAGCCGACCTACGGTGGCACCTCCCGGTACGGGCTCGTCGCGTTCTCGTCCTCTCTGGACACTCCCGGCCCGTGCGCCCGTACCGTCGAGGACGCCGCGCTGCTGCACGCGGTCATCGCCGGCCACGACCGGCGCGATTCGACGTCGATCCCGGCTCCCGTGCCGCCGGTCGTCGAGGCGGCCCGCCAGGGTGGCACCGGCGACCTGGCCGGCGTACGGCTGGGTCTGGTCACCGAGTTCGCCGCCGGCGACGGCGGCGAGCCGGGCGTGGCCGCGGCCGTGCGGGAGGGCATCGAGGCGCTCGTGAAGCTCGGCGCCGAGGTGGTCGAGGTGTCCTGCCCGCACTTCGCGTACGCGCTGCCGGCCTATTACCTCATCGCGCCGAGCGAGTGCTCATCGAACCTGGCCCGGTTCGACGGTGTCCGCTACGGACTGCGGGTGGACGCGCCGACGCTGGAGGAGCTGATGTCGCGGACCCGCGAGGCCGGTTTCGGCCCGGAGGTCAAGCGGCGCATCATCCTGGGCACGTACGCGCTGTCGGCCGGCTACTACGACGCCTACTACGGGCAGGCGCAGAAGGTGCGCACGCTGATCGCCCGGGACTTCGCGGCCGCGTTCGAGAAGGCGGACGTGCTCGTCTCGCCGACCACGCCGTTCGTGGCGTTCCCGTTCGGCGCGCGGACGTCCGACCCGTACCAGATGTACCTGGCGGACCTCTACACCATCCCGTCCAACCTGTACGGTGGCCCGGCCGTGTCGGTCCCCTGTGGACTGTCCGACGGGCTGCCGGTCGGGTTGCAGGTGATGGCGCCGACCATGGCGGACGACCGGATGTACCGGGTGGCGGCCGCGCTGGAGTCGGTGCTCCCGACGCTGACGCCGCCACCGCTGGCGTAACGGTTCAGCCGGCCCGCGAGGCGGGGATCAGCCGGGTGACCGGGTCGTACGCGTACGCTGCGCCGGCCGCGCCGATCGCCGGGCCGAGCAGGTAGACCCAGATGTCGCTCCAGGCGGTGTTGCCACCGGCCAGCGCGAGGGTCAGGTCCGGGCCGAACGTGCGGGCGAAGTTCATCGACGCCCCGGTGATCGCGCCGATGGCGAGCATGCCGAGCGCGACCATGAACCCGATGGCGAGACCGGGGCCGATGCCGGCACTGCGCTCGGCCGGGGCCGCCGCGTCCACCGCGACGTCCCGGCCCGCGACCGCCAGCACGACGGCGACGAGCAGGAACGTGGCGATCGCCTCGGCGAGGAGGGCGCCGATGAGGCCGGCACCGGAGCTCGCGCTCTCCGCGATCCGGGTCGCGCCGAGCCCGGCGGCCACGCCGTCCTGGCCGTACGTCGCCCACAGCAGCAGCGCACCGGCGAACCCGCCGACGATCTGGGCGCCCGCGTACATGGCCGCCTCGATCCAGGGCAGCCGGCCGCGGATGGCCGCGGCGAGCGAGACCGCCGGGTTGAAGTGGCCACCGGAAATGGGGCCGACTATCCAGATTGCGGCGGCGAGTGCGAGCCCGAAAGCGACAGAGGCACCGAGGAGGCCCGACGCTCCGTTGACCAGCGCCGCGCACCCGAAGTACACCAGGATCAGGGTGCCCACCGCTTCGGCACCGAGCCGCACGTACATACCTGAACGCATCCCATTCTCCTCCGGGGGGTGAACCGATAATTGGGACGTCCCTCAATATCGCACCGTTCGATCGATCCACAATGCCCAACCCGGTCGAAGATTTCCCCAGGAGGTTGATCTTGCCTTGCGGTCGGGGCGGCCCCGGGGGCCGGCCGCCGGCCGACTACCCTGGTCCGGGTGACGACGGTGGTCTCCAGTTACGAGCCGGTGATCGGCCTCGAGGTCCATGTCGAGCTCGGTACCCGGACGAAGATGTTCTGCGGTTGCCCGACCGATTTCGGTGCCGAGCCGAACACCCAGGTGTGCCCGGTCTGCCTCGGTCTGCCCGGCAGCCTGCCGGTGGCCAACCGGACCGCCATCGAGGCGACCATCCGCATCGGGCTCGCGCTGAACTGCCAGATCGCGCAGTGGTGCCGGTTCGCCCGCAAGAACTACTTCTACCCGGACATGCCGAAGAACTTTCAGATCAGCCAGTACGACGAGCCGCTGTGCACGGATGGCTGGCTGGACGTCGAGGTCGACGGCGAGACGGTGCGGGTCGGCATCGAGCGGGTGCACCTGGAGGAGGACACCGGCAAGACCCTGCACCTCGGCGGCGCCACCGGCCGGATCCACGGGTCGACCGAGTCCCTTGTGGACTACAACCGGGCCGGCATCCCGCTGGTCGAGATCGTCACGAAGCCGGTACCGGGAACCGGTGAGCTGGCTCCGATCGTGGCCCGGGCGTACGTCACCGAGCTGCGCGACGTCGTCCGCTCGCTCGGCGTCTCCGACGTCCGGATGGAGGAGGGTTCGCTGCGCTGCGACGTGAACACGTCGCTGAACCGGCCCGGCGAGGCGTGGGGTACCCGGACCGAGACGAAGAACGTCAACTCGCTGCGCAGCGTCGAGCGGGCCGTCCGCGCCGAGATGCGCCGCCAGTCCGACGTGCTCGACGCCGGTGGCACGGTGATCCAGGAGACCCGCCACTTCCACGAGGACACCGGCGACACCACGTCGGGGCGCAACAAGGAGACCGCGACCGACTACCGGTACTTCCCCGAGCCCGACCTCGTCCCGCTCGCGCCGGATCCGGCCTGGGTGGCCGAGCTCAAGGCCGCGCTGCCCGAGCTGCCGCGGGTGCACCGGCACCGGCTGCGCGACGCCTGGGGACTGTCCGATCTGGACATGCGGGCGATCGTCAACGCGGGCGCGGTACCGCTGGTCGAGGAGACGGTCGCCGCGGGAGCGACACCGGAGGCGGCCCGGAAGTGGTGGCTCGGCGAGCTGTCCCGGCGCGCCAACGCGTCCGGTGTGGACCTCTCCGCGGTCGGCGCCACGCCCGCCCAGGTGGCCGAGCTGCAGCGGCTGGTGGACAGCGGGACGCTGACGGACAAGCTCGCCCGTACCGTGCTGGAGGGCGTGCTCGCCGGGGAGGGTGACCCGGCCGCGGTGATGGCCGCCCGCGGCCTGGCCGTGGTCTCCGACACCGGGGCGCTCACCGCCGCCGTCGACGAGGCCATCGCGGCCCACCCCGACGTGGCGGCCAAGGTCCGCGACGGCAAGGTCGCCGCCGCCGGGGTCATCGTCGGCGCGGTCATGAAGGCCACCCGTGGCCAGGCGGACGCGAAGACGGTCCGGGAGCTGGTGCTCGCCAAGCTCAGCGCGGAGGGTTAGCGGTACCCGGGCCGGCCTGCTCGACCACGTGCCGCTCGAGCGTGACAGCGGCGAGACCGGTACCGCCGACCTGGATGTCGTCGTACGCCTGCAACACCCGATTCTCGTTGAAGTAGAGCACCGACAGGGCGAGCGGCGTCGGGTCCTCCTGTTCCAGGCCGCGCAGCCCGGCGCCGCCGGTCGAGCCCTGGACCATCAGTTGCGTCGCCAGTGGACCGACCAGCGCCAGCGGCCGTACCTCGCGCTTGTGGGTGTGCCCGGCGAGCACGAGCGGGACCTGGCCGGAGAGCCCGCCGGCCGAGGCCGGATCGTGCACGAGCGCCAGGTCGACCGTGAGGCCGGAGCGGTCGATGGTCTCGGCGAGCCGCCCGCCGGCGTCGATCACCTGCTCGATGGTCTTCTGCGAGGAGCTGGAGCCGGCCGGCGAGGTCTCCTTGTCCGGGGTGAACCGCGGGTCCCCGATGCCGGCGAAGGTCAGCCCGGCGACGCTGCGTACCTCGTTCTCCAGTACCACGGCGTTGCGTTGCCGGACCACCTCGGCGGAGGTCACCCCGGAGTCGTGGTTGCCCCGGATGAAGACGTACGGGACGTCGAGCGCGGAGATCGAGGAGAGGTAGTAGGACGCCTCGGTCTCCGTGCCCCAGTCGGTGATGTCGCCGGTGTCCACCACCACGTCGATCTGGAACTGGTCCACGACCGTATCGATGACCGACCAGGCGGACGGGTTGAGGTGCAGGTCGGAGACGTGCAGCACGCGGATCTGGGTCGGGTCGGGGTCGTAGATCGGCAGCGCGGAGACCGTGCCGTAGAGCTTGCTCACGTTGCGCACGAGCCGCTGGAGTTGCAGGCGGTACTCGTCGTAACGGTCGGCGATCCGCTGCGCCTCACCTACCACGGCCGGGGCGTTGACGAGCAGCCCCTCGTACCGTGGCTCCTGGATCGAGGTGGGGCGGAACGTGCCGACGCCGACGGCCAGGCTGGCCACGGTCAGGGTGAGCGCGGCGCCGCCGGCCCAGGCCACCCGGCGGACGTTGCGGAACACCAGGGCCGCCAGGATCATCGCGCCGAGCACGGTCACCGCCAGCGTCCGCAGGACCAGGCGGGTCAGGCCCACCTCGATGTCGTCGACCGCGGTGTCGCTCGCCCGGACGACGCCGTTCGGGTCGGCCACCAGCGCCTCGGTGCGGCGCTGGTCGAGCGAACCGAGCCGCAGCGTCAGGTGCGCCGGGCCGTCGTGGCTGTCCAGGCTGAGCGAGCCGAGCGGCGGTACCTGCACCCTGGTGTCGCCGCGCACCGACGGGGTCAGGGTCATCTCGGCCCGGAACGGGCCGACGTCGGTCTCGGTCCGGGCGCCGAGGAGCATGCCGAGCGCGGCACCGACCAGGGCCACGACGAGGACAGCCGCACCGGTCGCGACGCGCCGGGCGGCACGGCTGCGCGCCGCGGCCGTGATCCTGCCCCACATGATCCCCATCATGGCCCGTCGCGGGCGCCGACCGCCGCCGATCAGCCCTTGCCCGCCGATCCGCCGCTGAGGACGAGCCGCAGGATGCGGTCGTCGCTGGGATCTGGATCGCCCCGGCCGTCGTGGTTGGAGGTGGTCACCCAGAGCGAACCGTCCGGCGCGCGTGCGGCGGATCGCAACCGGCCGTACTCGTTGTTCAGCTCGTCCCTGGGCGCGCCCAGGGCCGTACCGCCGCCGGTCAGCTCGACGAGCCAGAGCCGCTCCCCGCGCAGCGCGGCGGCGGCGATCACATTGCCCAGGATCGCCATGCCCGACCACGACGCCTCGTCGGTCGGCTTCACCACGATCGGGTTCGCGTAGCGGGCGTCGTCACCCATACCCTCCACGGTCGGCCAGCCGTAGTTCTTGCCGGGCTCGATCCGGTTGATCTCGTCCCAGGTGTTCTGGCCGAACTCCGTCGCGTAGAGACGCTTCTGGTTGTCCCAGTCCAGTCCCTGGACGTTGCGGTGGCCGTACGACCAGACCAGCGAGTTGGGGAAGGGGTTGCCCGGTGCCGGCTTGCCGTCCGTGGTCATCCGTAGGATCTTGCCGCCCAGGCTGCGCAGGTCCTGGGCCAGACCGCGCTGCGACGCGTCGCCGGTGGTGGCGTAGAGGAAGCCGTCGGGCCCGAACGCGAGCCGGCCGCCGTTGTGGATCCCGGAGATCGGGATGCCGGTGACGATCGGCTGGGGGCGGTTGCCGAGCGTCAGCTTGGCGATCCGGTTGTCGCTGGTGGCGGTGTAGTACAGGTAGATCGTCTTGTCGGTCTCGTACCCGGGCGACACCGCGATGCCCATCAGGCCGCCCTCGCCACGGGCGTCGGCCTCGGCGATCGTCTGCACGGTGGTGACCCGCAGGCCGCCGGGTCCGCTCTCCGGACCGACCTTGAGGATCTTCCGGGTGTCCCGCTCGGTGACCAGCGCGCTACCGTCCGGCAGGAAGGCCACCCCCCACGGCACGCGCAGGCCCTTGGCGATGACCATGGTTGCCGCGTTCGCGGGCCCGCCCGACGTGGCCGATCTGGTCGGCGCCACCGACGGCGTCGGGAACCGGGGTGGCTCGCCGGACTCGTCGGGCGGCGGCTTGCCGAAACTGCAGGCCGCGAGCGCCGCGACCGTGGCGGCGGCCACGGCCGCCAGCAGTGGGCGTGGGGGGCTGCTCACGGCGCCCAGCCTAACCGCGGTAGCTGTGATCGGCAGGTCGAGCTTGATCAACTGGCCTCCCTCTCAACCCTTCTGGCGCCCGGCGGGGTCGTGGTCCGGACAACCGGCTCGGGAGAGTGAGGCACGTGACGGACGAGGGGTTCCGGGACTTCCGGGAAGCCTCACCAGGCGGCGGCGGACCGGGCGCGGACCGCGCTGTGGTGAGCTAGTCGGCCGGCTGGCCCGGTGCCGTGCTGGCGGCCGGGGCGGCGTCCAGCGCGGCGGCCAGGCGGGGCAGGTCACGGCCGCGGACCGCGGGCAGCAGGACCGCGCTGCCGTCGGTCAGCCGGGCCACCACCCGGTCGCCGCCCACCGGACCGATCTCGGCGATCTCGGTCCAGCGCAGCCGGCGCTGCCCGACGAGGGCACGGACGCGCAGCCCGTCCCGGGTGGCGTCGGTGCCGGACCGCCAGGCCCAGGCGGCGATCCCCAGCGGTACCAGCATGAGCGGCGCCAGGAACCAGCTGGCGGCGACGAGCGGAATCGTGGCGATGAACGCGATGATCCCGGCGACGGTCAGCGCGGCGTGGTGGCGGAACTTCACCGTCCCATCGTCCCACCGGCCGGCGCGCCGACCCGGGGCCGGGGTGGCGGCCGGGGTGATCGACCGGGGCCGCGGGTCGACCGGGGCCGCGGGTCGACCGGGGCGGGCCCGTCAGTCCGGCGACGGCTTGCCGGGCTCGGGCTGCGGCGGGACCAGGTACGGGCCAGGGTCGACGTGGGCGATCCCTTCCGCCGAGGTCGGGGCGGCACGGGTACCGGCCCGAGGGGTCACGTGCGTTCCGAGGCGCGTGCCATCCGGGCGGCCTCGCTCCGGTTGCGCGCGCCGAGCTTCGCCAGGATCCGCGAGACGTGCACGCCTGCGGTGCGTTCGGAGATGTACAGCTCGGTGGCGATCTCGCGGTTGGTCCGCCCCCAGCCGATCAGCTCCAGTACCTCGTTCTCCCGCCTGGTGAGCGTGGTCAGCGTGGGTACGTGCCCGCGCGGCTCGTCGAGCAACGGCAGCCGGCCGCGCCGCGCGACCCGTTCCGCCTCCGCGACGAGGGGCGCCGCCCGCAGCCGGCGGGCCGTCTCGTACGCGTGGCGCAGCGGCTCCGCCGCCGCATCCGCCGACCGGCACGCCACGAGCACGTCGGCCGCGCGCAGCCTCGCGTACCCGAACCAGTACGGCATCCCCAGCTCCCGCCAGCGCCCGGCCAGGGACGACCAGGCGTCCGCGGCTGCCGGGCCGCCAGCGTCGGGGCGGAGACGGGCGGCCTCCAGCCGGCACAGCCGGGCGAGGGCGGCCGCCTCCGGCGGCACCGGCAGCGCACCCCACGACGCTGCGGCCGCATCCGCCCGGGCGGACAGTTCCGCGGCGCTCGCCACCGGATCGTCGAGCCGGCGCATCCGTCCACCGGAGGCCTCGAGGTCGGCCAGCGCGCCCAGCGCGACGGCGGCGAGCCGTAGCCGGTCCATCCCACCGACGCCGGCGCGGGCCAGCAACGCCCTGCACACCCCGACCGCGGTCCGGTAGCGCCGGATCGACCGGGCCACCACGGCTTCGGCGTACGCCTGTTCGACCGCGACGATCGGGTTGTCGTCATCGATGCTCGCGGCCCGCGACACCAGCGCCGCCGCGTCCGTCGCGCCGCGCAGCGCGGCGATCTCCGCCCGGCGCAGCAACAGCAGCGTGGCCACCTTCCCGCCGGAACCGGGCGACGGCTCCGCGCAGCGCTGCTCCGCGTCGTCCCAGCGGCCGGTCGCGACAAGGCCGACCACCAGGTTGTACGTCAGGGTGCCGCCGAGCGTCGCGGCCAGCCCGAGCGTGTCGAGGCGGCGCAGCGCGTCCTCGCAGATCCGCACGCACTCCCGGTACCGTCCGGCGTTCACCAGCACGTAGGCCCGGTTGCCCGCGACCCGGGTCAGGTCCAGCACGCCACCGGTACCGTCGGCGTGCTGCTGCGCCCGGGCCAGCAGCGCCAGGCCCGCATCCACCTCGCCGGTCATCGCCAGGCACACCCCCTCGATCACGAGCGCGTGTGCGGCTGTCGCGCTGTCATCGCACCCGCTGGCCAGCTCGGCGGCCCGGCGGCCGACCTCGGCGCCTTCGGCGTACGCACCGAGCACCATCAGCCGCCCGGCCTCGGCGACCTCCACCTTGGCGCCGATCGCGGAGTGGGGCAGCCGTGCGGCCAGCGCGCGGGCCTCGGCCAGCGCGTCGAACGCTTCCGCGGTACGGCCCGCGGCGTAGAGCCGTTCCCGCAAGGCGTGCAGCAGCAGGCAGCGGGCCGCGGGATCCGGCGGTGGCACGGCGTCCAGGCCCTGACGCAGCACTGCTTCCGCCTGCTCGGATTCGCCCGCGCACCGCAGTGCCTCGGCCGCCGCCAGCACGATGTCCGGCGTCACGGCCAGTTGCAGGGCCCGGCCGTACATCCGGGCGGCCTCGGCGTACGAGCAGCTCGCCTCGGCCTCGCGGCCGGCGTCGACCCACGCCAGCCGGGCGCGCGTGTCGTCCCCGGCCCGCTCCCACAACCGGGCCCGGGTGGCTGCCGGTGCCGCGGACTCCACAAAGGACACCACGGCACGGCTCAACCGCCGCAGCTCGGCCGGGCGCAGTTCGGCCTCGACCACCTCACCGACGAGGCGGTGACGCAGCCGGACGGTGTCGGTACCCGGCTCGGCGACGAGCAGCCCCCGGCGCAGGGCGGCGGAGAGCGCGTCGGCGCCGGCGATCTCCGTACCCATGGACTCGGTCGCCGAGTCACCGGCGAGGGCGACCGCCGCCACCACCGCGACCCCGCCCGGGCCCAGCTCACGCAGCCGGGCGGAGAGCAGCGCGCGCAGGGTCGGCGGGATATCCCCGCCGCCCGCGCGGGCCAGCTCGGCGGCGAACAGCGGGTGACCCTCGCTGCGGCGTACCACGGCCTCCGGGTCGTCCGAACCGGCGGCTCGCGCGAGCAGGTGGACCGCGGCCGGGTCGAGCGGCCCGAGCGGGAGGTGGACCCCGCTGGGCGAGGTGGCCAGCTCGACCAGGCGGGCCGGCGTGCCGTCCCCGTCCCGGACCGTGACGACCAGCAGCAGGCGTAACCGCGGCGCGGCCCGGGCCAGCACGTCCAGGACGGCGAGGCTGGACGGGTCGATCCAGTGGGCGTCCTCGACCACGATCACCACGGGCTGGTCGGCGGCCCAGGTGCCCACCCGCTCCAGCAGCCGGTCGGCGAGCCACGCGCGGGCCACCGCGACCGGGGCGCCGGCCAGCGCGACGACAGCAGCGAGCAGCTCGCCGAAACCGCCGCTCCCCGGTGGGTCGGGCGCGGTCCGCCAGGCGGTGAGGAACGGCGCGTACGCGATGTCCCCACCGGAGTGCGTGGGGCAACCGCCGACGAGAACGCTGGCGCCGGTACCGACAAATTCCCGACAGCTCGCATGCACGAGGCTGCTCTTCCCGATCCCGGCCGGCCCGGAGATGACGATCGTCCGCCCGGTGCCGGAGCGTGCGGCGGCGAAGGCCTCGCGCAGCACGGCCAGCTCCGCGTCCCGTCCTACGAAACAGGCATCGACCACGGTGGCGACCACGGCGCAGAGTATCGAGGGTCCGCGGCGGGGCAACTACGCAATAATCCACAGATGACCCCGGCTGACGGAAACGCGATCCTCGAGGAGAACTTCGCGCCCTGGGTGCAGGAGCTGGGTCTGGTCGTCGAGGAGGTGGGTGAGCGCCACGCGGTGGCCCGGTTGCCGTGGTCGGACCGCTTGGCACGCGAGGGTGGCGGGCTGTCCGGGCAGGCGATGATGGCGGCCGCCGACACGACGACCGTGATCGCGATCAGCGCGATGCGCGGCGGGTTCGGGCCGATGACGACAGTGCAGCAGTCGACGATGTTCCAGCGACCGGCCATCGGAGTCGATACGATGGTGACCGCGACGGTGAGCAGGCTCGGGCGTACTCTCGCATTCGTCGATGTCGTCCTCACAGCCGACAAGGCCGTGGTCGCGACGGCCAGCACGGTCTACGCGATCCTCGGATGACACCGGCCGCGTAACCGACTTGCGCGCGCGTTCGTTACGAGTTATGGGGCGTCCTGTCGCACCCAACGACGGGAGCCGCCACGGTGACCCCGACCCCCCGAAGGACTGCCGGCCGTGTCAGCTCCGCCCGCCGCCCAGGACCGCCCTGCGAGCTGGGGATTCGTGCTGCCAACCGCGATCGCTGCGGCGGTACTGGTAACCGGCCTGGCCGGCACGGTTCCGGCGCTCACCGCCGTCTGTACCGCCGTCCTGATCGCGGTGACCCTGCCCGCGTTCCGGCTGGTCCGGCTGGCCCTCGCGATCCACACCGGGCAGCGCTCGTTCGGCCCGTGCCGCGGCATCGGGTTCCTCGGCATGGGCGCGTTCACCGCGATGCTGACCGCGGGCGTGCTGCCGCTGGTGACGCCGGCCCACCGGTCGTACGCCGCGCTGGCCGGGCTGATCGTGCTTACCAGCTTCTCCATGCTCGGCCTGCTCGTGCTCCCCGGCACGGCGCCGACGATCGCGGCCCGGATGCGCCGCGCGTTCGACGGCGTGAGCATCGCGATCAGCCTGTTCTTCGCCGCGTGGTTGGTGGTGCTGCGGCCGATGGGCGGGGCCCGGCCGGTCGCGCTCGTCGCCGTCCTCGTCGCGAGCTGCGCGCTCGCGATCACCGTGCTGACCGTGCTGCGGGCGGTACGCCACCGGCCGGCGGCGATCTCCTGCGGCGTCGGCGCCGCCCTGGCGATCAGCGGGCTGGCCGCGGTCACCGCCTCGCTGACCGGTACCGGCGAGCGGGTGATCCTCGTCGTGGCCGGCGCCTGCCTGGCGGTCGGGCCGCTGGTCACCTGGACCGGAGCGAGCCGGGTCGATGCGGCACCGACCCCGTTGAGCCCGGCCGATCTGGAGGGCACGTTCACCAGCTACCCGCTGCTGGCCGTACCCGTGCTGATCGCCGCCATCGCGGCCGTCTACCACGTGTTCGCGGTCGGTGAGCTGGACCCGATGTCACTGGGCCTGGGCGCCGCGGTGGGCGCGGCGGTCGCGATCCGCGAGACCCTGGCCGCGATCGACGTCCGGCGGTACGCACACCGCCTGGTGGCTCAGGAGGCCCATTTCCGCTCGCTCGTCGCCGGCTCCAGCGACGTCACGATCCTGCTCGGCGGCGACATGGAGGTGCGCTGGCAGTCGCCGGCCGCGGCCCGCCAGTTCGGCCTCTCCGACCAGGACGTGCTGGGCCGGTCGCTGCCGGCCCTCGTCCACCCGGACGACGCGTCGACCGTGACGGACAAGATCCGTGAGGTGCTCACCGGTGACCCGGCCGAGCCGGGCCGGCCGGTCCTGGTCGAGGCGCGGCTGCGCGACGGCTTCGGCGGCTGGCGGGACACCGAGTCCACGGTCGCGGACCTGCGCGCCACGCCCGAGGTGGGCGGTCTCGTCGTCCACGTCCGCGACGTCAGCGAGCGCAAGCAGCTGGAGCGCACGCTGCACCGGCTCGCGTTCACCGACCAGCTGACGAACCTGCCGAACCGGCGGGAGCTGCTGCGTACCGTCGCCACCCTGCGCAACGTCCCGGGCCGTACCGGAGCCGTGCTCGTCCTGGACCTCGAGGGTGTCACCGGCGTCAACGATGTCCGCGGGCGCGAGGTCGGCGACGCGGTGCTGATCGAGGTGGCCCGCCGGCTGCGTGCCGGCACCGGCGCCGACGACGTCGCGGCGCGGCTGGCCGGCGACGAGTTCGCCGTGGTCACCCCGGAGCGGCCGATCGAGGCGTACGGGCTGGGCATGCGCCTGCTGACCACGCTCTCCGAGCCGTACGAGCTGCCCGGCGCGACCGTGCACCTCTCCGCCAGCGTCGGGCTGGCCGAGGTCACCACGCGGGACAGCGTCGACGAGATCCTCTACCGCGCGGACCTGGCCTGCCGGCGCGCCCACCAGATGGGCGGCAACCGGGTCGAGTGGTACGACGAGTCGCTGGAGACCCTGCTGCTGCGCCGCAGCACGCTGGAGCAGTCGCTGCCGGGCGCGGCGGGCCGGGGTGAGCTGGACGTCATCTACCAGCCGATCGTGGACCTGGTCGACCGCCGGCCGGTCGGTGTCGAGGCGCTGCTGCGCTGGCGGCATCCGGCACTGGGTACGATCCTGCCCGCCGAGTTGGTACCGATCGCCGAGCAGATCGGCGTGATCGGCGACATCGGCTCCTGGGTGCTGCAGAGCGTGTGCCGCCAGCTCGGCTACTGGATCAAGGACGGGCGCGACATCTGGGCCTCGGTCAACGTGTCGCCGCGACAGCTCGGTACGCACGGCTTCCTGCACAACGTGACCTCGGCACTCAACCACCACCAGATCCCGGCCGAGCGGCTGACGATCGAGGTGGCCGAGTCCGGCGTGGGACACGACATCGGCACGGTCGTCACCCAGCTCGCCGGCCTGCGGGCGCTCGGCGTCCGGACCGCGATCGACCACTTCGGCGCCGGCCAGACCTCGCTGGCGTACCTGCGCCGGCTCCCGGTCGACGTGCTGAAGATCGACAGCGCGCTGTTCCTGGAGCCGCCCGGTCGCGCCGGTGGCGGCGTTTCCGGTGGTGGCGTCTCCGGTGGCTCGAACCGGGTCGCGCCGCTAGCTCCGCTCATCGACGTCGTGGTCAGCCTCGGCAAGCGGCTCGGCATGGAGATCGTCGCCGAAGGTCTGGAGCAGGAGTCCCACCTCGAGCTGGTCCGCGGCGCCGGCTGCCGGTACGGGCAGGGCTTCCTCTTCGGCCGGCCGGCGCCGGCCGAGCACGTGGAGGCCTACCTGGAGACCCACACCCCGCCCGGCAGGCCCGGCAGCCTTTCATGATCGCTGTTTCGGCCCGCCGGTCCGCGGTCCGCGATCGCGCAGTCCCACTGGACCCTGGCGTTCCGAAACAGCGATCGGCGTCCGGCGCGCGCCCCGCGGGTCAGCGGACCGGCGTCCAGCCCGGCATCGGGTAGGCCGCCAGCAGCTCCCGGACCTCACCCGCGATCCGGTCCAATGTGGACTCGTCGTCCTTGAGGCCGGCCGAGACGGCCTCGTCGATCCAGGCGGCCACCTGCGGCATCTGCGCCTCGGTGAGGCCGCGGGTGGTGAGCGCGGGTGTGCCGAGGCGGATGCCGGACGGGTCGAACGGCCTGCGGGTGTCGTACGGCACGGTGTTGTAGTTCAGCTCGATCCCGGCCCGGTCCAGCGCCTTGGCCGCCGGCTTGCCGCCGACGCCCTTGTTCGTCAGGTCCACCAGGATCAGGTGGTTGTCGGTCCCGCCCGAGACGAGGTCGAACCCGTGCGAGGTCAGCGCCCCGGCGAGGGCGCGGGCGTTCGCCACCACCTGGGCGGCGTAGGACCGGAACGACGGTGCCGCCGCCTCGTGCAGAGCCACCGCGATGCCGGCCGTCGTGTGGTTGTGCGGGCCGCCCTGCAGGCCCGGGAAGACCGCCTTGTCGACCGCGGCCGCATGCGCGGCGGTCGACATCAGCATCGCGCCGCGCGGGCCGCGCAGCGTCTTGTGCGTGGTCGTGGAGATGACGTCGGCGTGCCCGACCGGCGACGGGTGGGCGCCGCCCGCGATCAGTCCGGCGATGTGCGCGATGTCGGCGGCGAGCACCGCGTCGACCTCGCGGGCGATCGACGCGAACGCCGGGAAGTCGATCGTACGCGGGATCGCCGTACCGCCACAGAAGATCAGCTTGGGTCGCTCGCGCAGGGCGAGGTCACGCACCTCGTCCAGGTCCACCCGGCCGTCGGACCGGCGCACACCGTACTGCACCGGACGGAACCACTTACCGGTCGCCGAGACCGACCAGCCGTGGGTCAGGTGCCCGCCCATCGGCAGCGCCATGCCCATCACCGTCTCGCCCGGCTGCAGGAACGCCAGATAGATCGCCAGGTTCGCGGGTGAGCCCGAGTACGGCTGGACGTTCGCGTGCTCGACCCCGAACAGCGACCGCGCCCGGGAGGTGGCCAGCGTCTCGATCGGGTCGATCAGCTGCTGGCCCTCGTAGTACCGCTTGCCGGCGTACCCCTCCGAGTACTTGTTCGTCAATACCGTGCCGGTCGCCTCCAGTACGGCGGTGGAGACGTAGTTCTCCGACGGGATCAAACGCAGCTTGTCGTGCTGCCGCTGGCTCTCCTGCTCGATGAGCGACGCGAGCTCGGGATCCCCGGCGGTCAGGTGGGTCAGGCGTGGTTCGTGCATCCGGACTCCTCGACAGGTGCCGGCACCCAGGCGCGCGGTGCCCGGCGGTTCGCTCCCCGGTGGTCGATTCCACCCTCGGCGGCGCCAGTCGCGATCTCGCCGAGTTTACTAGGCTGGGTTCTCGCGCGATCTGCGGAGCCTGCCCAAGGCCGACGTGCACCGGCACCGCACCGGGTCGACGCGCCGCGCGCGGCGATCCGTACCCGGGCCGACCGCCGCGGCCCGCGACGCGGCTCGCCGTCCGGCTCGTCTCCGGCCCGTCGAGCGCCGTCACCGCGTACCGGCCGATCGAGTTTCATAGTGGATGATCGCCGTTTCGTGCGCGGATCATGCGGTCCGAGTGCATGATCCGCGCAGCAGACAGCAATCTTGGGTGGGGACGGCGGGCGCGGTGGGCACGGTGGGGCTGGGGATGGGCCGAGGGTCAGGTCAGGGGCTTTCTCCACCCGCCGGGGGATGCAAGATCGACGTATGGGCATAAGTCTGGACCGGTCCGCGTCGCGACAACCAGGGGGAGATCGCATGCGACCGTTCAGAATCGCTGTCGCCGTCACGGCAGCGATCGCCATCGTGCTGCCGGGCGGCACCGCACCGGCCGCACCGGCCGGAGCCGCCACGCAGCCGGCCACCATCACCTGGACGCCCTGCCCGGAGGACCCGACCGCCGAGTGCGGAACGCTCCGGGTACCCGTGGACTGGGCCCGCCCGCGTGGCGAGGCGTTCGACCTCGCGCTGGCCCGGCGGAAGGCAACCGACCCGTCGGCCCGGATCGGGTCGCTGGTCATCAATCCCGGCGGGCCGGGTGGGTCGGGGGTGGACTTCGCGTTCGTCGCCCACCAGTACTTCTCGACCGAGATCGCCCGCCGGTTCGACATCGTCGGGTTCGACCCGCGCGGCGTCGCGCGCAGCCACCCGGTGCTCTGCTCGCTCGACCTGCTCCTTTCGGCACCGTCCCCGCTGCTGTCCAGCCAGCGTGACTTCGACCGGATGGTGGCGTTCAACCGGGCGCTCGGGCAGGACTGCCGGCGCCGTACCGGTCCGCTCTACGACCACGTCGACACGCTCAGCGTGGTGCGGGACCTGGACGCGTTGCGGGCCGCGCTCGGCGACGACAAGCTCACCTACTACGGCGTCTCGTACGGCACGCTCATCGGCCAGCAGTACGCCGAGGAGTTCCCCCGCCGGGTACGCGCGCTGGTGCTCGACAGCAACATGGACCACAGCCTCGGCACCGCCGGGTTCATGGACACCCAGACCGCCACGGTGCAGGACTCGTTCGACGAGTTCGTGGCGTGGTGCGACCGGACCGCCGGCTGCGCGCTGCACGGCCGGGACGTCCGCGCGGTCTTCGCCGACCTGCTGGCCCGCGCCGGACGTGGCGAGCTGCGGGATCCATTCGACCCGGAGGTCGTGCTCACCCCGCTGGGCCTGATCTTCCTGGCCTTCGGCGCGTTCTACGGGCCGTCATGGTTCGAGCTGGCCGAGGTCCTCGCCGCGCTCGACGCCGGTACCCCCGCGCCGGCCTCCGCCCGGGCTCTGCGGCAACCCGGCGCGGCCGCCGGCGAGGTCGTGGAGAATCCGTTCGAGGCGGTGTTCTGCCAGGACTGGCGGCTGCCGGTACGGGACTACCGCGAGTTCGCGCAGCACCTGCGGCGCAGCGCGCAGATCGCACCGGACATGCGGTTCTCGCCGCTGGCGTTGATCGGCCCGACGTCCTGCCTGGGTAGCCGGGGACCGATCAACAACCCGCAGCACCGGCTCGAGGTCCGGGGCTCGCCGCAGCTGTTCATGTCGAACGCGCTGCACGACCCGGCGACCGGGTACAACTGGGCGATCAACGCCGCCCGCCAGCTCGGCCGGTCAGCCGTGCTGCTGACCTACGAAGGCTGGGGCCATGGCGTGTACGGCCGCGAGCCCTGCGCCACCGACGCCACCGACCGTTACCTCGTCTCGCAGGTGCTGCCACCGCGGGGCACCCGGTGCGCCGGCGTCGAGCCGACGCCACCGGGCGTCACCGCCCAACGCGTCACCCCGCCGGTGCCGGCCCGCCGCTGGTAGCAGATCTGCCTGGTCCCCTGATCGCGGTCAGGGGACCAGGCGGTACGCCCCGTCGCTCGCGCTCGTGGCCATCGAGGCGTACGCCCGCAGCGCCGCCGAGACCACCCGGTCGCGCGCCACCGGCGCGTACGGCTGCTCCCGCTTCTCCTGCGCGACCCGGCGCGCGGCCAGCTCCTCGTCCGGGACGCGCAGCGTGACCGACCGGGCCGGGATGTCGATGTCGATGACGTCCCCGTCCTCGACCAGCGCGATCAGCCCACCGGCGGCCGCCTCCGGCGACACGTGCCCGATGGACAGCCCGGAGGTACCGCCGGAGAACCGGCCGTCGGTGATCAGCGCGCAGGCCCGCCCCAGCCCACGTCCCTTGAGGAACGACGTCGGGTAGAGCATCTCCTGCATCCCCGGGCCACCGCGCGGCCCCTCGTACCGCACGACCACCACGTCGCCGGCGACCACGTCGCCGCGCAGGATCGCCTCCACCGTGGACTCCTGTGACTCGAACACCCGGGCCGGCCCGGAGAACGTCAGGCACTCCTCGGGTACCCCGGCGGTCTTCACCACGCAGCCGTCGGGTGCCAGGTTGCCGAAGAGCACCGCGAGGCCGCCGTCGGGGGAGTAGGCGTGCTCGACCGACCGGATGCAGCCGCCCGCGTCGTCGAGGTCCAGCGAGGCCCACACGTTGGTGGTGGAGAACGGCTCGGTCGTGCGTGCCCCTCCCGGCGCCGCGTGGAAGAGGGCCAGCGCCTCCGGCGTGGCGGAACCGCCGCGGACGTCCCACTCCGCCAGCCAGTCCACAAGCGACGGTGAGTGCACCGCGTGCACGTCGCGGCGCAGCAACCCACCCCGGTCGAGCGCGCCGAGGATGGCCGGGATCCCGCCGGCCCGGTGGACGTCCTCCATGTGGTATTCGGGCGAGTTCGGCGCGATCTTCGCCAGGCACGGCACCCGGCGCGAGATCGTGTCGATGTCCGCGACGCCGAAGTCGACCCCGGCCTCGCGGGCCGCGGCCAGCAGGTGCAGCACGGTGTTGGTCGAGCCGCCCATCGCGACGTCGAGCGCGACCGCGTTCTCGAACGCGGCCCGGCTGGCCACCGACCGCGGTAGCACCGAGGCGTCGTCGCCCTCGTACCACCGCTTCGCGAGCCTGACGACGAGCCGCCCGGCCTGCTCGAAGAGTCCCCGCCGCGAGGCGTGGGTGGCGAGCACGGAACCGTTGCCGGGCAGGGCGAGCCCGATCGCCTCGGTCAGGCAGTTCATCGAGTTCGCGGTGAACATGCCCGAGCACGACCCGCAGGTCGGGCAGGCCGAGCGCTCGAGCTCGCCGAGCTGGGCATCGCTGACCGACTCGTTGGACGAGGCGATCATCGCGTCGATCAGGTCGATCCGCCGGACCGGGCCGGCCGGGTCCGCCGCAGACCCGGTGTCGACCACGCCGCCGAACGGGGCGACTTTCCCCGCCTCCATCGGGCCACCGGAGACGAAGACGGTCGGGATGTTCAGGCGCAGCGCGGCGATGAGCATGCCCGGCGTGATCTTGTCGCAGTTCGAGATGCAGACGAGCGCGTCGGCGCAGTGCGCGTTGACCATGTATTCCACGGCGTCCGCGATCAGCTCGCGGCTCGGCAGCGAGTAGAGCATGCCGCCGTGGCCCATGGCGATGCCGTCATCGACCGCGATCGTATTGAACTCCCGGCCCACCCCGCCGGCCTCGGCGACCGCACCCGCGACGAGGCCGCCGAGGTCCTTTAGGTGGACATGTCCGGGTACGAACTGCGTGAAGCTATTCGCTATCGCGACAATTGGCTTACCGAAGTCGTCATCGGTCATGCCGGTCGCACGCCACAACGCGCGGGCGCCGGCCATGGTACGGCCATGCGTGGAGGTCTTCGACCGCAGCTCAGGCATGTTGCCCAGTGTGGCACCGACGGCGGCGGCAACGTGCGCCGCCGGGTCCGCGCCCAACAGGCGGGACAAATGCGGCGGTACCCCCGTCGCACAGCGTGTCCCCCGACCCCGGTGCCAGGTCGTGCAGAGTGACATCGTGCCACTCCCTCCGGCCTTCGTGGTGGTGACCCTCGCCTGCCTGACGGCGACGGTGTTGGCGCTGGTCGTGCTCCTCCGGGTGCAGCGACGCCGGGCCCGGGCGGACCGGCGCGCATACCTCCTGCTGATGCTCGGCACCGCGGTGGCCGCCATCGGTGCGACGGCTCCGGTCGTCGCCGTGCTCACCCGGCCCGAGATGCTGACCCACCGGCATCCACGGATGGACTTCGCCCCGGCCGTAGCGGTGGGGTTCGCGATTGCGGGCGCGGCACTCGTCGCCGGCCTGCTCCTGCTGCCGGGCGTGGCACCGACCGGACGGGTCCGGCTCAGGCGGCTCCTCGACGGCACGATGGTCAGCGCGAGCGTGCTGTTCGTGGTCTGGGTGGTCGCCGTTCCGTTCCACGATGGACTGCACCACTGGATGGCCGCGATCTGCCGCAACGCATCGCTGCCGGCCGCGGTGGGCCTGCTGGTCGCCGGGGTGGTGTCGCAAGCGGCCACCTGGGCACCTCGGCCGCGGGCCGGTGCCGCGCTCGTCGCCGCGGGTATCACGGTGACCATGGCCGGCGGCGCCGGGATCACCGGCTCGTTCTGTTACGGGTACTGGACGACCCTCGGCTGGTCCGGCCTGGCCACCGCGGCGGGCATGCTCACGCTCGCGGTCGGATGCCTGCTGCGCGACCGGCGGCGTACCGGCCGGCGCCCGCACGACCGGGTGATGGCCGCCCGGCACGAGGCGAAGGCGAGCCGCGCCGGGCTGTTCGTGCCCACATTTGCGGTGGTCACGATCGGCGTCGCCTCGCTCTACCCGCTGATGACCACCGGAATGCTGGACGCGCTCTCCGCGGTCCTCGGGATCATCGACGGGTTCGCGCTGCTGGCCCGCCAGTTGCTGACCGTGCACGACCTGCGCGGCGCGAACGCGCTCCTGGCGCGGCGCGAGAAGCACTACCGCGACCTGGCCCACACCGACGGGCTCACCACGCTGGCCAACCGCCGCGGGCTGCTGCGCGCGATGGACGAGCTGGTCGTCGGCGGACCGTCGTGCGTGCTGCTCGCGATGGACCTCGACGGGTTCAAGAACATCAACGACATGCGTGGCCACGACGTCGGCGACGCGGTGCTGGTCGAGGTGGGCCGGCGGCTCCAGGCGCACTTGCGCCCCGGCGACCTCGCGGCCCGGTTGGGCGGCGACGAGTTCGCCGTGCTGATGTGGGCGCGACCGGAGGAGGCGCTCTATGCGGCGCACCGCCTGCTGGACGTGCTGTCCGGGGCGTACGAGCACCCGAAGGGCACGGTCTTCCTCTCCGCCAGCATCGGCGTGGCGAACTGCGCGACCGCGGACAGCGTGGCGCTGCTGCTGCGCAACGCGGACGTGGCCCTGCGCTACGCGAAGCTGCGCGGCAAGGCCCGGGTCGAGCGGTACGACTCCAAGTACGACGTGATGCTGCGCCGCCGTACCACGGTCGAGCACGAGCTGCGCGGGGCGATCGAGCGCGATGAGCTGCACCTGGCGTTCCAGCCGGTGGTGGCGCTCCCGTCGGTACGCCCCGTCGGGGCCGAGGCGCTGCTGCGCTGGCACCACCCGCAGCTGGGTCAGGTGGCGCCGACCGAGTTCATCCCGATCGCCGAGGAGGCCGGGCTGATCCACGGGATCGGCATCTGGGTACTGCACCAGGCGTGCCACCAGCTGTCCCGCTGGCTCGCCGACGGGCACGACGTGTGGGTCTCGGTGAACGTCTCGGTACGGGAGCTGCACGCGCCGACGTACGTGGCCAAGGTGGCGGAGGTGCTGCGCGCCCACCGGGTGCCGGCCCAGCGGCTGGTGCTGGAGGTGACCGAGCACGACGTCGCCGTGGACATCGACGAGCTGGCCGCGCGCCTCGGCGAGCTGCGGTCGACCGGGGTGCGCGTGGCGCTGGACGACTTCGGCGCCGGCTACTCGTCGCTCGGGCAGCTGCACCGGCTGCCGGTGGACATCCTGAAGATCGACCGCGGTCTGTTGATCGCGCCCGGCCTGGGTTCGACGCTGGCGCCGATCGTGGAGGTCGCCGTCGGTCTCGGCCAGCGGCTCGGGCTCACCGTGATCGCCGAGGGCGTCGAGGACCCCGCCCAGCGCCGGCTGCTCGAGGACGCCGGATGCCCGTACGCGCAAGGAAACCTCTTCGGCGGCGCGATGCCGGCCGAGCACGTCGAGGCCCGCCTCGCCGCCGCCGCCCCGAGGGCCGTGGTCCCGGGGCAGGTGTCGCCGGTCGCCCCGGCCCCGGGGCGGGTGTCGCCCGGACCGAGGAGCGAAACGGCGAGGGAAGGCGCCACCTGAAAGGCCCCGGGACCCGCGCGGGCGGAGCGAGCGCATGGTGGTGGGACGCCCAGGATTTGGGACAGGTTGACTCAGCGCGTGAGATGCGTCAGGCTTAGCGCCATGTCGACGACCTCGACCGTGCTCGTACTTACCTAGGCGCACTCTCGGCAACCCGAGAGTGCGCAAGCCCCGTGCATCCTGGCACGAGGGCTTTTTTCTTGCGCTGACGAACCTGACCGCCTCACGACCCGCCACACAACCGAAGAAGGTTCGATCGACATGACTCGACCGACTCCCGAAGTCCTCGCCCACCGCCCACCCGGGGCGCTCGCGGCGGCGCAGCTGGCCCAGGCCGCGGCGCAGGCACAGGCGACCGCCCCGCCCGGCACCCCGGCCATGGCGGCCGCCGACGTCCCGACCACCGGTGCCGGAGCGCTCGTCAAGGCGTTGGAGGCGCTGGGGGTCGACGTCGCCTTCGGCATCCCCGGCGGGGCGATCCTGCCGGCGTACGACCCGCTGTTCGACTCCTCGGTCCGGCACATCCTGGTCCGGCACGAGCAGGGCGCGGGGCACGCGGCGACCGGGTACGCGCAGGCGACCGGCAAGGTCGGGGTCTGCATCGCCACCTCCGGGCCGGGCGCGACGAACCTGGTCACGCCGATCGCCGACGCGTACATGGACTCGGTCGGCATCGTGGCGATCACCGGCCAGGTGCCGAGCGGCGCGATCGGGTCGGACGCCTTCCAGGAGGCGGACATCCAGGGCATCACCCTGCCGATCACCAAGCACAACTACCTCGTGCAGACCGCCGCGGACATCCCGCGGATCCTGGCCGAGGCGTTCCACCTCGCCTCCACCGGCCGGCCCGGTCCGGTGCTCGTGGACATCCCGAAGGACGTGCTGCAGGCGACCACCACGTTCTCCTGGCCGCCCACATTGGACCTTCCCGGGTACCGGCCGACGCTGCACCCGCACGGCAAGCAGATCCGGGAGGCCGCGCGGCTCATGGTCAGCTCCCGCCGGCCGGTGCTCTACGTCGGCGGTGGGGTGCTCAAGGCCGGCGCGTCCGCGGCGCTGCGCCAGCTCGCCGAGCTGACCGGGATCCCGGTGCTCACCACGCTGATGGCGCGCGGCGCGTTCCCCGACTCGCACCGGCAGCACCTCGGCATGCCCGGCATGCACGGTACGGTCGCGGCGGTCTACGCGCTGCAGAAGGCGGATCTGATCGTCGCGCTGGGAGCCCGGTTCGACGACCGGGTGACCGGCCGGCTGGATACGTTCGCGCCGTACGCGACCATCGTGCACGCGGACATCGACCCGGCCGAGATCGGCAAGAACCGTACCGCCGACGTGCCGATCGTGGGCGACGCCAAGCACGTCATCGAGGAGCTGGTCGCCGCGGTCGGCGCGGAGCACACCGCCGGGCACCGGGCCGACCTGGACGAGTGGTGGGCCACCCTGGACGACCTGCGCGGCCGTTACCCGCTCGGCTGGGACGAGCCCTCGGACGGCACGCTCGCTCCGCAGTACGTCCTCCAGCGGCTCGGCGAGATCGTCGGGCCGGATGCCATCTACTGCGCGGGTGTGGGCCAGCACCAGATGTGGGCGGCGCAGTTCATCTCGTACGAGAAGCCGGGCACCTGGCTCAACTCCGGCGGGCTGGGCACGATGGGGTACGCGGTGCCGGCGGCGATGGGCGCGAAGGTGGGCTGCCCGGACACGGCGGTGTGGGCCGTGGACGGCGACGGCTGCTTCCAGATGACCAGCCAGGAGCTGGCGACCTGCGCGCTGGAGGGCATCCCGATCAAGGTGGCGGTCATCAACAACGGCAACCTCGGCATGGTCCGGCAGTGGCAGACGCTGTTCTACAACGAGCGGTACTCCAACACCGACCTCGGCACCCACAAGCACCGCGTGCCGGACTTCGTGAAGCTGGCCGAGGCGCTAGGCTGCGTCGGCCTGCGCTGCGAGTCGGCGTCCGATGTGGACGCCACGATCCAGAACGCGATGTCGATCAACGACGCGCCCGTCGTGGTGGACTTCGTGGTCGGCAAGGACGCGATGGTGTGGCCCATGGTGGCCGCCGGCACCAGCAACGACGAGATCATGTTCGCCCGGGGCGTGCGCCCCATGTTCGACGACGAGGATGACCTGTGAAGCACCAGGAGCGTAGCGGAGCGGAACACCGCAGTTGCGAACGAAAGGCGGCGCGGTAATGTCAACTCACACTCTGTCGGTGCTTGTCGAGAACAAGCCCGGTGTGCTGGCCCGGGTCTCCGGGCTCTTCTCCCGCCGCGGTTTCAACATCGACTCACTCGCCGTCGGTGAGACCGAGCACCCCGAGATCTCCCGCATCACGATCGTCGTCAACGCCGAGGCCTCCCCGCTGGAGCAGGTCACCAAGCAGCTCAACAAGCTGGTGAACGTACTCAAGATCGTCGAGTTGGACCAGGCGACCAGCGTGCAGCGGGAGCTGTTGCTGGTCAAGGTCCGCGCCGAGCGGTCGGTGCGCTCGCAGGTGCTGGAGACCGTGCGGATGTTCCGTGCCCGGGTCGTCGACGTCGCGCCCGACACGCTGACCATCGAGGCGACCGGCACGGCCGACAAGCTGGACGCGCTGCTGCGCGACCTCGAGGCGTACGGCATCAAGGAGATGGTGCAGTCCGGCCTCGTGGCCATCGGCCGCGGCTCCCGATCGATCACCGGCCCGGCCCTGCGCGCCGCGGCCTGACTGGAAAGGTTGTCATGACAGAGGTCTACTACGACGACGACGCCGATCTGTCCCTTGTGGCCGGTCGGTCGGTGGCCGTTCTCGGATACGGCAGCCAGGGCCATGCGCACTCGCTGTCCCTGCGCGACTCGGGCATCGACGTCGTCGTCGGACTGCCGGAGGGCTCGAAGAGCCGGGCCAAGGCCGAGGAGCAGGGCCTGCGGGTGGCCACGCCGAAGGCGGCGTGCGCCGGCGCCGACCTCATCATGGTGCTCGCCCCGGACACCGCCCAGCGCTCGATCTACGCCGAGGCCATCGCGCCGTCGCTCTCCGCCGGCAAGGCGCTGTTCTTCGGGCACGGCCTGAACATCCGGTACGGCTTCATCAAGCCACCGTCCGATGTCGACGTCTGCATGGTCGCGCCGAAGGGACCCGGGCACCTGGTGCGCCGGCAGTTCGTCGACGGCAAGGGCGTACCGGTGCTCGTCGCCGTCGAGCAGGACGCGACCGGAGCGGCGTTCCCGCTCGCGCTGTCGTACGCGAAGGCGATCGGCGGGACCAGGGCCGGTGCGATCCGGACCACGTTCACCGAGGAGACCGAGACCGACCTGTTCGGCGAGCAGGCCGTGCTCTGCGGCGGCACCACGGCGCTCGTCCAGGCCGGATTCGAGGTGCTCACCGAGGCGGGGTACGCGCCGGAGGTGGCGTACTTCGAGTGCCTGCACGAGCTCAAGCTGATCGTGGACCTGATGTACGAGGGCGGCATCGCCCGGATGCGGTACAGCGTCTCGGACACCGCTGAGTACGGCGACTACTCGCGCGGCCCGCGGATCGTCGACGAGCGGGTCAAGGAGGAGATGCGGCGGATCCTCGGCGAGATCAAGGACGGCAGCTTCGCCCGGGAGTGGATCGCGGAGGACGACGCCGGCCGGCCCAACTTCACCAAGTGGCGTGCGGAGTCCGCGGCGCACCCGATCGAGGAGGTCGGCCGGAAGCTGCGCTCGATGATGTCCTGGGTGGACCGCCCGATCACCGAGACCGCCTGACGCGCTCTCCGGGAAGGTGCTGTTCCGGCACGATCCTGGCAGCACTTTCCCGGACGATCGCGCGCGGGGACGGGTGAGGACGGTCACTGCGGAAGGAGGACCACGGCACTACGGCCGGCCCGTACCATGCGGGAGTAGGTGCCCGGCACGGCCGCGGTCCGCCGCCCAGACATCGAGGACGTTTCGTGACTCCCGTCGTACTCATCACCGAAGAGCTCGCTCCCGCCGCACTCGACGTGCTCGCGCACGACTTCGAGGTCCGCCACGTCGACGGCACCGACCGGGGTGCCCTGCTGACCGGGCTCGCCGATGTCGACGCCGTCATCGTGCGCTCCGCCACCCAGATCGACGCGGCGGCGATCGCGGCCGCGCCACGACTCAAGGTGATCGCCCGGGCCGGCGTCGGCCTGGAGAACGTCGAGGTGTCCGCCGCCACGGCCCGCGGCGTGATGGTGGTCAACGCGCCGACCTCCAACATCGTCTCCGCCGCCGAGCAGGCGGTCGCGCTGCTGCTCGCCGTGGCGCGCAACACCGTGCCGGCCTCCGCCGCGCTCAAGTCGGGGGAGTGGAAGCGGTCGAAGTACACCGGTGTCGAGCTGGCCGGCAAGACCGTCGGCGTGGTCGGCCTCGGCCGGATCGGCGTGCTCTTCGCCCAGCGGATGGCGGCGTTCGGCACCCGGCTGATCGCGTACGACCCGTACGTGCAGCCGGCCCGCGCGGCCCAGCTCGGCGTCCGGCTGGTCGGCCTGGAGGAACTGCTCCGGGAGTCCGACTTCATCTCGATCCACGCGCCGAAGACCTCGGAGACCGTCGGCCTCATCGGCGCCCGCGAGCTGGCCATGGTGAAGCCGGGCGTGCGCATCGTCAACGCCGCGCGGGGCGGCCTCGTCGACGAGCAGGCCCTCGCCGACGCGATAGCCGCCGGCCGGGTCGGCGGAGCCGGCGTCGACGTGTTCGCCAAGGAGCCGTGCGTCGCCTCGCCGCTGTTCGCGTTCGACAACGTGGTCGTCACCCCGCACCTGGGCGCGTCGACGACCGAGGCGCAGGACAAGGCCGGCCTGGCCGTGGCCCGCAGCGTGAAGCTCGCGCTGCAGGGCGAGTTCGTGCCGGACGCGGTCAACGTGCAGGCCGGCGGGATCGTGGACGAGGACGTCCGGCCGCTGCTGCCGCTCGCCGAGAAGCTGGGTCGGGTGTTCACCGCGGTCGCCGGCGGGGTGGCCGCGTCGGTGAGCGTCGAGGTGCGCGGCGAGATCATCGAGCACGACGTGTCCGTGCTCAAGCTGGCCGTGGCCAAGGGGCTCTTCGGCGGGGTCGTCGAGGAGCAGGTGACGTACGTCAACGCGCCGCTGCTCGCGGCCGAGCGGGGGGTGGAGGTGGCGCTGGCCACCTACCCCGACTCGCCCGACCATCACCTGCTGGTGACCGTGCGCGGCGCGCTGCCGGACGGGCACGCGGTCAGCGTCTCCGGCACCGTGCTCGGCATACCGGGCCGGGAAGTGCTCAAGCTGACCGAGGTCGACGGCTTCGACGTCGAGCTCGGCGCCGACGGCAACCTGCTGTTCTTCCGGTACACGGACCGTCCCGGCGTGGTCGGTACGGTCGGCTCGATCCTGGGCCAGGCCGGCGTGAACATCGCCGCGATGCAGGTCGCCCGGCGGGAGGCCGGTGGCGAGGCGTTGATGGCGCTGACCGTCGACTCGCCGGTGGAGGCGGACCTGCTGGACGCGGTGGCCGTCGCTGTCGGCGGCACGGCAGCGAGCACCGTCGATCTATCGGAGGACTGACCAACTCCGACACGCTGTGGCGTCTGTTGCTTGCACAGCGTGGTGGTACCCGATAACGTGCTGGAGCGTCACGCTCACCGGCGGCCCGTCTTCGGGTGATGCGGTTGCCGGACGGCGGGACGGCGCCCTCCCAGTGCGCGGCCTGGCTGGGGCCCCGGGCTCCGGGTTCCGCCGGAGGCGTGCCTGCGAAGACCCGGTCCCCGCGGCGACTTGCCGACGTCGCGGGGACCGAGTCCGGCTCCGGGACCGGTCCGGCTCCGGATCGTGTCCAGATCCTGGGAGCGCTGTGCCGAGTCATGGGACGATCCCTTAACGTTCACTAGACCCCGGGGCTGGCTGAAGGAGCGCGGCGTGACACGGATCGCGGTGGTGGCCGGCGACGGCATCGGGCCCGAGGTGATCGCGCAGGCCCTTCTCGTCCTGGATGCCGCGCTGCCCGGTGTCGAGGCCACGGAGTACGACCTGGGCGCTGCGCGCTACCACCGGACCGGTGAGGTCCTTCCGGACAGCGTGCTGGCCGAGCTGGCGCAGCACGACGCGATCCTGCTCGGCGCCGTCGGCGACCCGAGCGTGCCGCCCGGCGTCCTCGAGCGTGGCCTGCTGCTCGAGCTGCGCTTCGCCTTCGACCAGTACGTCAACCTGCGTCCGTCGCGGCTCTGGCCCGGTACCGCCGGCCCGCTGGTGAACGTCAAACCCGGCGAGATCGACTTCGTGGTCGTCCGTGAGGGCACCGAGGGCCTCTACGCCGGGGCGGGCGGCAGCCTGCACCGCAACACCCCGGCCGAGGTGGCGACCGAGGAGAGCCTGAACACCCGGCACGGCGTGGAGCGCGTGATCCGGGACGCGTTCACCCGGGCGGAGCGCCGGGAGCGCCGGAAGGTGACGCTCGTCCACAAGACGAACGTGCTCACCCACGCCGGTGACCTGTGGGCCCGGACGTTCGCCGAGGTCGCGGCCGGCCACCCGGACGTGTCGACCGAGTACCAGCACGTCGACGCCGCCGCGATGTTCCTGGTGAACCAGCCCCAGCGGTACGACGTGATCGTCACCGACAACCTGTTCGGCGACATCCTGACCGACATCGCCGCCGCGGTCACCGGCGGGATCGGCCTCGCCGCGAGCGGCTGCATCAACCCGCCTCGGGCGTACCCGTCGATGTTCGAACCCGTGCACGGCTCGGCGCCGGACATCGCGGGTCAGGGCATCGCCGATCCGGTCGCCGCCGTACTCTCGGTGGCACTGCTGCTGGAGCACCTCGGTCATCCCGAGGAGGCCCGGCGGGTGCACGACGCCGTCGCGACCGAGCTGCGTACCCGCACGCCCGGTAACCCGTTGAGCACCATCAATGTAGGTGCCCGGTTGGCGGCCGCCGTTTCTGCCTGAACCAAGGCTTATCGGGCGCGCCCTGTCGATTGAACGACCGTTCGGGGTAAGTTAGTACGTCCCACCATGTGAACCCTAGGAGGGTGCGCGATGAGCGGCGGTGACAACCTCGACTTCGAGATCCGTCCGAACCCGCAGCCGGTAGCCGCCGCCGACCGGGCCGCGCTCCTGGCCAACCCCGGCTTCGGCCGGGTCTTCACCGATCACATGGTCACCATCCGTTACGCCGACGGCAAGGGGTGGTACGACGCCCGGGTCGACGCGCGCGGGCCGATCGCGCTCGACCCGGCCACCGCGGTGCTGCACTACGCGCAGGAGATCTTCGAGGGGCTGAAGGCGTACCGGGCGGCCGACGGCGGCGTGGTGCTGTTCCGCCCCGAGGCCAACGCCCGGCGGTTCGCCGACTCCGCGGCCCGGATGGCCATGGCACCCCTGCCCGAGCAGGTGTTCCTGGATTCGCTGCACCAGCTGATCACCATCGACCAGGAATGGGTGCCGACCGACGACGAGGGCAGCCTCTACCTGCGCCCGTTCATGTACGCCAGCGAGGCGTTCCTCGGCGTCAAGCCGGCATCGGAGTACTTCTACGTGCTCATCGCCTCGCCGGTCGGCTCGTACTTCGGCGGCGCGCTCAAGCCGGTCACCGTCTGGGTGTCCCAGGAGTACACCCGCGCCGCGCCCGGCGGCACCGGGGCCGCGAAGTGCGGCGGGAACTACGCCGCCTCGCTGGTCGCCCAGGCGGAGGCGACCGAGCACGGCTGTGACCAGGTGGTCTTCCTCGACGCGGTCGAACGCCGCTACGTGGACGAGCTGGGCGGCATGAACATCTTCTTCGGGTACGACGACGGCACGCTCGTCACCCCGCCGCTGGGCGGCACGATCCTGCCGGGCATCACCCGGGCCTCGGTGCTCGCGCTGGGCGAGGAGCGAGGGCTGACCGTGGTCGAACGCCCGGTCTCGTTCGACGAGTGGCGCGCGGACGCGGAGTCCGGCCGGCTGCGGGAGGTCTTCGCCTGCGGCACGGCGGCGGTCCTCACCCCGATCGGAACGGTGCGCTGGGCCGGCGGCGAGGTGAGGATCGGCGACGGCGGCATCGGCGAGGTCACCAGCGGGCTGCGCCGCACGCTCATGGACATCCAGCGCGGTCGGGTTCCCGACCGGCACGGCTGGCTCCGGCGCGTTCTTTAACCTCACGTTAAGCGCGGTCCCGGAGACTCCGGGCATGGTGCCGACGCGGACGGCGGAGGAGTACAAGTCGCTCGGGCTGTCCCTGCTGGACGAGGCCCAGCACACGGCCGACCCGGTGGTGCGCGAACGGCTGCGGCTCGACGCGCTGGCCGCGTTCGCCGCGGCCCGGCGGCTGCGCGCCCCCACGGGCGGGCCGGCGGGCGGGCCGGCGGGCGGGCCCGCGACGACCACGCGACCTAGCCGTCGAGCAGGTGCTCGCGTAGCTGCGTGATCTGCTCCGGCGCCAGGCCGGCCCAGGTCACGTAGCGCTCCACCGATCCGTACCGTTCCCGCAGCTCGGTGAGGAACACCAGCATCGCCTCGGGCGGGGTCAGCGTGTAGAACAGCGGCGGCGTGCGCGCCGCGGTGGCCGGGTGGGTCTTGTGCAGCCAGGCGGTGAAGCGGGCGGCGCTCTGCTGGGTCAGCGCGTAGTCCCGCGCGATGTCCACATCGGAGACTCCGAGCAGGGCCAGGGTCAGGGCGGCCACGACCCCGGTACGGTCCTTGCCGGCGACGCAGTGCACGACGATCGGGGCGTTCCCGGCGTCGGCGATGACGCCCAGGGCGCCCGCCAGCCCGGCCGGACCCTGCTCGGTCAGGTCCAGGTAGCGGTCGGCGAGGAACCGCGCCACGCCGCCCCGCTCGTCGTAGGCGCCCGGGTCCCACTCCCGGTGGTTGGGGTCGATGTTCTGCCACACCAGCCCGTCCCACTCCGGCACCCGACCACCGCGTTCGATCTCGTACGCCCGGCGCAGGTCCAGCACGGTGCGGATGCCCAGCGCCGCGAACTCCTCCCGGTCGGCCTCGGTCAGCCGGCCCAGGTTGTCCGAACGGTAGAGCCGTCCGAAGTGGACCACACGGCCGCCGGTACCGGTGTGGCCACCGAGGTCGCGAAAGTTGAAGATCGCCGAGAACTCAGGTGATCGTCGCACGCCCTCGAATTTAGCCGGGGAACGCCGACGCCGCCGGTTGTCCGCTATGTGGGAGATGCCTTCCAGAAAGCGGACGTGGCTGGCAGGCTACCCATCGTGACCACCGGCCTGGTGATTATTGGCCCCTAGCGCGCACGCCGCTTCAGACGAGCGTTGCGCGCAGACCTCCCGCATCCGCGGGGGGTCTTTTCATGTGCTTCGAGGGGAGCGCCATGCACGTGTACGACACCACGCTGCGGGACGGGGCCCAGCGGGAGGGCATCACCTACTCGGTGGTGGACAAGCTCGCCGTCGCCCGCCTGCTGGACGAGTTCGGCGTCGGGTTCATCGAAGGTGGCTGGCCCGGCGCCATGCCGAAGGACACCGAGTTCTTCCGACGAGCCCGTACGGAGCTGGACCTCGAGCACGCGGTGCTGGTCGCGTTCGGCGCGACCCGCCGGGCCGGGCGGCACGTCGAGGACGACCCGCAGGTGCGCGCGCTGCTCGACGCGCAGACGCCGGCCGTCTGCCTGGTCGCCAAGTCGGACCTCCGGCACGTCGAACGGGCCCTGCGTACCACCGCCGAGGAGAACCTCGCGATGGTCCGGGACACCGTCGAATACTTCGTCGCGAACGGCCGGCGGGTCTTCCTCGACTGCGAGCACTTCTTCGACGGGTACCGCTTCGACCCGGGGTATCCGGTGGCGGTGGCCCGCACCGCGCTGGCGGCCGGTGCGGAGGTCGTGGTCATGTGCGACACCAACGGCGGCATGCTGCCGTCCGGGATCACCGCCACGGTCGCGGCGGTGACCGGCGCGCTCGGCGTCGGCGGGGAGCGCCTCGGCATCCACTGCCAGAACGACACCTCGTGCGCGGTGGCCAACACGATCGCGGCGGTCGAGGCCGGGGTACGCCACTTCCAGTGCACGGCCAACGGGTACGGCGAGCGTCCCGGCAACGCCGACCTCTTCGCGGTCGTGGGCAACCTGCAGCTCAAGCTCGGGCTGACCGTCCTACCGGAGGGCTGCCTGGAACAGATGGTGCGCGTCTCGCACGCCATCGCGGAGATCGCCAACATCGCTCCCGACACCCACCAGGCGTACGTCGGGTCGTCGGCCTTCGCCCACAAGGCGGGGCTGCACGCGAGCGCGATCAAGGTGGATCCGGTGCTCTACAACCACGTGGACCCGGCGACCGTGGGCAACGACATGCGCATCCTGGTCACCGAGATGGCCGGCCGGGCCAGCATCGAGCTGAAGTCCCGGGAGCTGGGACTCGATCTGGCCGGCCATCCCAGCGCGCTGGCCCGGGTCACCGACCGGGTCAAGCGGCTGGAGGCCGACGGCTGGTCGTTCGAGGCCGCCGACGCCTCGTTCGAACTGCTGGTCCGCGCCGAGCTGGGTACCGGAGCGGTGGCGCCGTTCAGCCTGGAGTCGTACCGGGTCCTGGTCGAGCACCGCGAGGACGGCGCGGTCGTCTCCGAGGCCACGGTCAAGGTACGGGTACGGGGTGAGCGCGTCATCGCCACCGCCGAGGGCAACGGGCCGGTCAACGCCCTGGACGAGGCGCTGCGCTCGGCGCTGGCCAAGCACTTCCCGGCGATGGCCGGGCTGGAGCTGGCCGACTACAAGGTGCGCATCCTCGAAGGCTCGCACGGTACCGGCGCGGTGACCCGGGTCCTGCTCGACACGGTGGACACCGAGGGACGGGACTGGACCACCGTCGGGGTGCACGAGAACGTGGTCGAGGCGAGCTGGCGCGCACTCGTCGACGCGCTCACCTACGGCCTCGCGCATACTCCCCCGGTGGCGGCCGGTACGGGTTAGGCTGCGGCGTGCTCCACCCCGTCCTCGCCGAGGTCGGTGGCGTGCCGATCCTCACGCACGACGTCTTCATGCTGCTCGGCGTCGCCGTCGCGGCGTACGTCTTCCTGCGCGAGGCGCGCCGCACCGGACGGCAGTCGGACGAGCGGCTGTGGGGCGTGGTCGCCGGCGCGCTCGTCGGCGGGGCGCTGCTCGGCCGGCTCGGCACCTGGGCGCAGCACTGGGACCTGTCGGCGAACGCGTCGCTGCCGGAGCAGTGGCTCCACGGCAACCGCAGCATCCTCTCCGGGCTCGTCGGCGCCTACCTCGGCGCCCTGGTGGCCAAGCGGCTCCTCGGGGTCCGGGAGCGTACCGGGAACCTGTTCGCGCCGGCGGTCGCGCTCGGCATGGCCGTGGGCCGGATCGGCTGCCTGCTCTCGGAGTTGCCGGGCACGCCGACCTCGCTGCCGTGGGGCGTGGCGCTGACCCCGGCCGAGGCGGCGCGGTTGCCCGGCGCGGTGGCCGGGGTACCGCTGCACCCCTCGTTCGGGTACGAGATCGCGTTCCAGGTCCTGGCGTTCGGGGCGCTGATCTGGCTGCGCGGGCGGCTGACCGCACCGGGGGAGCTGTTCTCGCTCTACCTCATCGGGTACGCCGGGTTCCGGTTCACGGTCGAGTTCGTGCGCGGAAACGAGGTGGTGGCCGCCGGGCTGACCCGCCCGCAGCTGTTCCTCCTTGCCTGCCTGCCGCTGGCCGCGTGGCATCTGGTCCGGCAGCGCCGCCGGGGTGTCTACTCAGGTGTGTTCCGACGGTCCCCCGCGGAGGTGGCCCCATGACTGACGTCCCCCCACCGCCGCCTCCGCCGGCACCGCCGCCTCCGCCCATTGACCCGGCACCGACCGGGCGGTTGAACGCCCGGCGGATGTGGGTCGGCATCGGCCTCGCCGCACTCGGGCACGTGCTGACGATCGTCGTCATGGTGGTCGTGATCGCGGCCACGCCGGAGCCCGAGTTCCCGCAGCTGACCGGCGGGTTCGCCGGCCTGATCGGGCAGGGGGTGCTGCTGGTGCTCGCCCTGGCGGTGGGCATCGCGCTGGTCGCCAAGGGAGAGCGCAGCCTCGGCCTCGGGATCCTCATCGGCTGGGCCGTGGGCCTGCTGGTGTTCCCGGCGGTCGGCTTCGGCGTCTGCGTCGCGCTCTTCTCCGGACAGGCGCCGGCATGAGCCGCCCGGGTGCCGGCATGCCGCTGCGGGGCGACCGCCTGCACCGGTACGTCAACGCGTTCTGCCCGCACTGCCACGCGGAGGACCCGAACCGTCCACTGTCGAGTGTGGCGCGCCTGTCCGGCTGGCTGGCCGAGCGGGACGGCCGGATCTGGCTGGAGCGTGGCTGCCCGTCGCACGGGCTGGTCCGTACCCTCTACGACGAGTCACCCGAGATCCTCGCGTACCTGGAACGGTGGACCGCGCCGACCAAGCGGCACCTGCCCGACGTGCGCGGCAACTTCGACCCGGTGCCGGCGGCGTACCTGCGCGGGCTACCCGAGATGCAGACCCAGCACACCTGCATCCTGCTCGCCGATCTGACCGACCACTGCAACCTGCGCTGCCCGACCTGCTTCGCCGACTCGTCGCCGGCGCTGGAGTCGGTCGTTCCGCTCGCCGACGTACTGTCCAGCGTGGACACCCGGCTGTCGCGGGAGAACGACCGGCTGGACGTGCTGATGCTCTCCGGCGGCGAACCGACGCTCTACCCGCAGCTCGCCGACCTGCTCCGCGAGCTCGTCGCGCGCCCGGTCGTGCGGATCCTGGTGAACACCAACGGCATCCGGATCGCCCGCGACGACGCGCTGCTGGAGCTGCTCGCGGAGCACCGCGAACGGGTCGAAATCTACCTGCAGTACGACGGCGTGTCGGTCGAGGCGAGCCAGCACCACCGTGGCGCGGACCTGACCCGGCTCAAGGAGTCCGCGATCGACCGGCTGAGCGGGCGCGGCATCTTCACCACGCTGACGATGACGGCCGCGCTCGGCGTCAACGACGGCGAGATCGGGCCCGTGGTGAAGCGGGCGCTCGACACGCCGTACGTGGGCGGGGTCTGCGTCCAGCCGCAGTTCGGCTCCGGCCGGTCCGGGCCGATCGACTGGTCCTCCCGGCTCACCCACACCGGCGTGCTGGCGCGGCTGGCCGGGCAGACCGGCGGCGCGGTCACCTGGCGGGACCTCACCGCGCTGCCGTGCTCGCACCCGCACTGCTGCTCGGTCGGGTACCTGTTGCGCGACGACGCCGGCCGGTGGCGTTCGCTCACCACGCTGATCGGCCACGACCGGCTGCTGTCCCTGCTGGATCTCGCACCCGAGCTGGTGGCGAACCGGATCGCGGACCCCACCCTGCCGGCCATGGTCCGCCGCGCGGTCCGCGACTCGCTTCTCGGCCTGCTGTCGGAGCAGTCCTCGCTGTCCCACCCGAGCGTCGGCGAGCTGTGGCGATCGATCAGCAGCAACTGCGACCTCGGCATCTCGACGCTGACCACGCTCGCGTCGGGCGCGCTGCCCGGTGGCCGCACGCGGCTGCGCCGCCTGCTGGGCGAGCGCGTCGTCCGGCTGACCGTGAAGCCGTTCATGGACATGGCCACGATGATCGAGGAGCGGCTCCTGCAGTGCTGCGTGCACGTGGCGACCCGGGACGGGAACGGGGCGCACCAGTGCGCCCCGTTCTGCGCCGTGCAGGCGTGGGGACCGCTGGCTGCCGGGCGCCTGCCGCGACCGGTTGATCAGAGCTTGCCGACCCCGACCAGACCCGGCAGCCGGGACGGCAGCGTCGCCGGATCATCCACTGTGTACGAATAGAACGACCGCGCCTCGGCCACCGATCCGTTCACCTCGCACACACCCGATCCGCTGAAGATGTTGGTGCGCGACACGAGCCGGCCGGGCCCGCTGTCGGCGTAGCCGCTGGCCGAGAAGCACGGGAACGGCACGCTGGCGAAGTAGTTGCCCTCCACGAGCACGCCGGCGTTCATCGTCGACGCGACGCCGTACAGCTCGTTGCTGCGGAAGTAGTTGTTGAACACGTGCACCGGCTCGCCGAACCGTACCCGGGGGTGCCGCTGCCGCGACCCGTCGAAGTAGTTGTGGTGGATCGTCACCTTGAGGTGCCCGACGTCGGTGCTCGCCCCGTCCGAGTGGCCGATCAGCATGCTCTTGTCGGTGCCGCGGAACCAGTTGTACGACACGGTCACGTACTCGGCCATCCGCACGATGTCGATGGAACCGTCCACCGGCGCCACGAACTCGTTGTGGTCGATCCAGATGTGGTGCGACTCCTGCCCGACGTTGATCGCGTCGTCCTCGGCGTTGGTGAACCGGATGTTGCGAACGATCACGTTGAACGACCGGTAGAAGTCCAACCCGCCACCGTTGATGACGGCCGTGGTGCCCACGCCGATGATGGTCTTGTTCGGGCGTACCCCTTGCTTGCTGGTGATGTTGATGGTGCCCTGGACCCGGATGATCATCGGCCCGATCGTGTCGATCGCGGTGAGGAGCTGATCCGTCGTGGTCACCGTGACCACGGGGCCGCCGGCGCCGCCGGTGGTGCCGTTCAGACCCAGCGCGGGTACGGCCGCGAAACCGATCGGCTGCCCCGGCGGTACCGGGCCGGGCGACGGCGTCGACGGTCCGGGTCCGGGGGTGGACGGGCTCGGTCCTGGCGTGGTGGGGCTGGGCCCGGAGACCGTCTCGACGAGTACGTTGTCGAACGAACCGCTGGCGTTGAACGTGGCCACTCCGGCCTGCCCGGCGGCGAACTGCGTGTCGGTCGCGGTCAGTGCCGTGCCGCCGTTGACCGTGCTGCGCAGCGAGGTGCCCGAGACCGTCAACGAGACGGTGTACCAGGTACCGATGGAGACCGTCACCGGCGCCGACGCCAGCGTGGTCGCCGAGCCGCCCACGAGCTTCTTCAGCTCGACGGTGTTGCTGGACCGCAGTGCCACGTAGTAGTAGGACGTGTTCGACTGGGCCCGGGCCAGCACGGCCACGAACCGGTTCGTACCGTTGAACGCGTTCGGCCGCACCCGCACGCTCACCGTGTAGTCGGCCCACGACAACTGTCCGGCCCGGGCGCGGGCATCCGCCGACGTACCCGTCTGGTTGAACGTGCCGCCGGAGACCGACCAGGAACCGCCCGACGTGGTCCACCCGGTGGAGTTCCCGTCTTCGAAGTCGTCGGAGAGGAGCGTGGCCGCGCTGGCGGTGGTGGCCACGCCGACCAGGGCGGCGGTGAGGGCCAGCGCCGCGACGGCGACGAGGGCGGCGCGTCCGGCCGGGAGCCTGCGGTTCGGCGCGTCCGGCAGAGCACGGATCGGTGCCATGGCGAGGTCTGCCTTTCGTGAGTTACGGAAAGCGCATTCCTGCCCGGCGCGCTCACTCTACGACAGGCTCACCTCGTACACAATGTGGCTTGTGAGCGATTCGACTCCGGCCTGGCGGCGGCCGACGGCGGGTGAGCACCGGTGGCCGGCGGCCCTGGCGATCCTCGTCGTGATCGGTCTCCAGCTGGCGTTGCCGGCGAAGCTCACGCCGTTGCCGTTCCTGCTCCCGGCGATCGAGTTGGGTCTCCTCGTCGTGCTCGCCGTCGCGGATCCGGGCCGGGTCGACCGGGAGTCGACCGTGCTGCGGACGCTGGGCCTCGCACTCGTCGCCGTGGCGAGCATCGCCACGGCGTGGTCGGCCGACCTGCTCGTGGCCGGCATCGTGACCGAACGGGGTGATGTCTCCCCGGCCGACCTGCTGCTCAACGGCGGCCTCATCTGGCTGACGAACGTCATCGTCTTCGCGCTCTGGTTCTGGGAGCTGGATCGGGGCGGGCCGGCGGCCCGGGCGCACGCCCGCCGCGAGCATCCGGACTTCCTGTTCCCGCAGATGACGATCCGGCAGATCGTGCGGCAGGACTGGGAGCCGAGGTTCGTCGACTACCTGTACCTGTCGTTCACGAACTCGACCGCGTTCAGCCCGACCGACACGATGCCGCTGACCCGATGGGCGAAGCTCGCGATGATGTTCGAAGCGGCGATTTCGTTCGTGGTGGTGCTGCTCGTCGTCGCGCGCGCGGTCAACGTGCTGGGATGAGGCGTTCGCAGGCGTCGACCAGGGCGGCGCGGAGCGGGGCGGCGCGCGCGGCGAACCTCTTCTGGGCGGCGGCGTACTCGGCCCGTCCCTCCGCAGTCTCGACGCGCACCGGGCGGTAGCCCAGGTCGCTGAGGTCGTACGGGCTGGCCCGCATGTCCAGCGCCCGGATGTCCCGGGCCAGGGCGAAACAGTCGGCCACGAGCTCGCTGGGGACGAGCGGGCTCAGCTTGTACGCCCACTTGTAGAGGTCCATGTTGGCGTGCAGGCAACCGGGTTGCTCCAGGTCCTGCTGGCCTGCCCGGGTCGGGGCCACGACATTGAGCGGGACGGCCCGCGGCGCGAAGAACCGGTACGCGTCGAAGTGGGTACACCGGATCCTGGCGGTCTCGACCACCTGCGCGGTCCGGGCCGGGCTCAGCCGCAGCGGCCAGCTTCCGTGGCGCCGGCGCTCCGGCTCGCGGTAGACCATCGCCCACTCGTGCATGCCGAAGCAACCGAGGTGTGCCGGCCGGCCCGCGGTACGGGCCAGCAGATCGCGGATCCAGCCGACCAAGTCGCCGCGCCGCTCGAGGACGGCCGCGGCGTCGAGGGTCGCGCCGGCTCGGGTCTCGACGTAGTCGCGACCGAGAACCGTGGGGTCCGCATCCGCCAGGACGGTGCCGGCGCCGGGGTGCCAGCGTCGCAGCCGGGCCGGGCGGTGGGAGTAGTACGTGAACAGGAAGTCCTCGACCGGGTGCCGCTCGCCGCGGCGGCGGCGCTCCTCGTGCGGTGCCAGCCAGTCATCCACCCGGGCCTGGTGGGCGGCCCGCCGGGCACGCCAGACCTCGGCGGCGAGAGTCCCGGTCACCCGTCCAGGGTACGAGGCTGATCCGCACCGAGCGCCCGGACCTCCGCTCGGCGCGACAACCCGGGCAGCTAGATTCAGGGTGTGCGTATCGCTCGCTTCGCCCACGATGCCGGGATGTCGTTCGGGGTGGTCGAGGGCTCGCCGGAGGGCCTGATCGTCGCGGAGATCGACGGTCATCCATTCGGGGAGATCCGCTTCACCGGGCAGCGGTGGGCCCTGCCGGACGTTCGGCTGTTCTCGCCCATCCTGCCGAGCAAGGTGGTGTGCGTCGGGCGCAACTACGCCGACCACGCCGCCGAGCACGGCTCCGACGTACCGTCCGAGCCGCTGCTGTTCCTCAAGCCGTCGACGTCGGTGATCGGGCCGCACGACGCGATCCGCCGGCCGCCGCAGTCGCGCCAGGTGGAGCACGAGGCGGAGCTGGCGGTCGTGATCGGCGCGCCAGGCGCCCGCCGGGTCGACCGGGCCGGTGCGGCGCGGGCGGTCTTCGGGTACACCTGCGGAAACGATGTCACGGCGCGCGACCTGCAGCGCACCGACGGGCAGTGGACCCGGGCCAAGGGGTTCGACTCGTTCTGCCCGCTCGGACCGTGGATCGTCACCGGGCTGGACATCGCCGATCTGGAGATCCGTTGTGAGGTGGGGGAGGAGGTCCGCCAGCTCGGCCGGACGAAGGACATGGTGTTCGATGTGGCGACCCTGGTGTCGTACGCCTCACATGTGATGACACTCCTACCCGGTGACGTGCTGCTCACGGGTACTCCGGCCGGAGTCGGCCCGCTGCTGGCCGGCGAGACCGTCACGGTGTCGATCGAGGGCATCGGCCAGCTGACCAACCCGGTGTTCGACCTGGAGTGACGGGGGTGTCAGTTTGGCCCACCGCGGGGGTTCAGGTAGAGTTCTCCCCCGGTGCCCTGAGCACCGATGGGGTATGGGGTAATTGGCAGCCCAACGGATTCTGGCTCCGTTAGTCTAGGTTCGAGTCCTGGTACCCCAGCGCCACAGCAGTTCGCACGGCCCCGTCGTCTAGTGGCCTAGGACGCCGCCCTCTCAAGGCGGTAGCGCCGGTTCGAATCCGGTCGGGGCTACTCATCGGATGCAAGCTGAACCGCGCCTCAGTTGGCGCGGTTCTTCTTGTCCATGCGGCTTGTGCGTGGCCCTGGCTTCACATCCAGTCGAGCAGGCCCTCCTGTCGGTGGCTCCTGGTAGCTTGCTCCGGTGCGGGTGGGAATCTACGTAGACGGCTACAACCTGTACTACGGGGGCCGGGGTTTGTGTGGGCGGGGCACGCCTGGCTGGCGATGGCTCGACGTACGCGCGCTCGCGACGCTTGTTGTCTCGCGCCTACCGCGCTGGCCGGGTGCGACCGTTGCCCGGATCGTCTACTGCACGGCCGTGATCGACGCCGCCGGCAACCCGTCTGGATACGCGGGCCAAGACATCTATCTCAAGGCACTTGTGCCGCCGACAGCGTCGACCACATCGCGTACGGCTGCTACGTCGCGCGGATGAAGTATGCACCGTTGGCGGTGAAGGCGGCGAGCCGGTCTGGCAGGCCCCAGATCGTGCACCCGCAATGGCCGATCATGGTGCAGGACGCTCAAGGGAACCCGATTTCCAACGCAACCTTCATGGTCTCCTACGCCCATCGGGAGGAGAAGGGTTCAGACGTCAACGTCGCATCGCATCTGCTCGTCGACGTGCTCACTGGTGTCGTCGACGCTGCAATCGTCATCTCCAACGACAGTGATCTGGAGTTCCCGGTCTCGTACGCTCGTACCAGGGTTCCGGTGGGCCTGCTTAACCCGTCCCCCAACTACCTCGCCGGCGCCCTGCGCGGTCAGCCATCCGACGGGGTAGGTAACCACTGGTGGCAGCGGCTGTCAGCAGCCGACCTGCGTGCGTGTCAGTTGCCCGATCCGGTCGGCAGTTTCGCGCGCCCGGCGAGCTGGTGACCTGGTGGACTTCTCGGGACAGCACGCTATGATGATGATATACACCACCCGGTTTCCCTCGTGGAGCCGGGTTTTCTCTTGCTGATGCTCACCGCCGTTGCCCGCCGCCGGATAGGTGCGGCGGTCGCCAGACATTTCATCGCCAGCTGCGTATGTATCGCACGATTTGACGGTTCAACCTGTGCCGGGACAGGGCCACATACGGAGGTGTACGTCGATGACGTAGACCTCGGTGCGTTCGGCAGGGTTCGCCGGTGGCCTTGGCCGTAGACTGACGGCGTGGTGCTCTGGACCGCTGCCGAGGCAGCTCGGGGCGCAGCTGTCGAGCTGGCTACTGCCGGTGGGCTCGGCGGCGCGTATCGCTGCTTGATGCAGCTCCTCGACGACTACCGGCGTGCTGTGCGCAGCGACGGGGTGCCGGCTGCCGCCCGGCTCTTCAACGACGCTCCACCCACGACCGGCGACGTTCGGGTCGATGCTGCCTTGGCGGGATTGGCCGAGCATCTTGCCCGCCACGACGGATGGACCCCGCCGTTGTGGGCCTTCGACGAGAGCCGGCAGGCCAAGCCGTGGTGGTTCGTGTCGGGCGTAAGGTCGTGGCACGCGATGGCCTTGGTCGAGTCACCCTTGGCCTTCCGGAAGCGAGGCGTCTTCCTTACGGCATCGGCGTTGGACCGGGTGTGAACCTGCTTGATGGCGAGCAGATACGGCACCTCTTCGACGAGCTGTCCGATGAGTTGACGCGCCGCGGCACACGTGCGGAGGTCTTTCTGGTAGGCGGGGCCGCAATGGCTCTTGCGTACGACGCACGTCGCGCCACGCGCGACATAGACGCGGTGTTTCAGCCCAAAGACGAGGTATACGCGGCGGCCGCGGCGGTCGCGGCCCGCCACGACCTGCCCGATGACTGGCTCAACGACGGAGTGAAGGGCTTCCTGCCAGGCGACGACCCGCGAGCGCGGCAGGTCTACGAGAGCGACTCGCTTCGGGTCGACGTCGCGTCGCCCGAGTACCTCTTGGCGATGAAGCTGCTTGCCGCTCGCGAACAGGATGTAGACGACATCGTTCTGCTCTACAGGCTGTGCGGCTTCACCAGCGCGGCTCAAGGCCTAGACCTGGTGGAGTCGGTGTATCCAGGACGGACGATCGCGCCGAAGGTCCAGTTCCTTCTTGAGGAGTTCTTCGGCCCGACCACGCCGTAGGCAGGATCACCTGGTCGTGGTCGGACCGTCTTTCTTAGGTATCGCACGATTTGACCGTTCAACCTGTGCCTGGTCAGGGCTATAAGGACAGGTCGACGTCGATCGACGTGGGCTTTGTTCGTCGGTACCCGCTGATAGCTTGCCGTCGTGCGGGTCGGAGTCTATGTCGATGCGTTCCATCTCTACGGTGCGCGGAGGCTTTGTGGCCGCAGCACACCGGGCTGGCGATGGCTGAAAGTCGGTGCCGGGCGGCATTGGTGGTACCGGCTCACCACAGCGACCTTCGTGGACACCAACTCCGCGACCCGGCCGGCGGGCACTACCGGCCAGCGGGCTGGTAGTCGCAATCACGGCACGTAGCGCGGAAAGACGGTAAGCCCTGCCTACACCACCCGGTCCCCTCGTTGGGGCGGGTTTTCCTGTTGCTGCGCCACCGACCGGTTGGGTGGAACAGCTCGGCGTGGACCACTACCGGTGGCGTTGACCTTGTGAGCCGAGCCATTACGCGGCGGTGGCGGCGCCCCCCGGCGATTCACCAGGCGGTGACCGCCGGGCCATGGGTACCGGACTCCGTCGACGCCGTCGCACGGATCTCCGTGGTCCCGGCGCGCCTGAGCTGCCGGCCTCCGGCGTCGTGGACGACCGCTTGTCCAATGTGGCTACAGAACCACGGGAGTTTGACTGCGTCGACCACGGGTAGAGACCGGCGCGAGGAGGTCTCCATGAACCAGGACGTGGTCTCGCTGATCATTCAGGACCATCGCGACATGCAGCAGATGTTCGCCAGGCTGCAGAACGGTGACGGCGACCGGGCGATGCTCTTCCAGCAGATGGCCGCCGTACTGACCGCGCACAGCCGGGCGGAGGAGGCGGAGGTCTACCCGGCGATCGCGAAGGCCGCCGACGCGGACGAGGTCAAGCACGCGCGGGAGGAGCACGCCGAGGCGGACGAGCTGCTGGCTGCCTTGAAGGACCTCGACCCGCAGTCGCCCGAGTTCACCGAGAAGCTGATGAAGCTGATCGACGGGGTCAACCACCACATCGAGGAAGAAGAGTCGACCGCGCTGCCGGCGCTGAAGGCCGGCGTCGACGCCCAACGCCTGGCCGAGCTGGCCGAGGCGTTCACCACCCGGCGCGGTGCGGAACTTGAGAAGGGACCGTCCCCGCGCCAGGTCGGCGGGTCGGAGCTGACAAAGGAGAAGCTCTATCAGAAGGCGGCCGAGCACGAGATCCCGGGCCGGTCGCGGATGAGCAAGGAGGAATTACAGGAGGCCGTCAAGGCCGCCGAAGGCGAATAGTCCCCGGCCCAACTCGTCCGAACCGCGTCCGGCGTGGCCCGGACGCGGTTCGGCGGTAGCGGCCGAGCATCAGCGCCGGCGTGCGTACTCGTCGATCTCGCCGAAGTCGAGGAACACCACGGTCTCGTCCCCGATCACCTCGGCGTCGTGTCCCGGCGCGATCGCGATGAACTCGCCCGGCGCCAGCTCCTGCTCGGACCCGTCATCCATCGTGATCCGCATCCGGCCGGCCAGGCAGTAGCCCAGATGCGAGAACTGGCACGACTCGGTGCCGGCGATCGGCTTGACGTTCACGGACCAGCGCCAGCCCGGCTCGAACTGCCCGCGAGCCACCGTCTTGCCGGCGACCGTGACCATGTCCGCCCAGCCCTTGCCCTCGAACGGCCGGGTCTCGTCCGGCTTGTCGAAGCTCTTTACTTCGATTCCGCTCATTGCGTCCACCCCCCGGTTCAGCCCATTGGCGGAGGCTCCATGAGTCCCAGCTGCACCATCATCGTGGTCGAGTCGTAGAACATCTCACCGGCGACGATGCGGCCCTGCGCGTCGTAGGTCATGACCTCGCAGAACGGCAGGTCCATCCGTCGTCCGGTGGCCTGCAACGGACCCATGACGCCGTCGTTGGTACCCCGGCCCCGGAACAGGCACACCGAGTACTCGCCGCCGTCTATGTAGCGCGGCTCGGACACCGAGGCGTCGGAGAACGCGGTCACCCAGCCCTTCATCCAGTCCGTGAACTCCAGCGGCCCCTTGGTGGTGATGTTCCGTGGATGCTCGGTGTACGTCGCGTCGTCCCGCATGGGGCGTACCGCCTCGTCGTACGCCCTGCGGTTGAACGCCTCGTGGGCGGCGCGATGAGTGTCGACATTGCTCATGGCCGCCTCCTCTCCTCGTGGCAGCCCTTTCCCTCACCGTACGCAGGCGCGGCGGCCGTTACAGGCAGACCACGGGAACGAGCTGCACCGCGTTGTTCGCAAAGCCGCCCCGGTTCCACTCCTGGCTCACGGGTTGGGTGACGCCGTCGGCGTCGACCGCCCGGGCGGAGAGCGTGTACTCGCCGGGTGCCGCGGTCCACCGGAACGTCCACCGCCGCCAGGCCCAGCGGTGCGCATCGCCGTCCGCCAGCCCCGCCAGCCCCGCCAGCTCCGCCGGCACCCACGACGCACCACCGTCGACGCTGACGTCCACCCCCACCACGGGTGAGCGACCGGACCACGCGCGGCCCTCCAGCATCAGGGATCCGGGGCGTACCACCCGTGTCCGCGACATGAAGTCGGGGAACCCCGGTGGGACGATCAGTGCCCGCGGCGCGATCCGGGTCACCGGCTCACCCGGCTCGTCGGCCTCCCGCCGGAAGCGGTACGCGACGGACTGCTGGAAACCGGTGAACGGTACCGCAGTCAGCGAGATGTCGCGCAGCCACTTGACGTGTGCCATGCCGTACCAGCCGGGCACCACCAGCCGGAGCGGGTAGCCGTGCTGCGGTGGCAGGGTGGCGCCGTTCATCTCGTACGCCAGCAGCACCTCTTCGCGTATCGCCTCGGCCAGCGGCAGGCTGCGCTGGTAGTCCTGCTCGACGCCGCGCTCGACACCGTGGTCGGCGCCGGTGAAGACCACCTCGACGGCGGCCGGGTCCACACCGGCCTCGTCCAGCACGTCGCGCAGCGGTACGCCGGTCCACTCGGCCGTACCCACCGCCTCGACCAGCCAGGGTTGGCTCACCGGTCGCGGGTCGAGGCGGGCGCGGCCGTTGCCGGCGCACTCCATCGTGACCCGGACCGTGCGGGACGGGCGGGCGCGCAGCCCGTCCAGGTCGAGGGTGAGCGGCCGGGCCACCAGGCCGCCGACCCCTACCCGCCAGGTGGTCTCGTCGGCGGCCGGGATGTCGTAGTGGATCAGCAGGTAGTGCAGCCCCGCCGGGGTGATGTCGTAGCGCAACGCCTCCAGCGGCATGCCGTGGTTGCGCGCGGCGAGCGCCAGCTCCTCCGCGGAGATGCCCTCGCCGGGCTCGGCCACGCGGCCGGGCCGGCTGAACGCGTCAACTGTCGTGTCCACCCGGCCAGTATCCCGCCGCGTCTGGGGCCGTGGTCAGTGGACGACGATCCGGATCAGCCCGACCGCGTCGGCGTCCTCGACGCCTATCGCCATGCCGATGGCCTTGAGCGGGGCCAGCTCGCGCCGGTCCTTGTCGCTCACCGACGCACCGGCGGCGACCAGCCGCTGGATGTCGACGTAGGCCACCACCGCCGCGCCGTCGGGGGCGCCGGCCAGCGCTTCCCGGTAGAGCGGCTGCCCGCCCAGCGTCCCGCCGCCGGCCTGGTAGCCCTTGGTCGTCAACTCGACCCGGGTGCCGGTGGCGGTCACCGTGACGTCGTCACCGAACACCGTGAGCGCGCCGGTCAGGGCCGTCGCCTTGTCGGCCGAGGTGACCTCCGCCGCGGCGAACAGCTCGGGCCGGTCGCCGTCGAGGCCGCTGACCGCGACCGAGACCGTCGAGCCGGTCAGCGCCGAGACGGCCGTACCGACCGCGGCCGTACGCCTGCCCGCCTCCCGCATCTCCCTGAGCATCTCCGCGAGCTCGTCCGGGGACAGCTTCTTGCGCAGCTCGTCCGGGATGACCTCGTCGAGGTCCGGCGCGGTGAACATCCCCTCCGGCAGCCCCGCCGCGAGGTCGCCGGCCCGGAAGGCGCCCGCGATGGCGCTGTCACCGGGCAGCGCGTCCACCCTGGACCGTGCCTCGAAGCCCTGGGCCGCGGCGCCCATGCCGAAGCCGCGGAACCGGATCTCGGCACCGTTGCCGGTCGCCCGCAGACCCAGGATCAGCTGGCCCTTGAGATCGCTGCCCAGCGGCCGGCCGAACATGCCGGGTAGGAGCGGGCGGCCCTCGCCCCCGCCGATGATCCGCTCGGTGACCGCGTCCATCGCGTCGCGTACCCGGTCGAAGTCGGCCCACGCGATACCGGTCTGCGCTCCGCCCAGCCAGTCGGCGCCCCGCCGGAACGCGGCCGATTCGGCGAGCGTCTCGCGGTCCGCGTCCGTGACCGCCGCCTGGACCGCAGCCTCGGCGTCCCGCTCGCCGGCGGCGACGAACGCGTGCCCGCCGCGTACCACGAAGGCGAACCTGCCGGCCTCGTGTTCGCCCTTGAGCTGGGCCAGCCCCGCGCGGGCCTTGGCGTCGTCCCGCGACCCGAGCACGATGAGCCCGTACGGCCGGTCGTTGCCGTCGAGCCACGCGCCGACCCCGATGCGCTCGGCGAACCACGGCTGCACGTGCGCGCGGTACGCCTCGGCAGAGATGTCGAACGCCTCGAAGATGCGCGCCTTCAGCTCGTCGACCGAGTCCGTCCGGCCGTCCCGCGGGAACTTCCCGAGCAGGTTGTTGACCTCCAGCTTCTGGCCGAGCCCGGGAGACAGATCGAGCCGGGCAAATGCCACCACAGTGGACGGAGCGGCATCCTCGGGCTGCGCGCCCGAGCCGTACCACAGGCGGGCACCGGCGTATGCCGCGCCGCCCAGGATCAGGGCGACCACGACCGCCACGGCGATGAGGACCGGTGTGCGCCGCCGCCGGCCCGCCGGCACAGCCGCTGGCTCGTAGGCATCCAGGACCGGTTGGCCGGCCGGCTGGTAGCCGACCGCCTCCGACTCGTACGACCAGGGGCTGGGTTCCGTCGGGGTGGTCACGGCGCCGATGGTAGTGGTCCGGTGCGAGGGGTGGCGCCCGTGAAGATCACAGTCCGGACAAGCGTTGCCCGGCGCGTACCACCGCCATCGCGTGCCGGTCGCCGGGCCGGCGCCCCATCCGCTCGATCGGGCCGGAGACGCTGATCGCGGCGATGACCCGGCCGGTCCGGTCGCGGATCGGCGCGGAGACCGAGGCCACGCCGGGCTCGCGTTCGGCGACGCTCTGCGCCCACCCGCGGCGGCGCACCTCGGCCAGCGTCCGGCCGGTGAACTTGCACCGGGGCAGCAGCGGCATGACCGCCTCGGGCGGCTCCCAGGCGAGCAGGACCTGGGCGGCGGAGCCGGCCGTCATCGGCAGGACCGCGCCGACCGGCACGGTGTCCCGCAGCCCGCTGGCCCGTTCCGCGGCGGCCACGCAGATCCGCTCGTCGGCGCGGCGCAGGAACAGCTGCGCGCTCTCCGCGGTCGCGTCGCGCAGCGCGGCGAGCATCGGTTCGGCCGCGGTCAGCAGGACGTCCGGCGCGGCGTTGGCCAGCTCGCCCAGGCGCGGCCCGGGCCGCCACCGGCCCTGTGCGTCGCGGACGAGCAGGCGATGGATCTCCAACGCCTGGGCCAACCGGTGTGCGGTCGCCCGTGGCAGCTTGGTCCGCTCGACAAGCTCGGCCAGGCTGGCCCCGTCCACGCAGGCGGCCAGGATGAGCACGGCCTTGTCGAGGACCCCGACACCGCTGATACTGTGTCCCACGACGCGAAACATACCTCCCAAATTTTAGGATGTCCAGATGGTGGGAGTACCGCAGAAGACGTTGTCGGAGAAGGTCTGGGAGGCACACGTGGTGCGGTCCGCCGAGGGTGAGCCGGACCTGCTCTACATCGACCTGCACCTGCTGCACGAGGTGACCAGCCCGCAGGCGTTCGACGGTCTGCGCACCGCCCGCCGCCGGGTCCGCCGGCCGGACCTCACGATCGCCACGGAGGACCACAACACCCCGACCGACAACCTTGTCACCATCTCCGATCCGGTGTCCCGTACGCAGATCGAGACCCTGCGCAAGAACTGCGCCGAGTTCGGGATCACGCTGCACCCGCTGGGCGACGAGAACCAGGGCATCGTGCACGTGATCGGCCCGCAACTCGGGCTGACCCAGCCGGGCATGACCATCGTGTGCGGGGACTCGCACACCGCCACGCACGGCGCGTTCGGCGCGCTGGCGTTCGGCATCGGTACCAGCGAGGTCGAGCACGTGCTCGCCACGCAGACCCTGCCCCAGCAGCGGCCCCGGACGATGGCGGTCACGGTCACCGGCGAGTTACGCCCCGGCGTCACCGCCAAGGATCTGGTGCTGGCGCTCATCGCCAAGGTCGGCACCGGCGGCGGGCGCGGCCACGTGGTGGAGTACCGCGGCCCGGCCATCGAGAAGCTCTCGATGGAGGGCCGGATGACGGTCTCGAACATGTCCATCGAGTGGGGCGCCAAGGCCGGCCTCATCGCGCCGGACGACACGACGTACGCCTTCCTGGAGGACCGCCGCTACGCGCCGAAGGCCTGGGAGGCGGCGCTCGACCACTGGCGCAGCCTGCCGACCGACCCGGATGCGGTGTTCGACACCGAGGTCACCCTCGACGCCGGTGCGGTGGCGCCGTTCGTCACCTGGGGCACGAACCCGGGCCAGGGCGTGCCGCTGGACTCGGTGGTGCCGGCGCCGGAGTCGTTCGGTACCGAGGCGGAGCGCGCGGCGGCCGAGCGGGCGCTGGCGTACATGGCGCTGGAGCCCGGTACGGCCCTGCGCGACGTGCCGATCGACGTGGTGTTCGTGGGCTCCTGCACCAACGGGCGGCTGGAGGACCTGCGCGCGGCGGCCGACGTGCTACGCGGGCGGAGGGTCGCCGACGGCGTACGGATGCTCGTGGTACCGGGCTCGGCGGCGGTCCGGGAGGCCGCCGAGCGGGAGGGTCTGCACGAGGTGTTCACCTCCGCCGGGGCGGAGTGGCGGTTCGCCGGCTGCTCCATGTGCCTGGGCATGAACCCGGACACGCTCGAGCCCGGCCAGCGGTCGGCGTCCACGTCCAACCGCAACTTCGAGGGCCGGCAGGGGCGCGGCGGGCGTACCCACCTCGTCTCGCCGCCCGTCGCCGCCGCCACCGCCGTCGTCGGCCGCCTGGCCGCTCCCGCCGACCTGTGAAGGGGCCCTGAGCCGCTTCGCGCGCCCGACCTCCGGTCGGCGCGACAACCCCGAGGAGACCTTGACATGGAGAAGTTCACCAGCCACACCGGCACCATCGTGCCGCTGCGCAGGTCCAACGTGGACACGGACCAGATCATCCCGGCCGTCTACCTCAAGCGGGTGACCCGGACCGGGTTCGCCGACGGGCTGTTCAGCGCCTGGCGGGAGGACCCGGCGTTCGTGCTCAACAACCCGGCCCACGAGGGCGCCTCGATCCTCGTTGCGGGGCCTGAGTTCGGCACCGGGTCATCCCGGGAGCACGCCGTGTGGGCCTTGCGGGACTGGGGGTTCCGGGTTGTCGTCGCGCCCCGGTTCGGGGACATCTTCCGGGGCAACGCCCTCAAGGAGGGCCTCCTCCCGGTGGAGCTGGAACTGCCCGCGGTAGAGCTGTTGTGGGACCTGGCGGACCGCGATCCGAGCACCCGCGTGACCGTCGACCTGGTCGCGCGCGAGCTACGTACACACAGTTCTAGCTGGGCTTTTCCGCTCGACGACTTCAGCCGGTGGCGCCTGCTGGAGGGGTTGGACGACATCGGGCTCACGCTTCGGCACGAGGCCGCGGTTTCCGAGTTCGAGGCCCGGCGGCCCTCCTTCCTCCCGGTTGTGGCATAGCCGTTTCGGCTCCCGGTGGGTCATCCTCCGGGCGGGAAAGCGTTACGACACAACGGCTATTTTCTGTCACATGTTTGTGTTGTCGAGCGCGAGGGCATAGCGTGCGCGCAGAATGGCTCGCGTGAGTCCGTCTCCATGTACGGGAGGAAGAAGTGAACAAGGCCGAGCTCGTAGAGGCGCTGGCCGGTCGCCTGGGTGACAAGAAGTCGGCGACGGCGGCGCTCGACGCCGTGCTCGCGGAGATCCAGGCCCAGGTGACGAAGGGCGAGAAGGTCGCCATCACCGGGTTCGGGGTCTTCGAGAAGCGGGTACGCGGCGCCCGGACCGCCCGCAACCCTCGCACCGGTGAAGCCGTCAAGGTGAAGAAGACGTCGGTGCCCGCCTTCCGGGCCGGCGCCAGCTTCAAGGACATGGTCGCCAGCGGCCGGGTGCCCAAGGCGGTCGCCCCCGCGAAGAAGGCCGCCACGGCCAAGAAGACCACCGCGACGAAGTCGATGGCGAAGGCGCCGGCGAAGAAGACCGCCAAGACCACCCGCGCCGCGACGAAGACGACATCTCGCACCACCGCGACGGCCAAGGCCGCTGCCAAGAAGGCCCCGGCGCGCAAGCGCTGAGCCCTGCCCCACGACGTGATCGTGGCGCCCTGGCCGCCTGCCGATGGCGGAGAGGGCGCCACGATCGTGTGTGGGAACTGGCGTTGGTGCATGGTGCCGTTTTCAGCGCCTGGGCAAGGCCCGGGGCGACACCGTCCCTTGAGGACCTTGTGCTCCCGGGTGGTACTTCCATCGGTTCTTGACAATAAGTTAACATTCTTAAAAGAACAAGCCCCAGATTGTGTACGGCCTGGCCTCACCCCGGGGGAAGCGGAAAGGTGTCCAGCAGGCTGTCGCCGGCGAACGGCAGGACCCAGCCGGCGCCCTTGGCGGTGCGGTAGGAGAGCCCGGACCCGCCGAGCAGCCGCAATGCCTGCGGGATGACGCGGCGCTGGGAGCACACCACTGTGGACGGCGAGCCCGCGGCGAGCGACCGGACCTGGTCGGCCGCCTCGGCCGGCCGGGCGACCTCGTCGAACGCGGTGTCCACCTCGACCGGTACGTCGAGCCTGGCGGCGAGCGGAGCGACCGTGGAGACGCAGCGGCGGGGGGAGGCGGAGACGATGCGCACCGGTGCGAAGAGCGCGAGCACGTCGACGAGCGACCGGGCCGCGACCACGCCGGCCGGGTCCAGCGGGCGGGCGGTGTCCGGGCCCGGCCAGGAGCCGCGTTCCCCGGCCGAGGCGTGCCGGATCAGCACCACCACACCCGAGGCCGGACGCAGCGCCCGGACCACGTCCGCGTCGTGCCCGTAGGTCAGGACCGAGTCCACCTCCTCCACCGGGACCCAGCGCTGGTCGTCCACTTCGGACCCGGCCGCGAACTCCTCGATCGAGAGCACCCGCATCGCCCAGTAGTCGACCACCTTCGGCCGCCCGCGGGACAGGTAGCGCACGGTCGACAGCGGGTACTGCAGGGCGGCCCGGACCCCGGTCTCCTCGAAGACCTCGCGGACCGCCGCGATCCTCGGCGGCTCGCCCCGGTGCAGCTTGCCCTTCGGCAGGGACCAGTCGTCGTACCGGGGCCGGTGGACCAGCAGCACGTCCACGCCCGACGGGGTGAGCCGCCACACGACGCCGCCGGCGGCCCGCACCTCGGGTGAGGTCATAGCCACGCCGTCAGCTTCGGGCGGGACGCCGCGCGCCAGGCCGCGGGGAACGCCGCCCGGGCGGCCCGTACCGCCGCCCGTTCCCGTTCACAGAGCCGGCCCGCGGTGACCGCCAGCAGGTGGTCGTCCGGATCCGACTGGGCGATCCCCAGCCACGTCCCCGCCGCCACCGCCGCGTCCTGGTGCTCGCCCAGGATGTCCTGCACCGTGGCGAGCGCCGCGGCGAGCGCCGGGAAGGGCCTGCCGAGCACGGGGGCGACCGCGTCCACCGCGTACCGGACCCGCTTGCCCCGGATGCGGACCCCGTGCCAGGCCGCGTCCGGGTCGGTCGGGGACAGGTCGTCGGCGCCGTCGGTCCCGTCGCCGTACGCGAAGCGCCGCCACGGCTTGCCGACCAGCCTGGGCAGTACCTCGACCGCGGGGGCCCGAGCCAGCGCGGTCAGCGGAGGCGCCGCCGCGGTCGCCACCAGCAGGTCCACAAGTGATAGATAGCGGTCCGACGCCAGGCCCTTGTCCAGCGCGACGAGCGCGTCCTCGTGCCGGGCGGCGAGCTCGGCGTCGACCCGCGCCACCGACGCGGAGTCCAGCGGCGCCAACGGGTCCAGCGCGGCGGTCGCGCGCAGCCGGGCGCGCAGCACCTCGGCGTCGCGCGCCGCGCCCAGCAGATCGGCCAGCCAGGACAGCTCTTCGCGCAGCTCGGCCAGGCGTGGGCGGTCCAGCAGTACGCCGAACGTCCGCAGGTCGCTGCGTAGCCGGCGGCAGCCGACGCGCATCTGGTGCACGGCCGTGTCGTCCTCGCCGACCGGCGACCGCAGCCGGACCAGCGGGTCGTGGTTGAGGATCCGGGCCGCGTCCGTGCGGATCGCGGCGAGCGCGACCTCGCCCGCGGTCGCGCGGCGGCGTACCCGCTCCGGCGGCGGCAGGTCCGGCGGCGCCGAGGCGGCCGGCCCGAGCGCCCGGACGTGCTTGGGCACGAACGTCCCACCCCGCGCGCCGGCGGCCACCAGCACCGCCTCGACGGCGTCGAGCACCGCGGCGTCACCGGCGATCCGCTCGACCTCCAGCTCCCGGAAGGTCGGGCCGTTCACCACGCTCACCTCGTCGTCGGCGAGCTCCACGAGAACCTCGCCGGAGTCGGCGCGGATCTCGTACGCCCGCCGAACCGTGCGCAGGACGGCGGCCGGTGGGATCGGCGCACCCCGACGCCAGACGGTGACCAGGTCCAGGAGGTCCGCCGGGATCGCGGTGGGCCGGCCGGGTTGGGAGATCTCGTGCCGGGTCCCGGGTATGCCCGACGGCAGCTTGACCGTCCACGGTTCCGCGTCGCCCTGGCGGTGCCGCAGCGAGACCCCGGCCCGGGCGAGCCGGAGGTCCGCGGTGTCGTAGTAGGTCGCGCGGAGCGTCTTCGGCCGGCGGGCCACCACCTGACCGAGCGAGGCGAGGTCCGGCACGGAGAAGCCGGTGGGAACCTCGTACTTCCGCTCCTCCTCCACAGCCGCACTCACGGCGTCGCTCGCCTCTGGCTTCGACTCCGACGCGTCACCATCGGGTCAGCCTAGACGTTGTTCACCGCGGGCCAGAACCCGTTGCAGCAACGCCTGCTGCAGGTCGATGCCGTCCGGCCGGCGGACCCACGACCCGTCGCCGTTCAGCTCGAACGCCCTGACCTCCTCGCCCATCGCGAGGGAGAAGACGCTGTCGATCGAGGCCCGGGCGGACGCGTCCGTCACCTGTACCAGCGCCTCGACGCGCCGGTCCAGGTTGCGGTGCATGAGGTCGGCCGAGCCGATCCAGTACTCCGCGGCGCCGTTGTTGCCGAACCGGAACACCCGCGAGTGCTCCAGGAACCGGCCGAGGATCGAGCGCACCTTGATGTTCTCCGAGAGCCCGGGAACGCCGGGCCGCAGCGTGCACATGCCCCGGACGAACAGCTCGATCCGTACGCCGCCCTGCGACGCCCGGTAGAGCGCGTCCACGACTTCCTCGTCGACCAGCGAATTGACCTTGATCTGCACGAGCCCGGGCAGTCCGGCCTCGGCGTGCGCGGTCTCCCGTTCGATCCGCTCGATGATGCCGCTGCGGATGCCGTGCGGCGCGACGAGCAGCCGCCGGTACGCGGTCTGCCGCGAGTAGCCGGACAGCACGTTGAACAGGTCGGTCAGGTCCGCGCCCACCTCGGGGTCGGCGGTGAAGAGCCCGTAGTCCTCGTAGAGCCGGGCCGTGCGCGAGTGGTAGTTGCCGGTGCCGATGTGGCAGTACCGGCGGATCTGGTTGCCCTCCTGCCGGACGATGAGCGCGGTCTTACAGTGCGTCTTGAGCCCGACGAGCCCGTACACCACATGGCAGCCCGCCTTCTCCAGCATCCGCGCCCAACCGATGTTGGCCTGCTCGTCGAACCGGGCCTTCACCTCCACCAGCACGACAACCTGCTTGCCCGCCTCGGCCGCGTCGATCAGCGCGTCGACGATCGGCGAGTCCCCGGACGTGCGGTACAGGGTCTGCTTGATGGCCATCACGTACGGGTCGGCCGCGGCCTGCTCGATGAAGCGCTGCACGCTGGTGGCGAACGAGTGGTACGGGTGGTGCACGAGCACATCCCCGTCCCGCAAGGTGGCGAAGACGCTGCGCGGGACCTCACCCTCGACGAAGCGCGGATGGGTGGCCGGCACGAACGGTCTGTCCTTGAGATCCGTGCGGTCCGCCTCGTCGTACACCTGCCAGAGCGCGGACAGGTCCAGCAGGCCCGGCACCCGGAGCACGTCGTGCGCGTCCATGTCCAACTCGCGGACCAGCAGGTCGAGCACGTGGTCGGAGACCGACGCCGCGACCTCCAGCCGGACCGGCGGGCCGAACCGGCGCCGGGCCAGTTCCCGTTCCAGCGCCTGCAACAGGTCCTCGTCGCGGTCGTCGTCCACCTCGATGTCCGCGTTGCGGGTGACCCGGAACACGTGCTGCTCGACCACCTGCATCCCGGAGAACAGCTGGCCGAGATGGGCCGCGATCAGCTCCTCCAGCGGCAGGAAACGGATCCCGTAGCCGGGGATCCGGACGAACCGCGGCACGTTGTTGGGCACCTTGACCCGGGCGAAGAGTTCCGGGCCGCCGTCCGGGTCGCGTACCACGACGGCGAGGTTCAGCGAGAGCGAGGAGATGTAGGGGAACGGGTGGGCCGGGTCCACGGCCAGCGGGGTGAGCACCGGAAAGACCTGCTCGCGGAAGTACGTCCGCTGCCGCTCCCGCTCGTCCGGCGTCAGGTCGGTCCACCGCACGATCCGGATCTGTTCAGCGGCCAGTTCGGGGCAGACCACCTCGGCGAAGCAGTTGGCCTGCCGGGCGACGAGCGCGGCGGCGCGCTCGGCGATGACACCGAGCTGCTCCCGGGGCGGCAGCAGGTCCGGACCCCGGACCGGCAGGCCGGTCTGGAGCCGCCGTTTCAGGGCGGCGATCCGGACCATGTAGAACTCGTCCAGGTTGGACGCGAAGATGGCGAGGAACTTCGCCCGCTCCAGCAGCGGCGTGGCCGGATCCTCGGCCAGCGTGAGCACCCGCGCGTTGAAGTCGAGCCAGGACAGCTCGCGGTTGATGAACCGGTCCTCGGGCAGCGGCTCGATCTCGACCGGTGCGATGTCGGCTTCGCCCTGCGACGGATCGCCCGGCGGTGGGGTGCGCGGAGCTGGGGTGGTGCTCATCCTTTCATGATTACCTGGCCGAGATGAACGTCAGGGAAATGTCACGACATTTATCCGGGTCACCTCGCCCCTGGCGTCCCGCTCGATGCTCAGCCGCTGGCCGAGGCGCAGCAGCCGCAGCCCCGAGGCGTCGAACGCGGCCGCGCCGAACGCCATCTCCGTGCCGTCGTCGAGCAGGAGCGTGCCCGACCGGCTCTCCGGGTCGTAGGTCGCCACGGTCCCTTGCACCGGCTCACCGTACCAGCGCCGTGGTATGCGGGCCGAGGCCCAGCGCGGCCGCCTCGGCCAGGTCCGCGGCGGTGTCGACGTCGCGGCGCAGCGACGGCCACTCGCCGGTCAACCGAACCGCGCCGGACGCCTCGTGCGCGGCCGCCGAGCCGGGCCCGAACCGGGGTTGCAGCGGTACGCCCGCCGGCGCCGCGAGGAGTACGGTGCCGGTGCCCGGGGTGTCCGGGACGAAGCTCCGCCGGCCGTGCGCGGCCGCGAGGGCGGCGGTCAGGTCCGCGGTGCGCAGCGCCGGCAGGTCCGCGGTGAGGGCCGCGACCGGGTTGGCGCCGGCCAGGGTGGCACCGTGCCGCACCGCCGCGTTGAGACCGCCGTCCGGTTTGTCTGGTACGACGTACGCCCCCATTTTCCCGAGCGCCTTGCCCACCACCGCATCGTCGGTCACGACCAGCACCTCGGCCACGGTCCGGCAGCCCAGCGCCGCGGCGACCGTGTCCTGCGCGAACCCGAGCGCGAGTTGGTGCCGCTGCCGGCCGGCCAGCCTGGTCTTCGCGACGACCAGTGGCTTGACCGGCACCACCACCACCCACTGCACCTGGCCATCGTGCCAGGACATGGCCGAGCCAACTAGGCGGCGGGGGTCCGGAGCAGGCATGATTCCGCAGCAGGGACGGTAGGCAGGAGGGCCGGCGTGCGAGGGCTCGGGTTCTGGCGGCGCTTCGCCGTGGCGGTGGTGAAGCCGCCGCTGACGCTGCTGACGAAGCGGGACTGGTCCGGCATGGAGCACGTGCCGAAGTCCGGTGGCGCGATCCTCGTCGCCAACCACATGTCGCACGCGGATCCGCTGGTGATTGCCCACTACGTGTACGACGCCGGCCGCTGGCCGCAGTTCCTGGGCAAGGCGAGCATCTTCGACGTACCCGTGCTGGGGTGGCTTCTGAAGAAGGTCCGGCAGATCCCGGTCTACCGGGGGACGATCGACGCGGTGAAGGCACTGGAAGCCGCGGTGGACGGGGTCAAGAACGGCGCCGCGGTGATCATCTATCCGGAGGGCACCACGACCAAGGAGCCGGACCTGTGGCCGATGCGCGGGAAGACCGGGGTCGCGCGGCTCGCCCTGGAGACCGGCGCGCCGGTGATCCCGATCGTCATGTGGGGTCCGGAACGGATCTTCGATCCGCGGACCGGCAGGCTGCGGCTGCGGTTCCGCTCCCCGGTCACCGTCAGGGCCGGTGCGCGGCTGGACCTGTCGCCCTGGATGGGTGCCGCGCCGACCACGGCCACCCTGCACGACATGACCGACGCGATCATGCTCCAGCTCCGGGACATGCTCGGGGAGATCCGCGGCGGCACCCCGCCTCCACTGTGGACACCCAGGCAGGCGGGAGGCCGCCGTGAGTAGCCCGCGCGCCGCCGTACTCGGGGCCGGCTCCTGGGGTACCGCCTTCGCCAAGGTGCTCGGGGACGCCGGCACGCAGGTCGCGCTGTGGGCCCGCCGACCCGAGCTGGCCGAGACGATCCGCCGGGACCGCTCGAACGTGGAGTACCTGCCGCGGCTGGCCCGGCTGCCGGACCTGGTCTCGGTGACCGCCGACGCGGGCGAGGCCATCGACGGGGCCGAGCTGGTGGTGCTCGCCGTACCGTCGCAGACTCTGCGGGGCAACCTGGCCGCGTGGACCGGCGCGCTCAAGCCGGACGCCACGCTGGTCAGCCTCATCAAGGGCATCGAACTGGGCAGCAGCAAGCGGATGACCGAGGTGATCGAGGAGACGGCCGGCGTACCGTCGGACCGGGTCGCGGTGGTCTCCGGGCCGAACCTCGCCGCGGAGGTCGCCGCCGAGCAGCCGACCGCGACCGTGGTCGCCTGTGTCGACATGGGCCGGGCGACGCAGGTGCAGAAGGCGATCACGACGCCGTACTTCCGGCCGTACACCAATGACGACGTCATCGGCTGCGAGCTGGGCGGCGCGGTCAAGAACGTGATCGCGCTGGCGTTCGGGATCGCGACCGCGATGCGGCTCGGCGACAACACGAAGGCGACGCTGATCACGAGAGGGCTCGCCGAGACCGCACGGCTCGGCGTGGCGCTCGGCGCCGACCCGATGACGTTCGCCGGCCTCGCCGGACTGGGTGACCTGGTGGCAACCTGCTCGTCGCCGCTGTCCCGGAACCGGACCTTCGGCGAGCACCTCGGCCGCGGCGAGACGCTGGAAGAGGCGCAGGCGTCGACCCGGCAGACCGCGGAAGGCGTGAAGAGCTGCCTCGCGATCCGGGATCTGGCCCGCCGGCACGGCGTCGAGATGCCGATCACCGAGCAGGTCGAGCGGGTCTGCCACGAAGGCGTCGACCCGCGGGTCGCGGTCGCCGCGTTGATGAGCCGGGAGACGAAGCCCGAATGAGTCTCGGCGACGGTACGCGGTGCGTCCGGGCCGGGTTGCCGCCGGCGGAGCCGGGCCGGCCGTTCCTGCCCGGGCCGGTGTTCGCGTCCACGTTCCACCTCGATCCGGTGGCCGGGCCCGAGGCGGGCGTCGACGGGTACGGGCGGCCGGACAACCCGACCCGGCGCGCGCTCGAGGCGGCGATCGGCGAGTTGGAGGGCGGCGAGTGCGTCGCGTTCGGGTCCGGGATGGCGGCGGTCTCCGCGGTGCTGCTCGTGCTGCCGGAGCCGGGGAGCACCGTGCTGGTACCGGCGGACGGGTACTACAAGACCCGCGCGTTCGCGGTCGGCACGCTGCCCCGGCGTGGCGTACCGGTGGTGCCGGTGCCCACGGCCGGGCCGTACCCGTCGCTGATGAGCGTGGGAATGGCGCTGCTGGAGACGCCCGCGAACCCGGGCCTGGACGTGTGCGATCTCGCCGCGCTCGGCACCGCGCTGCACGACGCCGGCGTGCTGGTCGCGGTCGACAACTCGACCGCCACACCGCTCGGCCAGCGGCCGCTGGACCTTGGCGCCGACCTGGTCGTCGCGTCCGGGACCAAGGCGCTGACCGGGCACGCGGACCTGCTGCTCGGGTACGTCTGCACCCGATCGTCGGAGCTGGCCGCCAGGATCCGGGACTGGCGGGACACCACCGGCGCGATCCCGGGCGCCTTCGACTGCTGGCTCGCCCACCGGTCACTGGCCACATTGGATCTGCGGTTGGCGCGCCAGGCGGCGAACGCGGCGGCTCTCGCCGAGCTGCTCGCCTCCCGGCCGGAGGTGCTGTCGGTCCGGTGGCCCGGGCTGCCGTCGGATCCCGGGTACCAGGTTGCCGCGCGGCAGATGCGCCGCATGCCCGGGGTGCTGACGTTCACGCTGCCCTCGCGCGGGCACGTCGAGCGGTTCCTGGGCGCCTCGCGGCTCGTCGCCGCGGCCACCTCGTTCGGCGGCGTGCACACGAGCGCGGACCGGCGGGCCCAGTGGGGCGACGACGCCCCGGAGGGTTTGGTACGCCTCTCCTGCGGCATCGAGGACACCGCCGATCTCGTCGCCGATGTCGAGGCTTCGCTCTGGAGGGCACCCAGCCGCTCGGGCGAGCCGTAGGCCGCCACCTCGTGTCGTCCATGACAGAGCGGACCGTCGGGGTCACCGGCGCCGTTTTCTCCGTTGCGCCCCGGGGCCGCCGCCGCGCCGCCTCACCCGGTCAGAGGAGCTTGCGGCGCTTGAGGTATGCGACCAGGTCGTCGTAGACGCCGCCCTCGTTGGCGAACATGGCGACGTTGCGGGCGGTCGCGAACCACGGGCCGGTGGACGCGCGGATCTCCTGCCGGGCGCGCTCGAAGTCCCGGTGCTCGATCATCCGGATCTCGCCCCGGGTGATGGAGTCGTGCATCGCGTACTCGGCCGCGGTCTCGCAGAGGTGGGCCAGGTCGGCGCCGGAGAAGTCCTCGGTCATCGCGACGAGCTTGCGCAGATCGATGTTCGCGATCGGGCGCTCGCGCAGGTGGTACTCGAGGATCGCGGCCCGCGCGTCGCCGTCCGGCGGGAGCACCAGCACGACCCGGTCGAGCCGGCCGGGACGGCGCAGCGCCGGGTCGACGTCCCACGGCGTGTTCGTCGCGGCGAGCACGAAGACGCCCTCGTTGTTGCCCTCCATGCCGTCCAGCTCGGCGAGGAGCTGGTTGCCGAGCGTACGCATGGCCGAGGAGTTCAGCTGCGAGCGCTTGTGGCCCAGCGCGTCGATCTCGTCCAGGAACAGGACGCACGGGGCGTTGCGCCGGGCGGCCTGGAACAGCTCGTGCAGGTTGCGCTCGGAGTTGCCGATCCAGAGGTCCAGCACGTCCACAATGGACAGCGAGAGGAACTTGGCGCCCATCTCGCCGGCGACCGCCCGGGCGAGGAACGTCTTACCGCACCCCGGCGGGCCGTAGAGCATGAGGCCGCCGCGCAGGCTCTTGCCGTACAGCTTGCGCAGGTCGGGGTTGCGAAGCGGGCCGAGGAACGCCAGCTCGAGGCGCTTCTTCACGTCGGTCATGCCGCCCACGTCGGCGAGCCGGACGGTGGACAGCTCCACGTCGAAGATGCGGTCGCGCTCGCCCAGCACGGGGTCGGGCTCGTCGTCGGCCTTGGCGAACCGGGGCGGGACGGCGTCGGCGAACTGCTGCTCGTACTGCGACCAGTCGACGGTGCCGGCCGGGGGCGCGGAGGTCGGGCTCGGCTCGGCGCGCAGGGCCCGCTGCATGAACGCCTTCGCGTCGGTGTTCTCCGGCTCCTGCTGGAGCGCGAGGGCGGCGTGCGAGATCGCCTCCGCGTCCCGGCCCGCGTCGAGCAGCAGACCGGCCAGGTGCAGGCGCAGCGGTACGTCGTCCGGGCGCGCGTCGAGCGCCGCGGTCAGGCTCGCGATCAGGGGTGAGTCATTCATGGTCCCGACGATTATTCGGCATCGGCCGTGGAGTGTCACCTCGTGCCGCGAAGGCGACGAGCCACTGGCCCTGCTCGGCCGTCTCCGGTACCCGGAACCCCCGGGCGGCCGCGATCAGCCGCCAGGCCTGCGCCGGCGGGATACCGAAGCGGACGAGCACCGAGCCGGCGATCAGCGACGAGCGCCCGATGCCGGCCCAGCAGTGCACGACCACGAACCGGCCGGCCGCGACGGCCGCGGCCAGCGTATCGGCCAGCGCGGCGGTCTCCGCCGGGTCCGGTACCCCCAGGTCGACGATCGGGTGGGCGACGAACTCCATCCCGGCGGCCCGGACCGCGTCCGCCTCGCCGGTCAGGTCGAGCTCTCCGGCCTCGCCCGGGGTGAGCGCGCTCACCACCACATCGACGCCGGCCGCGCGGAGAGCGGTGAGCTCCTCGGCCAGCTGCGCGCCGCCCCGGGGCCGGGCCATGGTGGCGAGCCGGCCCGGGACCATCGGCAGGCTCCGCGCCAACTCGATCACGTGGAGTGTTGCTGGCATCGACACCTCGTTCTCGAGCGTTCTTCGGCGGCCGGAGCTGGTCCATGGAGGGTATGGTCAGCCGCGTGAGCAGGCCAAGGAAGACCCGGGTCGCGCTGGTGTTCGGCGGCCGGAGCACCGAGCACGCGATCTCCTGCGTCAGCGCCGGCAGCATCCTCGCCGCGCTGGACCCGGACGAGTTCGACGTGGTCCCGGTCGGCATCACGCGCGCGGGCCGCTGGGTGCTCACCGGCTCGGACCCGGGCACGCTGGCGATCCAGGACCGCCGGCTGCCGGAGATCACCGCGGACTCGGGTGCGGCGATCGTGCTCCCCGCCGACCCCACCGGCCACGACATCGTGGTGCTGGACCCGGCCGACGGCCCGGCGGCACTCTCCTCAGTGGACGTGGTCTTCCCGGTGCTGCACGGGGCGTACGGGGAGGACGGCACGATCCAGGGGCTGCTGGAGATGGCCGGCATCCCGTACGTCGGCGCGAGCGTCTTCGCCAGCGCCGCGGCGATGGACAAGGAGTTCACCAAGAAGCTCGCGGCCGCCGAAGGCATCCCGGTCGGGCCGTACGTCGTGCTGCGCGCCGGTACCACGCTCTCCGAACCGGACAAGGAGCGGCTGGGCCTGCCCGTCTTCGTCAAGCCGGCCCGGGCCGGGTCGTCGTACGGGATCAGCAAGGTCTCGGACTGGGCCCGGTTCGACGCCGCGCTCGCCGCCGCCCGCGAGGTCGACCCGAAGGTCCTCGTCGAGGCGGCCGTCGTGGGGCGGGAGATCGAGTGCGGGGTGCTCGAGGGGGAGTACGGCGGGCCGCCGGAAGCCTCCCTGCTGGCGGAGATCCGGGTGGTCCGCGACCACGAGTTCTACGACTTCGAGGCGAAGTACCTGGACGACTCGTGCGAGTTCGACATCCCGGCCGAGCTGCCGGAGCGGGTCACCCGGCAGGTCCAGGAGTACGCCTGCCGGACCTTCACCGCGCTGGACTGCGCCGGACTGGCCCGGGTGGACTTCTTCGTCACGCCGATGCTGGACGTCTACCTCAACGAGATCAATACGATGCCGGGGTTCACGCCCTCGTCGATGTTCCCGCGCATGTGGGCGGCGAGCGGTCTGGAGTACCCGAAGCTGATCTCCCGGCTGATCCGTACCGCCCTGCGCCGCGGCACCGGACTGCACTGAGCTTCCGCGGCCTCAGCGGCAGGCGGCCGGGGGCTGGGCCGCGGCCCGGACGGTCGCGGTCAGCGGGGCGGAGAACTCGGCGACCCAGTCGCCGGGCCCCTCGTACCGGGTCGGCACCGTGACGGTCACCGGAACCTCCCGGTCGACCGTGGTCCAGACCGTACCGTCGGGGCGCCGGTCGGCGTACCAGCAGACCCCGGAGATGCCCCAGAGCTGCGCGTCGGCGGGGAAGGAGGCGGGCGGTACGCCGCAGGCCAGGGTGAGCGGGGGATCGCCGTACGCCGCGTTCTGCTCCGCTCCCGCGGTGACCGGGCGGCGGGGCAGGTCCCGCACGGCGCCCGGCAGCTCGGCGACCAGGGCCCGGCAGACGGTGGCGGCCCGGTCGCCCAACGGGGGTGCCGGCACGGAGACCGGGGTGGTGGCCTGGGGACGGGGTGATCCGTCCCGTCCCCAGCCGCCCATGAGCCAGAACACGAGGACTCCGACGAGCAGCGCGACCGGGATGGCGACGACGGTTGCGGTCCTGGCCGCCGCTCGGCGCGTCTGGTCCGGCATCTACAGGTGCACCACCGAGCAGGTCAGTGTCCGGGTGATGCCCGGCACGAGCTGTACCTTGCTCACGATCATCTTGCCCAGCTCGTCGACGCTGCGTGCCTCCGTGAGCACGACGACGTCGTAGGGCCCGGTGACCGCGTCCACCCGTACGACGCCGGAGATGTCCCGGATCGCCGCGGCCACGTCACGTGCCTTTCCGACCTCCGTCTGGATGAGGATGTACGCCTGGACCACGACACAGCTCCTTCTCCGCCACCGGCGGGGTTGTGTCGTGAAACTACCGCACGACAAGGGGAGGGCGAGGATGACCGTGGCCGACATGGGCGAGTTCGGGCTCATCGCCCGGGTGGTCGCCCGGCTGGGCGTACCGGCCGCCTGCGAACTCGGGCCCGGCGACGACGCGGCGGTGGTGACCGCGCCGGACGGCCGGGTGGTGGCCTCGACCGACGTGCTGGTCGAGGGCCGGCACTTCCGCCGGGACTGGTCCACCGCGACCGACGTCGGGCACCGGGCCGCCGCGGCCAACCTCGCCGACATCGCGGCCATGGGCGGCACGGGTACCGCGCTGCTGGTCGGCTTGTGCGTACCCCCGGATCTGGATCCGGCCTGGGCCGAGGACCTGGCCACCGGGTTCGCGACCGAGGCCGGCCTGGTCGGAGCCGGGGTGGTGGGCGGTGACATCTCGGCGAGCCCGACGCTGACCGTGGCGGTGACCGCGCTCGGCACGCTGGCCGGGGCGGCTCCGGTCGTGCGGTCCGGGGCCCGGCCGGGCGACGTGGTGGCGATGGTGGGCCGGCTGGGGTACGCCGCGGCCGGCTACACCGTGCTGTCGCGCGGGTTCCGGTCGCCGAAGGTGCTGGTGGACGCGTACCGGCGGCCGTCGGTCCCGTATCCGGCCGGTCCGCAGGCCGCCGGGCTCGGCGCCACCTCCATGATCGACATATCGGACGGGCTCGTCGGCGATCTCGGGCACGTGGCGACCGCCTCCGGCGTGCGCATCGACATCGATCCCCAGACGTTCGAGGTACCCGACCAGATGCGGGACGCGGCGACGGCGCTGGGCGTCGACCCGTACACCTGGATCTTCTCCGGCGGCGACGACCATGCCCTGGTCGCGACGTTTCCGGCGGCGGTGGCCCTGCCCGAGGAGTGGCGGGTGATCGGCGCGGTGGCCGAGGGGAGCGGGGTGACGGTGGACGGCGAGCCCTACCGTGGACGGGCAGGTTGGGACCACTTCCGCTAGGTTTGACACCCGTGACGGATCTTGAGATCAGGCTGGTGCGGTACGGCGCGCCGGTGGCTCAGGCGTTGGTCGAGGCCGCGATGACGGACCTCGGCCAGCGGTACGGCGAGGGCGACGGGACGCCGGTCGACCCCGTCGAGTTCGACCCGCCCGAGGGGGCGTTCCTGGTCGCGTACCTCGATGGTGAGCCGGTGGCCTGCGGGGGCTGGCGGTCGCACGCCGGGCGCGACCAGGTCGCGGAGATCAAGCGGATGTACACCGTGCCGGCGGCGCGCGGGCGCGGCATCGCCCGGGCCGTCCTCGCCGCGGTCGAGGAGTCGGCGCGGGCATACGGCCGCCGCCGGCTGATCCTGGAGACCGGCCAGCGGCAGCCGGAAGCGATCAAGCTGTACGAGGCGGCCGGCTACCGGCCGGTACCGCACTTCGGCTTCTACCGTGACGAACCCGATGTGGTCTCGCTGGGCCGCGACCTCTAGGCGCGGGTGACCTTCCCGGCCTTGATGCAGGACGTGCAGACCTGCATCTTGCGGGTGGTGCCGCCGCCGGCGGGGGTGCGGACGGTCTGGATGTTCGGGTTCCAGCGACGCTTGGTCCGCCGGTGCGAGTGGGACACGTTGTGGCCGAAGCCCGGCCCCTTGCCACAGACGTCGCACACGCTAGCCACGGGAATCTCCTGCGATCTTGGAAAGTCGACGGCCCAGGCCTCGCCCGGGCAACCTGACCAGGTTACCTGATGCCGGGCGATCGCCACCAACCGGCCGGGCCGGGTCAGATGGCGGCATGTGTCGGGGGGCACCAGTAGGCTTTCGAGGCGTGCTGGACAGCCTCGACGCCGCCGCGGTGCGCCGCTGGTGCACGGCCGGGCTCGACGCCCTCCGCCGGCACCAGCGCGAGATCGACGATCTCAATGTGTACCCGGTCCCGGACGGGGATACCGGGACGAACCTCGTGCTGACGCTCGCCTCGGCGAAGGAGGCGCTCGAAGCGGCGGTACCGTCCGGGGCGGCCGAGACGCTGCGGATCATGGCCCGGGGCGCGCTGCTCGGCGCGCGGGGCAACTCCGGTGTGATCGTCTCCCAGATCCTGCGCGGGCTCGCCGACTCGCTGGCCGACCGCACGGACGTCGACGGCGCCTCGCTGGCGCAAGGATTGGGGCGGGCCGCGCAGGCGGCGTACGCGGCCGTCGCCGAGCCGGTCGAGGGCACGATCCTGTCGGTGGTCGCGGCGAGTGCCGGTGCGGCGGAGCGTGCCGGGGACCGGCTGGCGGACGTGGTACGGGCGGCGGCCAGCGGGGCCGCCGAGGCGCTCGCCCGTACTCCACTGCAGTTGGCCGTGCTCGCCCGGGCCGGGGTGGTGGACGCCGGCGGGCGCGGTCTCGTCGTCCTGCTCGACGCGCTGGAGTGGGTGGTGACCGGGATCGCCCCGGCGCTGGACACCGTGCCGCCTCCGGTCGTCGCGCACCCGCCGGCGACCGTGGCCCGGGAGAGCGGCTCGGACGAGTTCGCCTACGAGGTGCAGTACCTGCTCGACGCGACCGGGCCGGCGGTCGACGCGCTGCGGGCGGTGCTCGGCGGGCTCGGCGACTCGCTGGTCGTGGTCGGCGCCGGCGCGCCGGACGAGGCCGGCGTCCAGACCTGGAACGTCCACGTGCACGTCAACGACGTCGGCGCCGCGATCGAGGCCGGGGTGCGGGCGGGCCGCCCGCACCGGATCTCGGTGACCCGCTTCGCCGACCAGGTGCCGGCGGGGCCGGCCGCCCGCACCGACCCCGACGCGCGGGCGGTCGTCGTGGTGGCGCCCGGGCCGGGCCTGGCGGAGCTGTTCATCACCGACGGTGCACTGGTCGTCGGGCCCACTCCGTCCACTGTGGAGATCCTGTCGGCGGTCCGCTCCGCGGGGGCCGGTCAGGTCGTCGTCCTGCCCAACGATCCCAACAGCCAGGCCGTCGCCTCGGCGGCGGCGAACGAGGCGGCGACCGTCGGGATCACGGTACGGGTGATCCCGACCCGGTGCGCAGTGCAGGCGCTGGCCGCGCTCGCCGTACGGGATCCGGGTCGCCCGTTCGAGGACGACGTGATCGCGATGGCCGAGGCGGCCGGCGCGTGCCGGTACGCGGAGGTGACGATCGCGAGCCGCGAGGCGCTCACGGTGGCCGGCCGGTGCTCGCCGGGCGACATCCTCGCGCTCGTCGACGGCGAGGTGAACCTCATCGGTACCGACCTCGCCGAGACCTGCCGGGAGCTGCTGGACCGGCTGCTCTCCGGCGGTGGTGAGCTGCTGACCCTGATCGCCGGTGCGGACTGCCCGGACGGCGTGCCGGACCGGCTCGCCGAGCACACCGCCGTGGCGTGGCCATTCGTCGAGGTGCAGGTCTACCGCGGCGGGCAACCGCACTACCCGTTGCTGGTGGGTGTCGAGTGACGGACCTGGAGACGCCGCTGCGCAAGGTCGTCGGGGACAAGACGGCCAAGGCGATGGCGAAGCACCTGAACCTGGAGACCGTCGGCGACCTGCTCTACCACTTCCCGCGCCGGTACGACGAGCGGGGCGAGCACACCGACATCCGTACCCTGACCGTCGGCGAGCAGGCGACCGTGCTGGGCCAGGTCGGCAAGGCGACGGTGCGGCCGATGCGGGCGCGCAGCGGCACCCTGCTGGAGGCGGAGGTCCGCGACGGGTCCGGCGGCACGCTCACGCTGACCTTCTTCGGCAAGGGCCAGGCCTGGCGGCAGAAGCAGCTGCGGCCGGGCCGGTGGGGCCTGTTCGCGGGCAAGGTGACCGAGTTCCGGGGCAGCCTGCAGCTGACCCACCCGGAGTACGTCCTCTTCGGCGACGCCGAGGACGCCGCCGACGAGGTCGAGGAGTTCGCCGGCGCGTTCATCCCGGTCTATCCGGCAACGGCCGACGTGCAGACCTGGACGATCGCCCGTACGGTCCGGGTGGCCCTCGACACGCTGACGCCGCCGCCCGACCCGCTGCCGGCGGCGCTGCGCGCCGAGCGCCGGCTCGTCGACCTGTTCACCGCCTTACAGGACATCCACCGGCCACCATCGCGCGAGGCGCTCGCGGCCGCGCGCCAGCGGCTCACCTGGGACGAGGCGTTCGCCGTCCAGGTGACGCTGGTGCAGCGCAAACTGCGGGCCGCCGCCTGGCCCGCGGTGCCCCGGCCGCGCCGGGCCGGCGGCCTCCTCGACGCGTTCGACGCGACACTGCCGTACGAGCTGACCAGCGGCCAGGAGAGGGTCGGCGCGGAGATCGCCCGCGACCTGTCGACGGCCCACCCGATGCACCGGCTCCTGCAGGGGGAGGTCGGGTCCGGCAAGACGATGTGCGCGCTGCGGGCCATGCTCCAGGTCGTCGACGCGGGCGGGCAGGCGGCGCTGCTGGCGCCGACCGAGGTGCTGGCCGCCCAGCACGAGCGCAGCCTCCGGGAGCTGCTGGGTCCGCTGGGCCGGGCCGGTGAGCTGGACGGTGCCGACCAGGCGACCCGGGTGGCCCTGGTCACCGGCTCGCTGGGGGCGGCCGCCCGGCGCCGCGCGCTGGCCGAGGCCGCGGACGGGAGCGCGGGCATCGTCGTGGGTACGCACGCGCTGCTGTACGAGGGCGTGGACTTCAACGACCTCGGCCTCGTGGTCGTCGACGAGCAGCACCGGTTCGGGGTCGAGCAGCGCGACGCGTTGCGGGCCAAGGCCGACCAGCCGCCGCACGTGCTCGTCATGACCGCGACGCCGATCCCGCGGACGGTCGCGATGACCGTCTACGGCGACCTGGAGATCTCCACGCTGACCGAGCTTCCCCTGGGCCGGTCGCCGATCGCGTCCCACGTGGTACCGGCGGCGGAGAAACCGGCGTACCTGGAGCGGGCCTGGCGGCGGCTGCGCGAGGAGGTCGCGGCCGGGCACCAGGCGTACGTGGTGTGCCCCCGGATCGGCGACGAGGCGGGTGTCGAGGACCCGGAGCGCCGGCCACCGCTGGCCGTGCTCGAGGTGGCTCCGCTGCTCGCCGACGGACCGCTGCACGGGCTGCGGATGGGCGTGCTGCACGGCCGGCTGCCGGCCGACGAGAAGGACGCGGTGATGCGGGCGTTCGCCGCCGGTGCGCTCGACGTGCTCGTGGCGACCACGGTGGTCGAGGTGGGCGTGGACGTGCCCAACGCGACCATGATGGCGGTCATGGACGCCGACCGGTTCGGCGTGTCCCAGCTACACCAGTTGCGCGGACGGGTCGGTCGGGGCACGGCGCCGGGCCTCTGCCTGCTGGTCACCGAGGCGGCCGAGGGATCGCCCGCGCGGGAGCGCCTCGACGCCGTGGCGGGCACCCTCGACGGATTCCGCCTCGCCGAGCTGGACCTGGAGCAGCGCCGCGAGGGCGACGTGCTCGGGGCGACCCAGTCGGGCCGGCGCTCGCACCTGCGGCTGCTGTCGCTGCTGCGGGACGCCGCGCTGATCCGGGACGCACGGGCCGAGGCGATCGACCTGGTCTCGGCGGATCCGGAACTGGAGCACCATCCCGAGCTGGCTGCGGCCGTCGCCGTACTCGTGGACGACGAGCGCGCCGAGTTCCTGGAGAAGGGCTGACGTTCACCACACAGTGCGGGCACCGAGTCGTCTGTGGGATCTCCGGCGACGACAGGGTGCCCGGCACTGTGGGGAGGTTGGTCGATCAGGCGGTGAAGCGGATCCGGCGGCGGCGCGCCGCAAGGAACAGGAAGGTACCGATGCCGACCAGGCCGAGCGCGCCGGCCGCGGCGGCACCGACCTTGACGCCGGTGACCGGCAGGTTGCCGCAGGTACCCGGGACCGCGCGCTTGCCGGTGGCGATCATCGTGTTGTCCGGGCCCTCGGTCACCGTCACCTCGGCGGAGTTGGCGGCCGGAACGGTCACCTTGTCCTCCGTGCCGGCGGCCACGGTCTTCTTCTCCGCGAACCCGTTCTTGCCGGTGACGGTGAAGTGGGCCTCCGCCGTACCGGCGGTGTTCATCAGCTTGACGGTCACGACGCCGACGCAGTCGGTCGTGAACTCGGCGGTGGGCTTCGCCGCGCAGGTGCCCTCGAACTCGGCCTTACCCGTCCTGCTGTCCTCGATGATCCGGTTGTCCCGGATCCACCGCGCCTTGACGGTCAGGCTGGCCGAGGTCTCGCTGGTGGAGACCCGCTGGACGCCGTCGAGCGTGCCGTCGCCGTCCTTGGGGATCGTGGCACCGACCGCGATCTTGCTCACCGTGGTCGAGGCGGGCGTGAGCGTCACACTGATGACCTCACCGGTGAGATCATCTTCTGTGTTGCCGACCGTCCAGGTGACGACCCAGTCGCCGGTCGCCGAGTCGCAGACTGCCTTGCCAGACACGGTCGGATGGTGGGCACTCGCCGGGCTCGCGAGGACGAGGGCGGCGGCGGTACCGGCAGTGGCGGCGACGCCGACCGTGACAAGTCGGCGCAGGGTGAGACGTGAGATCACCGCGTACTCCTGATCAGGGGGTTGGCTTTGCGGGAGGCCGGCCTGGCGACGGCCCTCGACACAGCGCCAGACGTTAGTGAGGTCCTGGGTGTGGCAGAAGATCACCCGAACGGCTGATGCCGAATCGTTACAGGAGTCTACTCCTGGTGCGTATGTGGCGGATGTGATCGCCCGAGCGGCCGACGCCCGGCCGGGCCCTGCAAGATCGCCGTTGTGGATGGGCCGGCCGGGTGGTGACGGATAGATTCAGCCGGTGACCAGGATCGTCGCCGGGACCCTGGGCGGCCGCCGGATCGCCGCGCCGGCCGGAGCGCACACCAGGCCGACGTCCGACCGGGTACGCGAGGGCCTGTTCTCCGCGCTGGAGAACCTGACCGACCTGCGCGGCGCCCGGTTCGCCGACCTGTACGCCGGCTCCGGGGCGGTCGGTCTCGAAGCGCTGTCCCGGGGCGCCGCGCACGCGCTGCTGGTCGAGTCCGACCCCAAGGCCGCGCGGGTGATCAGGCAGAACATCGCCGCTCTCGGCCTGGCCGACCGGGCCACGCTGCTGACCGCCAAGGTTGCGACGGTGCTGGCCGCCGGGCCGCCGGCCGGGCCGTACGACGTCGTCTTCGCCGATCCGCCGTACGCCGTACCCGAGGAAGAGGTGGACCTCGTCCTGGCCGCGCTGCACCGCGGCGGCTGGCTGGCCGCGGACGCCGTGGTGGTGGTGGAGCGGTCGAGCCGCGGGCGGCCCCCGGCGCCGGTCGACGGGATCACAGAGGTGCGCTCTCGCCGTTACGGCGAGACAACGCTTTGGTACGGTCGCGGCTCATGATGAGCGCAGCGAAACGCGCGGTCTGTCCGGGCTCGTTCGACCCGGCGACCAACGGCCACCTCGACGTGATCGGCCGGGCCAGCCGGTTGTTCGACGAGGTGATCGTCGCGGTCCTGGTCAACCAGGCCAAGGCCGGGCTGTTCACCATCGACGAGCGGATCGAGATGCTGCGCGAGGCGAGCGCCGGCTACCCCAACGTGCGGGTGGAGTCGTTCCAGGGGCTGCTGGTGGACTTCTGCCGGGCGCAGGGTGCCGCGGTCGTGGTCAAGGGGCTGCGGGCGGTCAGCGACTTCGACTACGAGCTGCAGATGGCCCAGATGAACGTGGGCCTCGCCGGGGTGGAGACGCTGTTCATGGCGACGAACCCGCTGTATTCGTTCCTGTCGTCGAGCCTGGTCAAGGACGTGGCCAAGTGGGGCGGCGACGTCTCGCCGCACGTACCGGAACCGGTCGCCAGGCGGCTCGTCGAGCGGGTCAGGACAGCCTGACGGCACGCCCGGAGGTTGGCGCAACCGCACCAAGGTGGCGGGTGGGCCGCATGATGGTTCCTGCCGCATCATTGTTCGGGTCGCAGTCGGGGCGACCCGGCACGTGAAGCAGTCGGGGCGACCCGACAAGTGAAGGAGACCGCCGATGGACCCGCTCGATCGCATCGACGAGATCATCGCGACGGTGGAGAGCGCCCGGTCGATGCCGATGTCCCGCAACAACTGCGTGGTCGACCGTGGGGAGATGATCGCCGCGCTCGAGCAGTTGCGCGCCGAGCTGCCGGTGGAGCTGCGGCGGTCGGTTGCGCTGCTGGAGGAGCGCGACAAGATCCTTGACGCCGGCCGGCACGAGGCCGAGCGGATCATCTCCGAGGGCGAGGCGGAACACGCCCGGCTCGTCTCCGTGAACGAGATCACCGTCTCCGCCGAACACGAAGGTGCCCGGATCGTCGGCGAGGCCCGGGCGGAGGCTCAGCGCCTGCGCGACGAGGTGGACGACTACGTGGACACCGCGCTGGCGAACTTCGAGCAGTTCCTGACCAGGGCCCTCGCCTCGATCGAGCGCGGCCGGGACAAGATGCACGCGCTGCGCGAGATCGGCTCGTTCCAGCCGGACGAGGGCGACCGGCCGCTGCCGTTCTAGCCTTGATGGCCTGGTAGTCTTTTCCGTCGGCCTCTCCTGGCCGGAGTCCTAGGATGCATGATCGGTCGCAGGTACACCTCGATCCCCGGTCGCCTCTGGTCCTCGATACCCGGGACCTCCCACGCCGGCCGGGATCGATGCGTACCGTCGAACGGTCGGTACCCGCGCCCAAGGACCTCGGCCTGGAGCTGATCGGGGTGCCGCAAGGCGCCGCCATCCGCCTCGACCTGCGGCTCGAGTCGGTCTCCGAGGGCGTGCTCGTCACGGGGACCGTCACCGGCCCGATCGAGGGGGAGTGCGGCCGTTGCCTGACCCCGATCGGCGAGTCGCTGGTGGTAAGCCTGCAGGAGCTGTACGCGTACGCGAACAGCACCACGGAGGAGACCACCGACGAGGACGAGGTGGGCCGGATGCAGGGTGATCTGATCGACCTGGAGCCGGCCCTGCGGGACGCGGTGGTGCTCGCGCTGCCGAACCACCCGCTGTGCCGTGAGGACTGCCCAGGGCTGTGCCCCGAGTGCGGGGTGCACTGGGACGACCTGCCGGCGGACCACACCCACCAGCAGGCCGACGAGCGCTGGTCAGCCCTGTCGAAGTTGAACATCGAGGAGTAAGAGTCGTGGCCGTCCCCAAGCGCAGAATGTCGCGCAGCAACACCCGTAGCCGCCGGGCGCAGTGGAAGACCACCGCCGTCGCGACCGTGGCGTGCCCGCAGTGCCGTTCGCCGAAGCTGCCCCACGCGGCGTGCCAGGTGTGCGGAACGTACAACGGCCGCCAGATCGTCGAGGTCTGACTCTGACGCGGTCCGTACGGCCTGCCGTGCGGATCGCCGTCGACCTCCTCGGCGGGGACAACGCACCCGCCGTCGTGGTTGACGGCGCTCTGCTCGCCAGCAGCGTCGATCCCGATCTCCATCTCCTCCTCGTCGGGCCAGCGGACGTGGCCGAGGAGGCCCTTTCCGCGTTCGCGGACCCGTCCCGGGTGCACGCCGCGGCGGCGGCCGACGTCGTCGGTATGGCCGACGCGCCGGTGCGGGCCGCCCGCGACGACACCACCGTGCATACCGCCGTCGCCGCCCTCTCGGCCGGGCGGGCCGACGCGTTCGTCTCGGCCGGGTCCAGTGGCGCCACGGTCACCGCCGCGGTGCTCGATCTCGGCCGGTGGGTACGGCGTCCCGCGCTCGCCGCCACGCTGCCCTCCCTCGCCGGACCGGTCGTCCTGCTCGACGTGGGCGCCTCCGTCGAGGCCTCCGCCACCTTGCTGTGCCAGAACGCGGTGCTCGGCGCGGCGTACGCGAGCGTGGTGCACGGCATAGCGGCCCCCCGGGTCGGGCTGCTGTCGATCGGTACCGAGCCCGGCAAGGGTGACCGGCCGCGCCGGGGGGCCGACGCGCGGCTGCGTGACCTGCGGTTGCCGGCCGGCGCCGGCTACGTCGGCCCGGTCGAGGGCTACGACGTCTCGCTCGGTGGCCGGGCCGACGTCATCGCCACCGACGGGTTCACCGGCAACGTGCTGCTCAAGGGCATCGAAGGGGCGTACGCCCTGGCCGGCGGGCAGATGCCGGCCGACATGGCGCCGCGGGCGGCCGCCCTGCTGGGCGTGCACGGCACCGTGGTCGTCTGTCACGGGGCGGCCGAGGCCCCGGACCTGGCGTCGGGCCTGGCGCTCGCCGCCCAGCTGTACCGGATCGACGCGGTGACCCGGATCGGGGCCGCGGCGGGGAACCTGGTGGAGGTGCCGTGAGTGCAGTGGGGCGGCCGCCGTTGGCGCATCTCGAGGACGCGTTCGGGGTGAGCATCGACCCCGTGCTGCTGGAGCGTGCGCTCACCCACCGGTCGTACGCGTACGAGAACGGCGGCCTGCCGACCAACGAGCGGCTGGAGTTCCTGGGCGACTCGGTGCTCGGTCTGGTCATCACGACCGCGCTGTTCCACAACCACCCCGACCTGCCCGAGGGGCAGCTCGCCAAGCTGCGCGCCAGCGTGGTCAACATGCGGGCGCTGGCGGACGTGGCCCGCCGGCTCGGGCCGTACGGGCTCGGGCCGTACCTGCTGCTCGGCAAGGGTGAGGAGGCGACCGGCGGGCGGGACAAGGCGAGCATCCTGGCCGACACGCTGGAGGCGCTGCTCGGCGCGGTCTACCTGACCCACGGGTTGGAGACCGCGACCGAGGTGATCCACCGGCTGTTCGACCCGCTGATGGCGGACGCGGCCGGGCGCGGGGCGGCGCTGGACTGGAAGACCAGCCTGCAGGAGCTGACCGCGACGCTGGGGCTGGGCGTGCCGGAGTACCGCATCGACGAGGCCGGGCCGGACCACGCGAAGACCTTCACCGCGTGGGCGGTCGTCGCCGGGCAGCGGTACGGCGGGGCGGACGGGCGCAGCAAGAAGGAGGCAGAGCAGCGCGCCGCCGAGGCCGCCTGGCGGGACCTGGCCCGGTGAGCGTGACCTTGGCCCCTGCCGAGTCCGGTTCGCAGGTGCGCCGCCGGCCGCCTCTTGTCGAGACCGCCGGAGGCTGGTGGCCGGGGATCGCGCTGGCGCTCGCCGGGTTCGCCGTCTCCCGGGTGGTCCAGCTCCTGCTGGTGGTCTGGATGGACGCCGGCGGGCCGCTGCGCGACCGGTTGCTGGCCTGGGACGCGGGCTGGTTCATCACCGTCGCGACCGAGGGTTATCCGAGCGGGTACAGCTACCAGGCCGACGGCGGGCTGGTCGGCAACGGGCTGGCGTTCTTCCCGGTGTACCCGGCCCTCATCCGGCTGGTGGCCGGCGTCGGGGTGCCGGCCGGGACGGCCGCGGTCGCGGTCGCCTGGGTCGCCGGCGCGGTCGCCGCCGTCCTCGTCTACCTGCTCGGCACGAGCCTCTACCACCGGCGGGTCGGGTACGCGCTGCTCGCCCTCTGGTGCACGCAGCCGATGTCCGTCGTGCTGTCGCTGGCGTACAGCGAAGGGTTGTTCCTGGCGCTCGTGGCCGGGGCGTTGCTGGCCGCGCACCGGCGGGCCTGGGTCTGGGCGGGGCTGCTCGGCCTCGCCGCGGCGCTGACCCGGCCGACCGGCGCCGCGGCCGCCGTCGGGCTCGCCGTCGCCGCCGCCATGGCGTGGCGGACCGCCGACCGCTGGCGGGCCGTGGGCGCGGCGGCGGTCGCGCTCGCCGGCGTACCGGCGTACCTGCTCTGGGTCGGGCTGCGCGTCGGCGACCTGGACGCCTGGTTCCGCATCCAGGCGGCCGGCTGGGGGACCAGCTTCGACCTCGGCGCCAGCGTCGGCACGTTCCTGCTGGATACGCTGCGGCGCGGCGAGGGATGGGTGCCGGTCAGCGTGGCGTGGCTGCTGATCGCCGCGATCATCGCGGCCGCCTGGGCGGTCGCCCGCCGCATCTGGCCACCATTGACGGTGTACGGGCTGATCGCGCTCGCCCTGGTCCTCGGCCAGGGTGGTTACTACCATTCGAAGCCGCGCCTGCTGGTGCCCGTACTGTTGATTCTGGTACCGGCCGCGGTCGCGGCGGCGCGGGCCCGTCCCCGCATGGCGGTGCTCGCGCTGGGCGGTTACGCGGTCTTCGGCCTGTGGTACGGCGCTTACCTGGTCGCCGTCTGGCCCTACACGATCTGAGGTTGACTAGTGCCAGAGTTGCCCGAGGTGGAGACGGTACGGCAGGGACTCGCGTCCTGGGTGGCCGGCCGGCGGATCTCCACTGTGGACGTCCGGCATCCCCGGGCGATCCGGCGGCACCTCGGCGGCCCGGTGCACTTCTCGGCGGTGCTCGCCGATCGGACCATTGTGGACGTCCGGCGGCGCGGGAAGTACCTGTGGCTGCCGCTGGACAGCGGGGACGCGCTGGTCGGTCACCTCGGCATGTCGGGGCAGTTGCTGCTGCAGCCTTCGTCGGCGCCGGAGGAAGCGCACCTGAGGGTGCTGTTCTCGTTCGCCGATGACGGGCCCCAGTTGAGGTTCGTGGACCAGCGGACGTTCGGCGGGCTGTCGGTCTCGGAAGGCGGCGCGGTGTTGCCGGCCGAGATCGCGCACATCGCCCGCGACCCGATGGATCCGTCCTTTGTGGATGAAGAGTTCGTCGTCGCGTTGCGGCGCCGGCGTACCGAGGTCAAGCGCGCGCTGCTCGACCAGACGCTCATCTCCGGGGTGGGCAACATCTACGCCGACGAGGCGCTGTGGCTGGCGCGCTTGCACGGCGCGCGTCCTTCTGATGCGCTCACCCGCCCCGCGGCCCGTCGGCTGCTCGCGTTCGTCCGCGAGGTGCTGGTGGCGGCGCTGCGGGCCGGTGGCACGTCGTTCGACTCGTTGTACGTCAACGTGAACGGGGAGGGCGGCTACTTCGACCGTTCGCTGAACGTGTACGGCCGCGAGGGCGAGCCCTGCCGCCGCTGCGGTGCCCCGATCCGCCGCGAGCCGTTCATGAACCGGTCGTCCTACTCGTGCCCGCGCTGCCAGCCCAGACCCCGGCAACCCAGGCGTTGACGCCGAGACTCGCACGTATTCGAGTAGTGCACTACCGGGCGGTCATTCACGCGCCGACCCGTACCGCTCCCGCCGGGTACCAGGACGGCAGGCCCGCGTACGGCGCCGGGAGCCCGAGATCGGTGACGAGGCCGAAGCCGGCACCGCGGTCGCGCAGGAGCTGTCCAGCGTTGTCCAGCTCGTCGCGCGGCACGCCGTACACGAGGTGCCCGTCACCGGGGCGGCTGCCGTGGGCGGACCACTCCCGGTACTCCTCCCACGGACCCTCGAAGACGCACAGCCGGACGCCCAGGTCCCGGTAGACCGGGTCGGGCGGGGTTGCCGGGTTGAGCACCAGCCGGTCCAGCCCGTTGCGCCGGGCGGCCCGGACGGCCAGCGCGACCGGCCCGACCGAAAACGGCGTGGTCGGGGCGTGGTCGAGGAGCAGCCCGCGGACCGGGTACCCGGTCCACCGTCCGACGTCGCCCAGGATCTCGGTGAGCGGGCGGACCGCGTACCCGAGGTCGACGTACCCCAACATCGGTACGCCGGCCGCGTCGAGCCTGGCCGCCGCCGCGGCGTAGGCGGCGTTGGCGGGGGCATCCCGGCCGGGCCCGTCGGCCACGTTGAGGACGACCGTGGTGTCCCGGTCGCCCCGGTCCGCCACCGATCTCCAGGCGGCGGGCATCTGCAGGGGGCCGGCGTAGAGCGGCAGCAGCGTTTCCATCGATCGTTCAACGATCGACAGCGCTGCTCAGGCGCGGCCGAACAGCTGCGTCCAGTACGCAGTGCTGCCCTGGTACGCCAGACCGACCCCGGTCGCCCTGGACGAGCAGTTCAGGATGTTGGCCCGGTGCCCCGGGCTGTTCATCCAGCCGCGCATCACGTCCGCCGCGGTCCGGTACCCGTAGGCGATGTTCTCGCCGCTCGCCTCGGTGTACCCGGCCCGCCTGGCCCGGTCCCACGGTGAACTGCCGTCCTGGCCGGTGTGGCTGAAGTAGTCGTTGGCGGCCATGTCCGCGCTGTGCGCCCGGGCAGCGGCCCGCAGCCGGACGTCGAGACGTACCGGGACGGTACAGCCGTCCTTGGCCCGTTCGATGTTGACCAGCGCGGTGACCTCGTTCTCCATCCGCTCGGTGCGGCTCACCGGGCGGGCGGCCGAGGTCGGCGACGCGGACGGTCGGGGCGGGCCGGCGGTCGGCGACCCGACCGGGGCAGCGGGCGGGACAGCGGACGAGGGCCCGGAGGGCACCGACGCCGCCTCGCCGAGGAGCGCATCGGCCGCGGCGTCGCCCAGGTCGGGCTGGACGGGGAACGCAGGGTGACTGAGCGCGGCACCGGCTCCGGCCACGACCAGCGCGAGAACGAGCAGGATCGCGGGCAGGTACGGACGAACCTTCAGGACGGTCTCCCAGGGTCTGGCACACGTCGAGGTCACGCTACGCGACCGCGCGCGAAAAGGACAAGCCGCCCGGACACGACTTTCGTACCATCGGGGCAACTTGACTACGCCGATCGGACGGCGGAGTATAGGAGTGTCGCCAGTCGCGCCCGACCATGCTCACGTTCAGGCTGTCCATGTTCGTGTGCGGGTTAGCCGCGATAGTTGGGCGCGCGTTGGCCGGCTATTCCCGGCAACGCATCACAAGGAGACGATATGGCGAAGGCCCTCTACGGCCACGTAAGCAGCGCGCCGGACCGGCGTCTGCTCGACGAGGTCACCAAACTGCGTGCCATGGTTCAGGCACTGGAGTTCGAGGTCGCTCGGCTACGCGCCGAGAACGACCGGCTCGCCGCCGCCGCCGCTGAGGCGGAGGACCTGCTGCGGCTGGCGGAGCCGGCTCTGACCTGATCAGCGCTCCACGGCGCCGGCCCGTTGCCGGCGCCCCGGCCGACAACCGGACACGCAACTACACACCGATCGCGCGCCGACACCTACCCGTGGCGGCGCGCAGTTTTTTGTCCGCCAAGGGTGGGTATTGGACGAACCGCCGCAGATAGCGGCTGCCGGACCGGCGCGATGGCCCGGGGTAACCTGCGCAATGGCGGCGCCCGCCGCCCCAGCCGGCGCAGCGATCCAGCGGAGAGTGAGTGCATCTCAAGAGCCTGACGGTGAAGGGATTCAAGTCCTTCGCGTCCGCGACGACGTTGAAGCTCGAGCCGGGAATCACCTGCGTGGTGGGGCCCAACGGCTCGGGCAAGTCGAACGTGGTCGATGCCATCGCCTGGGTGCTCGGGGAGCAGGGCGCCAAGGCGCTGCGCGGCGGCAAGATGGAAGACGTGATCTTCGCCGGTACGGCCGGGCGCCCGCCACTCGGCCGGGCCGAGGTCACGCTCACGATCGACAACACCGACGGCGCGCTGCCGATCGAGTACACCGAGGTCTCCATCACCCGCCGGATGTTCCGCTCCGGCGAGAGCGAGTACGAGATCAACGGTGACTCCTGCCGCCTGCTGGACATCCAGGAGCTGCTGTCGGACTCCGGCATCGGCCGCGAGATGCACGTGATCGTCGGTCAGGGCCAGCTCGACGCGGTCCTGCACGCCAAGCCCGAGGACCGGCGGGCCTTCATCGAGGAGGCGGCCGGCGTCCTCAAGCACCGCAAGCGCAAGGAGAAGGCGCTGCGGAAGCTCGAGGCCATGCAGACCAACCTCAACCGGCTGACCGACCTCACCGCCGAACTACGCCGCCAGCTCAAACCGCTCGGCAAGCAGGCCGAGGTCGCCCGGCGTGCGGCCGGCATCCAGGCCGACCTCCGCGACGCCCGGCTGCGGCTGCTCGCCGACGACCTGGACACCCTGCGTACCACGCTCGACAAGGAGATCGCCGACGAGACCGCGCTGCGCCTGCGGCGCGAGGAGACCGAGCGGGAGCACGCCGCGGTACAGGTCCGGCTCGCCGAGCTGGAGGCCGCGCTGGCCGCCGACGCGCCGATCCTCGAAGAGGCCCAGCACACCTGGTACCAGCTCTCCGCGCTGCAGGAGCGGTTCCGTTCGACCGCCCAGCTCGCCGCCGAGCGGCTGCGGCACCTGGAGGCGCCGGTCGAGGAGGAGCGGCCCGGTCGCGACCCGGATCAGCTCGCGGCCGAGGCGGAGAAGGTCCGCCAGCAGGAGAACGCGCTGCGCGCCGCGCTCGAGTCGGACCAGAACCGGCTCGCCGAGGCGGTCGAGAAGCGCCAGCACCTGGAGCGCGCGCTCTCCGCCGCGGAGCGGGAGCTGGTCGCCGCGGTCAAGGCGGTCGCCGACCGGCGCGAAGGGCTCGCGAAGCTGGTCGGCCAGGTCGAGGCGGTCCGGACCCGGTCCACCGCGGCCGCCGACGAGATCGCCCGGCTCGCGGCCGCGTACGAGGAGGCCCGGGTCCGGGCCGAGACGGCCGAGCAGGAGCTGACCGAGGCACAGGCCGACGCGAGCGACGTCGACGAGGGCGACGCCGCGCTCGCCGAACAACACGCCGCCGCAGCACGGGCCCTGGACGCGGTCAACGCCGCGGCCAAGGAGCTGGGCGACGCCGAGCGGGCCGCGGAGAAGGAAGCCGCCCAGTGGAAGGCCCGTGAGGAGGCCCTGGGGCTGGGCCTGCGCCGCAAGGACGGCGCGGCCGCGCTGCTCGCCCAGGCCGACCTGGTGCCGGGCCTGCTCGGCAGCGTCTCCGCGCTGCTCAGCGTCGAGGCCGGGCACGAGGCCGCGCTCGCCGCCGCGCTCGGTGGGCTCGCCGACGCGGTCGCGGTGGCCGGCATCCACGACGTGACCACCGCGGTCGAGCTGCTCAAGCGGGACGACGCCGGCCGGGCCACGCTGCTCGTCGCGTCCAGCGGTGAGACGCTCACCGCGTTCAGGCGGGACCTGCCGCCCGGCGCCCGCTGGGCCCTGGACGTGGTCGGCTGCCCGGCCCAGATCCGCCCCGCGCTGGAGCGCGCGCTGCACGACGTCGTCCTCGTGCCGGACCTGGCCGCGGCCCGGCAGCTCGCCGCGGTCTACCCCGACCTGCGCGCGGTCACTCCGGACGGGGACGTGATCGGGGCGTACGCCGCTGCCGGTGGCTCGGGCAAGCAGCCCAGCTTCATCGAGGTACAGGCAGCCGTGGACGAGGCCCGCCAGGAACGGGCCGCATACGAGCACCGGGTGGCCCGGCTGCGGGACGAGCTGGACGCGATCAGGGCGCAGCTCGCCGCCGCGAAGGAGAAGGTGACCCACGCGGCCGAGGCCAAGCGGCACGCCGAGGGCCAGCGCAACGCCGCCGCCCGCCGGCTCGCCGAGCTGGGCGCCGCCGCGAAGTCGGCCCGGGCCGAGGCGGACCGCCTGGGCCAGGCCCGGCAGAAGGCCGAACAGGCCCGGGACGAAGGGCTGGCCGGCCTCGCCGAGCTGGAGGAGCGGCTGCGGATCGCCGAAGCCACCCCGATCGACGACGATCCGTCCACACAGGAGCGTGACGAGCTGGCGGCCGCGGTACCGCTGGCCCGGCAGAACGAGATGGAGGTACGGCTCGCCGTCCGTACCGCCGAGGAACGCGTCGCCGCGCTGGCCGGCCGCGCCGACTCACTGGCCCGGCAGGCCGCGGCGGAACGGGCCGCGCGCGAGCGGGCAGCCGCCCGCCGCGCCGCGCGTACCCGTGGGGCGGTTATCGCCCGCGCGGTGGCCGCGGCTGCCGACATCGCCCTGTCCCGGGTGGCCGTCTCCCTGCACACCGCGGCCGCGGCACGGGACGCGATCGCCCAGGCCCGTTCGGGCCGGGAGGCGGAGCTGTCCGAGGTACGCACCACGGCCAAGCGGCTCGGCGGTGAGCTGGAGCGGCTGACCAGCGAGGTGCACCGGGACGAGGTGGCCCGCGCCGAGCAGCGGCTGCGCATCGAGCAGCTGGAGGCGAAGGCGGCCGAGGACTTCGGGCTGGACCTGGACACGCTGCTGGAGGAGTACGGCCCGCAGCAGCTCGTCCCGCCCACCCAGGCCGAGCTGGCCGCGGCCGTGGCGGCGGAGAAGCCGGCGCCGGAACCGGCCCCGTTCGACCGGGCCACCCAGGAGAAGCGGGCCGCCAAGGCGGAGCGCGAGCTGAACCTGCTGGGCAAGGTGAACCCGCTGGCGCTGGAGGAGTTCGCGGCGCTGGAGGAGCGGTACAAGTTCCTCTCCGACCAGCTGGAGGACCTCAAGGCCACGCGCAAGGACCTGCTCACCGTCGTCAAGGATGTGGACGACCGGATCCTGGAGGTCTTCGCGAGCGCCTACGAGGACACCGCCCGCGAGTTCGAAGAGGTCTTCCGGGTGCTGTTCCCGGGCGGCGAGGGCCGGCTCGTGCTGACCGACCCGAGCGACATGCTCACCACCGGGGTCGAGGTCGAGGCCCGCCCGCCCGGTAAGAAGATCAAGCGGCTCTCGCTGCTCTCCGGCGGCGAGCGGTCGCTGACCGCGGTCGCGTTGCTCTGTGCCATCTTCCGGGCCCGCCCGAGCCCGTTCTACATCCTCGACGAGGTCGAGGCCGCGCTGGACGACGTCAACCTCGGCCGGCTGCTGGCGCTGATGGGGCAGCTGCGGGAGAAGAGCCAGCTGATCATCATCACGCACCAGAAGCGGACCATGGAGATCGCCGACGCGCTGTACGGCGTGACCATGCGCAGCGGCGTCACCGAGGTGATCAGCCAGCGACTCGGGCGCGACGAGGAGGTCGCGGCGTAGGGCGCGGCAGCAGGAGCCTCCTGATCGCCGCGCTCGCCGCGGGGGCGGTCACGGTCGTCGGCATCGTGGTCGTCGCGCTCGTCACCACGAAGCCCAGCCCCGGCCCGCCCGCGGAGAACGCGGAACCCGGCACGGTACGGATCGAGGACCTCGAGGCGGGCGACTGCGTCAACGGGATCCGGGGCGCTCAGGAGTTCCGCCGCCTCCCGACCGTGCCGTGTGCCCAGCCGCACGAGGCCGAGGTGTTCGCGGTCTTCACGCTCGCCGGTAGCGCCTGGCCCGGCGAGGCCGCGGTCCGCGCGCAGGCCGAGAACTGCGTCACCAGGCTGCCCGGGTACGCGCCCGCGGCGGCGGTCGACGACAAGCTCGACGTGTTCTCGCTGCACCCGACGCGCGAGTCGTGGGGGCAGGGAGACCGCCTGGTCACCTGCCTGGCGGTCGACCTGGCGAGGCGTACCGGCTCGATCAGGTCCCGGTGACCCCGTCGATCCGTTCCCGCAGCAGGTCGGCGTGGCCGTTGTGCCGGGCGTACTCCTCGATCATGTGCAGGTAGGTCCACCGGACCGAGAACGTCCGGCCGTCCCGGCTGGCGTACGTGTCGTCGAGGCCCGCGCCGGCCGCGACCGCCCGGGCTTCCTCGCAGACCTGCCGGTACGCCGCGAACGCCTCCTCGACATCCGCGGAGTCCACGTCGTCGAAGTCGCCGTCCGGGTTCTCGTCGCTGAAGTAGATCGGCGGGACGTCGGTGCGCTGCGCGATCCCGCGCAGGAACCAGCCGCGTTCGACCTCCGTCATGTGCCGGACGAGGCCGAGCAGCGAGAGCGTGGACGGCGCGCAGGAGCGCCGGCGCAGCGCGTCGGCGTCCAGACCGTCGCACTTGAGCAGGAGCGTGGCACGGTGGAACTCGAGCCACTCCTCCAGCGCGGTGCGCTCACCCGAGATGAGCTGTGGCCTGTTGCGGGTCATCATGCGGGTCACCCTAGCGGCGAGAGGGTGGCACGCAGGAAGCGATTTAACGTGCCACCGGCGTCGGTACCCTCCAGCACCACCTGCGCCGACCGTCCACTGTAGATCAGCGTCCCGATGGCGTTGCCGAAGTACAGCCCGCCCAGCGGGCGCCACCGGACGGCCGGGCGGGGCACGCCACCGGCCCGGGCGATCGCCGCGGCGGCGGTACGGACCGGGCGCCACCAGGCCACCCGCATCGGCACCCGGATCGGGACCGGCGCGGTGTTGTGCATGGGCGAGCAAGTGATCTGGTGCACGGCGCTGGTCACCCCCGGCCCGAGGTCGGCCGCCGCGACGTACGAGTGGTGCACGTCCCCGCCGAGCACGGTGATCGTGGCCGGGGCGCGCCCGTCCCGCCCGACATCGGCGAGCAGGGCGGTCAGGGCGGCGAACGACCGCCCCACCGCCGCCCAGTGCTCCAGGTCGAACCGCCGCCGTAACCGCTCGACCGCCACCGCGACCCGCCCGCGCCGCGGGTCCGAGAGCCGCTCCATCAGCGCCTCGGTGTGGTGCAGTGCCGGCGCGAGCAACCACGGCAACGAACACCCGATCACCAGGTGGTCGTAGTCCCCCCGGGTCTGCGCGACGAGCCACTCCCACTGGCCGGTCGGTAGCATCGCGCGCCGGCCGGGGGTGAGCACGCGGCCGCCGCGGTTGTCCAGCACGATGACGCGGGTCCGGCCCAGATCCAGCCGGTAGTTCCACGGGTACGCGTGGTCCTCCGCGATCGCCATGGCGAGTCCGGCCGGGTCGTCGGGCAGTTCGTCCGGGTGCAGGTTGCCGAGGTGCTGGTAGACCCAGTAGGACGCGAGCCCGTCCGCCAGCCGGCGCGGCCACCACGGCAGCCGCTCGGCGTCGGCGCGCCAGGAGGCCGAGGAGTTCCAGTCGTCGGCGATCTCGTGGTCGTCGAAGATCATCGTCGTCGGTACGGTCGAGAGCAGCCACCGGATCTCCGGGTCGGACCAGGACTCGAGGTACAGGCGGGCGTACTCCTGGTAGGTCACGACCTCGTTGTCCGGTGCGCCCTCGGGACGCTCGTGGCTTCCCAGCCACTCCTTCACCTCGGGTGACAGCTGGTCGGCGTAGACCTGGTCGCCCAGCAGCAGCAGGGCGTCCGGCACCGGTCTGCGTTCGGCCGCCAGGCGCCGGGCGTAGGCGTCCAGGGCGTCGGGACCCAGCGCCCGGCCGGTCGTCCGCGAGGTCGCCTCCCGGCAGGAGCCGAAGACGAGGCGGACCTCGTCACCCGGGTCGGTGGTACGGATCACACTCGGCGGCATGTCGCTGCCCGCCGGCGGCCAGACCGGAGCACCGTCGAGCAGCACCTCGTACGGCGTCACCGAGTCCCGGTCGAGTCCGGAGACCACGATCAGGGCGTAATGGTGCCCGTACACGGTGAATGTCCTGGTCTTGCCCGCGGCGGATCCGGCCCGGACCTCGACGGTGCCCGGCGCGGCGGTCTGGACCCACAACGTCGCCCGGTCGTCGACGACCCGGCGCAGAACGGGGCCCAGAACGAGTCCATCCACCGGCTCCATCCTGCCGTAGTACCGGTCCGGCCGGGCGGCGCGTCTGGGAGGATGCCCTGCATGGAACTCCCCGTCGTCCTCGGACTCGTGGTGCTGGTGCTGCTGCTCGGCGCCGGCCTGCTCGCTCCGCGGCTGCGCCGGCGACCGCTGCCGCCGGCACCGCCGGCACCGCCGGCGCCGCCGGCCGAGCCGAGAGTCGAGGTGCCGGGGGAGCCGACCGTGGCGGCGCCGCCGGTAACGGCGCCGCCGGTGGAGGAGCCGCCGCTGCTGCTGGAACGCCCCGAGCCCACCGAGGGCCGCCTGGTCCGGCTACGCGCGCGGCTAGCCCGGTCGCAGAGCGTGTTCGGCAAGGGCCTGCTCGGGCTGCTGTCCCGTGACCGGCTCGACGACGAGGCGTGGGAGGAGATCGAGGAGAGCCTGATCAGCGCGGACGTGGGCGTCGCGGCGACCGGGGAGATCGTCGAGCGGCTGCGCGAGCGGACCCGGGTGCTGGGCACCCGCGACCCCGCTGAGCTGCGCGACCTGCTCGCCGAGGAGCTGGTCTCGGCGCTCGACCCGGGGCTGGACCGGTCGCTGCGGGCCACCCCGGTCGACGGCAAGCCGGCGGTACTGCTGGTGGTCGGGGTCAACGGCTCGGGCAAGACGACCACCTGCGGCAAGATCGCGCGGGTACTGATCGCGGACGGCCACTCGGTCGTACTCGGCGCGGCGGACACGTTCCGGGCCGCCGCCGCCGACCAGCTCGCCACCTGGGCCGGCCGGGTCGGCGCCGAGGTGGTCCGCGGGCCCGAGGGCGGCGACCCGGCGGCCGTGGCCTTCGACGCGGTCCGCGTTGGCGTGGAGACGGGCGTGGACACCGTGCTGGTGGACACGGCGGGCCGGCTGCAGAACAAGATCGGCCTGATGGACGAGCTGGGCAAGGTCAAGCGGGTCGTCGAGAAGCACGGGCCGGTGGCCGAGACGCTGCTCGTCCTGGACGCCACGACCGGACAGAACGGGCTCGAACAGGCGCGCGTCTTCACCGAGGTGGTCGATGTCACCGGCGTGATTCTCACCAAACTGGACGGGACCGCCAAGGGCGGCATCGTGATCGCTGTCCAGCGCAAGCTCGGCATTCCGGTCAAGTTGGTCGGTCTCGGGGAAGGGCCGGATGACCTGGCGCCGTTCGATCCTGAACAGTTCGTGGACGCGCTTCTTGGCCGGGATGCGTAACCTCGGATGACCTACACAGTTCCGCCCGGGAGGGCGTCGGTGACGCAGCAGGAGGAGATCCCACTTCACGGTGGGAACGTCAGCACGGTCGTGCGCGTCGGCGACACCGTGCGCCGCAACGCCGGGCCATGGACCCCCGCGGTGCACGCCCTGCTGCGTCACCTCGAGTACGTCGGCTTCACCGGCGCGCCGCGGGCCCTCGGTCTCGACGAGCGGGGCCGGGAGGTGCTCTCGTTCCTGGAGGGCGAGTGCGGGGAGTACCCGCTCGCCCCGCACTGGACGACCGACGAGGCGCTCGTCACCGTCGCCACGATGCTGCGGATGTTCCACGACGCGCAGTACGGCTTCCGCCCGCCACCCGCGGCCGTGTGGCGCTCGTTCGGCCCGCCGCCCCCGGACGCCGAGGTGATCTGCCACCACGACGCCGCGCCGCACAACGTGATCTGGCGTACCGACGGCACGCTCGCGCTGATCGACTTCGATCTGGCCTCGCCCGGTGCGCGGATCTACGACGTGGCGTACGCGGCCTGGACCTGGGTGCCGCTGTTTTCCGACCGGGACTCGTTCACGCTCGGCTGGAAGCGGCCCAACCGGCCCCGCCGGCTGCGGTTGTTCGCCGACGCGTACGGGCTGATCCCGCGCGACCGGCACCGGCTCGTCCGGACGATCCGCAAGCGCATCGTCGACCACATCGAGGGCATCCGCCGGATGGCCGCCGCCGGTGACCCGGCCTTCGTCCGGATCGTCCACAAGGGACATCTCCGGCGCCCCATGCGCGACCTCCGGCTCCTCGACCACGAGCGGCACACGCTGGAGTACGCGCTGCGCTGACAGGGTCGCCTCCGGGCCCCGCGCTCCGCACAAGATCGCGTGCCGAAACGGCGATCTCGAGGCGAGCGCGGTGAGGGTTTCTTCACACGCTCGAAACAATGCGTGACGCGCCAGAAACTGCGCAGCGCGCGTGCGCGAAACACAGAACGATCAGGCTTCCGCGCATCTCCGGCGCGCGGGCATCGCTGCCTCGCTGGCCGACAAGAGGAGGAACCAACCGAGAGGAGGCAGCGTGGAGATCAACACCGGCAACACTGCCTGGTTGCTGGCGTCGTCCGCGCTCGTATTGCTCATGACGCCGGGCCTGGCGTTCTTCTACGGCGGGCTGAACCGGTCCAAGGGCGTGCTCAACATGATGCTGATGAGCTTCTCGTGTATCGGGCTCGTCTCGGTGCTGTGGCTCGTCTACGGGTTCTCGTTGGCGTTCGGCACCAACGACAACGCCTCCGTGAACGACTTCATCGGCAGCTTCACGCAGTACCTGGGCAACAAGACGTTCGTCGAGGAGCTCTGGCTCGGCGCGGACGCGGAGGGCAACGCGATCACCGGCATCCCGACGTACGTGGTGCTCGCGTTCCAGATGATGTTCGCCATCATCACCGTCGCGCTGATCAGCGGCGCGATCTCCGACCGGGCCAAGTTCGGCGGCTGGCTGCTCTTCGCGGCCGGCTGGTTCACGCTCGTGTACGTACCGGTGGCGCACTGGATCTGGGGTGGCGGTTTCATCTTCAGCGACATCCACGCGCTGGACTTCGCCGGCGGTACCGCGGTGCACATCAACGCGGGTGCGGCCGCGCTCGCGCTCGCGCTGATCCTGGGCCGGCGCATCGGCTGGCCGAGGGACAGCTTCAAGCCGCACAACGTGCCGTTCGTGGCGCTCGGTGCCGGCCTGCTGTGGTTCGGCTGGTTCGGGTTCAACGCCGGATCGGAGATCACCACGGACGGTGTGACCGCGATCGCGTTCGTCAACACCCAGGTCGCCACGGCCGCGGCGCTGATGGGCTGGATCGTGGTCGAGTGGCTCCGCGACGGGAAGCCCACGCTGGTGGGCGCGTCCTCGGGGGCCGTCGCGGGCCTGGTGGCGATCACCCCGTGCTGCGGCTTCATCGAGCCCTGGGCGGCGGTCCTGGTCGGCCTCGTGGCCGGCGCGGTCTGCGCGCTGGCGGTCTCGATCAAGTACCGGCTCGGGTACGACGACTCGCTCGACGTCGTCGCCGTGCACTTCGTCGGCGGGTGGATCGGGTCGCTCTCGATCGGCCTGTTCGCGAGCACGGCCGCCAACTCGCTGATCGTCGACACGCTCGGCGCCAGCGAGGGCCTGTTCAGCGGCGGCGGCGGGACGCAGCTCGGCCGGCAGGCCCTGGCCAGCGGGATCGTCTCGATCTACTCGTTCGGGATCGCGCTGGGCATCGGGTTGTTGATCAAGTACACGGTTGGGTTCAGGGCGAAGGCGGACGCCGAGGTGGACGGCATCGACGTCGCCGAGCACGCGGAGACCGCGTACGACTTCTCGCCGGCTTCGGGCGGCGGCCGGGCCGCCAGCGGTGGCGCGTTCGCGCTGGCCGGGATCGGCGCGCAGGCCGCTCCGCCGGTGCCCGATGGCCAGGAGCACGCGCCCGAGAAGAGCACCGAGAAGAGCACCGAGAAGGTCGCCGGATAACGTCGTCGGATGGAGGGAATGGCAATGAAGCTGGTGACCGCGGTCATCAAGCCGTATCAGCTCGATGCGGTGAAGGAGGCTCTCGCCGCCCTCGGCGTCGCCGGGCTGACCGTGAGCGAGGTGCAGGGGTACGGCCGGCAGAAGGGACACACCGAGGTGTACCGGGGTGCCGAGTACACGGTGGAGTTCCTGCCCAAGATCCGGGTTGAGGTGCTCACGGACGAGCTGGACGTCGAGAAGGTGGTCGACGCGGTGGTGGCCGCGGCGCGGACCGGCAAGATCGGCGACGGCAAGGTGTGGGTGACCTCGGTCGAGGATGTGGTCCGGGTCCGCACCGGCGAGCGCGGGCTGGACGCGCTCTGACGCCCCCGCCACGGACGAGTTGATCATGGAGTTGGCTGCCCGACACGCCGATGTCGGCGCAGCCAACTCCATGGTCGTGGTAGGCGAGGCGGGTCGGCGCGCCCGGGCCGCCGCGCTGGACGCCTGGCTCGTCGGGCTGCTGCCGGCCTGGCCGCCGGGGGTGGCGCTGCTCGCCGTCGGTGGCCTCGGCCGGCGCGAGTGCGCACCCCGTTCGGACGTCGACCTGGTCCTCGTCCACACCGGTCACGAGGGGATCGGCGCGGTCGCCGACGCGCTCTGGTACCCGGTCTGGGACGCCGGGGTCGGGCTCGACCACTCGGTGCGTACCCTGCCCGAGGCGCTGTCGGTCGCGCACGACGACGTGAAGGTGGCGCTCGCCCTGCTCGACGCCCGGTGCCTGGCCGGCGACGCCGCGCTCGCCGACCAGCTGCGTCTCGGTGCCGTGGACCTCTGGCGGCGTACCGCCGGCCGGGCCCTGCCGGCACTGCGCGAGCTGGCCGAGGCGCGCTGGCAGGCCCACGGCGAGCTGGCCTTCCTGCTCGAGGGCGACGTGAAGGAGGCCCGCGGCGGGCTGCGCGACGTGGCGGTGCTGCGCGGGATCGGCCTGGCCGGCGTGGCGGACGCCGCCCGGCCCGCGCTGCGGGCAGCGCACACGAGGTTGCTCGACGTCCGGGATGCGCTGCACCTGACGACCGGGAGGCGGATCGACCGCCTCGTCGCCCAGGAGCGCGCCTCGGTGGCGGCGCTGCTCGACGCCGGCGACGGGGACGCGCTGCTGCGCCGGATCTCCCAGGACGCGCGGACGGTGGCGTACGCGATCGACGACGCCTGGCGGGCGGTGGACCGGTGGCGGGCCGACCGGCGCCGGGGTGGGCTGCCGCGCACCGAGCCGCGCCGGCCGATCGGGCGGGACGTGGTGGAATACGCCGGCGAGGCCGTGCTGGCCAGGGCCGCGGTGGGGCCACGTCCGGACGCCAGTCTCGCGCCGCGGGTGGCGGCCGCGGCGGCGACGGTACGCCTGCCGATCGCGCGGTCGACGCTGGAGTGGCTGGCCCGGTTCGCCGAGCCGCTGCCGGCACCCTGGCCGCCGGCCGCCCGCGAGGCGTTCCTCACCCTGCTCGGCACCGGGCCGGGTCTGGTGCCCGCCTGGGAGGCCTGCGACCGGTACGGCCTGATCGCCAGCTGGCTGCCCGAGTGGACCCGGGTCCGCAGCCTGCCCCAGCACAACCCGGTGCATCTGTACACAGTGGACCGTCATCTGGTCCAGGCCGCCGCCGAGGCCGCCGGGTTCGTCCGCCAGGTGGCCCGGCCGGATCTGCTCGTGCTCGGCGCGCTGCTGCACGACATCGGCAAAGGTCTGCCGGGCGACCACAGCGAGGTGGGCGTACCGCTGGCGGAGGCGATCGCCACCCGGATCGGGCTGGCACCGGACGACGTGGCGGTGGTCGGCACGCTGGTCCGGCTGCACCTGCTGCTGCCGGAGACCGCCACCCGCCGGGACGTCACCGACCCGGTCACGGTCACCCGGGTCGCCGAGGCGGTGGGCGACGTCACCACGCTCGACCTGCTCTACGGGATCGCCCGGGCCGACGCCGCGGCTACCGGGCCGGCGGCGTGGTCCGCGTGGAAGGGCCGGCTCGTGGCCGAACTGGTCGAACGGGTCCGGCTGGTGCTCGACACCGGGGTGGCACCCGCGCCGCCGCCCCCCGATCCGGAGCTCGTCGCCGGGGCGCTGCCGGCGGTACGGGTCGACGGCGATGTGGTCTACGTGGCCGCCACCGACCGGCGCGGGCTGCTGGCCGCGGTCGCCGGCTGCCTGGCACTGCACCGGCTGGAGGTGGTGACCGCCGACGTGTCTACTGTGGAGGGACGGGCGCTGGTGAGGTGCGCGGTCCAGCCCCGGTACGGTACGCCGCCCGATCCGGAGGCGCTCGCCGTGGACCTGCGCCGGGCCGCGCGCGGCCAACTCGCCGGCCTGGCCCGGCTCGGCTTGTCGGCGCGGCGCGGCGCCGGGCCGGGTCCGCGGATCGTATGGCACCGGGACGCGGCGACCGACGCGGCGGTACTGGAACTGCGCGCCGCGGACGCGCCGGGGCTGCTCTACCGGGTCGCGCACGCGCTGGAAGAGGCCGGCGCGGACGTCCGGGCGGCCCGGATCTCCACCCTCGGTGGGGCCGCGGTGGACGCGTTCTACCTCGTCGGCGCCTGGACCGACGGCGCCGCCCGGCAGGCGGTGGAGGAGGCCGTGCTGTCCGCGGCCGGATAACCTTGCGGGGACCCGCCCGCGATCCAGGACCTAGACAAATAGGATGTTGCGCCGTGTTTGACACCCTCAGCGACCGGCTCTCCGGCATCTTCGCGAAGCTGCGCGGGAAGGGCCGGCTCACCGACGCCGACATCGACGCGACCGCGCGTGAGATCCGTCTCGCGCTGCTGGAAGCGGATGTCTCGCTGCCGGTGGTCAAGGCGTTCATCGCCCGGCTCAAGGAGCGCGCGCGGGGCGCGGAGGTACACCAGGCGCTCAACCCGGCCCAGCAGGTCATCAAGATCGTCCACGAGGAGCTGGTGGCGATCCTGGGCGGCGAGGCCCGCCGGCTACGGTTCGCGAAGCAGCCGCCCACAGTGATCATGCTCGCCGGCCTGCAGGGCTCGGGTAAGACCACGCTCGCCGGCAAGCTGGCCCGTCACCTGGCCGGAATGGGGCACCAGCCGATGCTGGTCGCCGCGGACCTGCAGCGGCCGAACGCGGTCAACCAGCTCCAGATCCTCGGCGAGCGGGCCACAGTGGAGGTCTTCGCTCCCTCGCCCGGGAACGGGGTGGGGGATCCGGTGCGGGTCGCGCGCGACAGCATCGAGCACGCCCGGCGCACCATGCGCGACATCGTCATCGTCGACACGGCCGGCCGGCTCGGCATCGACGCGGAGATGATGGCGCAGGCGGTCGCGATCCGGGACGCGGTCGAGCCGGACGAGATCCTCTTCGTGGTCGACGCGATGGTCGGCCAGGACGCGGTCGCGACCGCCGAGGCGTTCCGCGACGGCGTCGGCATCACCGGCGTCGTACTGTCCAAGCTGGACGGTGACGCCCGCGGTGGCGCCGCGCTGTCGGTACGGCACGTGACCGGCGAGCCGATCCTGTTCGCGTCGACCGGCGAGAAGCTGGAGGACTTCGACGTCTTCCACCCGGACCGGATGGCGTCGCGGATCCTCGGCATGGGCGACGTGCTGACCCTCATCGAGCAGGCCGAGCAGGTCTTCGAGGCCGACCAGAAGGAGAAGATGGCGGCCAAGCTGCTCGGCGGCGAGCAGTTCACCCTGGAGGACTTCCTCGACCAGCTGATCGCGATGAAGCGGATGGGTCCGATCGCCAACGTGCTGGCCATGCTGCCCGGCGCCGGCCAGATGAAGGATCAGCTGGCGGACCTGGACGACAAGCACTTCGACCGGGTCACCGCGATCATCCGGTCGATGACCCCGGGAGAGCGGGAGAATCCGAAGATCATCAACGGGTCCCGCCGGGCGCGCATCGCCCGCGGCTCGGGGGTCACCGTGATGGACGTCAACCAGTTGCTCAACCGCTTCGCCGACGCACAGAAGATGATGAAGCAGATGGGCGGCATGATGGGTCTGCCCGGCGCGCGCCGCAAGGCGACGAAGTCGCCGAAGAACAAGCGCAAGGGTACGAAGGGCGGCGGTCGCCCGCGGATCCCCGGCGGGATGCCGGCCGGGATGCCGCAGCTCCCACCCGGTCTCGACCCGTCCGCGCTCGGCGGCGCCGCGGGTGGCTTCAAGGCGCCCAAGCTGGACTTCTCCAAGCTGACGAAGCGGCCCGAGGAATAGGACTTGCGGCCCGGTATTACCCGGTAATACCGTCGGGCCGTGGCGGTCGAACGGCTCTCCATCTCGCTCCCGCCGGACCTTGCCGCCGACATCCGTGAGGCGGCCGAGGCGGCCGGTTGGACGGTGTCGGTGTGGGTCATGAACGCGGCCAGGGATCGGCTGATCCGCGATCGCTCCCACGATGCCCGCGAGCGCGAGCTCGAGTTCTGGGAGATGGTCGGTCCCATTCCGGAGGAGGACGACCGCTGGGCGAAGACGGAGGTCGATCGCGTCAAGCGGTCCATTCATGAGTGGGAGGCCGAGAAGAAGGACGCCCGCCCTGGACAAGCGGCCCGATGACCACCGTCTTCGTCTACGACGCCGGTGCACTTGTCGCCGCCGATCGTGGCGACAAGCGGATGGCGGCGCTGCACCGCCACATCCTGGCCACCAGCGATGCTCCTCCGGTGGTGCCGGTCGTGGTGCTGGCCCAGGTGTGGCGCGGCGGCCCCCAGCCCTTGCTGTCACGGCTCCTGAAGGATTGTGAGATCGCTCCTGACACCGAGTCCGTGGGCCGCATCGCTGGCCGCGTCTGCACCGCCGCGCGGACATCAGACGTGGTGGACGGCATCGTGGTGGCCATCGCGCTCGCGATGCGGGCGGGTGTCATCACCAGCGATCCGGACGATCTACGGCACCTCGCGGGCGCGATCGGGCGCCGGCTCGCGACCGTCGTGGTGTAGACCTGAGTGCCATGGCGTTGCATGTGCGCGGCGTGGTCCTGCCGGACGACGAGGTAAGGGACCTGTGGCTGGTCGGGGACCGGGTCACGCTGGAACCGGTCCCGGGCGCGGAGACGGTCAGCGACGGCGGATACGTCCTGCCGGGGCTGGTCGACGCGCACTGCCACATCGGCATCGCCCCGGGCGGCGGGCCGATCGGGTCGCTCGACGAGGCCCGCGCGCTGGCCGCGGTCGAGCGCGGGGCCGGGGTGCTGGCGATCCGCGATGCCGGCTCGCCGTACCCGTACCCGGAGCTGGACGACGACCCCGATGTGCCGCGACTGGCCCGCGCGGGCCGGCATGTCGCGCCGGTCAAGCGGTACCTGCGGGACGTCGGGATCGAGGTGCCGGCCGCCGAGGTGCCGGCCACGGTCGCCGTGCAGGCCCGTGCCGGCAACGGCTGGGTCAAGCTGGTCGGCGACTGGATCGACCGGGGCGTCGGCGACCTGGCACCCGCGTGGGACGCCGCCACGCTGCAGGCGGCTGTCGCGGCCGCGCACGAGGCCGGCGCCCGGATCACCACGCACACGTTCTCCGAAGAGGCGGTCGAGGTCCTGGTCCGAGCCGGGATCGATTGCGTCGAGCACGGCACCGGGCTCTCCACCGACCTGGTGGACGAGATGGCCCGGCGCGGGACCGCGCTGGTACCGACGATGCTCAACGTCTCGACCTTCGGCACGATCGCGGAGCAGGCGGCGGAGAAGTTCCCGGAGTACGCCGCGCACATGCTCCGGCTGCGGGACCGGTTCCCGGCGGTGGTGGCCGCGGCCCACGAGGCCGGCGTGCCGATCTACGTCGGTACCGACGCCGGTGGCGGGATCGCCCACGGCTACGCGGTCCGCGAGATGCTCCAGTTGCACGAGCACGCCGGGATGTCCCCTGTGGACGTGTTGCGGGCCGGGTCGTGGGGCGCGCGCGAATGGCTGGGCTTCCCCGGCCTGGTCGAGGGTGGTCTGGCGGATCTGACTGTCTACGACGCCGACCCGCGCGCCGACCTGCGGGCGCTCGACGCTCCGCGGCGGATGGTCCTGCGCGGCCGGGTGGTGCGCTGAGGGTCGCACCGGCGTCACTAGGATGTCGGGTCATGGCACGAGTGCTCACTCCCCGGGCGGAGGACTTCCCCCGCTGGTACCAGGATCTGATCGCCAAGGCCGAGCTGGCCGACAACGGGCCGGTGCGCGGCACCATGGTGATCCGACCGACCGGCTGGGCCGTCTGGGAGCGCATGCAGGCCGAGATGGACGCCCGGATCAAGCAGGCCGGCTCGCAGAACGCGTACTTCCCGCTGTTCATCCCGGAGAGCTACCTGCGCCGTGAGGCGCAGCACGTGGAGGGTTTCTCGCCCGAGCTGGCCGTGGTCACCCACGGAGGCGGCGAGCAGCTCGCCGAGCCGATCGTGGTCCGGCCGACCAGCGAGACGGTCATCGGCGAGTACATGGCCAAGTGGGTCCAGTCGTACCGTGACCTGCCGCTGCTGCTGAACCAGTGGGCGAACGTGGTGCGCTGGGAGATGCGGCCCCGGCTCTTCCTGCGCACGACCGAGTTCCTGTGGCAGGAGGGGCACACGGCGCACGCCACCGAGGAGGACGCGCGCGACTACGCCCGCAAGATCCTCCACGAGGTGTACGAGGACTTCATGGTCTCCGTGCTCGGCATCCCGGTCGTGGTCGGCCGCAAGACCGCCCGGGAGCGGTTCGCCGGCGCGACCAACACGATGACGCTGGAGGCGATGACCGGCGACGGCAAGGCGCTGCAGATGGGCACCTCGCACGAGCTGGGGCAGAACTTCGCGCGGGCCTTCGAGATGGACTACCTCTCCGCCGAGGGCCGGCAGGAGCTGTGCTGGACCACGTCCTGGGGCTCGTCCACCCGGATGCTCGGTGGGCTGATCATGGTGCACGGCGACGACGGTGGGCTGCGGCTGCCGCCACGGGTGGCGCCCACCCAGGCCCTCGTCACCGTCATCAAGGCCGGGGAGGGTGTGGTCGAGGCCGCGGCCAAGCTGCGCGACGCGCTGCGGGATGCCGGGGTACGGGTCGGGTTCGACGACCGGGTGGACACGCCGTTCGGCCGGCGCGCCGTGGACGCCGAGCTCAAGGGGTACCCGGTCCGGGTCGAGGTGGGCCCGCGGGAGCTGGCAGCCGGCGACGTCGTGCTGGTCCGGCGGTTCGACGGGTCGAAGACCCCGACCCCGGTGGCGGACGTGGTGGGCGCCGTCACCGCCGCGCTGGAGCGAGACCAGCAGGCGCTCTACGACGAGGCGCTGGCCCGCCGGGAGGCGAACACGACCGCGGTGTCCACTCTGGAGGATGCGATCGAGGTGGCCGGCGCCGGCTGGGCCCGGCTGCCATGGGCCGCGGTGGGGATCGCGGGGGAGACGAAGGCCAACGAGGTCGGTGTGACGGTCCGCTGCCTGGTCCGGGCGGACGGGTCGGTGCCGGAGAGCGAGGACGAGCCCGATCTCGTGGCGATTCTGGCCCGGTCCTACTGAGCGCTGCGGGGTATGGCACAATGGGGCGCTGGAATCCGGCGTACGTCGGCGCCCTCTACCCGACGTCCGCCAGTCCCATGAGCATCCGGCGGCACAGTCCCCACGTGCCAGCCGCGCTGCGCTGCCAAAGCAGATACAGGAGCGAACACACATCGTGGCCGTAAAGATCCGGCTCCTGCGGATGGGCAAGATCCGCAACCCGCAGTACCGCATCGTGGTCGCCGACGCGCGCACCAAGCGCGACGGTCGGGCGATCGAGTACGTCGGGCTCTACCACCCGAAGGAGGACCCCTCGCGCATCGAGGTCAACTCCGAGCGGGTGCAGTACTGGCTGTCCGTCGGCGCCCAGCCGAGCGAGCCGGTGCAGCGCATTCTCGAGAAGACCGGCGACTGGCAGAAGTTCAAGGGCCTGCCCGCGCCGGAGCCGCTGAAGGTCGCCGCCGCGCGGGTCGACCGGACCGCCGTCTACGAGGCCGAAGCCCAGGCCGCCGCCGGGCTCGCCGAGCCCAAGCCGGCCAAGCGGGCCGAACCGAGGGCAGCCAGGGCGGCGAAGAAGGCGGCCGCCGCCGAGCCCGCCGCCGCCCCCGCCGCCGCAGCTGTCTCGCCAGAGCCAGCCGCTGCCCCGACGACCGAGGAGCCAGCCGGTGCCGACGCCGGCAACGAGAACTGACGGGGCGCTCCGGCCCGCGCTGGAGCACCTGGTCAAGGGCATCGTCGACCACCCGGACGACGTGCGGGTCCGGCTGGTCGACTCGCGCCGGGGCAAGCGGCTGGAGATCCGGGTGCACCCGGAGGACCTGGGCACGGTGATCGGCCGCGGTGGCCGTACCGCCAAGGCCCTCCGCCAGGTGATCACCTCGATCGGCGGTCGGGGCGTCCGCGTCGAGATCATCGACTCGTACTGATGCAGCTGGTCGTCGGGCAGATCGCCCGTCCGCACGGCATCCGCGGTGAGGTCATCGTCGATGTGCGCACGGACGATCCCGACGAGCGCTTCGCGGCCGGGTCGGTCTTCCTGACCGGCTCGGCGCCGCTCACCGTGGTCTACGCCAAGCCGCACGCCGCCGCCGGTCCCGGCCGGCTCATCGTCGCCTTCGACGGCGTGGCCGACCGGACCGCGGCCGAGTCGCTGCGGGGCACCGTGCTGGAGGTGGACAGCGCACAGGTGCTTCCCACCGAGGATCCGGACGAGTTCCACGACCACCAGCTCATCGGCCTCGCCGCGGTCACGCCGGAGGGCGAGGACCTGGGCGAGGTCGCCCGCATCGACCACGCTCCGGCCAGCGACCTGCTGGTGCTGCGCCGGCCGGACGGCCGCAGCACGCTGGTGCCGTTCGTGAAGGCGATCGTCCCGGAGGTGGACCTCGCGGCCGGGCGGGTCGTGATCACCCCGCCGCCGGGGCTGCTCGAACTATGAAGATCGATATCATCACGATCTTTCCGGAGTACCTGGCGCCGCTCGACCTGTCGCTGATCGGCCGGGCGCGGTCGGCCGGGCTGCTCGACATCGCCGTACACGACCTGCGCGGCTGGACCCACGACGTGCACCGCACGGTCGACGACACGCCGTACGGCGGCGGACCCGGGATGGTCATGCGTCCCGAGCCGTGGGGCGAGGCCCTCGACGCGCTGGCCGGACCGGGTACCAGGCTCGTCGTACCGTCGCCGGCCGGGGTGCCGTTCACCCAGGCGCTCGCCCACGAGCTGGCGGCCGAGCCGCACCTGCTCTTCGCCTGCGGCCGGTACGAGGGCATCGACCAGCGGGTACTCGACGACGCGGCGACCCGGCTGCCGGTGACCGAGATCTCCCTCGGCGACTACGTGCTCTTCGGCGGCGAGGTGGCCGTCCTGGTGATCCTGGAGGCGGTGACCCGGCTGCTGCCCGGGGTGCTCGGCAACGCCGACTCGCTGGCCGAGGAGTCGCACGCGGACGGGCTGCTGGAGGCGCCGGTGTACACGAAGCCGGCGGTGTGGCGGGGGCTCGAGGTACCCGAGGTACTGCGCTCCGGCGACCACGGCCGGATCGCACGGTGGCGGCGCGAGCAGGCCCGGCTGCGGACCGCGGCCCGCCGGCCGGACCTGGTGGGCCGATTTCCGGATCCAGGGCAGGATGTGGCAAAGTAGTGAGGTTGTCGCGACCAGCCACGGTCGCGTTGACCGTCAAGCCACCTCCGCGTGCCGATCTGTGGCGCGCCCCAAGCCCGAGGAAGCAGCAGCGATGAACACGCTGGACGCTCTGGACGCCCAGTCGCAGCGGACCGATATCCCGGACTTCCGGGCCGGCGACACGCTCAAGGTGCACGCGCGGGTTGTCGAGGGCAACCGCTCCCGGATCCAGGTCTTCCAGGGCGTCGTCATCCGGCGCCAGGGCGGGGGCCTGCGCGAGACGTTCACCGTCCGGAAGGTGAGCTTCGGCGTCGGCGTCGAGCGGACCTACCCGGTGCACAGCCCGGCGATCGACCGGATCGAGGTGCTGACCCGCGGTGATGTGCGGCGGGCGAAGCTGTACTACCTGCGCGAGCTCCGGGGCAAGAAGGCCAAGATCAAAGAGAAGCGCGAGAAGCAAGCCAGCTGAGGCCCGTCCGGTGACGGCTTTGGTCGCCGTGCGGCGGCAGACGCGTCCAGCCAGGGTCGTCATTGATCAGGCTGCCGAAATTCGCGTTCTCCATTTACGCTTGCGCCGATGAACGGCGACAACTACGACCGCGACGATCGCGGCGAGGAGTCCTATCCCTACTACCGCCCGACGCGCCCGCACGGGGCCGCGGGCGGTAGTGGCGCTGTTGGCGGCTATCGGGGCTACGAGCTGTCGCCGGCCAACTATGACCCGGACTTCGGCCCGGACCCGGCCAGGGAACTCGAGAGGTCTATCGACGCCGATGTCGTGTCGTCCGCCCCGCCCCCGCGCCGGCGTTCGGGCAAGCGCAAGAACATGCCGCTCTGGCAGGAACTACCGCTACTGCTGATCGTGGCGTTCTGCCTGGCCGTGCTGATCCGCACGTTCCTGTTGCAGGCGTTCTACATCCCCTCGGGGTCCATGGAGGACACCCTGCGGGTCAGCGACCGGGTGCTGGTCAACAAGGTCGTCTACGACATGCGTACGCCGGAACGCGGCGAGGTCGTGGTGTTCCGCGGTACCGAGAGCTGGGCCCCGGAGAACCCGCCCGACCCGGACATCGGCTTCTTCGCCCGGCTCGGCCGGACCGTAGGTGACCTGGTCGGGATCAGCCGGCCCGGCGAGAAGGACTTCATCAAGCGGGTCATCGGCCTGCCCGGCGACGTCGTGGCGTGCTGCGACCGCTTCGGCAAGGTGACCGTCAACGGGTACCCGCTCGACGAGCCGTACGTGACCGAGAACGCTCCCTTCGACGCGCCCTCGACCGGCCGGGACTGCCGGGCGCGCCGGTTCGACCCGGTGACGATCGAGCCCGGCCACATGTTCGTGATGGGCGACCACCGGCTCGTCTCGCAGGACTCCCGTTGCCAGGGTCAGGTGCCGCTGGAGAACGTGATCGGTCGCGCCTTCGTCGTGGTCTGGCCGAGCAAGCACTGGGGTGGTCTCGGCATCCCCGAGACATTCGAGAACGTGCCCAGACCGTACGCGGCGGGAGCGGGCCCGCCCACTCGGGACAAGCCGGTGACGACGGGTGTCGCGTTCCCGATCCTCGCCGTTCTACCGCTTTGGGCGATTCCGGCGCGTTCTGGGGTCTACCGGGTCAGGTCACGACGTAGGCTCGCGGCGTGATTGACGAGCAGACCAAGAAACGCAGCTCGTTCTGGCGGGAACTGCCGATCCTGCTGGGCGTCGCCATCGTCGTGGCGGTCCTGGTACGCGCCTTCGTGCTGCAGACCTTCTACATCCCGTCGGAATCGATGGAGAACACTCTCCAGATCAACGACCGGGTACTGGTCAACAAGCTCGTCTACCACTTCCGGGATCCGCACCGCGGCGAGATCGTGGTGTTCGAGGCGCCCCGCACGTGGCGCAGCAACCCCGCCGAGGAGGACTTCATCAAGCGGGTGATCGGGGTCGGCGGCGACCGAATCATCTGCTGCGACCCGGAGCGCCGGCTGATCGTCAACGGGCACCCGCTGGACGAGCCGTACCTCTACACCGGCGAGGACGGGCTCGCCGACGTGGCCAGCGAGGAGGACTTCGACATCACCGTGCCGGACAGCCGGCTCTGGGTGATGGGCGACCACCGGTCGCACTCCGGCGACTCGCGGGAGCAGTACCGGGCCACCCGGGACGTGATCGGCTCGACGATCCCGGTCGGTGCCGTGGTCGGCCGGGCCTTCGTCGTCTTCTGGCCGGTGAGCCGGGCCGGCTGGCTGACCGTACCGTCGGCATTCGAGGGTGTGCCGGACCCGCCGGCGCCCTAGCCCGCCCCAGCCTTGTATGAGCGCAGCGAGCGCCGGCATGACAGCTAGGCTGTCCCGGTGCCCGCGATCGAGCGCCGCGCCGCCCGTGTCCTTCTCGTCGACCGCGACTCGCGCGTACTCCTGCTGCACGGGGCCGACCCGGCCGAGCCCCACCGGCCGTACTGGTTCACCGTCGGCGGCGGCATCGCCGAGGGGGAGTCGCTGGCCGACGGTGCGGTCCGGGAGCTCTACGAGGAGACCGGGCTGCGGATCCCGCGGGCCGACCTCGGTGAACCCGTGTGGCGCGAGGTGACGGAGTTCCCGTTCGACGGCCGCCGGTACCGGCAGGACCAGGAGTTCTTCCTGGTACGGGTGGGCTCGTGGACGGTCGACACGCACGGGTTCGACGAGGTGGAGCAAGGGTTCATCCACGGGCACCGGTGGTGGACGATCGAAGAGCTGGAGCGGACCGACGAGCAGTTCTACCCTGCCGAGCTGCCCGGCCTGCTGCGACGCCTGTTGGACGGTGCACCATGTTGACCCCATCGCGGACGGTGGTCCGCCGCGAGGGTGGCCTGTACGCGCTCGAGCGGGCGCTCCAGCGGCGCGGCTTCGACCGGGTGGCCGGCGCCGACGAAGCCGGGCGGGGAGCCTGCGCGGGCCCGCTCGTGGTCGCCGCGGTGCTGCTGCCGCAGGGGCGGCGCGCGGAGATCGAGGACCTCGCCGACTCCAAGCTGCTGACGCCGGCGGTACGGGAACGGGTGTACGACGCCGTGCTGGCCGTCGCCGTCGCGTACCAGGTGGTCGTGATCCCGCCCGAGGAGGTGGACGTCCGGGGGCTGCACGTCTGCAACCTGGCCGGCATGCGGCGGGCCCTGGCCGGCCTGTCCACGCGCCCCGACTACGTGCTGACCGACGGCTTCCCGGTGGACGGGCTCGGCGTACCGGGGCTCGCGGTGTGGAAGGGCGACCAGGTCGCCGCGTGCGTGGCGGCCGCGAGCGTGGTGGCGAAGGTCACCCGGGACCGGATCATGGGGGAGCTGGACCAGGAGTATCCCGAGTACGGCTTCGCCGAGCACAAGGGGTACGTGACGCCCGATCACTCGGTCGCCCTGACCGCCCACGGTCCGTGTGGCCAACATCGCTTTTCGTACGTCAACGTGGCGGCGGCCGCTCGGGGGAGGGCCGGCCTGGCACACCGTTCGGTTCGGCGGGGTACCTTCGGCGTGGCGTTGTACGACCCCACCCGGCCGTCCTCCCCGGTGGGCGAGAATGCAGGTGGGCGAGAGTGAGGGGTGGAGTGCGATGAGCGCCGAAGATCTCGAGAAGTACGAAACCGAGATGGAGCTCCAGCTCTACCGGGAGTACCGCGACATCGTCCGCCAGTTCTCCTACGTGGTCGAGACCGAGCGCCGCTTCTACCTCGCCAACCAGGTCGACCTGCACGTGCGCAACTCCGATGGAGAGGTCTACTTCGAGGTCGAGATGCACGATGCGTGGGTGTGGGACATGTACCGCCCCGCGCGATTTGTGAAGAATGTCCGCGTGATGACGTTCAAGGACGTCAACGTCGAGGAGTTGGAGAAGCCAGACATCTCGCTGCCAGCGGACTCCGGGTTCGGCGCCTGAGAGGTCCTTTCCGCGTTCCGGCCGGGTGCTAGCCTTCGGGCGCTGTCCGCGTGCGTGGGAGGAAGCAGATGGCGACACAGACCGGGCGTACCAGCGACAACGCCGACGTCCGGCCCGCTGCCGCTACTCCGGTGGCGGATGAGGCGGTACGGGCCGACGGGCGGCCGCCCGCTCCGCGCGCGTTCCGGTGGGCCAACCCGTCGCTGACCGCGATCGCCGTCTGGCTGCTCGGTGCCCCGGTGGCCTTCGCGGTACCCCGGCTCATCGACGCCGATCCGTTCACGCCGCGGGCCTGGTCGCTCGCGGTCGGCCTGGGCCTCCTGGCGGCCGCTGCCGGGTACGCGGTGACGCGGCGCTGGAACGCGGAGCCGGTGGCCGGCGTGGCGGCCGGCGCGCTCGCCGTGTGGGTGCTGTTCACGCTCCGGCTGGCCCTGGACGGGACGCCGTTCGGGTTCAGCGGGCTGCAGGGCGACGGCGGCCGGCTGGCCGCCGGCGCCACCGACTTCGCGGAGAACCCGCTCGGCTCGGGGGGCTGGATCCCGGACCAGCCCCGGGAGTACCCGCCGCTGTACCTGATGATCGTCGGTCGGGTGGCGGCGTGGCTCGGTGAGCCCGGGTGGCGGCTGCTCGCCGACGCCGAGGTGGTCGGGATCTCCTTCGCGGTCCTCGCCTGCTTCCTGATGTGGCGCCGCGTCGTGCCGGCCTGGGTGGCGTTCGCCATCTCCACCGTGCTCATCGCGTCCTATCTGGACGCCCGGAAGCCGTACGAGGTCATCTCCCTCTACCTGCTGCTGCCCTGGGCGCTCGCCACCTTCGGCCGGCCGCTCCGGGGACGGCTGCACTGGCTGCCGGCCGGCGTGATCGGCGGGCTCATCGTGCTCACGTACCAGGGCTGGCTGGTCTTCGGGGCGCTCGGCATCCTGGCCCTCATCGTGATGAGCTGGCGCGCCGAGCCGGACGGGCGGCGCTCGTACGTGCGCCACCTCGTCGGCGTGACGCTGGTCGCGTTCGTGGTCTCGAGCTGGTACGTGGTGCCGTACATCGCTGCCGTGCTGGGTCGCGAGAGCCGGATGATCTCGGACATGTACACGTTCAACAGCATGCTGGACGTGGTCTTCCCGTTCGCGAACCCGACCCCGTCGGGGGTCCTGCAGCTGATCGGGCTCGTCGGGCTGCTCTGGCTACGGCGTACCACCTGGTGGGCCATGCCGCTGTTGCTGCTGGGCGCGAGCGCGTTCCTCTACCGGGCGCTGATGATGGTCTCGTTCGCCCGCAGCGGGCACACCGCGTTCGCCCACTACGCGGTCGAGATGGTGGTGGTGGTGCTCTCCGCCGCGGGTGTGCTGGTGCTGGTCCACGCGACACCGGTGATCCTGCGGCGGCTGGCGGTGGTACCGCCGCGGCACATGGTCGCCGCACTGATGGCCGTGGTGGTCGGCTTCTGCACGTACTCGTTCGCCATGCGGTGGATGCCGGGGAACCGGTACTCCATCGCGTACAGCGCCTGGGCGCACCAGGAGCCGCTGGCGGACGGTCGTTACCCGACCAACGCGCCCGCCGAGGGCCGGCTGCCGTGGTTCCCGGTCGAGCCGATCGAGCAGGCCGTCGAGGGCGTGCTGGGCGACTCGCCGCGCCCGGTGTCGCTCTCGGCCGACGACCGGCTGTACGCGTTCCTGCCCTGGCCGGGGTACCTGACGACGTCACGGTTCGGCTCGGGCACCTTCGTCCTCGTCGACCAGCGCATCGCGGAGGTACGCCGGCTGACCGGGATCTCCGACCCGGCCGAGTTCGCGCGCGCCTCGGCCGGTACGAAGTTCGGGCCGATCGACATCTTCATCCTGGAGGACAAGGACGGCGCGTGGCAGTGGCGTGGGCTGAGTTTCCAGGAGAGCCAGTTCGACCCTGCACAGTGGACAGTCATCACGGATCTGCCGGAGAACGTGGTCGTCGCGATCCGTCGCTAGCAGAAGCGTGGTCGGCCCGCAACCTTGTCCACAGGGGGCTGGGTTGTCCACACGTTGGTGACCTGCGGGTGGCGGGCCGGTCGTGCGGGGCGCCATCGTGCTGGACATGTCGTGGGTAGCTGTCTTTCTGGTCCTGGCGCTCGGTCCGAGCGCTGCCTCGTTCCCGGTGCTGGCGGCCGGGCCCGGGGCGGCTGTGCCGGCTGAGGTGCCCGGGGCTGAGGTGCCCGGGGATGAGGTGCCCGGGGCGGCTGTGCCGGCTGAGGTGCCCGGGGCGGTGCCGGCGGCAGTGGCGCCGGCCGCACGGTTCCGGTGGCCGCTGGACGGTATCCCGGCCGTCGTCCGCGGGTTCGATCCTCCGCCGCGGCCGTGGCTGCCGGGCCACCGCGGCGTGGATCTGGCGGCGGTACCGGGGGCAGCCGTTCGATCCGCCGGTGCCGGCGTGGTGCGGTTCGCCGGCATGATCGCCGGCCGGGGCGTCGTGAGCGTCGATCACCCGGGCGGACTGCGCACGACGTACGAGCCGGTAGCGCCCGCGGTCCGTGCCGGAGCGGCGGTTGCCGCGGGGGATCCGATCGGTCAGCTGTCGGCCGGCCATCCCGGCTGCCCGGTCGCGGCGTGCCTGCACTGGGGCCTGCGCCGCGGCGGGACGTACCTGGACCCGCTCAGCCTGCTGGGCCTGGGCCGGGTCCGGCTGCTGCCCCTGGGGACGGTCAGCTCCCGGCCCGCAGCAGGGCCGGCAGGCGCTCGGCGAGCCGGTCGTACTCCTCGGCCCGGTTGTAGACCTGGGCTGACAGGCGAAGCAGACCCTGGCCGTTCCAGGCGCCGATCGCGGTCTCGGTGGCGAGCTCGGCCGCGACCCGCAGCCGGAGCGCGGTCGCCGCCTCCGTCGTCGTGGCGACCCCCGGCGGCAGCGGGACGATCCGCATGCTCACGCTGGCCGCGTCCCCGGTCGGGTCCTGGTCGGCCGGGCCGTACGCGGGCACCCGCGGCGCGGGTAGTTCGGCGGCGCCCAGCCCGAGCGCAGCGCCGACGACCTGCTGGCCGTACGCGGCAAGCCGGGCGTTGTGCGCGCGTACCTCGTCCAGTCCCAGGGAGCGCATGGTGAACAGGGCCGCCGGGGCGCTCAGCCAGGCCGAGTAGTCGCGCGTACCCTGCCAGTCGAGCGCGGCGGGGAAGCCGGCCGGGTTCTCGTGCGAGATTACGAGCGACTCCATCCGGCTCCGCCACGTCGGGGCCACGGCCAGAATCGCCGTGCCGAGGGCGGCGTACGCCCACTTGTGCAGGTTGCCGATCCAGAACGCCGCCCCGATGTCGTTCGCGCGGACGGGCAGCATGCCCGGCGTGTGCGCGGCATCGACGAGCAGCGGTACGCCGACACGGTCCAGCTCGGTGGCGAGCCGCGCCACCGGCATCAGCCGCGCGGTCGGGGAGGTGATGTGGTCGGCGATGACCAGTCGGGTCCGGCCCGGCGTCACGGCGCCGAGGATCGCCGCGACGACCTCCTCGTCGGAGGGCGCCAGCGGCAGCGCCACGGTGCGTACGGTCACTGCGCTCCGGCGCCGTTCCCGTTCCACCGCCAGGGTCACCGCCGGGTACCCGTGGTCCGTGAGCACGATCTCGTCACCCGCACCGAGCCGCAGCGAGTGCAGCACGGTCGCGGCTGCGGCGGTCGCGTTCTCCACGAACGCCGTCCCGTCCGGATCGGCGCCCAGGAACGTCGCGAGGTGCCGGCGGGTATGTGCGAGGCGGTCCAGGAACCCCTGCGTGAAGAAGCGCATGGGGTTGCTGTCCAGCTCGTCGCGGAGCCGTTGCTGGGCCCGGCGTACCGGGACCGGCACCGCGCCGAACGAGCCGTGGTTGAGATGCGCTACACCGGGATCCAGTGAGAACAGGAGTCGGGCCGCGGGAATCGGCGCGGGAGGGGTCGGCACCCTGCGGATCCTACGGGTACCGGCACGGGCGCCACGGTTACGCGCGGGGATGTGCCTGCCGGTAGGCGGCGCGCAACCGTTCCACCGAGACATGGGTGTAGATCTGCGTGCTCGACAGGGACGCGTGCCCCAGCAACTCCTGTACCGAGCGCAGGTCGGCGCCACCGTCGAGCAAGTGGGTCGCGGCGGAGTGGCGCATCCCGTGCGGCGCCACGTGGGGCAGGCCGGCGGCCATGGCGGCGGCGTCGAGGATGCGCCGGACGGTCCCGGGCTGCAGGCGCTTGCCGCGGACCCCGAGCAGGAGCGCGGCTCCGCTGTCGGGCCCGGCGAGGGCGGGCCGGCCGAACCGGAGCCACCGCTCGACCGCCCGGCGCGCGGGCCGTCCATAAGGGACACTGCGCTCCTTGGCGCCCTTGCCGAGGACGCGTACGACGTGCCGTTCGGCATCGAGGTCGCCGACGTCGAGTCCGCACAGCTCGCTGACCCTGATCCCGGTCGCGTAGAGCAACTCCAGCACCGCCCGGTCGCGTAACGCGATCGGAGCCGCCTCCTCGCCCGGCGCCGTTACCAGGGCGGCCGCCTGGTCCTGACGCAGGACGGCTGGCAGCTCACGGTGTGCCTTCGGGCTCGCGAGCTGCGCCCCCGGGTCGGTGGTCAGCAGGCCCACCCGGTGTCCCCACGCGCAGAACGTACGCGCCGCGGCGGCTCGCCGGGCGAGCGAGGTCCGGGCCGCGCCGAGCGTACGGAGCCGGGCGAGCCAGCTGCGCAGTACCGTGACGTCCAGGTCGGCCGGCCGGCCGGCGCCCATCCGGACGGCGTGGTCCACCAGGGACACCGCGTCCGCGACGTACGCCCGGACGGTGTGCGCGGAGCGGTTCTGCACTCCGGTGAGGTGGCGCGCGAACTCGTCCACCGCGTCGCGCATCGGCTGCGGGAGTGCGGCGTGGGTCTGCTCGGTGCTCCGCTGGCGCGCCATCGCACTCGACCGTGAGCCCTCACGAGGGACCCCGTCAAGCCGCCGCGCCGTCTATCGACGGGTCGGATCGCAGGCCGGGCCGGCCTCCTCACCCAGGCGCGGTGTCGTCCGATCGCTTCGCTTCGTGCCGCTCGCCAGCGGGGGCGATCCGTGTCGGAGGTCCGGCGGGCGCCAGCGTGTAGCCGCCGTGGCGCTGCACGACGTAACCGCCGGCGAGGAGAACCCCGAGCGCCCGCAGCGCGTCCGGGACCGCGAGCCCGGCGTTCGCCGCGATGTCGTCCGGGCTGGCCACCCGGCGCAGCGGGACCGCCTCCAGCACCTGGGCCGAGCCGGCGTCCAGCCGGTCGTGCGCGTGCTCCGGCCCGCGTGGCACGGGTGCCAGGTCGGTGCCGATCGCGCCCACCTCCTCCAGGACGTGCTGCCACCCGGTCACCAGCCGGGTGTCGTCCCGGCGCAGCCACTCGTGCGTACCCACTGACATGGCGGAGGTGACCGGCCCGGGCACGGCCATCGCGGCGCGGCGCAGTTGGGTGGCCCGCCGCAGCGTCGCGGTCGCTCCACTGCGCGCCGCCGCCTCCACGATGACGGTGCCCCGGGTGAGCGCGGCGATGACCCTGTTGCGGATCAGGAACCGGTGCCGGTGCGGTTCCGCGCCGGGCGGCCACTCGCTGATCAGCAGACCCGTCTCCGCGATGCGCTCGAAGAGGTTCGTGTTGCCGGCCGGGTAGGGCCGGTCGACGCCGCAGGCGAGGACCGCGACCGTGGTCCCGTTCGCCGCGAGCGCGCCCCGGTGCGCCGCGGCGTCGATGCCGTACGCGCCGCCGGAGACCACCGTCCACCCGCGCTCGGCGAGCCCGTACGCCAACTCGGTGGCCACGTGGTCGCCGTACTCCGTCGCGGCCCGCGCACCGACGACTGCGACCGAGCGCTGGAGCACGTCGGCGAGCGGCCAGGATCCACGGACCCACAGGCACAGCGGCGGGAACGTGTCGCGGTCGATCCGCCGGTCGGTCTCGAAGCTGATCCGGACCAGGTCCGCGAGTTGGGCCGGCCACTCCTTGTCCAGCGGGGTCACCAGCCGGGCGCCGAGTCGGTCCGCCTCGGCGCTGGCCGCGTCGGCGATGCGCAGCGGGTGCTCGGCCCGCAGCCGAGGGGCCGCAGCGGCGAGCAGGCGGCCGGGGAGCCGGCCGGCGAGCAGCCGATCCAGCGTCCTGACCGGACCGTCCTGGGTGACGGCGATGCCCAGGTCCCGGTTGCCCGGCTCGACCAGGCAGCTCAGCGCGATGTACGCCCGGCGCGCCCCGTCCACAGTGGACCCAACCGGCCCGGTCACGCTACCGGCCTCCGATCCACCGGGTGGGCCCGCCAGAGTGAGTCGCCGGTCCGCATCGCGTGCGCCTGGTGCACGTCCGCGGCGGTGGGGCGGCTGCGTCCACCGAGGTCGGCGATCGTCCAGGCGAGCCGGAGCACCCGGTCGTAGCCGCGCGCCGAGAGCCGACCCCGGTTGAGCTCGCGGCGCAGCGGATCCGTCGCCGTGCGGGGCAGGCGCCAGCGCGGCGTCCGCAGGACCGATCCGGGCACCTCCGCGTTGGTGCGCCAGCCGGACTCGGCCCAGCGGGCAGCGGCGACCGCGCGGGCCTTGCGGACCCGCTCGGCGACGGTCGCGGAGGACTCCGCCGCCGCTTCCCGCAGCAGCTCGGTCGCGGTGAGCGGGCCGAGGTAGATCCGTAGGTCGACCCGGTCGAGCAGCGGGCCGGAGAGCCGGCCGAGATAGCGCCGCCGGGCCAGCGGCGGGCATTCGCACTGCGGATCGCCGGCCGGCTTCGCACACGGGCAGGGGTTGGCGGCGAGCACGAGCTGCACCCGCGCCGGGTACTCGGTGGTGCCCTGGGCGCGGGCCAGCCGGATGCAGCCTCCCTCCAGCGGCTGCCGGAGCGCCTCCAGCGCCCGCGTGCTGAACTCGGGTGCCTCGTCGAGGAAGAGAACTCCCCGGTGTGCCAGGGAGATCGCCCCGGGCCGGGCGAGTCCGGAGCCGCCACCGACCAGGGCCGGCATCGACGCGGAATGGTGCGGCGCCTGGAACGGTGGCCGACGCATCAGGCCGGTGTCGGGCAGTAGCGTCCCGGCGACCGAGTGGATGGCGGTGACCTCCAGCGACTCGTCGTCTTCCAGCGGCGGAAGGATCGACGGCAGGCGTTGCGCCAGCATGGTCTTGCCGGCGCCGGGCGGGCCGATGAGGGCCAGGTGGTGACCGCCCGCCGCGGCCAGTTCCAGGGCCAGCCGGCCGGTGGCCTGCCCGGCCACGTCGGCAAGGTCCGGCGCCGGCTCGACGGACGGCTCGGCACCCGGCGGCGGCGCGATCAGCGGCGCGGCGCCGCGCAGGAACCCGATGAGCCGGCCGAGCGTGTCGACCGCGCCGACCGTCACGCCCGGGACCAGGCTCGCCTCCCGCATGTTGCCGACCGGCACCACGGCGTGCCGGATGCCGGCGCGGGCCGCCGCGTGCACCATCGGCAGCACGCCGCGCACCGGACGCACGCTGCCGTCGAGCCCCAGCTCGCCGACGACCACCGCGCCCTCGACGGCGCCGGGCGGCACCCGGCCGTCGCCGGCGAGCACCGCCAGCGCGATGGCGAGGTCGAAGCAGGACCCCTGCTTCGGCAGCGCGGCCGGGCGCAGGTTCACCGTGATCCGCCGCATCGGCCACCGCTCGCCGGAGTTGACGATCGCGGCCCGGACCCGGTCGCGCGCCTCGGAGAGCGCGGCGTCCGGCAGCCCGGACAGCACCAGGGTCGGTAGCCCGTTGGCGAGGTCCGCCTCCACCTCCACGAGATGCCCGGCCAGCCCGACCAGTGCCATGCAGAGCGTCTTCGCGTACCCCATCAGAACGCGTCCCTGAGGTGGTGGATCCGGGCCGGACCGTACCGCCGGCGCAGGATCGATACGACATCGAAGCGGATCTCGCCCGGGCGGACCCCGGTTGCCATCAGCCATTGCGCGGCGAGCCGGCGTAGCCGGTGGACCTTCGCCGCGATCACCGCCTCGGACGGGAAGCCGAACGCGTCCGACCGGCGGGTCTTGACCTCCACGAAGACGACGACGGGACCGTCGCGGGCGACGATGTCGATCTCGCCTATGCCGCATCGCCAGTTCCGGTCGAGGATCGCCATGCCCTGGGCCACCAGGTGGGCGACCGCGAGGCGTTCGCCGTGCGCCCCGACCGCCATCGTCTCGTGCGTCATGGCGACACGGTGGCGTCCCGACCGCCCGCGCCGGAACCCCGTACGAGATCAAGATGTGGACAGGGAACGGCCCTGTGGACAAGGAGACAGTCAGGCGGTGGATCTGCTATGGGGCGGGCTGAACGCGTACCGTGCGGGGTCCACTCCTGCCAGCCGTGGCGGCGCGTCACGCCGTCCGGGGTGCTGCGCGGCAGCCCCGGTCCGGACACGACGGCGAAGCAGAGCCAGGCGTTCGCAGCGCGGCGACCAGCCGCGGGACTCCCGCTCCGCGAAGTGCCGGAACATCCTCGCCAGCCGCTCGGTCACGCCTGCGATGCCGCCCGGGACGACAGGCGACGCGCAGCAACCGTCGGCACATCCGCCGTTCGGTCCGGTGGCAGGGACGGGCCGGTTGGCATACGGTGCGGGACCGTGGACCCACATCGCAGCAGTTACCCCGAGGAGCAGGAGCCACGCTGGTACCCCCCGGAGCACGAGTGGGACAGCTCGTTCGACGGGTTCCGGGTGCCCGATCCGCGCGCTGGCGGCGAGCGGTACGCCCCGGCCGAGGCGCCGTACGCCCCGGCCGA
>Ga0209481_10000003_pt1 | contig 140322 bp, 130 predicted proteins | sample SoiMetdeltSBSDD3_FD_187598 | JGI IMG/M metagenome (GOLD analysis project Ga0209481, IMG submission 187598) | Bulk soil microbial communities from a Populus tree surrounding site in Tennessee, USA - Soil MetaG P. deltoides SBSDD3 (SPAdes) (version 2) | ecosystem: Environmental > Terrestrial >...
ACCACGACGCCGTGGAAGTCCGACGAGGAGTGCACGTCCGCGTTGCGGAAGGTCGGGTCGAGCTGGATGCCGACCGAGGCGGCCGCCAGCGACCACTGCGCCTTGAGGTGTTCGGTCGGGGTCACCACGGTGACGGCGTCGACCGTACGGTCGGCGAGCAGCTCGGCCGCCACCCGCAGGGCGAGCGTCGTCTTGCCCGCCCCGGGCGTGGCGACGGCGAGGAAGTCCTCGTCGCGCCGGCGCAGGTAGTCGAAGAGCGCGCGCCGCTGCCACGAGCGCAGCGGCGGGAAGGTGCCGAGGTCCAGCGGACGCCCCCTCACAGCGAAACGCCCTCGACGGCGGCGACCGCGAAGGCGGGCTCAGCCTACCGGCCCGGGGGCGGGGTACGCGGGACCGCGCGGCCCGCGCGCGCCGCCCCACCATCGCTGTCGGTACGCGGGACGACGACGCCCGCTCAGTCGGGCAGCGAGTCGGCGATCTCCTTGCAGGTTGGACATATCGGGAAGCGCGACGGGTCACGCGACGGCACCCAGACCTTGCCGCACAACGCCTGTACCGGGGTCCCCTCGACCAGCGCCTGCATCAGCTTGTCCTTCGGCCACACGTAGTGCGCGAAGCGCTCGTGGTCACCCTCGTCGAGGCGGTAGTCGGTACGTTCCTCGACCACCGTGCCGGGGTCGGACTGCGGAGCGATTGGTGTGGTCACCCACCTAGTGTGCCAGTCTCAGGTCCCGCCGGAGCACTGCTCTCCGAGGGTCTCGGCCGGCGCGCCGCTCGCCGGGTCGAGGCGGACCCGGAACGTGCCGTACACCGTCTCGATCTCGACCTCGGTGCGGTCCAGGAACCGGGCGGTGATGCCCTCTCCACAGGCCCGGCCGATCCTCCCGAGGTCCTTCTCGGCCAGCCCTTCGCCGCCCCAGATGTGCAGTTCCCGCTCGTCCACGCTCCACTCGACGAGGACCACGGCCCGATCGCCCTCGGCCGAGCGGGCGAGCACCGTGGTCTCGCCACCGGAGAACCACTGCCCGCCCAGACCCCAGATCAACAACCCGAGCACACCGACGATCCCCGCCGTGATCTGCACCCGGGAGCGCCACTGCTGGTTGGCCTCGTTGCGCACCGGCGCCAGCAGCCGCGCCGCCAGCAGGACCAGCGCGGCGACGACGAACAGGCCCACGCCGGGTTGGCCGAAGTAGCGGGTGAGCACGACCAGACTCCACGGGTTGACCACGCCGACGGTCCACAGGACGAGCGCGACGGCGGCCGCGACCGCGGCGAGCGTGCCGAGGGTACGCCGCAGGAGACCGGTCCGCGCGGGAAGGGCTTCGGTGTCCATCACCCAGCGATACTGCCAACCGCGGGCAAGTCGGGGCCTGATCCGTAGTGTGATCGTTGTGAAGGACTTAGAAAACCGTTACCGCGTCTCCGACGAGGTGGCGGAGGCCCGGGCCGCGGGCCGGCCGGTCGTCGCGCTGGAGAGCACGATCGTCGCGCACGGCCTGCCGCGCCCGGACAACCTTCGCGTCGCCCGCGAGATCGAGATGGCGGTACGGGACGCCGGTGCGGTTCCGGCCACCATCGGCATGGTCGGCGGCGTGCTGGTCGTCGGGCTCGAGGGTGCCGAGCTGACCCGGCTGGCCACCGCCGACGGCGTCGCGAAGCTGTCGGCCCGCGACCTCGCGGTGGCCGCCGCGGCCGGTGCCGACGGCGCGACCACGGTCGCCGGTACCGCCGCCGTGGCCGCGGCCGCCGGCATCGAGGTCTTCGCGACCGGCGGCCTCGGCGGGGTACACCGGAAGGCGGCGACGAGCTTCGACGAGTCCGCCGACCTGTCCACCCTCGCCCGTACGCCGATCGCGGTCGTCTGCGCCGGCGTCAAGTCCATTCTGGACGTCGGCGCCACGCTGGAGCGCCTGGAGACCCTCGGCGTCGCCGTCGTCGGGTACCGCACGCGTAGCTTCCCCGGTTTCTACCTCAGCGACAGCGGGTTTCCGCTCGACTGGTCGGTCGACTCGCCCGAGGGAGTCGCCGAGATCCTCCGGGCTCGGCGGGCCCAGTCCGTCCACAGTGGCGCGCTGGTGGTGGCGAACCCGCTGCCGCCGGAGGAACAGCTGGATCCGGCCCTGCACGACGAGGTGCTCGCCGGTGGACTGTCCATGATGGAGAGCGGGGGGATCGCCGGCAAGGACGTCACGCCGTTCCTGCTGGCCCACTTCCACGAGGCGACGAAGGGTCGCAGCCTCGAGGTGAACATCCGGCTCATCCTGCGCAACGCGGCGCTCGGCGCGCGGATCGCGGCCGCCCTGTGACGGGGCACCTGCTCGTCGTGGGCGACATCGTCACCGACGTCCTGGCCGTACTGCGTGCCCCGCTGGCGACCGGCTCGGACACGCCGGCGGACGTCCGGGTGGCCGGCGGCGGTTCGGCGGCGAACACGGCGGTCTGGCTGGCCACCGCCGGGGTGGCGGTCACCCTGGTCGGGGTGGTCGGTGACGACCCGGCCGGCGATGCCCGGCTGGCCGAGCTGGCCGCCGCCGGGGTACGGCTCGCCGTGCGCCGCGCCCCGAAAGCCGCCACCGGCACGGTGATCGTCGTGGCCGACCGCGACGAGCGGTCGATGCTCAACGACCGCGGCGCCAACCTGCTGCTCTTACCGTCCGATGTGGACTCCGGGCTGGCCGGCGGGCCCGCGCACCTGCACCTGTCCGGCTACCCGCTGCTGGACGAGCGGTCCCGTCCGGCGGGCCGGCACGCGCTCGCCGCCGCCCGGGCCGCCGGGTTGACCGCCAGCGTCGACGCGGCCTCCGCCACCCCGTTGCGCCGCGCGCCCGGCTTCCTCGACTGGGTACGCGGTACCGACGTGCTCTTCGCCAACGCCGACGAGGCCCGGGTGCTGGTGGGCAGCGCGGAGCCCGGCGCGCTGGTGTCGGCGGGTGTCGCGGCGGCGGTGGTCAAGCTCGGCGCGGGCGGCGCGGTCTGGGCCGACCGGTCGGGTCGTACCGCCTCGGCGCAGGCCGAGCCGGTGACCCCGGTCGATCCGACCGGCGCCGGCGACGCGTTCGCCGCGGGTTTCCTGGCCGCCTGGCTCACCGGCGCCGAGCCGGAGGAGGCGCTGCGGGCCGGCGCCCGGCTGGGTGCACGGGCCGTGGCGTCGATCGGCGCCCGCCCTCGTCCGCTCCCTGCGTGATCATGGAGTCTGCGGCAGGATTGCCGGCGTGTCGTGCCGCACACCGGTGATCACGCGGGGCCGTCCACGTCGATCACGTGGCTGTCGTCGCGCGACGGGGGCAGCGGCTGCGGCGCCTCCGACGCCGACCGCGGGTGGTGGCGCAGCCGGTGCCGGTCCTTCGGCGGCCGGTCGTTGGCGAGGATGACCGCGAGCCACGGCAGCAGCACCATGCCGGCCAGGCACAGCGTCACCCAGAGCCCGAGCAGCGGGACCTGCACGGTGACCAGCACGGCCGCGAGGACCAGGCAGAGCGCGCGGATGGACATCATCACCACGTACCGGATCTGCCGGCGGCGCAGCTGGTCGTCCAGGCTCGGCTCGGCGGAGGTGATCAGGACCGGTCGAGGGGTCGCGCGCCTCACCACCCCAGCTTCGCACAGCGCGCGCATGGTCTGCTTGGCCCGTGGGCTACGAAGATGGTTGGTCCCGGCTGCACGGCGGGCACCGGCCGGCCGGGCTGGTCGGCGCCTGGCTGGCCGTACTCCACCCGGTCGCGCGCGCTCTGGCCGCCCGCCGGGTCTCCCCCGACCTGCTCACCGCCACCGCGCTCGGGCTGGCCGTGGCGGCGGTTCCGGCCGCCCTCGCCGGTGGCCCGTACCTGCCGCTCGCCGCGCTGCTCGTGCTGGCCGGCGCGGTGGTCGACGGGCTCGACGGCGCGGTGGCGGTGCTGCGGCACCGGGCGACCCGCCGGGGGGCGATCCTCGACTCGGCGGGCGACCGGCTCGCCGAGGCGGCCGCCGCGGTCGCGCTGTGGGCCGCCGGCGCGCCGGGCTGGCTCGCCGCGACCGCGGCCGGACTCTGGTGGCTGCACGAGTACCTGCGGGCCCGGGCGGCGGCGGTCGGCGTACCCGGGATCGGCGTCATCACCGCCGGCGAGCGCCCGACCCGGGTGATCGCGGCCGTGGTCGGTCTGGCCACCGCCTGGCCGCTGGGCGCCCCCGGCGCGACGGCCGGTGCCGCCGCCGGCGGCGCGCTCGCCCTGGTCGGGCTGGCCCAGCTCGGGGCGTGGTTACGCCGGGCCGACGTGCCGGGCGACGATCGCGGCGGAGAGCGCGACGAGCGGTAGCCCGCCGCCCGGATGCACCGACCCGCCGACGAGGAACAGGTTCGGCAGCGACGTCCGGTTCGGCGGGCGGCGCAGGTCGCGCCACGGCCCGCGCAGGGCCGGGCCGTAGATCGCCCCACCCGGTGCGCCGGTGTCGCGGGCCAGGTCCGCGGGGGTACGGACGGTGCAGAACAGCAACCGGTCCCGGACCGCCAGCGCGTCCAGGATGCGGTCGCGGTACGCCTCCGCCACGCCGGGCGCGGTCCAGTCCATCCGGTACCGGCCGGTGCCGTGGGCGGCCGCGTTGACCAGCACGAACCAGCCCTCGTGCCCGGCCGGTCGCATCGCGGGGTCGTCCGGCGCGCAGACGTAGATGGTCGGGTCCCCGGCCGGGCCCGGCCGGCGGGCGAAGATCGCGTCGAACTCGGCGTGGTAGTCGGCCGGGAACAGCACCGTGTGGTGGGCCTGCCCGGGGGTCCGGCCGCGCAGGCCGAGCAGCAGCACGAAGCCGGAGAGCGACGGCCGTGCCTCGTGCTCCGGCCGGCCGAGCAGGTCGCGGCGCACGTGGCCCGGGTCCGCGTTGGCCACCACGACATCGGCGGCGAGCCGGCTCCCGTCGTCGAGGAGCACGCCGCTGGCCCGGCCACCGGAGACCTCGATCGCCCGTACGCCCACCCCGAGCCGGACGTCCGGGCACCGCGCGACCAGGGCCTCCGCCAGCCGGTGGAGCCCGCCCCGGATGTGCCAGGCGCCGTAGCGCCGCTCGATGTACGGGATGACCGCCAGCATCGCGGACGCGCGGCGCGGATCGGCTCCCGCGTAGGTGGCGTACCGCTCCAGGTAGGCCCGCAGCCGCGGATCCGCGAACCGCCGGCGGGCGAGTCCGGACAGCGAGCGCCACGGCGCCATCCGCAGCACCGCGGCGGCACCCGCGCGCGGGATGTGCCCGGCCGGCGCGGACAGCACCCCGTCGTACACCGCCGGCCAGGCGGCCGCGGCGGCCTCGTCCAGCCGGCGCCAACCGTGCACCGCCGCGGCGCCGAACGCGACCGGGTCGGTCCCACCGTCCACATCGAACACTGTGCCGTCGGCGTACCGGTACCGGGCGATCGGGCTCACCGGTACCAGCTCGAGGGTCTCCGACAGTGGCGCACCGGTCGCGGCGAACAGGTCCGCGAAGACGTGCGGCAGGGTCAGCAGCGACGGTCCGGTGTCGAACCGGAAGCCGCGGTGCGTCACCGTGCCGAGCTTGCCGCCGGCCCGGCCGGCCCGCTCGCAGACGGTCACCGTGTGGCCGGCGGCGGCCAGCCGGGCGGCCACCGCCAGACCGCCGATCCCGGCACCGATCACGACGATGCGGGCCATCCGACCGGTCGCCCCTTCCACGACAGGGTGGCCCGCCGCCGGCGCACCAGCGATCCGGCCACCAGCGCCACGAAGGCCACAATGGACAGCGGGTGGGCCAGCGCGTCGGCGACCCGCCCGCCGGTCCGTAGCGCGGCCACGACCCGACCGGCGACCCCGGCGAGGTAAGCGGCCGCGCCCGCGACCACCACCCCGGCCGGGCCGCCGGCCAGTGCCGCGACGAGCGCGGCCACCGGCGGCAGCACGTAGACGGCGGCGAGCAGCGGGGCGAGGACCGCCGCACCGGGTGCCGCCCACAGCGACTTGGTGTACCCGTCGAACACCTCGCGCCAGCCGTGGTACATCCGGCAGGTGGCGAGCCCGGTGCCGTCGGCCAGGCCGCCCCGCCCGCCGGCCCGCTTGACGGCCCGGACCAGCGCGATGTCGTCGAGCACCTCGGCGCGGACCGCCTCGTGCCCGCCGGCCCGGTCGTAGGCCTCCCTCCGTACCGCCAGCAGTTGCCCGTTCGCGGCGGAGAGCGACGGTCGCCGGGACCGCTCGGCGAGCCGCAGCGGCAGCAGCGTGAGCCAGGACCACTGCAGCAGCGGCTGGACCAGTCGCTCGCCCACGGTCTGCGCATGCTGGCGCGGGTACGGGCTGACCAGGTCGAGTCCACTGTGGACCAGCAGGGCCACGGTGGCGGCGACCGCATGCGGCGACAGCACCACGTCCGCGTCCACGAACACGAGCACGTCCGAGCCGCGGTCGGCGGCCCCGGCGAGCTGCCGGCAGGCGTACGGCTTGCCCAGCCAGCCGGCCGGTGGCTCGGACCCGCGCAGCAGCCTGGTCGCCGGCTGCCCGGCGAGCAGCCGCTCGACCACGTCGGGCGTACCGTCCGTAGAGCCGTCGTCGAGGACGAGCAGCTCCATCGACGGCCGGGCGGTCTGTGCCAGCAGGGCCGTCAGGCAGGGCTCGATCCGGCCGGCCTCGTCCCGTACCGGCAGCAGGACCGAGACCCGGCTCGACGGCCGGGGTGCCGGCGGTGGCCGGCGCAGCAGCGCCGCGTTCGCCGCCGCGTGCACCGCGCCGAGCGCGGCGAGTGCGGCACAGGCCCACAGCAGCGCGGTCACCGGCGCGCTCCGGTCAGCACGAGCGGGACGACCACCAGGCCCATCGCGACGCCGCCCCACAGCGCCGAGCCGCGCAGCCCCAGGAAGACCGCGTGGGCCAGCATCGAACCGACCCAGGTCCAGGCGAGGAACACGATGACCGGCGCGTCGGCCCGCCGGTCCAGCGGACCGGGCCCGCAGAGCGCCGAGATCGCCGCCATCAACCCGACCCCGACGAGCAGCCAGGCCACGTAGTTGCCCACCGGTACTCCCGGGACGCCGGGCAGCGCGGGATCGGGGTGGTCCCAGCGCCAACTGCCGGCCGCGACCATCTGCGGGTCGAGGAAGACGTCCCAGGCGGCGAGCGTCCAGGCGGCCACCAGCACCCGGGTGACCCGGCCCCGCGCGACGTGGCTGCCGGCCACCCAGGCCGGGTAGGCCATCATGCTCCACGCGAGCGGCACCAGCAGGGGTACGCCGGCCAGTTCCGGGCCGAGCGCGCCGGTGTACCGGTAGTCGCCGAACGGCCAGCCGGTCCCCACACCGATGATCTCGATCGCCGCGCTGCCGGTGATGATCGCGAGGAAGCACAGGGCCGTCCACCGTGGACCGCGGGTGAGGTACGCGTGCACGACGCCGAAGAGCGTGCCCGACACGACCGTCAGCGCGGTGACGGCGGTACGGGCCGGGACCTGCGTCAGGGGGTACACCACCTGTACGCCGATCGCGGCGCCGAGGATCTGCCACGGCAACCGCCGGGTCATGTCATCGGGTCCCGGCCGTCGACCGTACCGGCCGCGTCCCGGATGGCGAACCGGGCGAACAGCTCCTCGGCGTACCAGCCCTCGCCACGTGCCGCGCGCATCGCGGCCAGGTGGGACGGTTCCTGGTAGGCGAACGCCTCCAGCGCCGCCGCCGAGTCCCACAGGCTGACCGTACCCTGCCAGCCGACCGGAGCCTCGCCGACACCGAAGCCGAGTCGCCACTCCGACCGCCCGTCGGCCCGCACCCGCGACATCGCGCGCCAGAACCGGGCCGCGTACCGCCAGCGCAGCCGGGCCCGGGTCAGCACCAGCACCGGCCCGCCCGGCGGAGCCGGCGCCGCCGGGGTTGACGGCGCGGCCGGGGTGAACGGTGTCCGCCCGGCCCACCTGCCGTGTGCGGAGAGCGGGACCAGGGATGCCCGCCAGCCCTCGACCGCGGCGGCACGCCAGCGCCGGACCAGCGGGCCGCGCTCGAACCGCGCCGCGCTGCCCTCGTCCGGCCAGCACGCGAGCAGCATCCACCGGCGCAGGTCGGTCCCCCGCAGGTCGAACCGCCCGGTCCGGGTGGTGCCGAGCAGCTTGACGAAGCTCGCGCCCGGGCGGCCCAGCCGCCACCGGATCGTGCGGGCGAGCAGGACGGGGACCCGGGCGGCCGGGACCGTCCATAAGTGGACCGTCACCACCTCTGCTCCGGGTGCTCCAGCGGCGGCGGGTAGCCGGCCGGCCGCCGGGGCAGCCGCCACGGCTCGTGCACCGCGCCGCCCGCGATCCCGGCCAGCTCCGGCACCCAGCGGCGCACGTACCGGCCGTCCGGGTCGAACCGGTGCCCCTGCCGGATCGGGTTGATCCGCCGGTACGGCCGAGGGTCGTTGCCGGTGCCGGCGACCCACTGCCAGTTGCCCCAGTTGTTCGCGACGTCCGCGTCGACCAGCGAGCGGGCGTACCAGTCGGCACCGTCCCGCCAGTCCAGCCCGAGCACCTTCGTCAGGTAGCCCGCGGTGATGAGCCGGGCCCGGTTGGGCAGCCAGCCCTCGGCAGCGAGCTGCCGCATCCCAGCGTCCACAATAGGCAGTCCGGTGTGGCCGGTGCGCCACGCGTCCAGGGCGGCCGGATCGTTGCGCCACTTCTCCACCGTACCGGGCCGGTACGCGGTCGACGTGAGAGCCGGGAACGACGCGAGTACCTGGTGGTAGAAGTCCCGCCAGCACACCTGCCGGACGAACTCCTCGGCACCGTCCACCATGGACACCACGGCCAGCGGTGACACGCACCCGAAGTGGAGGTACGGGCTCAGCCGGGAGGTGGCGTCGTCGGCCAGCGCGTCCCGGTCGGCACCGTACCCGCCCACCCGGCGGGACCACTCGCGCAGCCGACGCCGGCCCGCGTTCTCTCCGCCCCGCGGCACCCCCGCCACGGGTACGTCGAGAATGCGGGCCGGGTCGTCCCCCCGTACCCCCGGCGGAAGGGTGACCCGCGCGGGCGCCGGCACCGGCGCGCGCCACCGGGCCGCCCGCCAGGCCCGCCAGTACGGCGTGAACACCCGGTACGGGTGCAGCGCGGCGGGCGGTACGACGGTCACCCCGGGCGTGAGCGTGAACGACACCCGGGCAGCCCGGCACGCCCCGGCGAGGCGCCGCTGCCGCCGCCCCGCGTAGTTGCTGACGTCCTCGGCCACGACGAGCCCGGTCGCGCCCACCTCACCGCAGACCTCCATGGCCCGGGCAACCGGATCGCCGTGGCGGACGAGCAGGTCACCACCGCGTTCCCGCAACGACTCCCGCATGTCCACAAGGGACTCGGCGAGGAACGCGCGGCGGCGCGGGTCGGCCGGCAGCGACGGGTCCACGACGAAGAGCGGCACGACGTGCTCGGCCGACGCGCAGGCCCCGGCCAGGGCCGGGTTGTCGTGCACGCGTAGGTCGCGGGTGACCAGGACGACGGTCGTGCCCACGGTCAGACCCTCTCCGGCGCGAGCAGCGCGTGGGCCAGCAGGCGCAGCCGGCGGTGGGTCGGCACCACGGCACGGCCGGCGAAGACCTCGTAGCTCGCCCGCTCCACCTCGTCCAGGATTGCCCCGTACACGTGGAACGCGGTGCTGATGCACCGCCGGGAGGTGGCCGCGAGCATCCGGATCCCCGGTGCCGCGGCGGCGTAGTGGGCCCTGGCCCGGCCGACCTCGTACGCGATGAGCGCGCGGATCCGCGGTGTCGACCGGCGCGCGGCGGCCGCCCGCCGCAGATCCTCCGGCGTGACCTCGAACCGCGCGAGGTCCGCCTGCGGCAGGTAGATCCGGTCGCGGGCCAGGTCCTCGGCGACGTCGCGGATGAAGTTGGTGAGCTGGAACGCGAAGCCGAGCTGCCGGGCCGGCTCCCGGGCAGCAACCGGGTCGGACGGCTCCAGGACGGGCAGCATCATCGTGCCGACAGCCGCCGCCGAGCCCTCCATATAGGACAGAAGTGCGTCGTAGTCGCGGTACTCGGTGACGGTCAGGTCCGCGGCCATGCTCTCCAGGAACGTGGCGAAGTCGGTCCGGTCGAGCCGGAAGATCGAGATCGTGTTGAGGACCGCGGGCAGCAACGGATCGTTCACCGGCTCGCCGGCGAGCCCGGCGAGGAACGATGCCGACCAGTCGCGCAACCGCCGCTCCCGGTCGCCGGCCGCCCCGTCGACGATCTCGTCCGCGTACCGGGTGAAGCCGTAGAGCGCGTGGACATGTGGCCGTTTCCACGCGGGGAGGAGGCGGGTGGCGAGATAGTAGGTACGGCCGTGACGCCGGTGCAGGTCGCGGCACCTGCGGTACGAAGCCATCAGGTCAGCCCGCACCGGCGCTGCCTGATCAACCAGCACATCTGCCACGTCAACCCCAAACGACTCAAGCTTCGACGCAACTTTGATTCTACGCTACGGTGGACCGATGCGAAACGAGAACCGCGCGGCGCTCGCGATCCACGAGAAAGCCGTCGCTCCGCTACCGCACGTCGAGGGCGATCTCGGCGCGGCGGTCGACGGGCTGCTCGCCGAGTTCGTCGCCGCCGAGACCGCCCGGCTGTGCGCGCTCGACCCGGCCCTCGAACCGCTGGCCGTGGCCGCCCGGGACGCCGTGCTGGGCGGCGGCAAGCGGCTGCGGCCGACGTTCGCGTACTGGGGATGGCGCGGCGTGGTCGGCCCGGACGCGCCCGCCGGGCCGGTGCTGCCGGCGCTGGCCGGGCTGGAGCTGTTGCACGCGTTCGCGCTGGTTCACGACGACGTGATGGACGACTCGACCACCCGGCGGGGCCGGCCGACTGCACACCGGGCCCTCGCCGCCCGGCACGCGGAGATCGAGCTGCGCGGCGACGCCGAAGGTTTCGGCAGGTCCGGCGCGATCCTCGTGGGTGACCTGTGCCTGGTCTGGGCCGACCAGATGATCGCGCTCGCCGGGCTGCCCGCCGAGGCGGTCGCGGCGGCCCGGCGCAACTACGACCGGATGCGGGTCGAGGCGATCGCCGGCCAGTTCCTCGACGTGCTCGGCGAGCAGTCGCGGCGGTGGTCGGTGGAGCGGGCGCTGCTGGTCGCGCGGCTCAAGACCGCCAGCTACACGGTGATCCGGCCGCTGCGCTACGGCGCCGCCCTCGGCGACCCGGCCGGCCGTCCGCCGCGCGGGCCGCTGGCCCGCGCGTACACCCGCTACGGCCTCGCGGTCGGCGAGGCGTTCCAGCTCCGGGACGACCTCCTCGGCGGGTACGGCGACCCGGCCGTCACCGGCAAGCCGGCCGGCGAGGACCTTGCTCGCGGCAAGCCCACCACGCTGCTGGAGCTGGCCCGGCAGCGCGCGACCGGCTCGCAGCGGGCGGACCTCGAACGGCTGCTCGCGCGCGGCGACGTGGCCCGCCTGCGCGACCTGCTCCAGGAGCTCGGGGCCACCGCACAGGTCGGCCACATGATCACCAAACGGGTGGCGGACGCCCTCGGCGCCGTGGCTGACATGCCGGTCGATCCCGGGACCCGGGCCGCCCTGGCCGACCTCGCGGTGACCGCGACCAAGCGATCGGCCTGAGCGGCATGCGTACCGTGGGTGGACCGACGGATCGGGTGGTCATCGTCGGCGCCGGGCTCGGCGGGCTCGCCTGCGCGCTGCACCTGGCCGCCGCCGGCCGGCGGGTGACGGTCCTGGAGCGGGAGGCCGTCCCGGGCGGCCGGGCCGGGCGGCTGTCCCGGTCCGGCTACGAGTTCGACACCGGGCCGACCGTGCTCACCGTGCCCTCGCTCGTCGGCGAGCTGCTCGGAGTGGTCGGCGAGGACCTGGCCGACTGGCTGGACCTGGTGGAGCTGGACCCGGCGTACCGGGCCTGGTTCGCGGACGGCTCCTCGCTCGACGTGATCACCGACCCGGTCCGGATGACCGACGAGGTGGCCCGGGTCTGCGGTCCCCGGGAGGCCGACGGGTACCAGCGGTTCGTGGCGTACGCCCAGCGGATGTGGGAGATCCAGCGCGCCGACTTCATCGAGCGGAACCTGGACTCGCCGCGCGACCTGCTCACGCTCAACCTGTTGCGGCTGGTCGCGGCCGGTGGGTTCGGCCGGCTGGCGGCACGCGTCGACCGGTTCTTCCGCGACCCCCGGCTGCGCCGGATCTTCTCGTTCCAGGCGATGTACGCCGGTCTGGCCCCGCACCAGGCCCTCGCGCTCTACCTGGTCATCTCCTACCTGGACACGGTCGCCGGGGTCTGGTACCCGCGCGGCGGCGTGCACGCGCTGCCCCGGGCGCTGGCCGGCGCGGCCGAGAAGCACGGGGTCGAGATCCGGTACGGTACCGCCGCCGCGCGGGTCGAGGTGCGGGGCGACCGGGCGGTGGCCGTGCGCACCGGGGGCGGCAAGCGCCTGCCGGCCGACGTGGTGGTGCTCAACCCGGACCTGCCGATCGCGTACCGGGACCTGCTGGGCGAACGGCCACCGCGGCTGCGCTACTCGCCGTCGTGCGTGGTGGTGCACATCGGCTCGCGCCAGGGGTACGACCACATCGCCCACCACAACATCCACTTTGGACAGGCGTGGCGGCGCACGTTCGACGAGGTGATCCGGGACGGCCGGCTGATGAGCGACCCGTCCCTGCTGGTGACCAACCCGAGCCGCACGGATCCCGGCGTGGCTCCGGCCGGGCGGCACAGCTACTACCTGCTCGCACCCGTGCCGAACCTGGCGGTGGCGCCGCTGGACTGGCGCAGTGGCCTGGGTGAGCGGTACGCGGACTCGCTCGTCGACCTCCTCCGCCAGCGGGGGTACGACGACTTCGACACAGCTCCGGAGGTACGCACCGTGGTCACCCCGGCCGACTGGGCGGCCGCCGGCATGGCGGCCGGTACGCCGTTCGCCGCCGCGCACACGCTCGCCCAGACCGGCCCGTTCCGGCCCGGCAACCTCCACCCAGGACTGTCCAATGTGGTCTTCGTGGGCTCTGGTACGCAACCCGGCGTGGGCGTACCCATGGTGCTGATCTCGGGCCGGCTCGCCGCCGCGCGGATCACCGGTAAGGGTAGGTGACCCGTAGGCTGGCGGCCGTGGAAGGCACGAGTGGACGATGACGGTCTGAGCGCGGGTGCCGTGGCGCGCCGGCTCGGGATCGCGGTGACCACCCTGCGGACCTGGCATCAGCGGTACGGGCTGGGCCCCACCGGGCACGAGCACGGTCACCACCGGCGCTACGGCGAGGATGACCTCGCCCGGCTGGAGGTGATGCGGCGGCTGACCGCGATCGGCGTGCCGGCCGCGGAGGCCGCCCGGATCGCGCTGCGCGAACCGTCCGAGGCGGTGGCACGCCTGCCTGCGCCCGTTGACGCCGGTGCGGCCGATGCGGTAAATCGTTCCGCGCCCCGGGCGCGGGCCGGCGGCGGCAACGCCATCCCGGTCGGCCGCGCCGAACCGGAGGTCCGCGGGCTGGGCGCGGTCGCCATGCGGCTCGACTCGTCCGCGATCCGGTCGCTGCTCGAACGGGCCGTCGCCGCCCGGGGCGTGGTACGAACCTGGGACGAGCTGATCCGGCCGGTACTCGTCGGCATCGGCGCCCGGCACGCCTCCACCCAACGGCTGGTCGAGGTCGAACACCTGCTGTCCCGGTGCGTCTCCGAGGTCCTCTCCACCGTCCCGCGCCCCGGTCCCGACGCCATCCCCCAGGTGCTGCTCGCCTGCGCGGACGAGGAACAGCACAGCCTCCCGCTGGAGGCGCTGGCCGCGGCGCTCGCCGAGGACGGGGTGGCGTGCCGGCTGCTCGGCGCCCGCGTACCGCCACGAGCGCTCGAGGACGCGGTACGCCGTACCGGCCCGGCGGCGGTCGTCGTCTGGTCGCACGCCCCGTCGACGGCCGCGGCGGTGCAGCTGGCGGCCCTCGTCGAGGGCCACGGGCGCCCGGCCGTCGTGGCGGCCGCCGGACCCGGCTGGGCCACCGTCCCCGACGGCGTCGCCCGGCCCACCAGCCTCACCGAAGCGCTCGACCTCGTCACGTCGGTGATCAGCCCGACCTGATCAGCGATCGAGCGGGGGACGCGTCACCTCCCGCCCCTGGCCGCCTTCGCGTCGGCCTTCATCTGCTGCTTGTAGCTGCGGACCTTGGCGAGCGAGTCCATGTCGGTGATGTCGGCGACCGACTTGTACGTGTCGTCCGGCCCGTAGTCGCCGGCCGCCTCGCGCCACCCGGGCGGCTGCACGCCGTACTGCTTGCCGAGCAGCGCGACCATGATCTGCGCCTTCTGCTTGCCGAACCCGGGCAGCGCGGAGACCCGCTCCAGCAGCTCCCGCCCGGTCACCGCCTCGTTCCACATCCGGGCCGGATCCCCGTCGTACCGCTCGACCAGCAGCTGGCAGACCGCCTGGACCCGCTGGGCATTCGCCTTCGGGAAGCGGTGCAGCGCCGGCGGTCCGGTGAAGATCTTGATCAGCTCGTCGGGGTCGAAGGACGCCAGCTCGTGCGCGTCAGGCTCGTGTCCGAGGCGCTTGACCAGCTCGTACGGGGCGCTGAAGGCCCACTCGAAGGGCACCTGCTGGTCCAGCACCATGCCGATGACCAGGGCGAGAGGGTTGCGCTGGAGCAGCTCGTTGGCTTCTGCGTCGATGGGCAGCGTGAGCGCCATACCAGGCCTCCATGTCTCGACGGGCGGACTCCCCCATCCTGCCAACTGGATCGTCGAGCCCGCGCGCCGGGCCGCGGTCGAGGCCTGCTCAGAGCAGCCGGGCGGCCAGGTCGGCGACCCCGACCCCGTCGTGGTCGCGGAGGACCTGGCGCAGCGTACCGAGGGCATCGTCGTGCCCGGTCTGGCCGCCGAAGACGGCGGCGGTGGCCCGCGGCCAGTCCTCGTCGGAGCCGGCCGCGGCGGCGAGCACCTGCAGGCCGGTGCGCGCACTCGTCCGGCGGTGCAGGAACCGCTGCAGCGCCGGCCACCTGGCGACGACCTCGGCGAGGATGACGAGCTGCCGGGACCGGGCCCGGGCGAGCAGCGGGTCGTCGAGCGGTGCGGTGGCGGTGAACACCCGCTCGTAGAACTCCCAGAGGTTCAGCTGCCGGGTCGCCTCCCGGATCGACCGGTCCGGCTGGGCGGCGAGCCGCCGCCGGACGAGTTCCTGGATCTCCAGGTCCGGGTCGAGCCGCCAGCCACCGCCCCGGCTCCGGAGTCCCGACGATGGCGGGGGAGGAACCGGCTCCTGAGGGGTCACCGGGCTGCCGGTGATCTCGTCGACGATCCGGAACATCTCCTCGTCGGAGACCTGCGGAACGAGTACCGGCAGGTGCACGAGCTTGCGCAGGAAGGCCCACCCCGGCCCGGGATCCTCGCCGTCGAGGGCGGTGTCCGGGTCGTACAGGTCGGCGTAGACCCGGTCGAGGTGACCGGCGACCACCACCGGGTCGAGGCCGATGACGAACCGCGCCCGCAGGCTGCCGCCCGGGTCACCGAGGCTCTCCCGGCCGGTACCGCGGCGCAGCGCCACGAACCCGGCGAGGAACAGGTTGATCGCCTCGAACACCTCGGCGGTGGTCAGCGCCCGGCACCGGTCCAGGTCGTCGACGAAGACGATCAGCTCGTACCCGGCCTCGTCGAGGTCGTGTACCAGTCCGCTGACATCGTGCTGGTGCAGGTAGAGCGAGCCGGCCCGGGCCCGGCGCAGCGGATCGCTCAGCCCCTCGAGGTGGCCCGGCTCCGCGGCGTCGAGCTCCGACGGGAGCATGACCGGACCGTGGAACAGCTCGCCGGGCAGGAACCGCGCGGCCGCGCCCCGGAAGTACCGCCAGCCGGTGTGCACCGCGCCGAGCAGCAGGAAGGTCAGCGCGACGATCAACGCCACCATCGCGGTGGAGACCCCGGTACCGCCGACGTGCAGGGTGCTCTCCAGCTCGGCCACGGCGATCACCAGCGACGCCACCACGCCGAGCGCGCCGAGGGTGAGCTCGGGCGAGAGCATGCGCCGGTGCAGGGTACGCCGCAACGCGTACCGGTCGATGCGGCCGAGGTTGCGGGCCAGCCAGTACCTCTCCCGCGCCGGCTCGGTCGGGTACAGCACCGGCCGCGCCGCCTCGATGATCTCGGCGACCAGCCCGGCCCAGACCTGTTCACCGGACTGGTGTGCCCAGGGGTTGAACCACGCCGTAACCACCCCACGGCTGGGCGGGACCCGGCGCGGCCCCGGCGCGACGCCGTTGCGCAGCATCTGCGACGCCGCGCGGACGGTCAGCCGCGTGGGCACCTCGACAGAGGTCTGCGGAGCCGGCATCTGGCCCCGGACGAGGTCGAGCAGCGTGCTCTTGCCGCACCCCCACGGGCCTTCGATGGTCACCACGGTCGGCCCGGGATCGACGTCCTTGGGGCCGATCGCGTGGTCGTAGAGCTTCTCCGCCAGCGCGCCGGCCAGCGCTCGGCGTCCGAGCAGGTCGCGGATCGAGTCGGCCATCGCCCCTCCCCACGGCCCGACCGGCGGTTTCCCGGGGCGAGGGTACCGGTTGCGGGCCACTCCCCGGTGTACGCCGCAACGGCTGGCAGGATGAGCGGGATGGACGCGTTGCTCGACCCGGGCGGCATCGCCCGCCTGCGCACGGCGCTGGCCCAGGCGGACTACACCGCCTCCGGCATCGGCGCGCGCATCGGGTCTGCCGCCCTCGACGCGGCCGGCCGCGACGACCTGCGGGGCGCGCTGCGGGCGACCGAGGACCGCGACCCGCTCGCCACGCTGATCCGGCTCTACGTGTGCGGCCGGACCGAGCCCGTGGAGGCGGTGTCCGCGGCGCTCGCCCCGCTGCCCCTGGCCGAGGCTGAGCGCGCCGGCCTGGTCGAGCGGCACGACGGCGGCCTGCGCCAGGGCGTCGACCTCGAACCGTACGCCGAGAGCTGGTGGGTGATCGCCGACCTGCCCGCGACGGCCCGACCCGGCCGGCCACTCCCCGCCGACCACGTCCTCGGCGTCGGCAGCGCCTCCTCGACGCTGGCCGCGGCCACCTCCCGCCGCCCGGCCGGCACGGCGCTCGACCTCGGTACCGGCTGCGGCGTCCAGGCCCTGCACCTGTCCACCCACGCCGGCCGGGTCACCGCCACCGACGTCAGCCCGCGGGCGCTGCGGTTCGCGGCGACCACGGCCGCCCTGAACGGCCTCGACTGGGAGCTGCTCGAGGGTGACCTGGCGTTACCGGTCCGCGGCCGGCGGTTCGACCTCGTGGTCAGCAACCCGCCGTTCGTGGCCGGCCCCGGGACGACCACCCACACCTACCGTGACTCGGGCCGGCCCGGTGACGCGCTCAGCGCCGAGCTGTGCGCTGCCGCGCCGGGACTGCTCGCCGAGGGCGGCACGATGCAGTTCCTGGCCAACTGGCTGCACGTCGCCGGGCAGGACTGGGGCGAACGGGTGGCCGGCTGGGTCGCCGGGACCGGCCTGGACGCCTGGGTGGTCCAGCGCGAGGTGACCGACCCGGTCGCGTACGTCCGGCTGTGGCTCTCCGACGCCGCGGAGACGGCCGACCGCGCCGCCGCCTGGTTGGACTGGTTCGACGCGCACAAGGTCGAGGCGATCGGCTTCGGCCTGGTGAACCTGCGGGCGGCCGGGAGCGACGATCCGACGGTACGCGTGGAGGACCTCCGCCAGCAGGTCGAGGCGCCGCTGGGCGACCGCGTCGCGGAGTGGTTCGACCGGCAGGACTGGCTGCGCGTACAGTCCACAGAGGACATGTTGGATGCGCGGTACCGCGCGGGCCGCGGCCTGACCCTGCACCAGGAGGCCACGCTCGGCCCGCAGGGCTGGGAGGTGGCCCGGCAGGTGCTCGCGCTGCGGTCGGGCCTGCGCTGGCAGGAGGAGCTCGACCCGGTCGCGCTCGCGCTGATCGCCGGCTCGGACGGGACCGTGCCGCTGCGCCACCAGCTCGCGCTGCTGGCGGTGGCCCACGAGGTACCCGAGGAGGACCTGCTCGCGGTCGCCCCGCCGATCGTGGCGCACCTGGTCGAACGCGGCTTCCTGCGACCGGAGGGCTGCCGGTGAGGGCGGTGGTGCAGACCGTCGGGCGGGCGAGCGTGACGGTCGACGGCCGGGTGGTGGGTGCCATCGAGGACGGCCTTCTGGTCCTGCTCGGGGTCACCCACACCGACACCCGCGCGATCGCGGAGACCATGGCGCGCAAGGTGTACGAGTTGCGCATCCTCGACGACGAGCGGTCGGCCGCCGAGGTCGGCGCACCGGTCCTGGTCGTCAGCCAGTTCACGCTCTACGGCGACACCCGCAAGGGCCGGCGCCCGAGCTGGCTGGCGGCGGCGCCCGCGGAGGCGGCCGAGCCGCTGGTGACCGCGTTCGCCGAGGCGCTGCGGGCCCGCGGCGCGAAGGTGGAGACCGGTCGCTTCCGCACCCACATGCTGGTGGAGAGCGTGAATGTCGGGCCGCGGACCATTCTCATCGATCTCTGACCGGAGACCGACACAGCGCTTGATCTGCCCCTGCCGACCGCTGACCGTGGACGGCGTGGCAGCCCGTCTGTCCCCTGTGGACGGACTTGCCGAGCGAATGTACGCGGCGACCGCCGGCGCCGGTCACGGTTTCCGCCATGGCGCCTACCCGACACTCCAGCCGAGCGTCATCCGGCGCAGCTGCCCCCGCGCCTCCGGCCACTCGTCGCCGAGGGCGTTGCGGGCGTGGAAGAACGCGTCGATCGGTTGCTGCCAGCGGTCGGGCGGCAGGGCGGCGACCCCGATCGCGACCGCCGCCTGGAACCGGCGCCAGGCCGGATCCGCGCGCTGCGGCACGGTCCCCGCGGTGCGCTCGTACTCCTGCCGCAGGCGTATCGTCAGCGGCGCCATCGCCTGGGTACGCAGGTCGTCGGTCGGGGAGCCGATCTTCAGCGCGTCGACCACACCCACCACGGGCGGCTCGTCGAGCAGGTCGAACGCCGCCGCGAGCAGGCTCACCAGCGTGCGCAGCGCGGATCCGCGGGCGGCCGGTGGCGCGAGCCGCAGCAGCGAGTCCAGATCGGGGTCAACGCCGCCGAAGAGTCCGGGTGCGCGCGGGTCCGGTGGCATCGACGGGACGAGCACCGCCGTGTGCGGCCGTTCCCACCAGTCCGTCGGGATCACGACACCGGTGCGCCGCTCGATGACGGCCAGCATCGCGGCCGGCCAGTCCCCGCCGCCCGCGTCGAGCACGGCGTGCAGGTCGTCGAGGTCACCGTCGAGCGCGTCCGGGTGCGTGCCGTGCCGGGTGCCGGGCGCCAGCGCCTCGAACGTGGTCAGTACCTGACCGTAGACCGCGTAGCTGAACCGGCTGTGCACGCCCACGTTCCAGAACGCGCTGTGCACCCGCGCCCCGTCGCTCAGCCAGCGCAGGACCTCCGGGCGGCTGCCCTGGTACCCGTTCATCTCGAAGAGCAGCACCGCGGAGCCCAGCTCCTCGACGTGGACCAGGCAACCGTCGCCCGGCCCGAGGTCGTACGCTGCCGAGACGTCCCGCACGGCCAGCAGCCCCGGGTCCGCGCCGAGCCGGCGGACCACGTCCTCGGCGGTCGCCGCCTTCGTCACCGGCTGCACGACCGTCCAGCACGACGCGACCGAGGCGCTCGAGTTCGCCAGCAGTTGCCGGTACCGCTGCAGGGCTTCGCTCATCGGACCATTGTGGACGGTCGGTCGGACCGGCACCACCCACGCCGAAATCCGTTTCGTGTTACGGGCTCCCTCGTTCGAGTCGGGCTTCCGCCGACTTCCCGTACGTCATGACGGTGACGACGGGATTGTCCAGGACGGATGAGTGTTGCCGTGCGGCCGGCGCCAGGAGGGTCGCATGAGTCACGCGGCCCGACCGCGCCACAGATCTACTGCATGCTGGACAAGTTCGACAACTACCTCGATCGGTACTCCGAACGTACCGCGAGGGCCCGGCGACCACCCGCCGCCGAGCACCTCCGGCCGCCGGCCGCACCAGGGGCCGGCCAGCTAGCTCCGCATTTCGCCAGCAAAGCCGCATCTCTTATCCGGGGGATCCCGGATTTATGCCAGCGAGTCGGCTGCCTTACCGCGGCTTCACGTCTGACCAGGCAACCTGTCAGACATGCACGCAACACGGGGAGGGCAAGTGATCGTGGTGCCGGCGACAACGGAGCGGGAGAGCGGCGTGGAGATCGAGGACGCTACCACCGAGCCCATCGACCTGGACGCCGACGACCGCGGGATCTCCGCGGATCTCGTCCGGGCGTACCTCAACGGGATCGGCCGCACCAAGCTGCTCACCGCCGAGCAGGAGGTCGAGCTGGCCAAACGCGTCGAGGCCGGTCTCTACGCGGAGGAGCAGTTGGAGACCGGCGACCCGGACGCCGCGCTGCGCCGCGATCTCGAAACCATCGTGCTCGAGGGCCGGGCCGCGAAGGACCACCTGCTCGAGGCGAACCTGCGGCTCGTGGTGAGCATCGCGAAGCGGTACACCGGGCGGGGCATGGCGTTCCTGGACCTGATCCAGGAGGGCAACCTCGGCCTGATCCGCGCCGTCGAGAAGTTCGACTACACCAAGGGCTACAAGTTCTCCACCTACGCCACCTGGTGGATCCGCCAGGCCATCACCCGGGCCATGGCCGACCAGGCCCGCACCATCCGCATCCCGGTACACATGGTCGAGCAGGTCAACCGCATGGTGCGGGCGCGCCGGGACCTGGCCGCGCAGCTCGGCCGGGAGCCGTCGGTGGCGGAGGTCGCCGTGGTGCTGGGCCTGGAGGAGTACCAGGTGCTGGAGCTGATCTCGTACGACCGCGAGCCGGTCAGCCTCGACCAGGCCGTCGGCGAGGACGGCGAGAGCGCGCTCGGTGACTTCGTCGCGAGCGTCGACCCGCGCGACGAGCCGGCCGACAGCGTCTCGCAGGGTCAGCTGCGCAGCGAGGTGGAGATCGTGCTCGCCACGCTGTCCCAGCGGGAACAGGCCGTGATCCGGCTGCGGTTCGGGCTGGACGACGGCCGCCAGCGCACGCTCGACGAGGTGGGCCGGGAGTTCGGCCTGTCCCGCGAGCGCATCCGGCAGATCGAGAAGGTCACGCTACTCAAGCTGCGCCACCCGTCGCGGGCCAAACGCCTGGAGGCGTACGCCTGCTGAGGATTCCCGTGGGGCTGGAGGTGTGAAGTCCCTTCAGTCCCGCGGGTCCATCGGGTCGAGGCCGTGCAACGGGAAGACCGCCTTGCGGGTGGCGAGGATCGCCCGGTCCACCGGGTCCGCGTCGTCGCCCGGATCCCACGGCCGGTGCGAGGTGTCCCCGTCGTCCGTCATCCGTACCGGCACGTCGCGTCCGGGCACCTTCTGCCGGGCGACCGCGCGCCACTGCGGTGGCGTCGCTGTCTTCGGGTCGAGCGGTTCGCCGGTCGCCGTGGCGAGCAGGTGGGTCCACGCCCGCGGTACGCACTCGACGATCGCGTACCCGCCGCCGCCCGTCGCCACCCACCGGCCCCCGCACAGCTCGTCGGCGAGCGCCCGCATGGCCAGGTGCGAAGCCCGCTGTCCGTCGACGGACAGGCGCAGGTCGGCCAGCGGGTCCAGCCGGTGCGTGTCGGCACCGCACTGGCTGACCAGCAGCTCCGGCCGGAACGCCCGCAGCACGCTCGGTACCACCGCGTGGAACGCCCGCAGCCAACCGGAGTCATCGCAGCCGGGCGGCAGCGCCACGTTCACCGACAGGCCGGGCGCGGACGGTCCACCGGTCTCGTGCGGGAACCCGGTGCCGGGGAAGAGCGCGAGCGGTGTCTCGTGCAGGCTCACGGTGAGCACCCGCGGATCGTCGTAGAAGATCTCCTGCACGCCGTCGCCGTGGTGCACATCGACGTCGACGTACGCGATCCGCTGCGCGCCGAGGTTCAGCAGCCGCGCGATGGCGATCGCCGGGTCGTTGTAGACACAGAAGCCGGAGGCCCGGTCGGGCATCGCGTGGTGCAGCCCGCCGGCCACGCTCACCGCCCGGTCGGCCTCGCCGCGCCACACCGCCTCGGCCGCGGCGAGGGTGGCCCCGGCGACGCGCGCGCTCGCCTCGTGCATGCCGTCGAAGACCGGGTTGTCCGGCGTGTTGAGGCCGCATCCGCGGAAGAAGACATCGTCCGGGGCGGCCTTGACCGCGGCGATGTAGTCGCTGGTGTGTACCAGCCGCAGCGTCTTCTCGTCGGCGGGCATCGGGGCGACCACCCGCACCCCCGGGCGGTCCAGTACGCCGAGCGCGCGGGCCAGCTCGATCGTCAGCTCGACCCGCACCGGGTTCAGCGGGTGGTCGCCGAGGTCGTACGCGAGCAGCGCCTCGTCCCACACCACGAGCGTGCTGGTACGGGTGTTCATCCGGTACCCACCGGGCGGGACGGGTCGGTGATCCAGTTGCTCCACGAACCGACGTAGAGCGCGGCATCCGGCCGCCCGGCAAGGTGCAGCGCGAGGATCGCGTGGGCGGCGACCACCCCGGAGCCGCAGTAGGTCCCCACCCGCGTCGCGTCCGTGACGCCGGCCGACGCGAACCGCGCGGCCAGATCGGGCAGCGGCGCGGACGGCAGGTTCACCGCGCCCGGAATGTGCCCGGCGACCGGATCGACCGGTTCGGTCTCGCCCCGGTACCGCGGACCGACCCGTACGTCGATCAACACGCCGTGCGGGTCGCTCGCGAACGCCGCGGCGCCGTCCGCGTCCAGGACGGGCATGCCTCCCGGGCGTACCGTGATGTCGCCCGCGGGCGGGCGCGGAACCTCGGTCGTGACGGGCTGCCCGGCGGTGACCCACGCGGGGTAACCGCCGTCGAGCACCGACACCGTGTCATGGCCGGCCCAGCGCAGCGTCCACCAGGTGCGGGCCGCCGACGGTCCGGTGCCGTCGTCGTACGCCACGGCCGGATGCCCCGCGCGGACGCCGGCCGCGCGCAGCACCTGCTGGAGCACCTCGGGATCGGGCAGCGGATGCCGCCCGCCGGCGCCCGGCGGTCCACAGAGGTCGGTGTCCAGATCCAGGAAGACTGCTCCCGGAATGTGCCCCTTGTCATAGTCGAGCCGTCCGGGCGGACCGCCCAGACGCCAGCGCACATCAAGAACCACAGGAGGATCGGGGTCGGTGACGGCTGAGGCCAGTGTGGCGACGCCGACGAGCGGGCCGGAAGTCACGGACCCAGTCAACACCATGAGCAGTCCAAGGACCTGTCACAGGTGCGGGGTAGCATCGCAGCCGGGAGGGCAGGCGCCGTGAATGACCTTGTCGATACTACCGAGATGTACCTGCGCACGATCCTCGAACTGGAAGAGGAGGGGGTAATCCCACTGCGCGCGCGGATCTCCGAGCGGCTGCGCCAGAGCGGGCCGACGGTGAGCCAGACCGTGGCCCGCATGGAGCGCGACGGCCTGCTCACCGTCGAAGGCGACCGCCACCTCGTCCTCACCGAGATCGGACGGCAGAAGGCCGTCGGCGTGATGCGCAAGCACCGGCTCGCCGAGCTGCTGCTGGTCAACGTCATCGGGCTCGCCTACGAGGACGCCCACGACGAGGCGTGCCGCTGGGAGCACGTGATGAGCGACGCGGTCGAGCGGAAGGTGTACGACCTGCTCGGCCGGCCCACCCGATCCCCGTACGGGAACCCGATCCCCGGCCTGGAGGAGCTGGACGCCTCGGCGCCGGCGCACACCTCGGGCATCGAGCACGAACGCAACCTGGCCTTCCCCGGGCTGACCGGCTCGGTGGTCGTACGGCGCATCTGCGAGAGCGTGCAGACGGACATCGACGTGCTGCGCCAGCTGCACGCGGCCGGCGTCGACCCGGGCGCGACGGTCACCGTCGAGCAGGAACGCGACGGCGTGACGATCGACCGTTCCGGCGAGACCATCCGCCTGCCCCGCGAGGTTGCCTCCCGGGTCTTCGTCGCCGCACGCTAGGCCGGGGTGACCTGGTCGACCTTGACCGCCAGCTCGACGAGCCTGGTCGTCAGCTGCGCGACCGCCTCCGCCGCCGCGTCGGGCGCGAGCGTGCAGCGCAGCACGATGATGCGGTTGTTCGCGGAGAGCCAGCCGATCTCGACCCCGGACCCGCGGCCGGCCTTGGGTGCCGGCGCCACGCCCGCCCGGTAGGCCACCTTGCCCAGCCCGGTCACCGCGGTGGAACCCTTGGGTGCCAGGGCGCTCCGGAAGATCACCGGGGTCGCGGCCGTCGGGGTCACCGCGAGCACGAGGTCCGGCACGGTCGACCCGGTGCGCTGCAGCACGCAGGTGTACGTGGCGTCCTGGCGTCCACCGGCCGCCACGTCGAAGGAGACCCCGATGACCTGCTCGACCACGCCGTAATCGAGCAGCTGGCACGCGCCGCCGGCCTGCGCGGCCGGCCACCGGGTCGGCTTCGGCCCGGACGGCACGGGGGCCGGAACCGGGGCCGACGCCGACCCGCCGGCGAGCGGAACCGACGCCGGCTCCGCCGCACATCCAGCCAGCAGGAGGAGTACGACCACCGCCCAGGCCCCGGTGCGCACCCCGACACGGTACCGGGGTCAGGGAAGCTGCGCCACGATGTGCTTCGCGATCTCCAGCGAGCTGGTGGCGGCCGGTGACGGAGCGTTCAACACGTGCACCTGCCGGTCGCGGGTGACGATCAGGAAGTCGTCGACCAGGTCGCCGGCGGGCGTGATCGCCTGGGCCCGTACCCCCGCACCGGCCCGTACCAGATCGCCGTCCGTCACGGCGGGGACGAGCCGGGCCAGGCTCTCCGCGAACCGTCGCTTCGACAGCGAGCGGCGCACCTCGGTCAGGCCGTACCGCAGGTGCCGGCGGGCCAGCCGCCACAGCCCCCGGTAGGCGGCCACCTCCGCGACGTCGCGGATCCGGATGCGACCCCAGCCGTACCCCTCGCGGGCCAGCGCGAGGACCGCGTTCGGTCCAGCGTGGACAGTGCCGTCGATCATCCGGGTCAGGTGCACGCCGAGGAACGGGAACTGCGGGTCCGGCACCGGGTAGATCAGCCCGCGGACCAGGTCGCGGCGGTCCTCGCGCAGCTCGTAGTACTCACCGCGGAACGGCACGATCCGGGCCGGCGGCCGGATCCCGGCCAGCCTGGCGATCCGGTCGGCGTGCAGGCCGGCGCAGTTGACCAGGGCGTCCGCGGTGATGGCGCCGACGGTGGTCTGGACCTGGTTCCCCCGGATCCCGGTCACCCGGGTCCCGAGCCGCACCGTCCCGCCGGACTTCTCGACGAGATCGGCGAGGGTACGGCAGACCGCACCGAAGTCCGTGATGCCGGTCGACGCCACGTGCAGGGCCGCGACCGCGGCCACCTCGGGCTCGTGGTCCCGGGCGGCCTCCGGGCCGAGCAGGCTCACCGGCAGCCCGTTGGCCACCGCCCTCTCGTGCAAGGCGTGCAGCCGGGGCAGCTCGGAGTCGTCGGTCGCGACGATGAGCTTGCCGGTGATCCGGTACGGGATCCCGTGCGCCGCACAGAAGTCCACTATGGACCGGCTGCCGGCCGCGCAGAGCCGCGCCTTGAGACTGCCCGGCTTGTAGTAGACGCCCGCGTGGATCACGCCCGAGTTGTGCCCGGTCTGGTGGACCCCGACCCGGTTCTCCTTCTCCACCACGGTCACCTCGGCGCCGGGCCGGTCCTGGGTGATCCGGTACGCCGTGGCCAGCCCGACGATGCCGGCCCCGATCACCACGTAGCGCGTCACTGCCGCACCGCCGGCGCGAATGCCTCCAGCACGTCCTCGGCCCGGGCCAGGGAGGCGGCCGGATCGGCGTCCGGCGACCCGATCTCCGGGTCGAAGTTGAGGTCGATGAACATCTCGGTGATCCCCTGCCGGGCCAGATCGTGGACGTCCCCGTGGATCTCGTCGAGCGTCCCGGTGAGGGGCCGGCGCTCCGGGCTGTTGGCGGGCCGCACCTTCACCACCCCGCGGCAGATGAACCGCAGCGACGCCGGATCCCGACCGGCCGTCCCGGCCGCGGTACGGACGATCTCCACCGAGTCGCCGATCACCGACAGGTCCGCGCGGCTGCTGCTGATCCAGCCGTCCGCGATCCGACCGGCCCGTCGCAGCGCGGCGGGCACGCTGCCACCGAGCAGGATCGGCGGGTACGGCTGCTGCACCGGCTTCGGCTCCATGCGCGCCGCGGGCACGTGGTAGAACTCGCCCTCGTGCGCGACCACCGCGTCCGTCCACAGTGTCCGGAGCAGCCGGACGTACTCCTCGACCCGGCGGCCGCGGTCCGCCTCGCTCGCCGCGGTCGCCGCGAACTCCTCGGCCGCCCAGCCGAGGCCCAGCCCGACATCGAGCCGGCCGGCGGATAGGATGTCTACTGTAGACAGCTGCTTGGCGAGGACGACCGGCGCGATGAAGGGCACGTTGACCACGGCCACGCCGAGCCGCACCCGGCGGGTGTGCGCGGCGAGGAACGCGAGCGTCGCGACGGGGTCGTGGACGCTCCGGTACGTCTCGCCCCAGCCACCGTCGACCGGGGACAGCAGCCGCTGGAATGTCCAGAGTGACCCGTAGCCGAGATCCTCGGCCCGGGTGGCCACCCGGGCGATGGTGTCCGGGGTGGCCCACGAGCCGGACACCGGCGCGGCGAATCCGATCTGCACCGTTGCACGGTACCGCTCATCCGGGTGCGGCGGGACGGTTCCCCGCCTCGCCGGCGGCCGGCCCGGCGACCGCGGCCGCGGTGACCGGCTCCAGCAGGACGGGCGGCCGGCACCGCCCCGAGGTAGAGCAGCCAGCCGTCCGTGCTGGTTCTGGTCAGCGGGCGGGAGGAGGCAGGACCGTGTTCCGGGCGCGGGGCAGACACGGACCCGGGAACCCGACAGAATGCTCCGGGTGAGCCGTCTCATCGCCGTGCTGCTGTCCGTCACCGTGCTGGTCGCCGGTTGCGAGTTCGGGGTGGTCGAACGCCCGCGGATGGCGCTCGCCGCGCACACCGTGACGGCGGCCGCGCCCACGACCGCCGAGGGTTTCTTCACGCTGTTCCAGGACAAGAACGACCTGACCTGGAGCGGCGGCGATCAGGTCACCAGCCTGCGGGCGGGCAACGGCCTGACGTACTGGTCGTTCGGCGACACGATCCTCGGCGAGGAGGATCCGGTAACCGGCGCGTACCGTCCAGGATGGACGATGATCGCGAACACGATCCTGGTGCAGCGCGCCGGAGACCTTGGCCCGACCACCGCCGGCGTCGCCGTCCCCGGCGCGAGCGACGGCGACCGGTACTGGACCCAGGGCATGTTCGAGGCGAACGGCCGGCTCTACGTGCTCTGCCAGCGGGTCCGCAACACGACCGACTTCTTCGAGCTGCGGGGGGTCGAGCTGGCCAGGTTCGGCTTCAACGCGGACGGGACGTTGACCTTCCAGGGCATGGTGCCCACGCCGTCGACCGGGAAGGTCGGCGGGAACGACGTCAGCACCGCGCAGTACGCCGCCGACGCGGTCGTCACCGGCGGCTACGTGTACGTCTTCGGGTACGCGAACGCGCCGGGCGACCCGTTCGCCCCGCACCGCAGCTACGTGGCCCGGGTACCGGTCGGCTCGGTGGAGTCACCGTCCGCGTGGCGCTTCCGCTCCAGCGGTTCGTGGCGCTCCGGCATGCAGAACGCCACCCCGATCCTGAGCGCGCAGATCAGCAGCGTACGGCTGATCGGCGGCCGGTGGACCCTGGCGTACAAGCCGTGGAACGGCTGGGGCGACACGGTCTACATCGAGCGCCGCACGACACCGTACGGCGCGCCGACCGCCACCGTCACGTTCAGCTCACCGGCGGGGACGACGCCGGGCGGGCAGGCGTACCAGACCTACTCGCCGCAACTGCACCCGGAGCAGGCGCTGTCGTCGGGCCGGTTGCTCGTGAGCATCGCGTGGAACGGCCAGACTCTGGGTGACCTGGCCGCGGACGCCGACCTCTACAAACCGCGGTTCACCGAGGTGACGCTGCCGCCGTGACGGCCTGGTGCCGGTGCAGGTACATGCCGGCGGCGCTCGCCCCGAGCAGCACCGCGCCCGCGATGAGCAGGATCGCCGACGCGCTGAGCGCGCCGTTGGTGATGTCGGCGATCGCCTCCGGTACGGCGAGCGTCACGCCGACCACGCCGCCGGTGAGCAGCACCAGCGACCGGTTCCACCGGTAGAGCGCCAGGCAGGCGGCCGCCACGCCGAGGGTGAGGGCGTACGCCCACGGCCTGGAGTCCGGCTCGCCGATCGGCTGCTGCGCGCCGACGATCGCCGGCCCGACGCCGAGGACCAGACCCAGGTTGCGCGGCCGGACCAGCCCGGCGAGCGTGCCGGCGACCCAGACGGCACCCAGCACGATCAGGGCGATGCCCGAGCCCAGCAAGTCCGCCTCGAACAGCTCGGTCGCGGCCGAGGTCACGGCGCCCGCGCTCATGCCGGCGGTGACCACGACGCCGAGCGGGGTGGGTGCGGCCGCGAGACAGGCCAGTCCGACCACGAGTCCGGCGACGAAGCCCCACGTGGCGGAGTTGTCGGTCACCGCGACGCCGGCGGCCAGTGCGGCCGGGACCGGCGTCAGCGCGAGCAGCACGCCGACCACCCGGCGCCGGCCGTTGACGACCTGCCGCATCCCGCGCGGACCGCCGGCGACGAGCAGCGCGGCCGCGACCAGCGCGAGCGCCGTCCCGCCGAGGACCAGCGCCCTGACCTCGCGGCTCAGCTCCTCCCACGAGGTGCCCAGGAACACGGCGGCTCCGGCCAGCATCAGCCCGCCGCCGAGGTACCCGGCGACCTCGGTCAACCAGCCGGACGCCGGCCGGCTCGGCTCGGGCGTCCCCAGTTCTCTGCGTACCGCCTCCGCCTGGGCGGCGGTGAGCTCACCGCTCGCCTCGAGCCGGCGCAGCGCGGTCTCCTGCGACTCTGTCAATACCATGGGCTCAGCGTGCGCCGCCGCCGGTGGTCGCCGGCAGAGTCGGGCTACTCAACCGCGGTGTGCGAAGTACTCAGCGCGGCAGTCACCGCCGGCCCGCGCGGCCGCCGGCCGGCGCGTGCCGTGCCGAAGCCACCCGGCCGCCGCCACCTACATGATCGTCGTTTCGGTACGCGATCGCGCAGTTCGACTGCATGATCCGCGTCCACAACAGTGATCATCCACTGTGGACCATCTTACCGGCCTGGCGGAGTGTCGGATCACCGCATATCGCGCATCCCCGGTGACGGCCCGGCTTGCGCCGCCGTTTCATGCAGTGCTATCTTTCATGTGTAAGAGTTTTCTTACACGTGAAGGAGGGCCATGACACCAGCGCGGCCGACCGGCGACGACCTGGTCGAGATGCTGGCGGCCCTGGCCAACCCGCTCCGGCTGCGCATCGTCGCGACGCTGGCCCGGGGCCGCGACTACGTGAGCCACCTGGCGCGCGAGATCGGTGTGAGCCGTCCGCTGCTCCACATGCACCTGCAGCGGCTCGAGGCGGCCGGGCTGATCACGGGCAGCCTCGAGCTCTCCGACGACGGCAAGGCCATGAAGTACTACGAAGTCACGGATTTCAACGTGCACCTGACCGCGGCTGAGCTGGCCGAGGCGGCCAAGACGCTGACCAGAACGGACCCGGAGAAGGGTCCCGCGCGTAAGGAGCAGTCCTGATGAACCTCTCCCTCGAGGCGACGACCTGGCCGCAGGCGATCGTCTTCCTCGGCATCCTCGTCGCGGCCCTGTTCCTGGTCGGTATGACGGTCGCGACGTTCCTGGAGTTCCGCAAGCTCAAGGTCGACGCCAAGCGCGAGGAGGATCTGCGGCAGCTCGTGCACCGCTACGAGCAGCTCGCGGAGAACACGCTCGACGCCCAGCAACGGGTCGCCGCTGACGTCTCCGAGCTGCGCTCCCGCGCCACGTCGATCGAGCAGATCCTCCGCACTGTCGAATGAGGACGGAGACGACGAAGGCGGTGCTCGGCCGCCGATCGGTTGAGGGGAGCCCGGCGATCGCCCGGCTCCCCTCAACCGTCGCGACGGATACCGGCGGAGGGTACTCAATCATGCGCCTTCCTCCAGCAACGGTTGAGTCGCTCTACCGCCTCGGTCTTGTTCATCGCCGCCACCTCCGACTCGGCAAGGCCGACACGGGTGATCAGCAGGTGGACAAGGTCGGCGGGTAACGCCTCGGGTGGCGCCTCCGGCATACCCCGATCGGGTTTGACCCCGTCGCGCACGCATGCCCAGAAGTCCTCCTCGGAGACACCGAGCTGGTCGCGAAGGATGTGGCTCCAGAGATACGAGCCGTATGTACTGCGGTCGACGGGATGCGAGATCCGCGTTCGCAGGATGCGACCGTCCGGCAGGTTGAGCTCGTAGGTGATGTAGTGGGTGCCGGTGCGCCCGCGCGCGTCGCGTACCGGCGTCCACCCTTCGACGGTGCAGAACTTGTCGTGGTCCTGGCGGCTGGGCGGGTGGGATCGGGGCGGTGACCTGGCCGCCCCAGTTGTTCCGGTGGTTGGGCGCATCCAGCAAGCGGTCCTGCCAGTCCTCGGCGACGGCCTCATCGAACGCGGCTCCGTCGGTTGCGTTTGATGCAACCAGGATCTGCAGCGGCCGCGAGGTAGTCGGCTCGATCGCCGACTACCTCGCTGACCAGGCGCTTCGTGAACGACCGATGCTCGGTATCAGCTGCAGCCGGACGTCGAGCCGCAGCCCTCGCAGACGTAGCAGCTCCCGGCCGGGCGCATCTTCGTCCCGCAGGTGAAGCAGAGCGGCGCGTCGGCGGACGTACCCTGGACCGCCTCCACCAGCTCGGTCGACGAACCGGCACGCGGTTTGGGCTCGTCGACCTTCGCGGCCTCGGGCTTCGGTGTGCTCGTCTCGATCGGCGCGGACGCGGCCATCGCGGCCAGGTCCAGCCCGCTGTCGTCGCCGGCCTCCGCGCGTACCTGGGCGGCCCGCTCGGCGGCGGTGAAGATGCCCAGCTCGGCGCGGCGCTCGTACGGCAGGAAGTCCAGCGCCAGCCGGCGGAAGATGTAGTCCATCACCGACGCCGCCATGCGCACGTCGGGATCGTCGGTCATGCCAGCCGGCTCGAAGCGCATGTTGACGAACTTCGACGCGTACGTCTCCAGCGGGACGCCGTACTGCAGGCCGATCGAGATGGCGATCGAGAACGCGTCCATCACGCCGGCCAGCGTCGAGCCCTGCTTCGACATCTTGAGGAACACCTCGCCGAGCCCGTCGTCCGGGTACGACGACGCGGTGAGGTAGCCCTCGGCGCCGCCGACCGAGTACGACACGGTGTGCGACGGCCGCTTCTTCGGCAGCCGCTTGCGCACCGGCCGGTACTCGACGATCCGCTCGACGGTCCCGACCCCGGTCCCGGCCTTCTTCGCGGCCCTGGCGTTGGTCAGCGGCTGGCCCACCTTGCAGTTGTCCCGGTAGATGGCCAGCGCCTTGAGCCCGAGCTTCCAGCCCTCGAAGTAGATGTTCTCGATGTCCTCGACGGTCGCCGACTCCGGCATGTTCACCGTCTTCGAGATCGCTCCACTGAGCACCGGCTGCACGGCGGCCATCATCCGGACGTGCCCCATCGGCGCGATGGCCCGCTCGCCCATCGCGCAGTCGAACACCGGGTAGTGCTCGGGCTTGAGACCCGGCGCGTCCACGACGTGACCGTGCTCGGCGATGTACTCGACGATCGCCTCGATCTGCTCCTGCGGGTAGTCGAGCGTCTTCAACGCCCGCGGGACCGTGTTGTTGACGATCTGCATCGAGCCGCCGCCGACCAGCTTCTTGAACTTGACCAGCGCCAGGTCCGGCTCGACGCCGGTGGTGTCGCAGTCCATCGCGAGGCCGATCGTGCCGGTCGGCGCGAGCAGGCTGGCCTGCGCGTTGCGCCAGCCGTTCTTCTCGCCGATCTGGTTGCCCCGCCGCCACTGCGCGGTCGCCTCGCGCAGCACCGCGGTCGCGATCGGGCCGTGCGCCTTGATCTCGTCGTTGGCCGCGGCGTGCTTGCGCATCACCCGCTGGTGCGCGCTCGCGTTGCGGGCGTAGCCGTCGTACGCGCCGACGACGCCGGCCAGCTCGGCCGAGCGGCGGTACGCGACACTGGTCATCAGCGAGGTGATGGCGGCCGCCACGGACCGGCCGGCCTCCGAGTCGTACGGCAGGCCGCTCGCCATCAGCAGCGCGCCCAGGTTCGCGTACCCGATGCCGAGCTGGCGGTAGGCGCGCGTGGTCTCGGCGATCTTCCGGGTCGGGAAGTCGGCGAAACAGATCGAGATGTCCATCGCGGTGATGACGAACTCGACCGACCTGACGAACTTCTCCACGTCGAACGAGCCGTCCTCGCGCAGGAACTTCATCAGGTTCAGGCTCGCCAAGTTGCACGAGGAGTTGTCCAGGTGCAGGTACTCCGAGCACGGGTTGGACGCGGTGATCCGGCCGGTCTCCGGGCAGGTGTGCCAGTCGTTGATCGTGTCGTCGTACTGGAGGCCGGGATCGGCGCACTCCCATGCCGCCTGTGCCATCGAGCGGAACAGGGTGGCGGAGTCGACGGTCTGCACGGTGGCCCCGTCGAGCCGACCACGCAGCGCGAACGGCTCCTTCTGCTCGACCGCGCGCATGAACTCGTCCGAGACGCGGACGCTGTTGTTGGCGTTCTGGTACTGGACGCTGACGATGTCCCTGCCGCCCAGGTCCATGTCGAAGCCGGCGTCCCGCAGCGCCCGGATCTTGTCTTCCTCGCGTGCCTTGGTCTGGATGAACTCCTCGACGTCCGGGTGGTCCACGTCGAGGATCACCATCTTGGCGGCCCGCCGGGTCGCGCCGCCGGACTTGATGGTCCCTGCGCTCGCATCCGCGCCGCGCATGAAGCTGACCGGGCCGGAGGCGGTGCCGCCGGACGACAGCAGTTCCTTGGACGACCGGATCCGGGACAGGTTGACGCCCGAACCGGAACCACCCTTGAAGATCAAACCCTCCTCTTTGTACCAGTCGAGGATGGAGTCCATCGAATCATCCACAGATAGGATGAAACATGCGCTCACCTGCTGAGGCGAGCTGGTGCCGACGTTGAACCAGACCGGCGAGTTGAAGCTGAACACCTGGTGCAGCAGCATCCAGGTCAGCTCGTGCGCGAACACCTCGGCGTCGGCGGGCGTCGCGAAGTAGCCGTGCTCCTCCCCCGCGGCGCGGTACGTGCTGACCACCCGGTCGATGAGCTGTTTGAGGCTCCACTCCCGCTCGGGCGTCCCCACCGCCCCCCGGAAGTACTTCGTGGTCACGATGTTGGTCGCGTTGACGCTCCAGAAGCCGGGAAACTCCACACCCCGCTGCTCGAAGTTGACGGACCCGTCCCGCCAGTTCGTCATCACGACGTCGCGGCGCTCCCAGTCCACCTCGTCGTACGGGTGGGTCCCCTCGGTGGTCCAGACGCGCGCGATCTGCAGGCCCCCACCCGCTGCCGCGCGGGTGCGCACCTTCGCCCCTCGGGACGTGCCGTCCCCCGCCATACTCCAGCCCCCTCGACTAGTGATGATCTCGTCTCAATCGTCTATCGGCTCGGCGCCGGCTGCTCGGTGTTGCCGAGCCGGGCCGCCGCGGCCGCGCGAAGTGCGGTGATCTCGCGCTCGAAGTCGTCCAACGTGTCGAACGACCGGTACACGCTCGCGAAGCGGAGGTACGCCACCTCGTCGAGGTCCCGCAGTGGTCCGAGGATCGCCAGGCCCACATCGTGGCTCGGCACCTCGGCCGCGCCGCGGGCCCGGATCGTCTCCTCGACCCGCTGGGCGAGCAGCGCGATCGCGTCGTCGTCGACCGGCCGGCCCTGGCAGGCCTTCCGAACCCCTGACATGATCTTGGACCGGCTGAACGGCTCGGTGACACCGCTGCGCTTGACCACGGCCAGGACGGCCTCCTCGACGGTGGTGAACCGCCGGCCGCACTCCGGGCACGCCCGCCGCCGCCGGATCAGCTGACCGTCGTCAGCCTCCCGGGAGTCGACCACCCGCGAGTCGGCGTGGCGGCAGTACGGACAGCGCATCGCCCACCCCTCTCGACGTCACGGGTTGCGGTCGGGCCGTGATTCAGGCACGCCGCATGGCGGGTGTGAGCGCCGGCTGTGCATAACGCTGTGCACAACCTGTGAGGACCGAACCCCAATCTGTGGACAACTTACACCCATGTAACTACTACATCTAGGGGTCGACGGTATGCCTTCGACGACCCGGACGCAAGTGAATCGAGAACGTGTCGCCCGTCTCAATGCGCGACGCGGGTCAGCGCCGGCGTGGCAGCTCCAGCCGCTGGCCGGCGTGGATCGTGTAGTCAGGCAGCCCGTTGAGCCGGCGGATCTGCTCGATCGTCGCGAACGGGTCGTCGCCCGGCACGTGCCGCTCGGCCACCGACCACAGCGTGTCGCCCGGTTGCACGACCGCCACCCGACCGCGACCGGGCGGGTCGGCCGCCTCGCTGGCCGGCGCGGCGACTGCCACCCCGATGGCCGCCAGGAGCAGGAGCAACCCGATCAGCACCAGCCTGCCCCGCCGGGTGAGCCGGACCCGCGTGCGCTGGACTGTCCGCTGGACCGGTGTGCTTCGAACCACCATCGGACACCCCCTGCCGCGGCCGGACTGTACGCCCGTTCGATCGTACGGACGTACGATGGTCTATCAGACCTCGAACACAAAGTCGAGAGACGCGACACGACACGTCGTACAGATGTTTGAAACTGTCAGACCACAGCGATACGGTCATCCCGCCGACTACCGCGCAAGCCGACCCTGGACTCGCGGCGAAAAGTCTCATCGAGGCAGTGGCGCACGAGCCAACGAGAAGGAGGACCGACGTGGCTAGCGACCAGCAGAGCGGGACGCAGCAGGGCCGGCGTCGCGGTGCGACCCGCGCGGACAGCCAACCCAGGCTGCGCGCGGTGACCGCGGTGGTGACCGGGCTGCAGGACATGCTCGCCACCGATCTGACCGGCCGGCAACGGGACATCCTCGAGTTCATCCGGGAGTGGGTGGAAGGCCACGGTTACCCACCGAGCGTCCGGGAGATCGGCGAGGCGGTCGGCCTCGTCTCGCCGTCCAGCGTGGCCTACCAGCTCAAGGAGCTGGAGCGGAAGGGCTACCTGCGGCGCGACCCCAACCGGCCGCGCGCGGTGGACGTCCGGCCGCCGGCCGACGCCGGCGAGGTGGACGAGGAGGCGCTGCGCGCCCAGCGACCGGCCCCGGCGTACGTGCCCGTGGTCGGCCGGATCGCCGCCGGTGGCCCCATCCTGGCCGAGCAGGCCATCGAGGACGTCTTCCCCCTGCCGCGCGAACTGGTCGGCGAGGGCACGCTGTTCCTGCTGCAGGTCAAGGGCGACTCGATGCTCGACGCGGCGATCTGTGACGGCGACTGGGTGGTCGTCCGGCAGCAGCCGACCGCCGACAACGGCGACATCGTCGCGGCGATGCTCGACGGTGAGGCGACCGTGAAGACGTACCGGCGGCGGGACCGTCAGGTGTGGTTGATGCCGCAGAACCCGGCCTTCGAGCCCATCCCGGGCAACAACGCCACCATCCTCGGCCGGGTCGTCGCGGTGCTCCGCCGCATCTGACCTGGGCGTGTCCCGCCAGCTCGAGGACTGCTCCGCGCTTGCCGAAGCGCCTGTAGGGTGTGCGGGTCACGAGCGTCGCCGAGAGCGCTCGCGAGGAGAATTCATGGCAAGCTTCACCCGGTCCGACGAGCTGCAGGGAGCGGAGTTCGTCGACGCGGACCTGCGTGGCGCCCGGTTCGTCAGGGCTGACCTGTCCGGCGTCGTGATGCGCGAGGTCTCCGTGGACGGGGCGGACATCGACGCACCGTGGCTCTCCAACGGCGACAGCTTCCTGCGCGTCAACGGCGTCGATGTGATCCCACTCGTCGAGGCCGAACTCAACCGCCGCTTTCCCGGCCGCGCCGACCGGCGCGCCGGGGATCCGGATGGCCTGCGCGCGGCCTGGGCCACGCTCGAGCGCACATGGGCGGCCACGCTCGAGCGCGTCGCGGGGATGCCGGCTGGCACGGTCGACGTGTCGGTGGGCGGCGAGTGGTCGTTCGCGCAGACGCTGCGACACCTGGTCCTCGCCACGGACGCGTGGCTGGGCCGGGCGGTCCTGGAGATCGAACAGCCATTCCACCCCATCGGTCTGACGGGCGCCAGCACCGAGGACGACGGCTTGGACATGTCCATCTTCGCGATGGTCACGCCGTCGTACGCCGAAGTGCTCGAGGTCCGGGCGGGTCGCGTCGCGATGGTGCGCGACTTCCTCGCCACAGTCACATCAGACGAGCTGGCCGTGACGCGCAAGCACCCGTGGGACCCCGAATACCAGGAGACCACCCTGTCTTGCCTGCACGTGATCCTCGAGGAGGAGTGGGAGCACCACCGTTACGCCGTACGCGACCTCGACGCGATCGAGGCGACGCACGACGCATGAGTCACTCCGCACGGCACGGGCGTCACGACAGAGTCATCGGGGACTAACCGCGGCGCTGCGGCGGATAGCCGCTCGGTGGCGGCGCTCCGTATCCGCCGGGACCACCGTCGTAACCGCCGCCAGCGCCGCCGCCGGTACCACCGCCGTAGCCGCCGGATCCGTAGACGGACCCTCCACCGTGGACGGACCCGCCGCGCCCTGGACCGCCGTAGACCGAGCCACCCGGCGCGCCACCACCACCTGGACCGGGACCGCCCGGAGCGCCACCACCCGGCGGGTACCCACCCGGCGGGTAACCGCTGGCGTACTCGGACGGGTCGGCATGGCCGTCGTACGGGGGGTGCCGGTAACCGGTCGAGGCCACCACCCCGGCGGGCTCGCGGCTGCCGTACTCCGCTATGGCACCGTCCTCGTCGGTGGGACCACGTCCGGTGCCGCGCCGCCGTGCCCGGAGGATGCCGAGCACCCCGGCGAAGACGAGCAGCACCCCGAAGATCCCCACACCTGCGATCAGCGAGGTGGCCTGGGTCAGGCTCAGCCGCTGGTACCACGAGAGGGTGTTGCGCTTCGGCGGTGTCGCGCCCGGTGCCGTGCTCGGCTTGGCGGTCGTCGTCGCCGGGCTGTACTGCAGGATCTGGGGCAGCTCGTCGGCCGGCAGGTTCTCGGTCTCCGACACGGTCAGGAACGACGCGCCGTCGGCGCTGTACGTGATCGACTCGCCCCACGGCTCGTCCGGCAGCGGCGTGATGCGCGGCTTGCCGGTCGTGATGGCCTTGACGACGTCACCGTCGGGCACGTCCCACTCGTACGCGTCGGAGTACGTCCGCAGCACGACCTTCGCCCGGTCGGGCGAGTTCGCGCCGCCGGTCACCTGGATCTGCCCGATGAACGCCAGCGGCGTGGCCGTGCCGGTCCGCTGCGGCTTGAACTCGCCGACCTTCCTCAGCGGCACGCCCTGGCTGTTCGCGCTGGCCGGCACGAGCGGCCCGGTCGGCACGAAGATGTGGGACAGCCCGGTCTCCTTGGTCACGATGATCGGCCGGTCGTTCGCGTCGAGCAGCAGCGCCTCGGCGTCGTGTTTGTTGTCCGGGTAGCGCAGCCGGTGCAGGACCGCCTGGCTCCCGTTGGCAGGGACCTTCCAGATGCCGATCGTCGACCGGTTCTTGTCGTTGTCCCCGATGTCGGCGACCCAGACCGTGCCGTCCTTGCCGACAGCGAGGTCCTCCGGGTCACGCGCCCCGCCCGCGTACGTGACGGTCCGGCTGCCCACCTTGCACGCCTTGTCGAGGAAGAAGACCCGGTCATTGCGGGACGAGCCGGTGTAGTCGTTGATGACCACATAACCGGACGCGGTGGCACCCATGCCGGACAAGGAGATCAGCCGCTGGTCCTGGATCGTGCACACCGGCTTGCCGGGTTCGGCGTGCGCCACCGTGACCGGGGCGCTGGACGGGCTGGGGTCGGCGGTGACGGCAACGGCGGCTGCCGCGGCCGGGCCGGACGGCACCGCCACGCAACAGACACCGACCAGAACCGACCACCACCAGCGCCGCATCCCGCCAGTCTCCCATGCGCCGGCGACCTCCCGCCGACCCTGGCGAGCGGTCAACTGGTGCGGGTGACCGGCTCCACAACGTACGGCGCGAGCTCCGCGGCCAGCCCGGGGTCGACCCGTACGTGCAGCGCCGTGCCCGCCTCGCCATGCGCCGACGCGAGCACCTCGCCCCGCTCGTGCACCCGGGCCACCAGGTCACCCCGGTCGTACGGCACCTCGGCGTGCACCTCGACGGACGGCCGGGGCAGACGCGCCTCGACGGCCGCCCGCAGCTCGGACAGCCCCGCGCCGGTACGGGCCGAGACGAACACCGCGTCCGGCCACGACCGCTTGAGCCGCAGCAGGGTCTCCTCGTCGGCCGCGTCGGTCTTGTTCACCACGAGCAGCTCGGGTACCCGTTCGGCACCGACCTCGGCGAGCACCTCACGTACCGCCCGCACCTGCTCCTCGGGGTCGACATGTGCCCCGTCCACCACATGCACGACGAGGTCCGCCTGGGCCACCTCCTCCAATGTGGACCGGAAGGCCTCGACGAGCTGATGAGGCAGATGCCGGACAAAACCGACAGTATCGGACAGCGTGTAGATCCGGCCGTCGGCGGCCCGCGCGCGCCGGGTGGTCGGGTCCAGCGTGGCGAAGAGCGCGTCCTCGACGAGGACGCCGGCCCCGGTGAGCCGGTTCAACAGCGACGACTTGCCGGCGTTGGTGTAGCCGGCGATCGCCACCCCCGGTACGCCGTGCCGCTTGCGCCCGGCGCGCATGGTCTCGCGGCTGATCCGCATGCCGGCGATCTCGCGCTTGAGCCGGGAGATCCGGCTGGTGATGCGGCGCCGGTCGGTCTCGAGCTTGGTCTCACCGGGCCCGCGCAGGCCGACCCCGCCGCCGGCGCCACCGGCCCGGCCACCGGCCTGGCGGGACAACGCCTCGCCCCAGCCGCGCAGCCGCGGCAGCAGGTACTGCAGCTGGGCCAGCTCGACCTGCGCCTTACCTTCCTTGCTCTTCGCGTGCTGCGCGAAGATGTCCAGGATCAGCGCGGTCCGATCGATGACCTTCACCTTGAGCTGCTGCTCCAGCGTCCGGAGCTGGGACGGGGACAGCTCGCCGTCACAGATCACCGTGTCCGCGCCACTGGCGAGCACGATGTCACGCAGCTCCGCGACCTTGCCCCGACCCAGGAACGTCGACGGGTCGGGCTGGATCCGGCGCTGGATGAGTCCTTCGAGGATGGCCGAGCCGGCGGTCTCGGCGAGCGCCGCCAGTTCGGCCAGCGAGTTCTCGGCATCGACGGCCGCGCCCTCGGTCCAGACCCCGACGAGGATCACGCGCTCCAGTCTGAGCTGCCGGTACTCCACCTCGGAGATGTCGGCGAGCTCCGTGGACAGGCCGGCGACGCGGCGCAGGGCGTGCCGCTCTTCGAGCTCCAGTGCACCGGTCGACACGTCGAGGTCCTCGTCGAACTCTGTGGAGTTCGGTGGGTTACGCAAAACTGATCTCCTCGACGTGTCCGTGACCGTGGGTTAGCACCGTACCGATCAATCGTGACACGCCCCCGCCGGTACCGCACGCGCATTCTGCGGCGCCAGCTGCCGCGCCGGGCCGCCGTGCGCGCCAAGGCGCTCAGCCCGGGTGCACCGCCCCTCCCCGTTGCGCCATCTCGACGGCCCGGTCCTCGATCGCGTCCGCCCGCCGCCGGCGGGTGGCGATCATCCGGACGACCAGCAAAGACACCGCGACGGTCACGAGGTAGGTCGGTACCGCCGCGCCGAGCTGCTGGCTCATCTCCACCACGATCGGGTAGTCCTTGGCCGGTGTGAGCGCCGCCGACGGGTCCCCGGCCAGGGCGGTGATCTTGTTGGCGATCCAGGTTCCCCGGCCGACGATCAGGTCGTGCGCGATGGGGCCCGGAACGGTCGCAACGGCAAATAGACCGCCGGCAATGGCCGTGTACAGCCATGGAATCCGCGAGAGGTCCTGTCCGGCGAGGCGGTCGGCGGCCCACGCGGCAAATGGAATGATTAAAAATAATGCGGGGGTCAGACCGATGAACGCAAATGTGGAATCGAGCAGCCAATGAGCGTACCAACTGATCGCCGGGCCACCTTCACCGAGTGCGACGGCGTGGTACCAGAACATCAGGGCCCCGCCGACGTAGCACACCATGACGGACGTGGTGACGAGCGCCAGCCAGGCGATCCGGTCGCGGTAGAAGGTGCGCAGAGCGGCGATGTGCGGCCGCGGCGCGAGGAGCCGCCTCATTCCATTGAACCGGTGCGACCCTCGGGACAGCTGCTCTGACACGGCAGGCGGCTCGCCGGGAACAGGCCGCCACATGACGTCCCCGGGGTAGAAGACCGCGTGCACTCTTGACATCGTCAACTCCTCTTTCGGTGGATCGCGGGTTCGAAAATCATCGATGACACCGCTTGCCGGAAGATTCGGCCGGACTTGCGGGGAACTTGCAGGACCACCTACCACCAGGGGATTCCTAGACCTCGTTCAAACATCCATGATGTTGGATAATTTGCTGGTGCAGGCTTTATTCGGGAGCGAAGTCGATGGAGTTCAGAATCCTCGGACCGCTGGAGGTGGTGTCCGATGGCCAGCCGCTGCGCATCGAAGGGCGCGGCCAGCGCGTCGTGCTGTGCGCGCTGCTCACGGTCGCCAACGACGTGGCGTCCCTGGACCGGCTGATCGACTGGCTGTGGTCACGGCGCCCACCCAGATCGGCGGCGGCCGTGGTCCAGGCGCACATCTCCCGGCTGCGGCGGATCCTGGAACCCAACCGGGCGCCGTGGTCGCCGTCCCGGATCCTGGTCCGGCACTCCCCCGGCTACATGCTGCGGATCGACCCCGAACAGCTTGACTCGTTGCGCTTCGCCCGCCTCGTCGCAGAGGGTCGGGCCGCGTTCGAGCGCGAAGACATGGCACCCGCGTCGACGATCCTGCACCGGGCGACCGCCCTGTGGCGCGGCCGGGCCCTCGCCGACCTGGCGTTCGTCGACGCGGCGCAGGACGAGGCGGCCCGGCTGGAGGCGACCCTGCTCTCCGCGACGATCATGCGCATCGACGCCGACCTGGAGCTCGGCCGGCACGCCGACCTCGTCCCGGAGCTGGAGGGATTGGTCCGGGCCCACCCGCTGAACGAGCGCCTGTCCGGACAGCTGATGATCGCGCTGTGCCGGTGCGGCCGGCAGGCGGACTCGCTCACCGTGTACGAGCGGGTGCGTAGCACGCTGGCCGAGGAGCTCGACATCGAGCCGTCGCCGGCGTCGCAGTGGCTGCAGGCCGCGATCCTGTCCCAGCACCCGGACCTCGACTGGTCGCCCGCCGGCCGGAGACTCCCCGTCCCCGGGCCCTGGAGGTAGTGCTGGCGGGGGTTACGGCCAGGGCAGAATGCTGACGTGCCCACCACTCGCCTGCCCAGCGCCGGATTCTCGCTCACGATCCGGGTCACGTCGTCGCCGACCCGTACGCCATCGGCAGGCTCACCACCGCGGTCGGCGAGGCCGGTGCGATCGTCACCGCGCTCGACGTGGTCGACTCGGACCACGTCCGGATCACCGCCGACCTCACCTGTGACACCGCCGACGCGGCGCACGCCGACCAGGTGGTCGACGCGCTGGAGGAGCTGGACGGCGTCGAGGTCCGCAAGGTCTCCGACCGGACCTTCCTGCTGCACCTCGGTGGCAAGATCGAGGTGACGCCGAAGGTCGCGCTGCGCACCCGCGACGAGCTGTCCCGCGCGTACACCCCGGGGGTGGCCCGGGTCTGCCTGGCCATCGCCGAGAACCCGGCCGACGCGCGCCGCCTGACCATCAAGCGCAACACGGTCGCGGTCGTCACCGACGGCTCCGCGGTGCTGGGCCTGGGCAACCTAGGGGTACACCGGCGACCTGCCCGGCGCCCTGCGCGGCGCGGACGTCTTCATCGGGGTGAGCGTGCCGAACCTGCTGACCGGCGACGACATCGCCGGCATGGTGCCGGACGCGATCGTGTTCGCGCTGGCCAATCCGGATCCCGAGGTGGACCCGCGGGAAGCCCGCCGGTACGCCGCGGTGGTCGCCACGGGCCGGTCGGACCAGCCCAACCAGATCAACAACGTGCTCGCCTTCCCCGGCGTGTTCCGCGGCATGCTCGACGCGCACGCCGAGGAGTTCACCGAGGACATGGCGCTCGCCGCCGCGCACGCGATCGCCGACGCGGTCGGCGAGGAGAAGCTCAACCCCAGCGTGATCGTGCCGAGCGTCTTCGACGTGCGGGTGGCCCCGGCGGTCGCGGCCGCGGTCCGCGACGTCGCAAAAGGGGCGTCCCTCCCCGAACCGGAGCTGGACGCGGAGTGATCAGGTCACAACTGCTGGCTGGTAGCGCTCCCACCAGTACCCCTTGGGGGTCGTGCGCTCTAACTGGAGCGCCTCAAAAATCGACATCTATGACTCGTGAAAATGCTTCTCGCGAAATCTCGCAGGGCCACGTCAGTCGGCGCACTTTGTTGGCCGGTACCGCAGGGTTGTTCGGCGTCACGGCACTGAGCAGCACCGAGGCGGTCGCCGCGGCGGTGCAGCAGGAGGCCACGGTCGCCGCCACCTCACCAGGTTTCTTCGGCCGCATGTTCCCCAACCTGGCGCCGTTCGCGACCACCACGCAGCCCACCCTCCAGCGGGTTATCGACGCGATCCGTGACATCGGCGAGTTCGGCCACTTCATGGACGCCAAGGACGCGATCGGCGCCGGCCCGATCGCGCTGATCGCGGACCCGGCCCTGAACGTGAACAACGTCAACAACCCCAACCACACCGCGGGTACCACGTTCCTCGGCCAGTTCCTCGACCACGACATGACGTTCGACCGGAACTCCCAACTGGCCGTGCCGACCGCGCCCGAGACCTCGCCCAACACCCGGACCCCGGCGCTGGACCTCGACTCGCTCTACGGCGGCGGGCCCACCGGGAGCCCTCAGCTCTACAACTCCGCGGACCTCGCCAAGCTGCGCATCGAGAGCGGCGGCCGGTTCGAGGACGTGCCTCGCCAGTCGAACGGCACCGCGATCATCGCCGACCCGCGCAACGACGAGAACCTGGTCATCTCCGGGCTGCAGGCCGCGTTCATCCTGTTCCACAACCGGGTGGTCGACCTGGTCCGCTCGCAGAACCCGGGCATCAGCGTCACCAACGCGTTCAACCAGGCACGGCAGACCGTCACCTGGCACTACCAGTGGATCATCCTGAACGAGTTCCTGCCGCAGATCATCGGCCAGGACCGGGTCACCTCGATCCTTGCCAACCGGCGGTTCTACCGGCCCGCCGCGGGACAGCACTTCATCCCGGTCGAGTTCCAGGGCGCGGCGTACCGGTTCGGACACAGCATGGTACGGCCCTCGTACCGGGTGAACCTGGCCGGCAACCCGAACAACACGCAGTTCTTCGCCATGATCTTCGACCCGGCCGGCGAGGGCCAGGCCGACCCGGTCGACATGCGCGGCGGAGCCCGGGCGCCTCGGCGCTTCATCGGCTGGCAGACGTTCTTCAACTTCGGGCCGCAGTTCACCGACCCGGGCTCGACGAACCCCGCGATCAGGCCGAACAAGCGCATCGACACACGGATCTCCACGCCGCTGTTCCGCCTGCCGCTGGCCGCCATCGCCAGCGGTGACCCGCCGATCGCGCTGCCGGTGCGCAACATGCTGCGGCACATCACCTGGCAGATCCCGTCCGGGCAGGCCATCGCGCAGGCGATGGGCGCGCCGGTGCTCGGCGCCAGCAACTTCCCGGAGTGGCGCGGGTACAACGTCGGCCTGGATGCCAACACCCCGCTCTGGTACTACGTCCTCAAGGAGGCCGAGCTGCTCGAGCAGGGCCTGCGTCTCGGCCCGGTCGGCGCCACGATCGTCGGGGAGGTCTTCATCGGCCTGCTCCAGGTGGCCCCCGGCTCGTACCTGCGGGACAACCCCGGCTTCCGGCCCACCCTGCCGCGCCGCAACTCGGGCACCTTCACGATGGTCGACCTGCTGACCTACGCCAGGGTCGACCCGACCAGCCGCGGCCAGTGACGCGCAGCGGTCCGGGGCGGCAGGTCCGCCCCGGACCGCGACGTCCACCCCGGACCGCGACGTCCCCGATCGTGGCGCTGCTCGACCCGCCCGCCAGCCCCATCACCGGTCCGTGGCGGAAGGGTTCCCGATAGCGAGCTCGCCGTGCGCCACGATGACGGCCGGGCCTGACAGCCAGCAGGTCCCGCCGTCCACGGTGACCTCCAGCCGGCCGCCGGGCACGTCGACGGTGACCGTGCCGGTACCGGCGCCGAGGCCGACCGCGGCGACCGCGACCGCACCGGTTCCGCACGACATGGTCTCGCCGACGCCCCGCTCGTGCACCCGCATCACCGCGGATTGCCCGTCGAAGACGGCGAACTCGACGTTCACGCCGTCCGGGAAGAACGCGTCGTCCACTGTGGGTGGACCGGTGAGGTCCAGGCTCTCCAGTGTGGACAGATCGTTCACCGGGCAGACGAGATGCGGGTTGCCGCAGTCGACCGCGGTCCCGGTGAACCGCCGCCCGTCGACAGTGGCTGTGCTCGCGCCGTACACCCTGGGGATGCCGAGCGAGACGGCGACGGACTCGGGCGTGACCACGGCGACCGCGTCGCCGGCCCGGGTGGTCAGCGGGATCTCCCCGATCGTCGCCAGCCCGGTGTCCACGAGGTAGCGCGCGTAGACGCGGGCGCCGTTGCCGCACATCTCGGCGACCGTGCCGTCGGCGTTCCAGTAGTCCATGAACCAGCCGTCGCCGTCCGGGACCACCCGCAGCACGCCGTCGCCGCCGATGCCCCGGCGACGGTCGCACAGCGCGGTCACCAGCTCGGGCGTCAGGGCGAGCCGGTCCTCCACGTCCGGCAGGATCACGAAGTCGTTGGCCGTGCCGTGGCCTTTGGCAAACCGCATGCCGAACCGCATGCCCCCATCATCCCGCGAGCGCGATGGCCGCGGAGACCAGATCCGGGCGTGCCGCGTCGAGCCAGCGCACCCGAGCGTCGCGGCGGAACCACGAGCGCTGCCGGCGGACGAACCGGCGCGTCGCCCGTACCGTCTCCGCCCGCGCCTCGTCCGCGGTGCAGTCACCGGAGAGGAACCGCAGGATCTGCTGGTACCCGAGGGCCCGGCTCGCGGTCCGCCCCTCGCGCAGCCCGGCCGCGTCCAGCCGGCGTACCTCGTCGAGGAAGCCGTCCGTCCACATCCGGTCGACCCGCGCCTCGATCCGTTCGTCCAGCACCTCCGGATCGAGGTCCATCCCCACCTGCACCGCGTCGTAGTACGGCTTCGGCTCGGGCAGCGTCGCGGTGAACGGGCCGCCGGTCAACGCGATCACCTCCAGCGCGCGCACGATGCGGCGGCCGTTGGTCGGCAGGATCGCCTGGGCGGCGTCGGGATCGGCCTCGCGCAGCCGGGCGTAGAGCGGGCCCGGGCCGGACCGGGCCAGCTCGGCCTCCAGGTCCGCGCGCAGCTCCTCATCGGTACCGGGGAACTCCAGGTCGTCGAGGACCGCCCGGACGTACAGGCCGGAACCGCCGACGAGCAACGGGACCCGGCCCCGTGCCCGGATGTCCTCGACCGCCTCGCGGGCCAGCCGCTGGTACTCCGCGACACTGGCGGACCGGGTGACCGGCCAGATGTCGAGCAGGTGGTGCGGTACGCCCTCGCGCTGCGCGACGGTCAGCTTCGCGGTGCCGATGTCCATGCCTCGGTACAGCTGCATCGAGTCGGCGTTCACCACCTCGCCCTGCCATTGCCGGGCGAGCGCGATGGCTAGCGCCGACTTGCCGGCCGCGGTCGGGCCGACGATCGCGACGATCGGTGCGTTCACGGTCTGCTCCAGGCGGCGACGAAGTACGCGACGCCGTACGGTGCGGCGTAGTAGAACAGCTCGGCCCGCCACGGCGCGGGCACGCCGGCCAGCACCTGCCAGGGCGCCCGACCGGCGGCGTGCAGCTGCGCCGAGAGCACCGGGTCCAGGTCGCGCAGGGCGTCGCCGTCCGCGGTGCCCAGTGCCCGCGCGACCGTGTCGTCGTACGGCTCGGCGCGCGGATCGTCGTACCCGGGCGACTTCTCGCCGCGGCAGGCCGAGCCGTCGCCCATGGCGAGCAACGCGACCCGGTCGACGCTCGAGGCCAGCTCCGCTCCGAACGTCGCGCACCCGGCCGGGTCCAGGTCGGTGGCGACCGTGTACAGCGCGTCGGCGGCCCATCCGCGACGGTGCAGCAACCACACCGCGACCGCCAGACCCAGCGGCAACGGCGCTCCCCCGTCGCCGACCCGGACCGGAACCCCCCACGGCGCGAAAGAGGCGTGGAATGGCATATTTACCTGTGTAGTGTCCTTGCCGGAGCTGATAACGACCAGTCTGTCCGGTCCGGTCTCCGCCAATCGGTGCAGCGCCTGGCCGCACGCCGCTCTCAGGTCGTCCAGCTCGGCGGCGGCGCCCGCGGCGAGCTCCGGAACGAGCAACGGCGGCTGCGGGCAGACCGCCGCGGCGACAATGGGCACGGGGGTAACGGTAAACCGAGCACGATGGAAAGGGCCCTCAGGACACCATATGGTCACGGTCGGCCACAGGCGCTCGACGCGGACCGGGTACGACCTGTGAGAATGCCCGAAGGGAACGACGCTGTGCAGCGGCGGCGGCCGCGGGCTGATCACCAGGAACACCGGAGCCTGCGACGCCGGGACAACTGAGGATGGGCACATGAGCGACTGGACGGCCTTCGGTCGAGTCGACGGCGACGGCACGGTTTATGTGAAAACGACCGCAGGCGAGCGGGTGGTGGGCTCCTGGCAGGCCGGCACGCCAGAGGAGGGCCTGGCCCATTTCGCCCGCCGGTTCGCGGACCTCGTCACCGAGGTCGACCTCATCGAGGCCCGGCTGCAGAGCGGGGCCGCGGATGCCGTGCACTCGCTCGCGAGCATCCGGCGGCTGCGTGGCTCACTGGACGAGGCCCATGTGGTCGGCGACATCGACGGCCTGGCGGCCCGGCTGGACAAGCTCGGCAGCGTGGCGGACGAGAAGGCCGGCGAGGCACGCGCTGCCCGGGAGGCGGCGCGGGCCGAGGCGCTGGCCCGCAAGACCGCGTTGGTCGAGGAGGCCGAGCGGCTCGCCGCGGAGTCGACCGGCTGGAAGACCGCGGGCGACCGGTTCAAGGAGATCCTCGACGAGTGGAAGACCATCCGCGGGATCGACAAGAAGAGCGACGCGGAGCTGTGGAAGCGGTACGCGGCGGCACGCGACGGCTTCGCCCGCCGGCGCGGCGCGCACTTCGCCTCGCTCGACTCGCAGCGCAAGCAGGCACAGGGCCGCAAGGAGGAGTTGGTCGCCGAGGCGGAGGCGCTGAGCGAGTCCACCGAGTGGGCGGCGACCGCGGCCCGGCTCAAGGAGCTGATGTCGGAGTGGAAGGCCGCGCCGCGCGCCGCCAAGGAGGCCGAGCAGCGGCTGTGGGAGAGGTTCCGGGCGGCCCAGGACGCGTTCTTCACCCGGCGCAGTGAGGTGTTCTCGGCCCGGGACGCGGAGCTTCGCGGCAACCTGGAACGCCGCCAGGAGCTGGTGACCGCCGCGGAGGCGCTCGACATCGAGGCAGACGCCCGGGCGGCACAGGCGAAGCTGCGCGAGATCCAGGCCCAGTGGCACGAGACCGGCCGGGTACCGCGGGATTCCGGCAGCGGGCTGGACCGCCGGCTGCGCGCGGTCGAGGACCGGGTCAAGGCGGCGATGGACGCGGCCTGGCGGCGCACCGAGCCGTCGGCGAACCCGCTGCTGACCCAGATGCGCGAGCAGGTGGCCGAGGCCGAGCAACGGCTGGCCCGGGCCCAGGCGGCCGGCGACGCCAAGCGGATCCGCGAGGCGGAGCAGGCGCTGGAGTCCAAGCGGCAGTTCCTCTCCCTGGCGGAGCAGTCCGGTTAGACCCTGAGCACGGCGGCGGAGCAGGCCAGAGGCGTACGGCGCAGCACGTGCCCGTCCACGTCGGGCAGCGCGGCGCTGGCCCGCGGCGCGGATGGCACCCCGGGTGTCCGCCATCACATCTCCGTACCCCTCAGCGGCGCCTCAGGACGGTATCGCTAGATTTGATCTTACCTACTGTGTAATCGGTAGACGTCGATAACCTGGGGGGCCATGATGTTCGAACGGTTGGGACGTGGGGTTGTCCGTCACCCGGTGTGGGTCATCGTCGCCTGGCTGGTGGCCGCGGTCGGCATCGTGCTGGCGGCGCCGAACCTGACCGACGTCATCAACCGGGACCAGGCCAACTTCCTGCCCAGCCGGTACGAGTCGGCGCAGGCGCAGGAGGTCGCCCGGCAGGCGTTCCCACGGACGGACGACGCCAGCGCGACGATCGTCGTCAAGCGCACCGACGGGCAGCCGCTGACCGAGGCCGACCAGACGAAGGTCGCCGAGGTGGCGCAGCGCGTGCAGGGCGCGGGCATCGAGCGGGTCACCGGCGCGCTCACCGGGCCACAGGCGCTCTCGCAGAACAGGCAGGTCCAGCTCGTCATGGTGGGCCTGCAGGGCCGGCCCGACGACATACCGACCTTCAACGCGGTGGAACGGATCCGCGAGACCGTGCGGCCGGTGGTCGACGGCACCGGACTGTCGCTGGCGGTCACCGGTGACGCGGCGATGATCCTCGACAACCAGGACGCCTTCGACAGCGGCCTGGTCATCATCACGGTCGCCACGTTCGTGCTCATCATCGTGCTGCTGCTGATCATCTACCGCAGCCCGATCGCGGCCGTGCTGCCGATCGTCACCATCGGGGTGGTCAGCACGATCTCGGCCGGCGTCATCGCGGTGCTCGCGAAGCTGACCGGGCTCGAGGTCGACCAGCAACTGCAGATCATCATGACCATCGTCCTGTACGGCGTCGGCACCGACTACATCCTGTTCCTGCTGTTCCGGTACCGGGAACGGCTGCGGGCCGGCGACGCGCCGAAGGAGGCGCTGGCCGCCGCGGTGCACCGGGTCGGTGAGGTGATCGCTTCCGCGGCCGGCGCCATCGTCATCGCGTTCAGCGCCATGCTGCTGGCGGTCTTCGGCGCCTTCCGCAGCCTCGGGCCGGGCCTGGCGATCGCGGTGATGGTCATGGCGCTCGCCGCGGTGACGCTCGTGCCGGCCGTCGTCTCGCTGATCGGGCCGAAGGTCTTCTGGCCGTCGAAGTCGTGGCAGCGTACCCCGAGCGGCACCACGTTCCAGCGGCTCGGCCGGTTCACCGCCCGGCGGCCCGCGCTGGTCGCGCTCGCCTCCGGCGGTCTGATGGTCGCGCTGGCCCTGGGCGTCCTCGGTTTCAAGACCGACTACGACCAGCTCGCCCAGCTGCCGAGCGACACCGAGTCGTCGCAGGGCTTCCGGGACCTGCAGGCCGGGTTCCCGGCCGGGACGCTCAACCCCACCACCGTGTACGTCCGCAGCGACAACGGGTCCACACTGGACACGGCGGCGCTGACCGGGTACGCGACCGAGCTGACGAAGGTGCCCGGGGTCGGCGGCGCGATGCCGGCCGGTCCGGACGGCAGCCCGGTCGCGCTGTCGCCGGACGGCAAGGTGGCGCAGATCAACCTGCTGCTGCGCGAGACGCCCTACAGCAACGCGGCGCTCGACCTCGCCGGTGGCCCGCTGCGCGAGGCCGCACACGCCCAGGCACCACCGGGGACCACCGCGCTCGTCGGCGGGCTCAGCTCGGCGTTCGCCGACATCCGGGACGCCAACAACCGTGACCTGTCGGTCATCTTCCCGGTCGCGGGCGTGCTGATCGCGCTGATCCTCGCGCTGATGCTGCGCAGCCTGGTCGCACCGCTGTACCTGATGGCCGCGGTCGTGCTCGGCTTCTTCAGCACGCTCGGCGCGACCGTGCTCGCGTTCCAGGGCATCGGCGACCGGGTCGGCCTGTCCTTCTCGCTGCCGATCATCCTGTACCTGTTCGTGGTCGCGATCGGCACCGACTACAACATCCTGATGATCGCCCGACTCCGCGAGGAGGCCCGACTCGGCAACGATCCGCGTACCGCCGCGGACCTGGCGGTCGAGCACGGCGGCCCGTCGGTCGGCGCGGCCGGGCTGATCCTCGCCGGCACGTTCGCCTCGCTGATGCTGGCCGGCATCTCGTTCTTCACCGAGATGGGGTTCGCGGTCTCGCTGGGGATCATCCTGTCCGCGTTCGTCATGTCGATGTTCCTCGTGCCGAGCGTCACCGCACTGCTCGGGCACAAGGCCTGGTGGCCCGGGCACGGCGACGAGCCCGACCGCCGGCCCGCGGCCGAGGAGGATCTGGCGCCGTCCGTGATCCGGTAAACGGAGGCGCTCTATGGCGCGCCTCCGTTTACCGGATCACGCGAGCACCGTTATGATGGCGGCGGAGCCGGGCAGGGGTTGTTCTCCTGCCGTGTCCGGGCATGCCTCACCTCCTCGAAAGGCACCCGGACATGCACCGCAGACGACATCGGCTCGCCGCCGCTCTCTCCGCCACCTCCGCCCTGCTGCTCGCCGCGACCGCGACGCTGCTCGCCACCCTGGTGGCCACGCCCGCGAGCGCCGCCGGCACGGGCACCGGCTACCTGCGTACCAGCGGGAACCGGATCGTCGACAGCACCGGCGCGACGATCCGGCTCACCGGCATCAACTGGTTCGGCATGGAGACCGACAACCACACGTTCCACGGGCTGTGGGCCAACGCGCCGGCCACCTGGCGCGGCCAGATCGACCGGATGGCCTCGCTCGGCTTCAACACGATCCGGGTGCCGTACACCGGTGACTCGTTGCGCCCCGGCGCCCAGGCCACCGGCATCAACGACTTCACCAACCCGGACCTGGTCGGGAACTCGCCGCTGCAAATCCTGGACAAGGTGATCCAGTACGCCGGCAGCAAGGGCATGCGCATCGTCCTCGACCGGCACCGGCCGACGGCCGCCGGGCAGACCGCGTTGTGGTACACCTCGACGGTCTCCGAGGCGAGCATCATCGCCGACTGGCAGATGCTGGCCCAGCGGTACGCCGGCAACACCACGGTGATCGGCGCCGACCTGTTCAACGAGCCGCACCACGAGGGCACCGAGCCGAACAGCACCGGCGCGTGCTGGGGATGCGGCGTCACGGCCCGGGACTGGCGCCTGGCGGCCGAGCGGATCGGCAACGCGATCCTGGCCACCAACGCCAACTGGTTGATCTTCGTCGAGGGCGTCGGCTGCATCAGCGGCGGCTCACCGAACGTCTGGGACAACATCCCGGACGACCCGATGGCGTGCGACTGGTGGGGCGGCAACCTCTCCGGCGCGCTGGCGAACCCGGTCCGGCTCAACGTCGCCAACCGACTCGTCTACGCCCCGCACGACTACGGCATCTCGGTCTTCGACCGGCAGCCGTGGTTCCGCGACCCGACCTTCCCGAACAACCTGCCGTCGGTGTGGGACACGTTCTGGGGTCGGCTCTACAAGCAGAACATCGCACCCGTCATGCTCGGCGAGTTCGGCTCGACGCTGGCCAACCCGCTGGACGTGCAGTGGCTGACCAAGCTCATGGAGTACCTCGGCACCGGGATCAACGGGATGTCGTTCACGTACTGGTCGTGGAACCCGAACTCCGGGGACACCGGGGGCATCGCGCTCGACGACTGGTACACGATCAACCAGCAGAAGTACACCATCCTGCAGCCGTACCTGATCCCGCCGGTGGGCGGCGGCCCGACCGGTGGCCCGACGACCGGCGGGCCGACTCCCACAACGGCCGGGCCGACCACACCGTCCACTGTGTCCTGCAGCACCACGTACCGGGTCACCGGTTCCTGGCAGGGCGGCTTCCAGTCGGCGCTGGTCATCGGGAACACCGGCACGTCGCCGTGGAACAACTGGACGGTCACCTGGACGATGCCCTCCGGCGTCACGCTCAACAACGGCTGGCCCGGACCGGTCACCCAGAACGGGACCACCTGGACGGCGCGCGCCCCGGACTACGCGCGTACCCTCGCGCCGAGCCAGACGTTCGAGATCGGGTTCACCGCCAACGGAGCATCGACACCCGGCCCGAGCAGCTTCAGATGCTCGTGACCGGCTGACAGCCACCGCGGTGGGCGCCCTCCGTGGCGGCGAGGGCGCCCACCGCCGGCAGGCCCAGGAACACGCCGGGGGTACGGGGTGAGCGGCCCGCCTCGTGCGCGTCGCCGGCCCGGGTCCGGCGGTGGGACAGCAGCGGGCCGTCGGCGTTGAGGTGGTGCGGCGCCGCATAGGTCACCTCGGTGTGCACGATGTCACCCGGCCTGGGCGCGGTGCCGCCAACGGCGAAGTGCACCAGCCGGCCGTCCCGGGCCCGCCCGGACATCCGGCCGGTGGCCGCGTCCTTGCGGCCCTCACCGACCGCGACCAGGACCTCCACAGTGGACCCGACCAGCGCGCGGTTCTCCGCCCAGGTGACCTCCTCGACGGCCTCGACGAGGCGGTCGTACCGGTCCCGGACGACCTCCCGGGGCACCTGACCGTCCAGTGTGGCCGCCGGTGTGCCGGGGCGCTTGGAGTACTGGAACGTGAACGCGCCGGCGAACCGGGCCGCGCGCACCACGTCGAGGGTGGCCTGGAAGTCGGCCTCGGTTTCGCCGGGGAAGCCGACGATGATGTCGGTGGTGATCGCCGCGTCCGGCATCGCCGCCCGGACGTTGTCCAGGATGGACAGGTAGCGCTCCGCCCGGTACGACCGGCGCATCGCCTTGAGCACCGGGTCCGAGCCGGACTGCAGCGGCATGTGCAACTGGTGGCAGACGTTCGGCGTCTGCGCCATCGCGGCGATCACGTCGTCGGTGAAGTCCTTCGGGTGCGGGCTGGTGAACCGGACCCGCTCCAGCCCGTCCACGTCGCCGCAGGCCCGCAGCAGCTTGCCGAACGCCCGCCGGTCACCGAACTCCACGCCGTACGAGTTGACGTTCTGCCCCAGCAGGGTGATTTCCAGGACGCCCTCGGCCACGAGCGCGCGCACCTCGGCCAGGATGTCCCCGGGACGGCGGTCCTTCTCCTTGCCCCGCAACGCCGGCACGATACAGAAGGTGCAGGTGTTGTTGCAGCCGACCGAGATCGAGACCCAGCCCGCGTAGGTGGACTCGCGCCGGGCCGGCAGCGTCGACGGGAAGACCTCCAGCGACTCGAGGATCTCGACCTGCGCCTCCTGGTTGTGGCGCGAGCGTTCGAGCAGGACCGGCAGCGAGCCGATGTTGTGCGTACCGAAGACCACGTCCACCCACGGGGCCCGGGAGACGATCTCGCCGCGGTCCTTCTGGGCCAGGCAGCCGCCGACCGCGATCTGCATGCCGGGATGGGCGTCCTTGACCGGGCGCAGGTGACCAAGGTTGCCGTAGAGGCGGTTGTCCGCGTTCTCCCGAACTGCGCAGGTGTTGAAGACCATGACGTCGGGCGTCTGTGCCGCCCCGGCCCGGACGTACCCGGCCGATTCGAGCAGACCGGCGATCCGCTCGGAGTCGTGCATGTTCATCTGGCAGCCGTACGTCACGACCTGAAAGCTCTTCGGCACCCTGCGCACCTCCCCTCCGACCGCCAAGCGTAACCGTCGCCTGTTCCACCGTTCGGACAGGCGACGGATCCCGGTGTCGCGGGCAAGATACGGATCATGTCCGAGCCGCCCAGTCCCGCGCCGGCGGTCCGCGAACGGACGCTGGCCAAGACGTTCACCCGCCGCCAGCCGACGCGGACCGTCACGGCCGTCGCCCCGTACGCCGGGCAGGTCGCCGTGCTGGACCTGTTGCTGGGCGAGCTGATCGCCGAGCAGTGGGCGACCGTGGTGATCTACGACTGGACCGTGCCGGACGTCCTCGCCCACCTGTCCGCGACGGACAGCCTGCTCGCCGCGGGCATCGGCCTGGACGACCCGGGCGTACCCGGCGAATCCCTCGATGCCCGGACGGACCGGTTCGTCGCAGAGGCGCGCAGCCACCCGCCGGCGCTGACCTGGGCCGCCTGGCGCGCCCGGGCCGCCGAGCTGTGCCGGCACCTCGCCGACGGTGGCGCCGCCCTGGCCGCACGGCCGGTGGAGATCGCGGGCCGGCGCCTGCCGGCCGGCGCCCACGCGGTCGGGCGGGCGTTCGAGACCTGGATCCACGCCCGGGACATCGCGGTACGGCTGGCGATCGGCCCACCCCGCCCGTCGGTCGCGCACCTGAACGCCATGGCGGGCCTCGCGGTGGACCTGCTGCGCCGCCCGCTGGGGCGGATCGGCTCGATCCGGCTGGCGCTCAGCGGGCCGGGCGGCGGGGACTGGCTGATCCCCGCGGACGCCCCGCCGTGTGCCGACGCCGCCCGCCCGGACGCCGGCGTGACGCTGGACGTCCTCGACTTCTGCCTGATCGCCGCCGGGCGCCTGGACGCGGCGGCGGCGACCGTCCAGGTGACCGGTGACCCGGAGGTCGCCGCGGCCGTGCTGGCCGCGGTACCGACCCTCGCCGGACGCTGACGCCTACGGTCAGGCCGGCGCTGTTACCACGCCGTGACCCCATAGGCTTTACAGTCGGTGCAGATCACCCGAGCGGGCAGAGGACGGTGGCATGACAGCGGCGAATGGACCGCTCATCGCGCTCGACAGCGTCAACAAGTGGTTCGGCCAGCTGCACGTACTGCGCGACGTCAACCTCTCCGTCGAACGCGGCGAGGTGGTCGTCGTCATCGGACCGTCCGGCTCGGGCAAGTCGACGCTCTGCCGCGTGATCAACAGGCTTGAGACGATCAATACCGGCGAGATTGTCTTCGATGGTCGCGCCCTGCCCGAGGAGGGGCGCGCCCTGGCCCGGCTGCGCAGCGAAGTGGGCATGGTCTTCCAGTCCTTCAACCTCTTCGCGCACAAGACGGTGCTGCAGAACGTGACCCTCGGTCCGATCAAGGTGCGCGGCGAGAAGTCGGCCACCGCGCGGGAGCGTGCCCTGGCCCTGCTCGACCGGGTCGGCATCGCCGACCAAGCGGAGAAGTACCCGGCCCAGCTCTCCGGCGGCCAGCAGCAGCGCGCGGCCATCGCCCGCGCCCTCGCCATGCAACCCAAGGCGATGCTCTTCGACGAGCCCACCAGCGCGCTCGACCCGGAGATGGTCGGCGAGGTCCTCGACGTGATGACGTCCCTGGCCCGGGACGGCATGACGATGATCGTGGTCTCGCACGAGATGGGCTTCGCCCGGCACGCGGCGAACCGGGTCGTCTTCATGGCGGACGGCCAACTCGTCGAGGAGGCGCCGCCGGCGGAGTTCTTCTCCAGCCCGCGCACCGACCGGGCCAAGGACTTCCTTTCCAAGATCTTGACGCACTGACCGGTGAGTCGAAAGGGGAGCAAGGGGATGCGTACCAAAGGAATTGTCGCGCTGGCCGCGATGGCGGCGCTGGCGTTCTCCGCCGCGGCCTGCGGTGGTGGCGGCGACGACGACAACGCGGGCGGCGGTGGCAGCACGGCGACCGGCGTCGTCGGCAAGGCGGAGCGGGAGAAGAAGCTCGTCATCGGCGTCAAGGCCGACCAGCCCGGTCTCGGGCTGCAGACCGGCCAGCAGTACGAGGGCTTCGATATCGAGATTGGCAAGATTATTGCCAAGGCCCTCGGCGTCGACGCGGCGAACATCGAATGGAAGACCACCGTCTCGGCGAACCGCGAGCCCTTCATCCAGCAGGGCACCGTCGACCTCGTGGTCGCGACGTACACGATCAACGACGAGCGCAAGCAGAAGGTGAGCTTCGCCGGGCCGTACTTCGTCGCCGGGCAGGACCTGCTCGTCCCGATGAACTCGACGATCACCGGACCGGAGTCGCTGGAGGGCAAGAAGGTCTGCTCGGTCACCGGTTCCACGCCGGCCAAGCGGATCCAGACCGACTACCCGAAGGCGAGCCTGCAGCTCTTCGACGCGTACTCCAAGTGCGTCGAGGCGCTGGCCAACAACGCCGTCGACGCGGTGACCACGGACGACATCATCCTCGCCGGCTACGCCTCGCAGTCGCAGTACGCGGGCAAGTTCAAGGTGGTCGGCAAGACCTTCAGCACCGAGCCGTACGGCATCGGCCTGAAGAAGGACGACAAGAGCAGCTGCGAGAAGATCAACGAGATCCTCAAGGCGGCGGCCACGGACGGGTCGTACAAGACGGCCTGGGACGCGACGCTCGGCAAGAGCGGCACACCGGCGCCGACGCTGGACGTCTCGAAGCTGACGAACTGCGGCTGAGCCGCTGACGGATCACCGGGGCGGGCCGCGGGCCCGCCCCGGCCCCCGCTCAGGGAGCTGTTAGGGAGCCTAAGTCGATGCATGTCTTCACGGACCCGACGAACCTGCAGGCGTACCTGGACTCCTTTCTCTGGATCCTGAAGTTGACGGGTGCGTCGGCGGTGCTGGCACTGCTCTGGGGCGTGCTGCTCGCCGCGATGCGGGTCTCGCCGATCCCTGTGCTGCGCGCCTTCGGTACGGCCTGGGTGAACCTCTTCCGCAACACCCCGCTCACCCTGATCATCTTCTTCTGCTACTTCGGCCTCTTCGTGAACCTGGGCGCCTCGCTCTCGGACGACCTGGAGCTCAACAACTTCTGGCTCGGCGTGGTCGGGCTCGCGGCGTACACCTCGGCGTTCGTCTGCGAGGCCATCCGGTCCGGCATCAACACCGTGCCGGTCGGGCAGGCCGAGGCGGCCCGGGCCATCGGGCTGACCTTCAGCCAGACCCTGCGGCTGATCATCCTCCCCCAGGCGGCCCGGGCGGTGGTCGCGCCGCTCGGCAGCATCCTCATCGCGCTGACCAAGAACTCCACGATCGTCGGGACGATCGGCCTGCTGGAGGCCTCGAACGTGATGAAGCAGCTGATCAACGACAATGGTGACGCGGTGATCCCGATCTTCCTCGTCTTCGCCGGTACGTTCGTGCTGCTGCTCGTGCCGACCGGGTACGTCTTCGGCTGGCTGGCCAAGCGACTGGCGGTGAAGCGGTGAGCACGCTCCTCTACGACCACCCCGGACCGCGGGCGCGGCGCCGCAACCTGATCCTCACCGCCGTCTTCGGGATCGGCCTGCTCGCCGTCCTCTGGTACATCTACGCGCGGTTCGAGGAGAAGGACCAGTGGGCCGCCGAGAAGTGGCAGCCCTTCACCACGGCCAAGGTGTGGACCCAGTTCATCCTGCCGGCGCTGTGGGCAACGGTCAGCGCGGCGCTGATCGCCATGGTGCTGTCGCTGGCGTTCGGGCTCATCTTCGCGGTCGCCCGGCTGTCGGAGCGGCGGTGGATCGGCGTCCCGGCCGGTGCGGTCATCGAGTTCTGCCGCGCCGTACCGCTGCTGCTCATGATGTTCTTCCTGTTCTACGGCGTGCCGTTCCTGACCCAGGCGCCGTTCCCCGCGTTCTGGGCGGTGGTCATCGGGTTGACTCTCTACAACGGATCGGTGCTCGCCGAGGCGTTCCGGGCCGGGATCCGGGCCGTGCCGCGGGGGCAGTCCGAGGCCGCGTACGCCGTCGGCATGCGCAAGAACCAGGTGATGCAGTACATCCTGGTACCGCAGGCGGCCCGGGCGATGCTGCCGGTCATCGTCAGCCAGCTCGTGGTGCTGCTCAAGGACACCGCGCTCGGGTACATCATCGCGTACCCCGAGCTGCTGCAGCGGGTGGGCAACGAGCTGACCGCGAACTACGGCAACGTGGTCGCGGCCGCGATCGTGCTCGCCGTCATCTACATCATCATGAACTCGGCGCTGACCCTGTTCGCGGGCTGGCTCGACCGGCGCACCCGGCGCACGGCCGGGCGGGCGACCACCCGGGCGGCCACCGGCGTGACCGACGTCGGCACGGGTGCCTGACTAACGCTTCGCCCGCTGTACCGCCCTGGCCAGCTGCTCCTTGGACATCGTCGAGCGGCCCGGGATGTCGGCGGCGCGTGCCATCTCGTACAGCTCGGCGCGGCTGAGATCCGCGGTGGATGCCGCGCCCCGGCCCCGCGTGGTGACCTTGCGGCCGGCGGTCTTCCTGGTGGTGGCGGCTTTCGCGGTGGCCTTCTTGGTGCCGGCCTTCCTCGCGGGGCTGGTCTTCTTCGCGGTCGCCTTCTTCGCGGTCGCCTTCTTCGCGGGGCTGGCCTTCGTCGTGGCCTTCTTTACCGCCGTCTTCCTGCCGGTGGCCTTCGTCGTGGCCTTCTTTACCGCCGTCTTCCTGCCGGTGGCCTTCGTCGCCGGGCTGGTCTTCTTGGCGGTAGCCTTCTTCGCCGCCTTCTTGGTCGCCGGCTTCTTGGTCGCCGCCTTCTTGGTCGCCGCCTTCTTGGCGGTCGTCTTCCGGGCGGTGGTGGCCTTGCGGGCGGTGGTGGCCTTGCGGCGGGCGGCAGGGCGTGGCGTCGTCCCGGCCGGCTCCCCGGCCGGCTCCTGCCCGGGCGCCGGCTCCCCGGCCAGCTCCGGCCCGGCCGCCACCTCCTGCCCGGCCGCCACCTCCTGCCCGGCCGCCACCTCCTGCCCGGCCGGCTCCTCCTGCCCGGCCGGCTCCTCCTGCCCGGCCGGCTCCCCGGCCGGCTCCTGCCCGGGCGCCGGCTCCCCGGCCAGCTCCGGCCCGGCCGCCACCTCCTGCCCGGCCGCCACCTCCTGCCCGGCCGGCTCCTCCTGCCCGGCCGGCTCCTCCTCCCCGGCCGCCGCCTCCCCGGCCGGCTCCAGGATGCCGACCATCGCCAGCTCGCCGAGACGCCGCCGTTCGAAGTCGTCGCCGAGCTGCTCGAGCCGCTCGCGGTCGACCGATTCGCGCAGGGCCGGCAGGATCTCGGACTCCTCCTCCTCGACGTGGTGCTTAACCGCGTCGATGAACTCGGTCAGCTTGCCGTGGAACTGCGGATCGTCGAGGCTCATCTGCTTGAGCCCGTAGAGCATGGCCGCGGCCTCGTGATGCTCCTCGTACCCGTGGAAGACGGTCCGCGCCTCCTCGGGCTCCGCTCCGACGATCGCGGGGTAGACGTGGTCCTCCTCGGCCCGGCTGTGGGCTTCGAGCCGGGCGCCGGCCTCCGCCAGGAGGGCCAGCCGATCCGGGCCCCCGGCCAGCAGCCGGTCGAAGAGCCGCTCCATGACCCGGTGGTCGTTCATGATCGCAGTGATCGCGTCGGGCGCCATGACGGCGTGAATACCCGTTGCCGGTAAGGCCAAACGCTCAGCGGGCGATCTCGGTGACGCGCGATTCGCGGACCACCGTCACCCGGATCTGGCCCGGGTAGGTCAGCTCTTCCTCGATCTGCTTCGCCACGTCCCGCGCCAGCACGGCCGCGCCGATGTCGTCGACGTCCTCCGGCCGGACCATCACCCGTATCTCCCGTCCCGCCTGCATCGCGAAGACCTTCTCCACGCCCTGCTTGCCGCCGGCGATCTCCTCGATCCGTTCCAGCCGCTTGACGTACGCCTCCAGGCTCTCCCGCCGGGCCCCCGGCCGCCCGCCCGAGCACGCGTCCGACGCCTGCGTCAGTACCGCCTCGATGGTCTGCGGCGGCACCTCGTTGTGGTGCGCCTCGATCGCGTGCACGACCTCCTCGGGCTCGCCGTACTTGCGGGCGACGTCCGCGCCGATCAGCGCGTGGCTGCCCTCGACCTCGTGGGTCAGCGCCTTGCCGATGTCGTGCAGGAACGCACACCGCTTGATCAGCCCGGGGTCGAGCCTCAGCTCGGCGGCCATGATGCCGGCGATGTGCGCGGTCTCCACGAGGTGCTTGAGGACGTTCTGCCCGTAGCTCGTCCGGTAGCGCAGCCGGCCCAGCAGCGTCACCAGCTCGGCGTGGATGTCGGTGATCCCGACCTCGACGAGCGCGTCCTCGGCGGCCCGCTGGCACAGCCGCTCCACCTCGTGCCGGGCGCCCTCGAAGACCTCCTCGATCCGATGTGGATGGATCCGTCCATCGAGGACCAGCTTCTCCAGCGTCAACCGGCCGATCTCCCGGCGTACCGGGTCGAAGCAGCTCAGCAGCACCGCCTCCGGGGTGTCGTCGATGATGAGGTTGACGCCGGTCACCGACTCGAACGCCCGGATGTTGCGACCCTCCCGGCCGATGATCCGCCCCTTCATCTCGTCCGACGGCAGGTGCAGCACGCTGACCACGCTCTCCGCGGTCTGCTCGCTCGCCACCCGCTGGATCGCGTCGACCACGATGTGCCGGGCCCGCTGATCGGCGGTGTGTTTCGCCTCCGCCTCGATGTCCCGGACCAGCAGCACCGCCTCCCGCTTGGCCTGCGCCTCGATCGACTCGACCAGTTCGGCCCTCGCCGCGTCGGCGGTCAGCCCGGCGATCCGCTCCAGCTCGCGGCGGTGCCGCACCTCGGCGTCGGCGATCGAGGTCTCCCGTTCGGCCATCGTCGTCTCCCGCTCGGCGAGATCGCTCTCCGCGGCGGAGATCCGACGGTCACGGTCGGCCAGCCGCTCCGCCTCGTCGGCGAGCAGCCGTTCGCGCTCGTCGAGCCGCTGCTGGCGGCGTTCGGCGGCGGCGGCCTGCTCCTTCGCGGTGGCGGTCAGCGTGGCGACCTCCCGCTCGCCCGCCTTGCGCGCGCCGGCCCGTACCTGCTCGGCGTCGTTGACGGCCTGCTTGTGCGCCCGCTCCAGTACCGCATCGGCCTCCGCTCGCGCGCCGTCGAGCACCCGCTGCGCCTCGGCCCGGGCGGCGCTGGCTTCGGCCTTCGCGGCGGCCGCCTCCGTTCGCGCCGCCGCGGCCGCCGCGCGGGCATCCTCCACCGCGGTGGTGGCCTCTTCGGCAGAGGTACGCAGAGCCGCCAGCGACTGCTCCTGACGGTCCTTCTCGGCGAGGTAGACCGTGTCGTCGGAGGCGTGCGGTGTGGTCGACATGGCCCTGGCGGCCGAGTCCCCGGTGAGCCGCTGGACGACCCGGGCCCCGACCACCGCCATGCCGAGCACCACGACCGTGAGCAGCGCGACCATGCCGACGAGCATCCACTCCAGCCCGCCCATGGCCGCCTCCTCTGCCCCGCGTCGCGCGTATGCCCCGTGCCGGCAGAGGTCCCGTGCCGCCAGGTCCTACGCCGTCAGGTGAGGAGCCGTCCGACCGTTCACGGTGGCCGTCGTGGGCAGCCAACCTGCGGTACGGACGCGCCGCGGGGTGGCCGCCGAGCATGCTGTCGATGTCGTCGACGCGGCCCCGTCGACGACGACCCTGACCGAGAGCTTCCAGCCAAATGATGCAGTACTGTTACGCGATCTATGTTGTGCGGTTGAGCCCGCGATGGTCGGACGTTCCTCTGGTACCGCCGAGGCTAGGTGGAGGAGGCCCGTTCGGTCAAGAACTCAGAATCTGGCACCAGACGGGACGATCGCCGCGCGATGGTCATCCCGCACCGCGGTCGACAGCGGCGAGCAGCAAAGAAAGCTTATCAACTGCCCTCGATCCGTCGGGCAGGAAAGCGTGTCCTCCCCAAGTGCTGGGTGCGGGTCATGCCCCCGTTCAGGCTCGCCTCGAGCACGGTCGTTCGGTCCTCACCCCGGTGTCCGGTCCGGCCAACCAAGATCATTGGACAGGTCTGGTGAACGGCCGGGCCTTGGGCTCACCGTTTCTGTCCACTGATGCCACGGTGTCCTGTTTCAGGCTTCGGTGCTCGCCGCCGCCTCGGCCTCGGCGCTCTCCTCGGCCTCGGCGAGGACGTCGGCGTCCAGGTGGTCGGCGAACTCGGCCGCCCGCCCGCCGTGCTCGGCGAGCGCGTCCTTGACCACCCGGAACGCCAGCCCGGGCGGGTACCCCTTTCGCGCGAGCATCCCGACCAGCTTGCGCACGACCGCCTCGGGGTCGGCGGTCGTGGCGCCACGCAGCCGGCGCTCGACCAGCGCGCGGGCCGTCTCCGCCTCGGTATCGCTGTCCAGCTCGTCGACGGCGTCACGCACGGTGGCGTCGTCCACGCCGCGGCGGCGCAACTCACCGGCGAGCGCGCGGCGTGCCAGCCCCTTGCCGTGGTGCCGGCTCGACACCCAGGCGCTGGCGAACGCGGCGTCGTCGATGATGCCGACCTCGTCGTACCGGTCCAGCACCTCGGCGGCCACCTCGGCCGCGATCCCGCGCCGCTCGAGTGCCCCGGCCAGCTCGGCTCTGGTCCGCGGACGGGCGGACAGCAGCCGCAGGCAGATCTGCCGGGCCACCTCCCCCGGGTCCGGGCGCTTCTCTACCGGGAGTTGGCTGGTCGGTTGACGGGTCGTCCGGCGGCCGGTCCGGGCTTCGGTAGGGCGGTCCGCCCGGGGCGGGAGGGCATCCCAGCCCCGCCCCGAGCGGGCGCCACGCCGTCGTCCTGCCATGGCTCGCGGATTAGAAGTCGACCGGCGGCAGCTGCGGGCCGCTCGCCGCGTCGCCGGCCGCGTTGGTCCCCACGCCGAGCTTCTCCAGGATCTTCTTCTCGATCTCGGCGGCGACGTCCGGGTTCTCCTTGAGGAAGTTGCGCGCGTTCTCCTTGCCCTGCCCGAGCTGGTCACCGTCGTACGTGTACCAGGCACCCGACTTGCGGATGATGCTCTGCTCGACGCCCACGTCGATCAGCGAGCCCTCCCGCGAGATGCCCTTCCCATACATGATGTCGAATTCAGCTTGTTTGAAGGGCGAGGCACAGTTGTGGACGATCATGGAGTTGGCGACGAAGTTGTGCAGCTCCTCGACCTCGATATCGAACGTCCTCGCCCGGCGCGCCGGCAGGATCTCCTTGACCGTGGCGTACCGAATCTGGTCGGCCAACAATTCTGTGAGGAAGGAGTCGTCAAGTGCATCGGCGAGCAGCGCCAGCCGGTCGCGGCGGAGTTGGTGTAGGCCGAGCACCTGCTTCATACCGCCACGCGGGTCGCCAGCCGTGGAACCAATGAGCTTCGCGGCGAAACCGGGACTGACTCCCCTACCGGCCAGATGAGCCAATACGGCCTCGGTGACCGTGGGCGACAGGTAGACCGCTTGTGAGCCGCGTCGACGCCCGGTCTGGGTGTCGAGCGCTTGGCGGAGTGTGTTGCCACGCGGTCCCCACATGGGAATTGCTTCGGCAAACGCCTCGACATTGTCGCTACCCGAAACACGCACCTGGTAACGGTCGCGCTTACCTACAACACGACGGCCGTCGACGCCGCCGCCCCTCCGATCCTTACGTTCTTCGTGCCGGATCGAGGAGGCGATGCCGTAACGAAGGAGCAGCCATTGGATCTGGTGCGCGAGTTGCACAGACGTCGTGGTGATGCCCAGCCGTATCGCACCCGTGTGCTCCTTGCTCACCCAACCATCGCTCTCGAACAGACCGAAGAGCAGGTTGCCAATGACGTCACGAGACACTCCGGGGAGAAAGAAGTCGACCGGAATCGCCTTTTCCCAGGCGAGCTTGCCGTAGATGCCCGCGCGTCGACATAGTTCCAGCAGGCCGTTGCTCCCGCCACGGCGGTAGAAGAACGCAATGTCGTATTCCTTGGCAAGCGGCCGCGTTTGGCAGCCGAGCGCGGCAGCGATCCGGGAGGCATCTTCCCGAAGCGTGGGCTCGGTGCTGGTGAGCTGGATCGGGGTCTTGCCCCCTACGTAGCCGTCGCCGATCAGGTAACCCAACATCCGGGCCTGATCCGGGGTGTACGGCTGGTACTCCCCGAAGCCGAGGAACTGCCGGGGCTGCGCGACCCGGTCGCCGGTCCCCAGCTCCCCGGCAAGCTTCCAGCCCTGGTCGGTCAGGATCTGGTGGTCCGGGGTGGCCCAGACGGTCGCGCCACCACGTAGCCGAACCCCGACCACGTCCTGCTCGCCCTGGTCCAACCAGGAGACGACCGGGCGGACGTGCAACGAGCCGTCTTTCGCGGCGGCTGCTACCGAGACGGGCAGGCGCCCGTCGACGATCTCCTCGATCGTGTGTGTCCGGCCGGTGATCGGATCGAAGACCATGGTGCCTTCGGCGAGACACTTGTTCTTGACGACCTTGACGCGCGTGCGGTTCCCGACCACATCGGTGCCGTCCTTGAGGCTCTCGATGCGCCGCACATCGAGCCGGACCGACGAGTAGAACTTCAGCGCACGACCACCCGTCGTGGTCTCCGGGCTGTTGTGGACCATCACACCGTCGGCGAGGTAGTTGTGCGAACCCTCGACCTCGATGTCGTAGCGATCCATACTCGGGTAGTCTCGCTTGACCATGATGCCCCGCACCCGCGCAGGCACCAGATGCAGCGTCGGCTCGACGAACTCCGGCTCGACAGCGAACTGACCACGGAACCGGGGCAGCAACTTGTAGTCCATGGAGGGGTGGACGTAAGGGGCGATCAATTCTTGGAACTTCGCCGACGCTGCCGCGGTAAACCGCAGCACGCCGATCGCTCGATGCCCTCGGAGTTCGAGTTCGACATCCAAACCATAATTATCACGCAAGTAGTTGACGAGTCGTTCACGTGAACCAGTGCTCATCGCCTCGACACAGATTTCGATTCCCTCGGGACGAAGCGTGAAGGTGGCGTCATCCAGGTACCAGATCGCAAGCGACAGGGGCGTGAGGGCCTTGAGATACTCCCAACTCAGGTGCTTCCTACCGTCGCCGAGATACACCGCACGGCGCAACTCGTCAAGCTCTGCCAACGGAGCGAAGTCCGCGAAAACTGCTCCCTTGCTGTTTGACGTATTGCTGTGCTTGATGTTTTCCAGTTGGGACGTTTTCCAGGCTAGGTAATCGGCCTGCCGTGGACCGTGACCCATTCGGAATCGGGCACTGGCGTCCTCCCTACGCACGGCCGGGGACAGGTTTCCGTCGCCCATCACCGCGCCCAGAATCACCTGCCATTGCGTCGGGCTGAGGAGGTGCGGCTGCGCCAACATCACCCGGTCGCCCACTGCGATCTCTTCGGCTTCGCGCCAGCCACCCGGCGTCCGGATCAGGTGGTTACGGGTAAACGCGATCTTCGCTGGTCGGGTACCCGTTCCGCCACCGGCGCGCTCCACCGTGAACTCGAGGAACTCCTCGGTTACGCCGTTGTTGAACCAGTTGACAACCCGCCTCGGCACGATCTGGCCGAGCGCCCGATCGTAGGACAGCACCTCAACCGGCATCCTCTGATCGACGATCTCTCCGATGGAGATTCGCCGCCCATCGGCCAACATGACATTTGTTGATCTCGATGCGCATCCGAACATGACTCCGATCTTCTCGCGCAGCTGGTTGATGAAGACCGCGGTCGTACCGGAGTTGTTGAGCGCACCGGTGATCTTCCGGAGTGCCTGGCTCATCAGCCGTGCCTGCAACCCGACGTGGCTGTCGCCCATCTCGCCCTCGATCTCGGCGCGCGGCACGAGCGCGGCGACCGAGTCGATCACGATGACGTCGAGCGCGCCGGAGCGGACCAGCATGTCGGCGATCTCCAGCGCCTGCTCACCGGTGTCCGGTTGGGAGACGAGGAGCGCGTCGGTGTCCACGCCGAGCGCCTTGGCGTAGTCGGCGTCGAGCGCGTGCTCGGCGTCGATGAAGGCGGCGATCCCGCCCGCGGCCTGCGCGTTGGCGATCACGTGCAGGGCCAGGGAGGTCTTGCCGCTCGCTTCCGGCCCGTAGATCTCGACGACCCGGCCGCGCGGCAGGCCACCCACGCCGAGCGCGATGTCGAGCGCGATCGAGCCGGTCGGTATCACAGCCGTCTGCACGGCCGGCCGCTCGCCCAGGCGCATCACCGAGCCCTTGCCGAACTGCTTCTCTATCTGGGAGAGCGCGAGGCCGAGCGCCTTCTCCCGATCTGGTCCTCCAGCAGCCATGCCTGCCACCCCTGCATTCGCCGTCTTCGCGGTCGTCAAGGCCTTCGAGCTTCTCGTCACGCGGTCACGCTAGGCGCTGGGTACGACAGAGAACAGCCGCCAGGCCGGAGCCTGTGGATAACCCAGCACCCTGTGGACAATACCCGTACACCTGTACGACCCAGGGGCCGACACGCCGAGAAAGATTCAGCGCAGCCGGGCCGGCACCCGGTCCGGGTACGCCGCGCACACCGCCCGCCACACCGCCTGGGTGTCCATGCCCTGAGCGATCGCCTGGTTGATCGTCCGCCCGCCGAGCTGCGACAGCACCTGGTCGGCCGCCACGCTGCGGGCGTACGCGGACCCGAAGACCTGCTCCAGCCGGGCCCAGAAATCGGTCAGCCTCACGACTCTCCCACCGGACGAACTCCTCGCAGTGCCAGCGCCACCAGCGGAACGGTCGCGAGCGCCGCGAGCAGCGCCAGCGTCGGGTACCCGCTCCACGAGAGGACAACCCCGGACAGCGCCCCGGCCGCCGCGCCGGCGAAGCCCATCACCACGTCGGACAGCCCCTGCACGGCCGGCCGTACCGTGGTGGAGACCGACTCGCTGAGCAGCGTCGACCCCGCGACCATCGTGCCGGACCAGCCAAGCCCGAGCAGTGTCAACCCGATCGCGAGCCGGACCGTGTCGTGCCCCGCGGTACCGGCGACCGCGCAGGCCACCACCAGCAGCCCCAGGCCGAGCAGGATCACCGCCCGGCGGCCGAGCCGGTCGGTGAGGTAGCCCATCACCGGTGCGGCCGCGTACATCCCGGCGATGTGCAGGCTCAGCACGACGCCGACGATGCGCAGCGTGTCGGCGGGGGTGTGGGCGGACCCGATGTGCACCGGGGTCATCGCCATCACCCCGACCATGACCAGATGACCCATCGCGACCGCGGCGATACCCAGGCGCGCAACCGGCCGGGCGGCCACCACCCGCAGCGCGTCGGTCATCGACAGCGGCGCCGCCGGGGCGGGCGCGGAGTCAGCGGCACCGAGGGTCCGGCTCAGCAGCAGCGGATCGGGCCGCAACAGCGCCATCATCACCGCCGCCGCCAGGGCGAACGCCAGCGCGCTGAAGAGGAACGGTCCGGCCATCTCGGGCAGCCGCCAGGGCCGGACCGCCGACCCGGCCAGCGGGGCCAGGTTCGGCCCGGCCACCGCGCCGATGGTGGTGGCCCAGACGACCAGCGACAGCTGCCGTCCCCGCCGCTGCGGTGCGGCGAGGTCGACCGCGGTGTAGCGGGCCTGCAGGTTGGCGGCGGTACCGCCGCCGAAGAGGAACATCCCGGCGAACAGCACCGGCACCGACCGGGTCGCCGCGGCGATCACGATCAGGGCCGAGCCCACCCCGCCGACCAGGTACGCGAGCCCGAGGCCGGGCCGGCGCCCGTACCGTTGCATCACCCGAGTGACCGGGACGGCGAGCAGGGCCCCGCCCACGACGGCGCTGCTCTGGGCCAATCCGGACAGGCTCGTGCCGGCCAGGTCGGCGGCGAGCAACGCGCCGACGGACAGGCCGATCGCGACGCCGACGCCACCGACGACCTGGGTACCGCAGAGGATCGCGAGGGTACGGCGCTGGACGGTCTCGACAGGGGTGAGGACGCCGGTCACAGGCCCAGACTACGTCCGATGATCTCCTTCATGATTTCGGTCGTCCCGCCATAGATGGTCTGTACCCGGCTGTTGAGCCAGGCCTTGGCGACCGGGTACTCGAGCATGTACCCGTACCCGCCGTGCAGCTGGACGCACCGGTCGGCGACCTTGGTCTGCAGCTCGGTCGTCCACCACTTGGCCTTGGCCGCGTCGGCGACCGAGAGCCGGCCGGCGTTGAACTCGGCGATGCAGTGGTTGAGGAAGGTCCGGGCGATCGTCACCTCGGTGTCCAGTTCGGCCAGCAGGAAGCGGTTGTGCTGGAACTTCCCGATCGGCCGGCCGAACGCCTCGCGGGTACGCGCGTAGTCGAGCCCCAGCTCGAGGATCCGCTCGGCCGCGGCGACCGCGGCGACCGCGATGCTCAGCCGCTCCCGGGGCAGGTTGCCCATCAGGTGGTAGAAGCCGTGGTTCTCGGTACCGATGAGGTGGTCCGCCGGTACCCGGCAGTTGTCGAAGAACAGCTCGGCGGTGTCGTTGGCCTTGAGGCCGACCTTCTCCAACCGCCGGCCCCGGCTGAAGCCCGGCGTGCCGCGCTCGACCGCGATCAGGCTGACCCCGTGCGCGCCCTGGTCGGTGGCGGTCTTCGCGACCACGATCACCAGATCGGCGTGCTCCCCGTTGGTGATGAACGTCTTCTGTCCATTGAGGACGTACTCGTCGCCGTCGCGGATCGCCGTGGTCCGTACTCCGGCCAGGTCCGAGCCGGCCCCGGGCTCGCTCATCGCGATCGCGGTGATCATGTCGCCGGAGCAGAACCGCGGCAGCCAGCGCTCCTTCTGCAGGTCGGTGGCGAGCTCGGTGAGGTACGGCGCGACCACGTCGTTGTGCAGCCCGAAGCCGAGGCCGGACGCGCCCGCCGTGACGATCTCCTCGACCAGCACCGCGTTGAACCGGAAGTCCCGCTGGCCACCGCCGCCGTACTTCTCGTCGACGTCCATGCCGAGCAGGCCGGCGGCGCCCGCCTTGCGCCAGACCTCGCGGTCGACGATGCCCGCCTTCTCCCACTCGTCCGAGTACGGGACGGCCTCGCGGGCCAGGAACTCACGGCAGAGGGCCCGGAACTCCTCGTGTACGGGCTCGTACAGGTGCTGGTCCATGCCGTTCAGTGTGACTCAGGCCGGGCCCGCCGTGCGGACCCGGCCCGGCCGCCGGCGGGGACTCAGCTGGGGGCGTTGAGCAACTGGTAGAGCAGGTCAGGTGCCTCGACCACCTGGGCCGCGTCGGGCTTGGCGATGTCGAACTTCGACCCGTGGTCGGAGATGGCCATTTTGACCGGGGTCTCCTTCTCGGTACCGAATGCCGGGACGGTGAACGTGAAGCCGACCAGGTTGCCCTGCGCGTCGAGGGTGGCCTCGAAGGGGATGTTCTTCGCCTTCTCCGCCATCGCCTTGATGTCCTCGTCGGTGATCCCGGACGCGGGCTTGGTCAGGTCGAACGTTCCCTTGTACGTCCGGTCCCCGGTCTTCTGCACGTCCTTGACCGCCGAGGTGAGCGCGAGCACGCCGACCGGGTCGGTCAGGCTGCTGATCCCGAACATGTGCAGCGACTTGACCTTGCTGCCGTCGACGTGCAGCCACTTCGTCTCGTCAAGGCCGGGCAGGCCCAGCCCGGAGATCTTGAGGTACATGTCGGTCCCGATCGAGATCAGGTCCGCGGTGATCGTGTCGGCCGCGTCCGCGGACTGCAGCGCGATCTTCACGGACTTGGTGGCCGGATCGACCATGCCGACGATGTCTGTGTTCTCGACGTCCACCGTGTACTTGTGCGTCGCGGAGGTGAGCTTGAGCACCGCCGCCGCGAGCTCGCCGGCCGGGTTCGCGGCCGGAGCGGAGGACGCGGTGCTCGACCCGCCGGATGACGACGAATCGGACTTGCAGCCGGCGACGAATGCCAGCGACGCCACCAGTGCCAGGCCGGCGACGGTGGTCTTATAGATCTTCACGGTGTGTCCTCCCCTGAAATGTGGGTACCCACGCCCGGGCAGAGTAGTACCCCGCGACACATCCATCGAACCCGCTCACAGAGCGTCGGCGACGACGCGCAGGTCGGTGACGAGGCCGGCGAAGGCCTCGTCCCGGTCGTCGGCGCGCAGCACCGCGGACGGGTGGATCGTCGCCAGGATCTGACCGGTTGACGACGGGAAGTCGGCCGGCTCCGCGGCCGAGTCCGGCCACGGCATCAGCACGCCGCGTTGCCTGGTGACCCGGAACGACGGACCGAGCAGCGCCTTGGCGGCCGTCGCGCCCAGCGCCACCACGACCTCCGGGCGTAACAGGCCGAACTCGGCGACCAGCCACGGCCGGCAGGCCACGATCTCGGCCCGGTCCGGGGTCTGGTGGATGCGCCGCCGGCCGGGCCCGGTGGAGCGGAACTTGAAGTGCTTGACGGCGTTGGTCACGTAGGCTCCGGCGCGGTCCAGGCCGGCCTCCACGACCGCGCGGTCGAGCACCTTGCCGGCCGGGCCGACGAACGGCGCGCCGCGCCGGTCCTCGATGTCGCCGGGCTGCTCGCCGACGAGCACCACCCGGGCGTGCGGCGGCCCGGCCCCGAACACCGTCTGGGTGGCGTCCTCGTACAGGTGGCAGCCCTGGCACTTGGCGGCGGCGGCGCGCAGGTCGTCGATCGACCCCGCGCCGGCTGGGACGAACTCCTCAGCGCTCACGCCACTGACGCTACCCTTCCGGGTTCACTCCGCTCACTATGCCGACAGCCGGATGCCGGCAGGTGTGCCACGCACGGCGGCGGCCACCGCGTCGGCGAGCCGTGGCACCTCACCGAGGCCGAGGTCGCTGGTGGTCAGCCGGATGGCCGGCGGCGAGTTGAGCCGGTACAGCGAGCCGGGCGCCACCGCGTACCCCTGCTCGCGCAGGCGCCCGACCGCGGCGGTCTCGTCCGGCACGGGCAGCCAGACGTTGATGCCGCTGCGGCCCCGGGCGGGCAGGCCGCGGGCCCGGAGCGCGTCGCGCAAGGCCTCCCGCCGGGCCGCGTAGGTCGCGGCCGCACGCCGCACCCGGGCGTGCACCGCCTCGTCCCGGCAGAGCTGGATCACCAGCCGCTGCAGCAGCGTGGATACCCAGCCCGCGCCGAGCCGCATCCGGCCCACCACCCGGGCCACCGTGGCCTCGTCGCCGGCGAGCACGGCCAGCCGCAGATCCGGCCCGTACGGCTTGGACACCGACCGCAGGAAGGCCCAGCGCGCGGTCGCGCCGGCCAGCGCGTGCAGCGGTACCTCGGCCAGCTCACCGGCATGGTCGTCCTCGACGACCAGCACGTCGCCGGCGTCGCGCAGCACCGCCCGCAGCGCGGCCGCCCGGTTGCGGCTCAGCGCGGCGCCGGTCGGGTTGTGTGCCCTGGTGGTGACCACGACGGCGCGCGCGCCGGAGGCCAGCGCCGCGCGCAGCCCGGCCTCCGTCGGCCCGTCGTCATCAACGGGTACGCCCACCGCGTCCAACCCGAGGGCGGCGGCGAGATCCAGGAGGTTGGCCCAGCCGGGGTCCTCGACCGCGACCCGGTCACCGGGCCGCAGGTGCGCGGAGAGCAGCCGTTCCAGGCCGTCGAGCGCGCCGCCGGTGATGGTCAGCTCGGCGCCGCGCATGCTCACGCCGTCCGCGGCGAGCCGGTCCCGGGCAAGGTCGACCAGCTCCGGTACCGGCCCGGCGTCGCGGTAACCGGCCGGTACCCCCGCGTCGGCGGCCAGCCGGCGCAGCGCCGGGCCCATCGGCGGCAGCAGCCGCGGATCCGGTTCGCCGGCACTGAGGTCCCGGACCCCCGGTGGTACCGGCAGGCGCAGCGCGGCCCGCGGTCCGGCGACGGCCGGTCTGGCCCGGATCCGGGTGCCGTTGCGCCCGGCGGTCTCGACCACGCCACGCTGGCGCAGCGAGCGGTAGGCGGCCGCCACGGTCGCCGGGCTCACGCCCAGCTCGTCGGCGAGCCCGCGGACGGGCGGCAGTGCGGCGCCGGCGGGCAGCCGGCCATCGCGCACCCCGGCCTCCACACTCGCCGATATCTCGGCCGCGGTCCGGCCGGTGACCTGGTATCGTTCTGGCACAGTCTACAGATTGTACTAGCACGAAGGCGGTGTCGGCGATGACCTACCCCCAGACGGTCCGGACCGGCGCGACCCGGCTGCGGGAGCGGATCAGCTACCAGCACGCCACCGCCCATGCGATCCTCGACGAGGCGTACCACTGCACGCTCTCGTTCGTCGTGGACGGCGAGCCGCGCGCGCTGCCGACCCTGCACGTCCGCATCGGCGACACGCTGTACCTGCACGGATCCGCCGGTAGCCGGCCGTTGCTCGCCGCGCGGTCGGACGGGATCCGGGTCTGCGTGACCGTCACCCACCTGGACGGCATCGTCTACGCGCGCTCCCAGTTCCACCACAGCGCGAACTACCGCTCGGCGGTGGCACACGGCATCGCCCGGCTGGTCACCGAGGAGCCCGAGAAGCGCCGGGTGCTGGCCGCACTGGTGGACAAGATAGGTACCGGCCGGGCCGCGGACACCCGCCCGCCGACCCGCAAGGAGTTGGCCGAGACCTCGGTGCTGGCCCTGCCGCTGCGCGAGGTCTCGGTGAAGGCGCGTACCGGCGGCCCGATCGACGAGGAGGCCGACCTTGACCTGCCGTTCTGGGCCGGCGTCGTCCCACTGCGGCTCACGCCCGGGCGGGCGGAGCCGGCGGCCGAGGTCCGGCGGCCCACCCCCGACTACCTCCGGCCGCTCCGGTCGCCGTGGCTCGAACCGGCGCCGATGCACGGTACGCAGGTGATCCTGGAACCGCTTGACATGTCCCATGTGGACGGTCTGTTCACGGCGACCGACGATCCCGAGGTCTGGCGGTGGTCGACGGCGACCCGGCCGGCGGACCGGGCCGGGATGGCCGCGATCGTCTCGGCGACCCTGCGGGCCGCCGAGGCCGGGAGCCGGGTCCCGTGGGTGCAGCGGTCGGCGCGCACCGGCGAGGTGATCGGGACGACCTCGTACCACGCGGTCGACCCGGACAACGCCTGCCTCTCCATCGGGCACACGCTGATCGGCCGGCCGTGGTGGCGTACCGGAGTGCAGCACGAGGCCAGGTTCCTGCTGTTGCGGCGGGCGTTCGAGGATCTCGGGGCGGTCCGCGTCCAGTGGCACACCGACGTGCGCGACGACCGCTCGCAGCGGGCGATCGAACGGCTGGGCGCGACCCGTGAGGGCGTCCTGCGGGCGCACCGGCGGCACCCGGACGGCACCTGGCGGGACAGCGTCCTGTACGCGATGACCGCGGCCGACTGGCCCGCCGCGCGGGACCGGCTGGCTACACCAGCATGAGATCGTGCCGGCCGAGGTCGCGGGCGATCTCGTTGACCACCCGGACGTCCTCGGTGATCGCCCGCGCCGGGCGACGATCGTTGCGCCCGTTACGGCGTACCACGAAGTAGTGCACCGCGGCCCGGACCCGGGCCCGGTCGGCGGCGCTCGCCCTGGTCGTCTCCACGACCAGCGTGCGCAGGACGTCCGCGATCGACTCCGCGAGGCCGACGTCGGCGGTCGTGGTCACCCGCAGGCTGGCGAGGCGGCCGTCGATCTGCCGGATCAGCACGTCCGTGTCGTGCCGGAGTCCCCGTTGTACGAGCACCATGTCACCCCTCCGTCGCCGTGTGTCATGAGAAGGTAACCGACCGCAAGCGGAACCGGCAAGTGCCACTTACCAGACGAACCACGTGCATCACCGGTCCCGGGGCGGTGGCCCGGGACCCGCGCGAGCGGAGCGAGCGCCGCTGGCGATGTCGTACCCCCGAGAGAGGATGGGTTCGTGCTGGATCAGTTCTCGGTGCCGACGCGGGAGTGGTTCGCGGCCGCGTTCGCCGCGCCCACCGCTGCGCAGGAGGGTGCGTGGCGGGCGATCGGCGCGGGCCGGCACGCGCTGGTGGTCGCGCCGACCGGGTCGGGCAAGACACTCGCGGCGTTCCTGTGGTCACTGGACCGGCTCGCCACGGTGGGCAAGCCGGCCGATGCGACCCGCCGCTGCCGGGTGCTCTACGTCAGCCCGCTGAAGGCGCTCGCGGTCGATGTCGAGCGCAACCTGCGCGCGCCACTGACCGGCATCCGGCATGCCGCCACCCGGCTCGGCCTGACGCCGCCGGACATCACGGTCGGGATGCGTACCGGAGACACACCCGCGGACGAGCGGCGGGCGTTCAGCCGCACCCCGCCGGACATCCTGATCACCACGCCCGAGTCGCTGTTCCTGCTGCTCACCTCGGCTGCCCGGGAGTCGCTGCGCGGGGTCGAGACGGTGATCGTGGACGAGGTCCACGCGGTGGCGGCGACCAAGCGCGGCGCGCACCTCGCGCTGTCGCTGGAGCGGCTGGACGCGCTCGTGCCGAAGCCGGCGCAGCGGATCGGCCTGTCCGCGACGGTACGCCCGGTTGAGGAGGTGGCCCGCTTCCTCGGTGGCGCGGCACCGGTGGAGATCGTGCAGCCGCCGGCCGCGAAGACCATCGAGATCACCGTCCAGGTGCCGGTCGAGGACATGACCGAGCTGGACGCCGACACCCCCCAGGGCGAGCCCCGCCGCGCGTCGATCTGGCCGGCCGTCGAGGAGCGGGTGCTCGACCTGATCGAGGCACACCGGTCGACGATCGTGTTCATGAACGCCCGCCGGGGGGCCGAGCGGCTCTGCGCCCGGCTCAACGAGCTGGCCCAGGAGCGGTCATCCGGCCCGCCACTCCCGGTGTCGGACCACCTGCCGGCCCAGATCATGGCGCAGTCCGGTGCCGCGGGCGGCGCGCCCCCGGTCGTCGCGCGGGCCCACCACGGCTCGGTGTCCAAAGAGGAGCGGAAGCACATCGAGGAGGCGCTCAAGTCGGGCCGGCTGCCCGCGGTCGTCGCGACGTCCAGCCTGGAGCTGGGCATCGACATGGGCGCGGTCGACCTCGTCGTGCAGGTGGAGGCGCCGCCATCGGTCGCCTCCGGCCTGCAGCGCATCGGCCGGGCCGGGCACCAGGTCGGCGCGGTCTCGACCGGGGTCGTCTTCCCCAAGCACCGCGGGGACCTGCTCTCCTGCGCGGTGGTGGCCGAGCGGATGCGCGAGGGCGCGATCGAGGAGCTGCGGTACCCGCGCAACCCGCTGGACGTCCTGGCCCAGCAGATCGTCGCGATCGTGGCGCTCGACCCGGTGACGGTCACCGACCTCGCCACGCTCGTGCGCCGGGCCGCGCCGTTCGCGGAGCTGCCCGAGTCGGCCCTGGTCGCGGTGCTCGACATGCTCAGCGGGCGGTACCCGTCGACCGCGTTCGCCGAGCTGCGCCCGAGGCTGGTCTGGGACCGGGCGACCGACCAGCTCACCGGCCGGCCCGGCGGGCAGCGGCTCGCGGTCACCAGCGGTGGCACGATCCCGGACCGGGGGCTCTTCGGCGTGTTCCTCGCCGGGTCCGAGCGCGCCGCGCGGGTCGGCGAGCTGGACGAGGAGATGGTCTACGAGTCCCGGGTCGGCGACGTGTTCCTGCTGGGCTCGACCTCGTGGCGGATCGAGGAGATCACCCCGGACCGGGTGCTGGTCTCGCCCGCACCCGGAGCACCGGCCCGGATGCCGTTCTGGAAGGGCGACCAGCTCGGCCGCCCGGTCGAGCTGGGCCGGGCGATCGGCGCCTCGTTGCGGTCACTGTCCCGGCGGTCCGAGGAGGCGGCGACCGCGGCCCTGCGCGACGGCGGGCTGGACGAGTGGGCCGCGAGCAACCTGCTGGCCTACCTGCGCGAGCAGCGGGAGGCGACCCGGCACCTGCCCGACGACCGGACCGTACTGGTCGAGCGGTTCCGCGACGAGCTCGGCGACTGGCGGCTGGCCGTCCACTGTGTCCTCGGCGCCCGGGTCAACGGGGCCTGGGCGCTCGCGATCGGTGCCCGGCTGCGCGAGCGGTACGGCGTGGATGCCCAGGTCATGCCGTCCGACGACGGCATCGTGGTGCGGCTGCCGGACCTGCTGGACACGCCGCCGAGCGCCGACCTCGTCGCGTTCGACCCGGACGAGATCGCCGCGATGGTCGAGGAGTCGGTCGGCGGCTCGGCGATGTTCGCGGCCCGGTTCCGCGAGTGCGCTGCGCGAGCGCTACTGCTGCCCCGCCGCGACCCGCGCCGCCGCCAGCCGTTGTGGCAGCAGCGGCAGCGGGCCGCTCAACTGCTCGACGTCGCGCGCGACTTCGCCGACTTCCCGATCACGCTGGAAGCGGCGCGGGAGTGCCTGCAGGACGTCTTCGACGTGCCGGGGCTGGTCGGGCTCATGCGGGAGCTGGGCTCCCGCAAGGTCAGGCTGGTCGAGGTCGAGACCCCGCGCCCGTCGCCGTTCGCCCGCTCACTGCTGTTCGGGTACGTCGGCGCGTTCCTCTACGAGGGCGACGCGCCGCTGGCCGAGCGGCGGGCCGCCGCGCTGGCCCTGGACGCCACGCTGCTCGGCGAGCTGCTGGGCCGGGTCGAGCTGCGCGAACTGCTGGACCCGGCCGTGGTGGTCGAGACCGAGCGCCGGCTGCAGTGGCTCGGCGCGGAGCGGACCCCGCGGGACGCCGAGGACGCCGCGGAGATGCTCCGGCTGCTCGGGGATCTGTCCGATGTGGAATCCACGGAACGCGGGGTCGACCCGGCCTGGTTGGCAACCCTGGAGGCGGCCCGGCGGGCGGTCCGCGTGCGCATCGCCGGCGAGGAACGCTGGATCGCGGTCGAGGACGCCGGGCGGTACCGGGACGCGCTCGGTGTCGCGCTGCCGGTCGGTGTGGCCGGGGCCTATCTGGAGCCGGTCGCCGATCCCCTGGCGGACCTGGTCGCGCGGTACGCCCGTACCCACGCCCCGTTCGCCGCGGCGACCCTGGCGGCCCGGTTCGGGTTGGGCGTGTTCGTGGTGGAGCAGGCGCTGCGCCGGCTCGGCTCGCGGGTCACCGCCGGCGAGTTCCGGCCGGACGGCGCCGGGACCGAGTGGTGCGACGCCGAGGTGCTGCGGCTGCTGCGGCGCCGGTCGCTGGCTGCGCTGCGGCGCGAGATCGAGCCGGTCCCGCCGCGGACGCTCGCGGTGTTCCTGCCGCGCTGGCAGCACGTCGGCTCCTCGGCCCGCGGGGTCGAGGCGGTCGCGGCCGCGATCGAGCAGTTGCAGGGCGCACCCGTGCCGGCCTCCGCGCTCGAACGCCTGGTGCTGCCGGGGCGGGTCGCGGACTACTCCCCCGCCTACCTCGACGAGCTCTGCGCGACCGGGGAGGTGCTCTGGGCCGGCAGCGGGTCGATCCCCGGTGGCGACGGGTGGGTGACGCTCGCGTACGCCGACGCGGCGCCGCTGCTGCTCGCCCCGACGGACGAGGCGCTCACGCTCACCCCGCTGCACCAGGCGGTACTCGACACGCTCGGTGACGGGCAGGCACTGTTCTTCCGGGCGCTCTCCGACCGGATCGGGTCCCAGGACGACGCGGCCCTGACCGCGGTGCTGTGGGATCTGGTCTGGGCCGGGTGGCTGTCCAACGACACGCTCGCGCCGCTGCGCGCCCTGCTGGCCGGCGGGGCGGGCTCGCACCGGTCCCGGCCGGCGCCGTCCCGGTCGAGGTACCGCCGGCCGGGTCGGGTGGCACTGCCGTCGCGGACCGGCCCGCCCAGCGCCGGCGGCCGGTGGTACGCGCTGCCGTCCCGCGAGACCGATCCGACCCGGCGCGCCGCCGCGCTCGCCGACGTCCTGCTCGACCGGCACGGCGTGGTCACCCGGGGGGCCGTCGCCGCCGAGGGGACGCCGGGCGGGTTCGCCGCGGTCTATCCGGTGCTGGCCGCGCTGGAGGACCGGGGGGCGGCCCGCCGCGGCTACTTCGTCGAAGGGCTCGGTGCGGCGCAGTTCGCGGTACCCGGAGCGGTCGACCGGCTGCGCGCCGGCGAGCCCGGCCACGGGGCGGTGGTGCTCGCCGCTACCGACCCGGCGAACCCGTACGGGGCGGCGCTGCCGTGGCCCGAACGGGTCGTCGACTCGGGCGACGGCGGCACCGGTCACCGCGCGGGACGCAAGGCGGGCGCGCTGGTCGTGCTCGTCGGCGGGGACCTGGTGCTCTACATCGAGCGCGGCGGCCGGACCCTGCTGTCCTATGTGGATGATCCCGAGGTGTTGACCGCGGCGGCGAAAGCGCTCGCCGACGCGGTGCACGCGGGCGCGCTGGGCGCGCTGTCGGTCGAGCGGGCGGACGGGGTGGCGGTACACGGGTCGCCGTTGGCCGACGCGCTCACCGCGGCCGGGTTCCGGCAGACGCCCCGTGGCCTCCGGCTGCGCGGCTGATCGACCTGATGCGGGTTGCGAACCGCTGCATAACCGGTAAAGTGCAGTTGATGGTTACTCAACGACCCTGAGGAGACGAGACGCATGACCGCACGGATGACGGCGATCGTTCTCGAGACGACCGACCCGCAACGGCTGGCCGAGTTCTACCGGGATCTGATCGGCGGGAAGATCGTGGACGCCCACCCGGAGTGGTACACGGTGGAGGGTCCCGACGGCGGGGTGCAGCTCAGCGTCCAGCGGGCTCCCGGGCACCAGCCACCGACCTGGCCCGACCCGGCCTCGTCGATGCAGTACCACATCGACTTCGCGGTCGAGGACCTGGACGCCGCAGAGGAGCACGCGCTGAGCCTGGGTGCGACCAAGTTCGACCACCAGCCAGGCACGTCGTTCCTGGTCTTCGCGGACCCGGCCGGCCACCCGTTCTGCCTCTGCCAGGACTGACCATCGCAAGGGACTCCGCCGGAGTACCGGCTTGGATCCTCGGGCACGCGGCGCCGGCCCGGCCGAGGTCGCCCGGACGGCCGCATGGCAGGGTGAGCCCCATGCGATTGGCTGTCTTCATCGAACCGCAGCTCGGCGCGTCCTACGCCGATCAGCTACGGGTCGCCCAGCACGCCGAGGAGCTGGGCTTCGAGGCGTTCTTCCGGTCGGACCACCTGCTGACCATGGGGTCGCTCAGCGGCCTGCCCGGCCCGACCGAGTCCTGGGCCACGCTCGCCGCGCTGGCCGTGCAGACCTCGCGGATCCGGCTCGGCACGCTGGTCACCTCTGCCACGTTCCGGCACCCGGGGCTGCTCGCGATCGCCGTGGCGCAGGTCGACCAGATGAGCGGCGGCCGGGTGGAGCTGGGCCTCGGCGCCGGCTGGTACGAGGCGGAGCACCGGGCGTACGGGGTCCCGTTCCCGCCGGTACGCGAGCGCTTCGACCGGCTCACCGAGCAGCTGCAGATCATCACCGGCCTGTGGAGCACCCCGGCCGGCGAGCGGTTCTCGTTCGAGGGCGGGCACTACGACCTCGCGGACTCCCCGGCGCTGCCGAAGCCGGTACAGAGCCCGGGTCCACCGGTCATCGTCGGCGGCCACGGCAAGCGGCGTACCCCGGAGCTCGCCGCCCGGTACGCCGACGAGTTCAACATCGGTTTCGGCACGCTGGACGCCACCAGGGCGGCGTTCGCCCGGGTCGCCGAGGCGTGCGACAGGGTGGGCCGGGACGCCGCCGGCCGGGCGCCGCTGGTGCTGTCGGTGGCCCAGCCCGTCGTATGTGGACGGACCGACGATGAGGTCCGCAAGCGGGTGGACGCGATCGGCAAGAGGCCGTCGTTGTGTGGCACTCCGGAGCAGGTCGCGGACCAGATCGGCGAGTACGCCGAGCTGGGCACGAGCCGGATCTTCCTGCAGATCCTCGACCTGGCCGACCTGGACCACCTCGACGTGATCGCCGGCGAGGTGGCGCCGAGACTACGGTAACGGCCCGGATCGGCGCATCGGGCTGCCGGTCCACCGGCGGCCGTTCCACCCGCGCAGCCGGGCGATCCGCCAGGGATCCGGGGCGCAGCTGTCACCCGGGGACCGCTGTTCGTGTGACCCGCCCGGCTCGCGCTGGTCGGCCCGCTGCTGTGTACGCCGCCGGTGATCTGGCTGCTCGGCCGGCGCTGGGTCCGGGCCGGGTCGCGACCGGCCCCGGCACGGCTTCGCGCCGACTAATCTCTATCCATGTCCGGGTACGAGTGGATCACGCTGACGACCGACTACGGGCTCTCCGACGGGTTCGTGGCGGCCTGCCATGGCGTGATCGCGACGCTCGCGCCGAGCGTGCGGGTCATCGACGTGACCCACCTCGTCGCGCCGGGTGACGTACCGCGCGGGGCCGCCGTGCTCGCCCAGGCGGCGCCGCACCTGCCCCGCGCCGTCCACGTCGCGGTCGTCGACCCGGGCGTGGGTACCGCCCGGCGCGGCATCGCGATCGAGACGCCCGGCGGCGCGCTGGTCGGCCCGGACAACGGGCTGCTGGCGTGGGCCGCGGACGCCCTCGGCGGCCCGGTACGGGCGGTCGAGCTGGAGAACCCGGCCTGGTTCACTCCGACCGTCTCGCACACGTTCCACGGGCGCGACGTGTTCGCCTCGGTGGCGGCCCGGCTCGCGTACGGTGGCGACCTCGCTGACGCGGGACCGGCCCTGGATCTGGCCGGGCTGGTCCGGCTGCCCGACCCGGTGCTCGCCCGCGGCGACGGCTGGGTCGAGGCCGAGGTGCTGACCATCGACCGGTTCGGCAACGTGCAGCTCTCCGCCATCGACGACGACGTGCACCACCTCGGCGAGGCGCTGCGGGTGGGCGGGGTGCACGCGCTGCGCGGCAGCACCTACGCGGACGCGCCGGCCGGCGGGCTCGTGGTCTACGTCGACTCGGCCGGGCGGGTCGCGGTCGCGGTCAACGGCGGCCGGGCCGCGGTGGTGCTCGGCGTCACGCCCGGCGACGTCCTGCGGATCACCGCCGAGCGGTAAGCACGTGAGCCGCCGCAGCGCGACCGCCCGGCCGCCGCAACCGCGACCCGCCCGGCCGCCGCAACCGCGACCCGCCCGGCCGCCGCAACCGCGATCCGCCCAGCCGCCGCGGCGCGGATAGGAGAGCGCTCTCCCCTACGCCTTCCCCCGCGCCGGCCGGCGGACTAGAAAGAAGCCATGACGATTCATTTACATGGATTCGGTCGTACGCTGAGAGCGATTGCCGCGACCTCGTGCGTCGCCGCGGTCGTCATCGCGAGCCAGTCCGCCGCCGCGATGCCCCGCATCGGCGGACCCGTGTACCTCGATCAGCACAGTTCCGTGTCGGCCCGCGTCGAGGACCTGCTGCGCCGCATGACGCTGATGGAGAAGATCGGCCAGATGGACCAGCTGGTCGTCGGTACCCTGCGGGACAGCACCAACCCGGCCGACGGGATGTGCCGCAACACGGGCGGGAACAACGACCCGCTGCAGCCGAACTGCCTGCAGAAGGTCCTCATCGAGAACTTTGCCGGCTCGATCCTGGCCGGCGGCACCGACAACCCGGCCGACAACACCGGGAAGGGCTGGGCGGACTGGTACAACACGATCCAGCGCCACGCCATCGAGAACTCGCGGCTGCACATCCCGGTCATCTTCGGGATCGACGCGGTCCACGGCTTCGGGCACCCGTTCGAGGCCCCGCTCTTCCCGCACCAGATCGGGGTTGGCGCCTCCTGGAATCCCGCGAACGCCCGGGCGAGCGGTGAGGTCACCGCCCGCGGACTGGCCGCCACCGGCTGGACCTGGAACTTCGCGCCGGTCCAGGACCTGCACCGGGACAACCGGTGGGGCCGGACCTACGAGACGTGGGCCGAGCAGCCCGCGCTCAGCGCCGTGCTGGGCGCGAGCTACGTGGCCGGTCTGCAGGGCCCGGCGCGCGGCCGGCTGACGGCGGCGGCGACGGTCAAGCACTTCGCCGGGTACTCGCAGTCGATCAACGGGCACGACCGGGTCATGGCCCAGCTCCCGATCCGGTACCTGCAGGACGTCCACCTGCCGTCGTACGCCGGTGGCATCGATGCGGGTGCGGCAACCGTGATGGTCAACTCCGGCTCGGTCAACAACGTCCCGGCCCACGCCTCGCGTTTCCTGCTCACCACCGAGCTGCGCGAGCGCATGGGCTTCGACGGCGTGGTCATCAGCGACTTCGGCGACGTACCGGCGCTGGCGAACGCGTACCACATCGCGCCCGACCTGTCCCGCGCGATCGCCAAGGCGGTCAACGCCGGTCTCGACGTCTCGATGACGCCGTTCGACTTCGTCGGCTGGAACAGCGGACTGGCCCAGGCCGTGCAGCGTGGCGAGGTGTCGGTCAAGCGGATCGACCAGTCCGTCCGGCGCATCCTGCGGCTGAAGTTCTCCCTCGGCCTGTTCGACAACCCGTACGTCGACGCGAGCAGGGCCAACGCCGCGGTCACCGCCGGCCGGGACGCCACGCTCACGGCGGCGCAGGAGTCGATCACCCTGCTGCGCAACCAGAACAACCTGCTGCCGCTGTCGCCCACCGCGAAGCTCGTCGTCACCGGGCCCAGCGCGGACTCGATGACCAACCAGCTCGGCGGCTGGAGCGTGAGCTGGCAGGGCGTCTTCGGCGCCGGGCACGTCTGCTGCATGGGCCCGGCGGACCAGATCCCGCCGGGGACGACCGTCCTGGAGGGCATCCAGGCGGCCAACCCGAATGTCGTGCACGCGCCGGACCAGGCCGCCGCGGTGGCCGCCGCCGCCTCCGCGGACGCGGTCGTCGTCGTGGTCGGCGAGAAGGCGTACGCCGAAGGGCTCGGCGACCACCCGTCCCCGGCCCTGCCGGCCGACCAGAAGGCGCTGATCAGCGCGCTGCAGGCGACCGGCAAGCCGGTGATCGTCGTGGTCATCGCGGGCCGGCCGCTCGGACTCGGCCCGGGCCGGACCGCGCCCGGCCTGATCATGGCGTACCAGGGCAGCACCGAGGCCGGTACCGCCGTCGCGGATGTGCTGTTCGGGAAGATCAACCCCAGCGGCCGGCTGCCGGTGAGCTGGCCGTCCGAGGCCGACACGCCGGGCGGCGACTTCGACGGCGGCGCTCCTTCGCCGCTCGGCGACCAGCCGAAGTTCTTCGACCAGCTGCCCGACACCGGCTTCGGCCAGGGCCACAACTACAACCCGCTGTTCCGGTTCGGCTTCGGGCTGAGCTACACGACGTTCGCGACGAGCAACCTGTCCGCCACGTCGTCGGTCCGCCGCAACGGCACGGTGAACGTCAGCGTGACCGTGACGAACACCGGGAGCCGGGCCGGCACCCAGGTGGTGCCCGTCTACGTCCGGCAGCCGGTCAGCTCGATCGTCGTACCGCCGCAACGCCTGGTGGCCTTCACCAGGGTGACCCTCGACCCGGGAGAGTCGAAGGTCGTACAGCTGTCGTTCCCGGCCTCGACGCTCGCCGTGACCCCGGGCGATGTCGACGGGGCCGGTAAGCGCCAGGTCGAGCCCGGGGTTTACCAGGTCAACGTCGACACCCTGTCGGCCGACTTCACGATCCGCTGACGCCCGTCCACCCGTCCGCCAAACCCCCAAGATCGCTGTTCTGGTACGCGACGACGCAGTCACACTGCACTCCGGACGTACCAGACAGCGATCTTGGCCGCCACCGCCCCGGATGCCTACAGTGGACGGCGTGCCGGAGGGGGACACGGTCTGGAACACCGCGCGGCTGCTGGAGCGGGCGCTCGTGGGCGAGACGCTGACCGGTACCGACTTGCGGGTACCGGCGCTGGCGACCGTGAACCTCGCCGGGTACCAGGTGGCCGAGTCGGCCTGCCGGGGCAAGCACCTGCTGTTGCGGGTGACCCGGGGCAGCGGAGACACCGGAGAGCGGCTGACCGTCCACTCGCACCTGCGGATGGACGGCGCCTGGCGGGTGTACCGGCCGGCCGAGCGGTGGCGCGGGCCGGCGCACGAGGTCCGCGCCGTGCTGCGCGTGCCGGCCGCGACCGCGGTCGGCTTCCACGTGCACGACCTGGCCGTGATCCCGACCGCCGAGGAGGAGCGGCTCGTCGGTCACCTCGGACCCGACCTGCTCGGCCCGGACTGGGACCCGGCCGAGGCGGCCCGCCGCATCGGCGGCCAGCCGGACCGGCCGATCGGCGAAGCCCTGCTGGATCAGCGCAACCTCGCCGGCATCGGCAACCTGTACAAGTGTGAGCTGCTGTTCCTGCGCGGCGTCTCGCCGTGGACGCCGGTCCGCGACGTGCCGGACCTGCCCGGCATGGTGGCGCTGGCCCGGCGGTTGCTCGTCGCGAACCGGGGCCGCTGGACGCAGAGCACCACCGGATCGCTGCGGAAGACCGAAACCACCTACGTGTACGGCCGGCGCGCGCACCCCTGCCGCCGCTGCGGCGCGCCGATCGACAGGTCCGGGCAGGACGATCGGGTCACCTACTGGTGCCCGGCCTGCCAGCCGCCGGTGGGTTGACCGACCATCCGGCGGCCACGCCGGAGTCATGTCAGCGGATCGCACCCGGGCGGAGCACCGCGTGCGCCCCGACGACCTGGTTGACGATCTGCGTGACCCGCAGGTCGACCGCGACGCTGGCCAGCGCGATCGCGTCGGTCCGGGAGACCCCGTGCAGCCGGCCCAGCAACTCGAACATCGCCTCCAGCGCGGCGAACGCGGCATCGTCCAGTGTGGACCCGACGCCCATCGTCACCCAGCCGACCGGGGTGTGCGCGACCGGCGTGCGCAGCTCCCAGTCGGTGCGCAGGTCGAAGCTGAGGTCGACCCGGTCCATCGGGCACTCGATCGCGGTCCCGCTCACCTCGCCGTCGCCCTGCGCGGCGTGCCCGTCGCCGGCCGAGAACAGCGCACCGTCGACCGGGATCGGCAGGTACAGCGTGCTGCCCGCGACCAGCTCGCGGCAGTCGAGGTTGCCGCCGTGCCAGCGCGGCGGGGTCGTGGAGTGCCGGCCCGGCTCCGGTGGCGGCATCCCCAGCACGCCCAGGAACGGGCGCAGCGCCACGGTGTGGCCGTGCTGGTTGCGGCCCACCCCGGCCTCGGGGTCCAGGTCCCAGACGTGGACGACACCGGCGTCCACGGTGCCGTAGCGCTCGTTCACCGCGCTGGGCCAGCCACCCGCGACCGTGTTTCCCCAGGTACCAGGAACCACCGCGGCGACCCGGACGGCCAGTACCATGCCGGCCTGCGCGCCCCGGACCGCGATCGGCCCGATCAAGGCGTGCCCGACACCCGGCTCCCAGAACTCCGAGCGCGGCCGGTCCCCGAAGTCGCCGCCGGCGAACCGCCCGCGCGACCACGAGGACTCCAGCGTGCGGATCCGGACCGAGTCGCCGGGATCGATGGTGAGCACCGGCGGGAGGTCACGGGAGAACCAGCCGTGCAGCGTGCGGCCGTCGGGTTCCAGCTCGTACACGGTCACTCCCAGCCGTACCGGTTGCGCAGGGTCCGCGCGACCGCCTCGAACCGTCGCCGGTCGAGCACCGCTCCCTCGCGCCGGATGCCGTCCTCGGCCAGGTCCAGCACCCGGTCGAGGCGGACCCAGCTCGGCCGGCCGTCCCGGTCCCAGGTGCCGGGGCCGAGCGCGAACCAGTGCCGCTGCCCGTGCCGCTCGCGCTGGCTGGACAGCATCAGTCCGAACAGGACAGTGCCGGACCGGCCGACGACCAGGACCGGACGGTCCTTGCCCTGCGCGGGGTCGTCCTCGTAGGCCACCCAGGTCCACACGATCTCGCCCGGGTCGGCCTGCCCGTCGGGCTGCGGCGCGTACACCAGGTGGCGACCGGCGGGCGCACCCGCAACGACCGGGGTGCGCCGCCGGATCCGGCCCAGAACGGCCAGCCGCGGCCTCACAAGACTCGTCACGCCAGAGACCATAAGGGTCTCAGAGGTGCCGCTGCCACTCGATCGATTTGGCCACGACCTCGTACCCGAGCAGCTCGTTGACCCGGATCATGTGGGCGTTGGTGGCGGCGTTGTCGGTGTCGATGAAACGCACCTGCGGCTCCTGCTCGGCGAGCCAGCGAACCATGTCGATCTTCAGTAGCAGGCCGAGGCGGTGGCCGCGGTGGGGACGCAGCACGCTGGTGTCGCACTGGGCGCCGTACCACGGGCGCCGGCCGTCGACGTAGACCATCGTGTGCCCGGCGAGCGTGCCGGTCTCCCGTTCGCGCGCGACGACCCGGTAGAGCCGCCGCCGGTACCCCGCCTGCGCCACCTCGAAGGCCCGGATGCGTTCGCCGGTGAAGACCTCGTCCTCGATCGCCAGGTCGCCGATCGGCGCGTCGTTGATGGCCGCGGTCATCTCGGCGACCGCGTCGAGCAGCTCGTCCGGTACCGCGCCGGGGATCCGCACGAGTTCGTAGCCGCCGGCGTGGCCGAGCGCGGTGTCGAACTCGCCGTCGAGCCGGTCGGAGTCGAGGCCGATCAGGTGCTGCCGGCGGTGGATGGACTCCAGCGCCGGGTCGAGGCCCATCGCCTTGAGGAACGGCACTCCGGCCGTACCGTCGAAACAGTCGGCGACGAGCAGCGTGCGCCCCTCCGCGCGGATCCGCTCGACGCCCGCGGCGAAGAGTTCCCGGCCGATGCCCTGCCGGCGTACCGCCGGGTCGACCGTGACGTCGACGCCGCCCAGATGCGTGTTGTCCCATGTGGACGACCAGACCTGGAGTACGCCGACGACCCTCCCGCGGGCGTCCCGAGTGACGGCAGCGACCGGTGGGTCACCGTCCCACCCGTGGTGCAGGCGGGCCTCGAACCACCTCGTGGTCGGCCACATCGTGTGCGGATGGTCCACCACCCGGGCGGCCTCCAGGACGGCGACCGCGCCGTCGACGTCGCGGTTGTCCAGCTTGCCGGCATCGAGCCAGGAGAGTTCCACCCGCTCATGTAACCGCGGCCGGGGGCACCCGGCGACCGATTTTGCCGGTTCAGCAGGCGCCGGACGTCCTCCGCCTCGGACCGTCAAATCTGTCGCCGACGGTCAGCCGCGCACCTAGGATCCGGATCCGTGGCCGTCCGCGAGTGGGTGCACGACGACTTCGGCATCGACCTGATTACCCTCGACCCGGTTGGGCACGGCGCGGACGAGCGCGCGGAGCTGTGGCGCGGCGCCGGTGCGGACGGCGCGGCGTACGCGGTGAAGTGCAGCGGCGGCGGCACCCCCGCCGGCCTGCTCGTCTCCGCGCACCTGGCGGAGCACGGGGTGGCCGGCGTCCCGGCGCCCGTGCCGACCCGCGACGGCCGGCTGTGGAGCCAGCGCGACGGCCGGCGTCTCTCCGTGGTGCCCTGGGTGTCGGACGACCGGGCGCTGACCGGGGTGATGGGCCCGGCGCGGTGGACGTCGTACGGCGCCCTCCTGGCCGGCGTGCACGCGATCCCGGTCACCGATGCGCTGGCCGGCCTGCTGCCCCGGGAGGAGCACCGGCACGACGAGGTGACGGCCAGGGCCCACGCCGTCGAACGCGCAATGCCCTTCGATCATCCCGATCCGCTGGTACGCGCGGTCGCGGCCGAATGGCGCGAGCGGGCCGCCGCGCCGGTCGCCACGCTGCTGGAGAACGCCGACCGGCTCGGCCCCGACCTCCGCGCCAGGCAATCGTCCACTGTGGTCTGTCACGGCGACCCGCACCTGGGTAACGTCCTGCTGGGCAAGGGCGACCAGGTCTGGCTGATCGACTGGGACGACGCGGTACTCGCCCCGCCCGAGCGGGACCTGATGTTCGTCGTCGGCGGTGTGCTGGCCTTCGCTCCGGTCGGCGCGCGGGAGCAGTCGCGGTTCTTCGACGGGTACGGTCCGGTCGACATCGACCGCACCCGCCTGGCGTACTACCTCTGCGTCCGCGCGCTCTTCGACATCGTGGACTGGGCCGCCCGGGTGATCGACCTCGACCGGTGGACGGATCAGGAACGGGCCGAATCGCTGGCGATCGTCCGCGGGCTGCTGTCGCCGACCGGCCTCGTCACGCTGGCCCGGTCCGCCCTGCGGGAGCTGCGGTGAGCACCTGGGACCCGGACGCCCCGGGCGTGCTGCGCCTGCCGTCCGGCCGGCTCGTGCGGGGCCGGGGGCTGCGCCAGCCGCTCCCGACCGGGCCGGCGCCCACCTTCGGCGTATACCTGCTCGGCACCGCCCCGCCGCCGGTGGCCTGGGAGAGCCGGTGGCTGCGCTGGCCCGACTTCTGGCTGCCGCGCGACCGGGGGTACGCGCGCCAGGTCCTCCGCGAGGCCTGGAAGACCGCCGCGACCGGGCGGGTGGAGGTCGCCTGCCACGGCGGCGTCGGCCGGACCGGTACCGCGCTGGCCTGCCTCGCGGTCATCGACGGCGTACCGCCGGACGAGGCGGTCGCGTTCGTCCGGCGGCACTACCACCACCGGGCCGTCGAGACACCGTGGCAGCGATGGTACGTCGCGGGACAGCGTTAGACCCGGTACCACCACATTCGTGTGGGAGGCTACCGTCGCCGAGCCGGTCGACCGGCTGCTGCCGGAGCTGGCCCACCGCCGGGTACTCGCCCGGATCGACGGGCCGCTCGACGAGACCGTCCCGGCCGTCCGGCCGATCACGGTCGAGGACCTGCTCACCTTCCGGATGGGTTTCGGCCAGCTGACCGAGCCGACGTTCAACCCGCCGTTCCCGATCGTCACCGCGGCCGAGGAGCTGGACCTGGTGCTCGGCCAGCCGGATCCGCGGACACCCCACCCGCCGGACGAGTGGATCCGGCTCTTCGGCACGCTGCCGTTGATGTACCAGCCCGGCGAGCGCTGGTTGTACAACGCCGGCTCGCTCGTCCTCGGGGTGCTCGTCGCCCGGGCCGGCGGTGCTCCGCTCGGCGACGTGTTGCGGACCCGGCTCTTCGAGCCGCTCGGCATGGCCGACACCGGTTTCTCGACCACACCGGCGGATGCGGACCGGATTCCCGGCTTCTTCATGGGCGACTTCGCCGGTGGCGAGCCGGCGCCGCACCCGCTGTCCACCCCGGCGGAGTGGACGGTCCCGCCGGTGTTCCCGTCCGGGGCCGGCGGCCTGTTGTCTACAGTGGACGATCTGCTGACTTTCGCCCGGCTGCTCCTCGACCACGGCACGCACGACGGGCAGCGGATCCTGCAACCGGAGAGCGTCACCGCGATGACGAGCAACCAGCTCACCCCGGATCAGATCGCCACCGGCGGGCCGCTTCTGGAACCCAAGGGCTGGGGGTACGGGATGGCCGCTACTCCCGGCCGGTACGGCTGGGAGGGCGGCTACGGCACGGTCTGGTTCAACGACCCGCACCGCGGACTGATCGCGATCGCGCTGACCCAGACCTCGGACTTCCTCTTCACCGGCGGCCGGGACGAGTTCATCCGGTTGGCCGGCCAGGCGGCCGACGGGCGGCCGCCAGACCGATGAACCCGCGCTGTCAGGTCCGGGCGCCGGCCGGGGTCGCACTCGCCTGGTCCGCCTCGGCCGCCGGCCCGCTGAACTGGGCGTCGTAGAGGCGGCGGTACGCGCCACCGGCCGCGAGCAGCTCCTCATGCGTGCCCTGCTCGACGATCCGGCCGTCCTCCATGACCAGGATGAGATCGGCGTCCCGGATCGTGGAGAGCCGGTGGGCAATGACGAAACTGGTCCGGTTGCTGCGCAGCGCGGCCATCGCCCGCTGGACGAGGACCTCGGTCCGGGTGTCCACGGCGCTGGTCGCCTCGTCGAGGATCAGCAGCGACGGGTCGGCCAGGAACGCGCGCGCGATCGTGATGAGCTGCTTCTCGCCCGCGCTGACATTGCTGCCCTCCTCGTCGATGACGGTGGCGTAGCCGTGCGGCAGGCTGTGCACGAACCGGTCGACGTACGTCGCCTGCGCCGCGGCGCGGATCTCCTCGTCGGTGGCATCCGGGCGGCCGTACGCGATGTTGTCCCGGATCGTGCCGTTGAACAGCCAGGTGTCCTGCAGCACCATGCCGATCTGTCCACGAAGGACAGGCCTCGGCAGCGTCGTGATGTCGACACCGTCGAGCGTGATCCGGCCGGCGTCCAGCTCGTAGAACCGCATGATGAGGTTGACCAGCGTGGTCTTACCGGCGCCGGTCGGGCCGACGATCGCCACGGTCTGGCCCGGCTCGGCCACCAGCGACAGGTCCTCGATCAGCGGCTGGTCCTCGACGTACCGGAACGAGACGTGGTTGAACTCGATCCGCCCGCGGGCCACGGCGGGCTCCACAGTGGACATGGAGTCGGCGCTCTGCTCCCCGGTGTCGAGCAGGTCGAAGACCCGCTCGGCCGACGCGACGCCGGACTGCAACAGGTTGGCCATCGAGGCGACCTGGGTCAGCGGCTGGGTGTACTGCCGCACATACTGGATGAACGCCTGCACGTCGCCGAGCGACATCGCGCCCGAGGCCACCCGCAGGCCACCGACGACCGCGATCGCCACGAAGCTCAGGTTCCCGATGAAGAACATCGACGGCATGATGATGCCGGAGATGAACTGGGCGCCGAAGCTGGCCGCGAAGAGCTTGCCGTTCCGGTCGTCGAACTCGGCCTGGGCCGCACGCTGCCGGCCGAAGACCTTCACCAGCTCGTGACCGGTGAACACCTCCTCGATGTGCGCGTTGAGCGCCCCGGTGTGGGTCCACTGCGCGATGAACTGCTTCTGCGACCGGCTCGCGATCCGTTTGGTGACGATCACCGACAGCGGAACGGTCACCAGCGCGATCAGCGCCAGCAGCGGCGAGATGAGGAACATCATCACCAGTACGCCGATGACCGTGAGCAGCGAGGTGAGCAGCTGGCTGAGCGTCTGCTGCAGGCTCTGCGAGATGTTGTCGATGTCGTTGGTGACCCGGCTGAGCAGCTCGCCGCGCGGCTGGTTGTCGAAGTGCCGCAACGGCAACCGGTTGAGCTTCTCCTCGACCTCGCCCCGCAGCTGCCGGATCGTGGCCTGGACGACGATGTTGAGCAGGAAACCCTGCAGCCACAAGAGCAGGCTGGCGCCGGCGAAGAGCCCGGTCGCCAGCAGCAGGACCTGCGCCAGGCGGTGGAAGTCGATGCCGGTACCCGGGACGACGTCCATCCGGGCGAGCATGTTCGCGAAGTTGTCGTTGCCCGCACCCCGGGCCGCCTCGACGGCCTGCTCCTCGGTGGTGCCGGCGGGCAGTTGCCGGCCGATCACTCCGGCGAAGATGATGTCCGTGGCCCGGCCGAGGATCTTCGGCACGACCACGCTCATCACGACGCTGGCCGTGCCGAGCAGGATGACCAGGATCAGCGGTACGCGGTGCGGGCTCAACCGGCCGATCAGCCGGCGCGCGGACGGCCCGAAGTTCATCGACTTCTCGGCCGGCATGCCCATGTTCATCCACTGTGGACCGCTGCCGCGCCGGCCCGCGGCCGGCAACCGCGCCGCCACCCTCCCCGTGTCCTGGCTCATGCCGCCACTCCCACGCTCGCCTGCGACGCCACGATCTCCGCGTACGTCGGGCAGGTCCGGATCAGCTGGTCGTGCCGGCCGACGCCGACCACCTCGCCGTCCTCCAGCACCACGATCTGGTCGGCGGCGAGGATCGTGGAGACCCGCTGGGCGACGATCACCACGACCGCGTCCCTCGTGACCGGGCCCAGCGCCGCCCGCAGCCGCGCGTCGGTGCCCAGGTCCAGCGCCGAGAACGAGTCGTCGAAGAGGTAGACGCCGGGCCGGCGGACCAGGGCCCGGGCGATGGCCAGGCGCTGGCGCTGCCCACCCGAGACGTTGGTACCGCCCTGCGCGATCGCCGCGTCCAGCCCGCCGGGCATCGCCTCGACGAAGTCGCGCGCCTGCGCGATCTCCAGGAACCGCCACAGCTCCTCGTCGGTGGCCTCGGGGTTGCCGTGCCGCAGGTTGCTCGCGATCGTGCCGGAGAACAGGTACGGCCGCTGCGGTACCAGGCCGATCCGGCTCCACAGCACGTCGACGTCCAGCTCCCGGACGTCCACCCCGCCGAGGAGAACCGCGCCACCGGTCACGTCGAACAGCCGCGGTACGAGCGAGAGCAGCGTCGTCTTGCCCGCGCCGGTACTGCCGACGATGGCCGTGGTCTGGCCGGGCCGGGCGGTGAAGCTGATGTCGCGCAGCACCGGCACCTCGGCGCCCGGGTACCGGAACGTCGCCGAGCGGAACTCGAGCTCGCCGGCGCCGGGTGCCGGGGTCACCGGTCGGGCCGGTGGCCGTACCGACGTCTCGGTGTCGAGCACCTCGGCGATCCGGTCCGCGCAGATCGCCGCCCGCGGCACCATCATCGCCATGAACGTCGCCATCATGACCGACATCAGGATCTGCACGAGGTACTGCAGGAACGCGGTCAACGCGCCGACCTGCAGCTGTCCGGCGTCGATGCGGGCCGCGCCGAACCAGAGCACCGCCACGCTGGAGGCGTTGAACACCAGCATCACGATCGGGAAGATCAGCGCCATCAGCCGGCCGACACGCAACGCGGTATCGGTCAGGTCGGTGTTGGCGGCGCCGAACCGCCTCGTCTCGTACGGCTCCCGGACGAACGCGCGGACCACCCGGATGCCGGTGATCTGCTCCCGCAGCACCCGGTTCACCACGTCGATGCGCTCCTGCATCAACCGGAACTGGGGCATCATCCGGCGGATGATCAGCCCGATCGTCAGCACCATCACCGGCACGGCGACCAGGACCAGCCAGGACAGGCCGACGTCCTCCCGTACCGCCATGATGATGCCGCCCACGCACATGATCGGAGCGATGACCAGCAACGTGCAGGTCATCACCACGAGCATCTGCACCTGCTGGACGTCGTTGGTGGTACGGGTGATGAGCGACGGCGCGCCGAACCGGCCGACCTCCCGGCCGGAGAACTCGCCGACCCGACGGAAGATGCCCGCGCGCAGATCCCGGCCGAAGCTCATGGCCGTCCGCGCGCCAAAGTAGACAGCCGCGATCGAGCAGGCGATCTGCACCAGGCTGACGAGCAGCATCCAGCCACCGACGCGCCCGATGTAACCGGTGTCGCCCCTGGCCACGCCCTGGTCGATGATGTCGCCGTTGAGGCTCGGCAGGTAGAGCGAGGCGATCGTCCCGACCAGTTGCAGCAGGACGACCGCGGTCAGCTCGCGCCGGTACGGCCGGAGGTAGGTACGGAGCAGGCGGATCAGCACCGGCCCACCCCGTGCAGCAGCAGGTCGGTGATCTCCTCGGCGGTGAGCAGCTCACCGTCCGTGATCATCGGGTGCGAGCCGGAGAACGTCAGCAGCCGCAGCAGGCGCACCACCTCGGCGACCGGGAGCCGGAACTGGTCCCGGTCGGGCTCCAGCATCTCGACGATCCGGTTGATGATGCCGGCGTGCGCGGGTCCGGCGGCCCGTCGCCGGTACTCGACCTCCTCCGGCGGCGCCGTCATGCCCACCGCGATCATGAGGTTGAACAGTGACAGCAGGCGGCGCTGGAGCACGCTGGTGATCGCCATCAGCCGGACCCGCAGGGGCAGCGACGTGTCGATGCGGTCGAGCTCGGCGAGCACCGGCGCCGGGTCGAACGCGGCCGTCAGGGTGGCCCGGATCAGCTCGTCCTTGTCCTGGAAGACGCGGAAGATCGTCCCCTCGGCGACCCCCGCCGCCTCGGCGATCTGCTTCGAGGTGACCCGGGTGCCGCACTGGCCGAGCAGCGGCAGCGTGGCGGCGATCAGCGCCGCGCGGCGCTCCTCCGCCGGCAGCGGCCGGGCCCGCCCACCCGCGACTGAGGACATCACCGGCGAAGAGTAACTGAGTGAGTGACTCACTCACAACTGATTCAGTTCAGCCGGACCGCGCCTCGCGGAGCAGCCGGCGCCCGGTGACGACCGCGGCCGCCGCCAGCACGAGGACCACCACCAGCGCGAACACCGCCACCCGCTGGTGGTCGCGGTTGCCGACCGCCTCGACGCCGGACTCCGGCGAGTCCGGGTCGTACCGGATCACCAGCCGGTCGCCCGCGTCCAGGTCGGTGCTACAGCCGTCGCACTCGGCGCGGACGACGCGCCCGTCCCGGGTCGGGAACTCGACGGTCACGGTGCCGCCGCCCTGGTAACCGCGCTCCACCGAGACGACCCGCGCCTGCGCCGAGACGCCGACCGCGTTCAAGGTCAGCGCCGTCCCGCCGTTGTAGCACGCGACGAAGCCGAAGAACGCGATGCCCACGAGAAGGGCCACGAAGGCGGGCCGGCTGCCCATGGCCGTACGGTAGCCGCCGCTGCCATAGTGGGGCATGCAGCCCGCCACCGCGTACACCGGCTACACCTCGTACGAGTACCTCGAGCCCGGGCGGGACTACCGCCCGTTCCGGCTGGCGAGGGAGATCGGCCGGGTCCCGGCGTACACCGGAATCGATCTTGATGAGAGGCAGGCCGAACGGGCGCGTCGGCTGTTGTACGACGGCGTCGCGATCTCGCTGCACGACCACCCGACCGTGTTCCCGGAGCAGATGGCGGAGACGGTCGAGTACAACCGCAACGGGCGCCAGCACACCGGGTACGCGGGACTGGCCCGCTCCGGCCTGACCGCGGTCTTCGACAACTTCATGGACGGTACCTGCTGCATCACCAGCCAGATGGGCTGGAAGTGGAGCGACGTCATCGCCGACATCGGGATGCGCCTGTCCGATGTGGACCATCAGGACTTCCTCGTCGTCGCCCGGCGGCTGGACGACATCCACCGCGCGCACGGCAGCGGGCGGATCGCGCTCGTCGTGGCCACCGAGGCCGCCACGATGATCGAGAACGAGCTCGACCGGATCGACATCCTGTACGGCTTCGGCGTCCGGCAGATGGGCATCGCCTACAGCGAGGCGAACGCGCTCGGATCCGGCCTGAAGGAGCGGCGCGACGGCGGCCTGACGTACTTCGGCGAGCAGGCGGTCGCGCGGATGAACAAGCTGGGCATCGCCATCGACGTGTCTCACTCCGGCGACCGGACGTCGCTGGATGTGATCGCCGCCTCCACGAAACCGGTCTTCATCACCCACGCCGGCGCGCGGGCCGTGTGGCCGACCGCGCGGATGAAGCCGGACGAGGTGATCCGCGCGCTGGCCGACCGCGACGGGGTGATCGGTATCGAGGCCGCGCCGCACACCACGCTCTCCCCGGACCATGTCAAGCACTCGCTGGACTCGGTGATGGACCACTTCACGTACTGCGTGGAGCTGGTCGGCATCGACCACGTCGGGTTCGGCCCGGACACCCTCTTCGGCGACCACGTCGGCCTGCACGACACGTTCGCCGCGCACCTGTCCATCGCCCAGGTGCACGGCGACGTCGAGCACCCGCGGGTCGAGTACGTGGACGGGCTGGAGAACCCGGCCGAGTGCTTCTGGAACATCACCGCCTGGCTGGTCACCCACGGGTACTCCGACGAGGAGATCGCCAAGGTGCTGGGCGGCAACATCCTCCGGGTGCTGGACGAGGTGTGGGCTTGACATTCGCGGCGACCGCCGCCGCGCTTCTGGACGGATCCAGAACCGCGGTTCGTCGCGGGTGGGCTACGGCTGCTGGCGCAGCTCCATGAAGCCCATGGCGATACCGCGCAGCATGTCGGTCGCCTCGGTCAGCCGGTTCACCGTCGGGTGCTCCAGCGTGGTACGCCCGTCCTCGGCGACGTACCCGGCCGCGGCGCCGACGAGCTCCTCGTACGCGGTCACGCCGTCCTCGAACTGGGCGACCAGCGCCCGGTGCGCCTGCCCGAGCGCGTCCGGCGAGCCGGCGTACCGCAGCCCGCGCTCCACGCCGGCCGCCCGGTGGGCCAGCTCCCGCAACCCCCGCTCGGCCACCGCCGCCTCCAGCAGCGCCGCCTCACCCGGACCGGTGAGCCGCGGTGCGAGCCCGTCGAGCGCGGCGGCCGCCCGGTCCAGCCGCCGCCATGCGGGCGCGACCGCCGAGCCGCGCAGCCGCATCCGGGCGGTCTGCCGGCGCAGCTCACCGACCGCCTCCCGGCCGCCGGGGAAGCCGGCGAGGAAGGCCTCGACCCGCCGGCGGGTCCGCTCGGCGGCCTCGACCGGATCGAGCGGAGGCGGTGCGGGCTGCGCGGCCAGCGCGCGGTAGTCGACCCAGCGCCATCCGGCGAGGATCACCGAGCCGCCGGCGGCCGCGGCCCAGAACGCGTCGACCGCACCCAGGCCGGCGTACGGGGTGAGCACCGCCGCCGCCCCGGCCAGCGAGCCGGCCAGGACGCTCCACCGGCGGGCGGACCGGCGGGATCGACGCAGCCGGCGCTGGTAGCGGGCGAGTGCGTCGACCATGGCGTTCCTCCCGTCCCCCGCTCGTCTCCGCCGTTGCCGCCGCCGCCCGGTCAGCCGGCGCTCGCGTCCTTGTCCTTGGCTGCTTCTCTACTCATGTTCGCCCGGATCTCGTCGAGCCGGGCGACCGAGGCGTCCCGCTGGGCGGCTTCGACGGCCGGCTTCTCCGGGGCGCCGGCCAGCTGCTCGCCCGCGATGCTCTGGCGGATCTGCTCCAGCCGCGACGCGCCGGCCAGGTCCAGCGTCGACTTCTGGACCTCCAGCATCCGGCCCTCGATCGAGGTCGAGGCCAGCTCGGCGCGGCCCATCGCGTTGGCGTACCGGCGTTCGATCTTCTCCCGCACCTCGTCCAGCGACGGCGTGTTGCCCGGCGCGGCCAGGCCGGACATCGACTCCAGCGAGTGCGCGATGGTCTCCTGCATCCTCGCCTGCTCGAGCTGGCTGAGCAGCTTGGTGCGCTCGGCGAGGCGTTGCTCCAGGATCATCCGGTTGTTCTCGACCGCCTTACGCGCCTGAGAGGCGGCGGTGAGCGCCTGGTCGTGGAGGGTCTTGAGGTCCTCCATGCTCTGCTCGGCCGCGACCAGCTGGGTGGCGATCGACTGCGCGGTGTTCTCGTACTCCCCGGCCTTCCCCTCGTCGCTCTCGGACCGGGACTTCTCCGCGAGCACCAGCGCCTGCCGGGCCATGGCCTGTAGCTTCTCGACCTCGGTCATCTGCCGCGAGAGCTTCATCTCCAGCTGCCGCTGGTTGCCGATGACCGCCGCCGCCTGCTGGACGAGCGCCTGGTGCTGGCGCTGCGCGTCCTCGATGGCCTGCTGGATCTGCACCTTGGGGTCGGCGTACTCGTCGATCTTGGCGCCGAACAACGCCATCAGGTAGCGCCAGCCCTTGACGAACGGATTCGCCATGTCGGTGGTGTCCCTTCTGCCGGCGCGACCCCCGGCGGTCCTCAGGCTCTCTGCGGTCCATCCATCGTTGCAGGGCGAGGCCAGGGCGTCACGCCGGCCCTGGGGATCATCGCGGCGACCTGCCCGGTTAATCCGGACATACCGCGCAGCACGACCAGCTCCCGGGTGATAGTGCCGGTGCTCGCTCCGCTCGCGCGGGCCACGGCGCCCCTGGAGGTGCCGCCGTCCCTCCTCGCTCCGCTCGTCAGCCCCGGCGACACCGCACGATCCGATCAGGCGGCGCGGACAACCTCGCGGCCGCGGGTACGGGTCGCGAGCAGCGTGGTCTTGAGCGGCGAGTCGCGGCGAACCGTGACCGACACCTGACCATCGGTAACCTTCTCGCCCTCGCCGGCCGAGCGGCTGGCGGGGACCGGCCGCATCTCCGGCACCGGGTGCATCTCCCGCACCGGCGCGAGGACGCCGGCCGTCTGCTCCTCGGCGGCCACGGTGTGGCTCACCTCACGGAGCATGTCGGACAGGTGCACACCGAGGGCTTCGCAGATCGCGGCGAGCAACTCGCTCGACGCCTCCTTCTGGCCCCGCTCGATCTCCGAGAGGTAGCCGAGGCTGACGTTCGCGGCGGTGGACACCTCGCGCAGGGTCCGATGTTGCGCCTGTCGGCGCGCGCGGAGCGCGTCACCGATCACTCGTCGGAGCAGAACCATGGCACCTCCCCTGCGCGATTGTCGCTGCCCGCAACGGTACCCCGTCGGGTCGACATCGACATCACACCCCGCCACCCCAACAGTTGATCATGGGCTGAGCAGCGCAGATCGTGGTACACCTGTCCCGTGAGCGAGCTTGCGGGCGAACCATCAGGCTCACCAGCCGGCGCGGGCGGCGCCGCGGCCGGCAGGGAGGCGACGGCGTGAAGGCGGCGGTCATCGTCACGCCCGGGACGATCGCCATCGAGACCGTACCGGACCCGGCCCCGGGCCGGCAGGACGTCGTGCTCGAGGTCGCCGCCTGCGGGCTCTGCGGCACCGACCTGCACATCATGGACGGCGAGTTCGCGCCCCGGTTCCCGATCGTGCCGGGGCACGAGTTCACCGGCACCGTGGTCGAGGTCGGCGCGGAGGTCACCGCGGTGCGCGCCGGCGACCGGGTCGCGGTCGACCCGTCCCTCCACTGTGGGTACTGCTACTACTGCCGGCGGGCGAGGGGCAACCTCTGCGAGAACTGGGCGGCGATCGGGGTCACCGAGCCCGGCGGCGCCGCGGAGTACGCCGTGGCGCCCGCGCGCAACTGCTTCCGCCTGCCCGACGGGTGCGACCTGGCCGGCGCGGCGCTGATCGAACCGCTGTCCTGCGCCGTACGCGGCTTCGACGTGCTGCCCCGCCGGCTCGGCGAGCACTACCTCGTCTACGGCGCCGGCACGATGGGCCTGATGATGCTGGAGTTGGCCAAGTCCGCCGGTGCGGCATCGGTGTCCATAGTGGACATCAACCCGGGTCGGTTGGAGACCGCCCGGCTGCTCGGCTGCACCGCCGCCGTCACCGGCGCCGACGAGCTGTCCGCGCCCCGCGGGTGGGACGTGGTGATCGACTGTACCGGGGTGGCCGCCGCGATCGCCGACGGGCTGGCCCGGGTCGGGCGCGGCGGGACGTTCCTGCAGTTCGGCGTCGCGGAGTACGGCGCGCGGGTGGAGATCGCGCCGTACCAGGTCTACCACCGCGAGATTACGATCACCGGCTCGATGGCCGTGCTGCACAGCTTCGATCGGGCCGGTGAGCTGTTCGCCGCCGGGCTGCTGCGACCGGACATCCTGATCAGCGACCGGTTCCCGCTGGAGGACTACGCCGAGGCGCTGGGCCGGTTCCGGGCCGGGATCGGGCGCAAGGTGCAGGTGGTGCCCTCGGCCCGCTACACGAACGACGCGAGCAGCTCCAGCACGGCATCCACTGTGGACCGCTGAATCGCGTTGCGGTCGCCGTCGAGCTTCAACTCGCGGACCACCGCACCGGGCGGGCCGGCGCACGCGATGTAGACCGTACCGGCGGGCTTGCCGTCCTGCGGCTCCGGGCCCGCGACCCCGGTCGTGGCCAGGCCCCAGTCCGCGCCGCATCGTTCGCGCACCCCGGCCGCGAGAGCGAGGGCCACGTCCGGATCCACCGGTCCCCGTTCCTCGAGCAGATCCTCGGGTACGCCCGCCAGCGTCGACTTGAGATCCGTGGCGTAGACGACCAGCCCGCCACGGAAGACCGCGCTCACCCCGGGTACGTCCACGAGCGTGGCGGCGAGCCGGCCGCCGGTCAGCGACTCGGCGACCGCGACCGTCTCGCCCCGCCGCTCCAGCGCGCGTACCAGCGAGAGCACCGTCATGGCCGCACCCCGGCCGTCTGCCAGGCTCGGTGCGCCGCTCGTACCCGCCGCCAGAGCCGATGACGCTCCGCTGTGGACACATCGTCGAGCGGCAGTCCGAACAGGACGTCGAGGACGTCGTACCACTCGGTCGCGGTGTCCAGCTCATGCTGCCGCCGGCCCTCGTCGTCGATCCGGATCAGCATGCACCCGCGCAGGAGGTCGACCCCGTCGTGGTCCCGGCGGTAGACGGCGAGCACGCGGACGAAGCTCGAGTCCGGCGAGGTCGACAGCCACTCGTGCTCCGCGGCGAAGTCGGCGGGCTCGGCTGCGGTGAGGCCGAAGTCCATGCCGGTGAACGAGCCGGTCGGGTCGTGGTCGAACCGCCAGCCGTCGGGGACGATGTCCGAGCGGCGCACGCCGTACGCGAACGGGCCCTGCCGGTACGTCCCGGGCCGCAGCGGCATCGGCTCGTGCGGCCCGTCGCCGAGACCGGCGTCCACCAGCCACACGCCCTCCGGGCAGGCCGGATCGGGCAGGCCGTGCACGGTCAGCGCGAGGTGGTTGCCGGTGGCACCCACCGGGGCCGGGTCGTCGTGGCCCTGCACACCGCCGACGTGCCAGCGGACGTCGTACCCGAGCGCCCGCAGCAGCAACGAGAACGCCCCGTTGACGTGGAAGCAGTAGCCACCCCGCCGCCGGCGGACGATGCGCTCGGCCGCCTCGTGCGGGTCCACAGTGGTCGGTCGGCCGAGCTGGATCTCCACGTTTTCGTACGGTATCTGTTCCACCTGAGCCCGGTGCAGCGCGAACAGGCCGTCGACCGTGGGCGGCCCCGGGTTCGGCAGCGCCAACCGGGCCAGGTATCCGGTCACATCCAGGTCAGGCACTGTGCTCCCGTCGCAGCTTCAGCGCCCGAACGGTGTAGTCGAGCCCGGTCGCCACGGTGACCACGACCGCGGCCGCCATGATCCACGGGGCCACGGCGGCCAGGGCGCTCGGCATCGGCCAGAGATACCAGACGATCGCGAGGGTCTGCAACGCTGTTTTGGCCTTGCCGCCGCGACTCGCCGCGATCACGCCGTACCGGATGACCCAGAACCGGAGCAGGGTCACCCCGATCTCGCGGGCGAGGATGACGACCGTCACCCACCAGGGCAGCCGGCCGTACGCCGAGAGCAGCACGAGCGCGGTGCCGGTGAGCGCCTTGTCCGCGATCGGGTCGGCCACCTTGCCGAACGCGGTGACGAGGTGCCAGTGGCGGGCGATCCAGCCGTCGACGAAGTCGGTGAACGAGGCGATGCAGAACGTCAGGCAGGCGGCGATCCGCCAGCCCGGCTGCGTCATGCCGGACGCGACCACGAACCACAGGAACACCGGCACGAGCACCAGGCGCAGCGCGGTGAGCGCGTTGGCCGCGTTGGCCACCGGCACCGGCGGGGCCGCGGCGGTCCGGCGCGGGCCGGTCACCGCGGGCCCGGCCCCGGCTCGACCGTCGCCACCAGGTCGACGCCCTCGGTGGCGGTCACGACGGCGCGGACCAGGTCGCCCGGCTGCAGGCCGGCTGCGGCCCCGCCAATGCCGTCGCCGACCAGCGTGGTGGCGCCGTCCACCTCCGGTGCCTGGTGCGCGGCACGCCCCTCGACGGCGGCACCGACCGACTCCACCAGAACGTCCACTGTGGACCCGATGCGCTCCTCCGCGCGCTGGGCGCACAGCTCGTCGACGAGTGCGGCGATCTTCTCGTACCGGCGCCGGACCGTCGCGGTGGCGACCTTGCCCGGCAGGCCGGCCGCCTCGGTGCCGTCCTCGTCGCTGTAGTCGAAGACCCCGACCGCGTCCAGCCGGGCGCCGGTCAGGAACCGGACCAGCTCGTCGACGTCGGCGCGGGTCTCCCCCGGGAAGCCCACGATCACGTTGCTGCGGGCACCGGCCGCCGGGTCCATCGCGCGCACGTCGGCCAGCAGATCGAGGAAGCGGTCGGTGGAGCCGAACCGGCGCATCCGGCGCAGCACGGGCTCGCTGGCGTGCTGGAACGACAGGTCGAAGTACGGCGCGACGCCCGGGGTGGTGGCGATCGTCTCGACCAGCCCGGGGCGCATCTCGGCCGGCTGCAGGTAGCTGACCCGGACCCGGACGATGCCGGGCACCGCGGCGAGCTGCGGCAGCAGCTTCTCCAGCAGCCGCGGGTCGCCGAGATCCTTGCCGTACGAGGTGGAGTTCTCGCTGACCAGGACCAGCTCCCGGGCGCCCGTGCCGGCCAGCCACTCGGCCTCGGCCAGGATCTCGTCCGGGGTCCGGGAGACGAACGCGCCGCGGAAGCTCGGGATCGCGCAGAACGCGCACCGGCGGTCACAGCCTGAGGCGATCTTGACGGAGGCGACCGGGCCTGCGTCGAGGCGGTGCCGGCGCAGCCAGCCGTGGCCGGGCAGGCTCTGCTCGCCGGCCGCGGCGGCGCGGGCCACCGGGGTGATCGGCAACAGCCGACGCCGGTCCCGCGGGGTGTGCGCGGCCGGTCGCTCTCCCGCCAGCACGGCGGAGAGCCGGGCGGAGATCTCCGGGTAGTCGTCGAAGCCCAGCACCGCGTCCGCCTCGGGCAGGCTCTCGGCGAGGTCCCGCCCGTACCGCTCGGCCAGGCACCCGGCGGCCACCACCCTCGCGCCGGAGTCCTTCGCGGCGAGCAGCGTGTCGATGGACTCCCGCTTGGCGTGCTCGACGAAGCCGCAGGTGTTGACGAGCACCACATCGGCCCCGGAGCCGTCGGTCGTCACCGTCCACCCGTCCCCCGCCAGCCGGCCGGCCAGCTCTTCCGAGTCGACCTCGTTGCGCGCGCAACCCAGCGTGAGCAGCGCGACCCTACGGCCATCCGAGGGGGTGGTTACGGACACCCACCGAGGGTACCGGGGCGGACCGACACTCCTCGCCGGTACGCCTACCCCCCGACCTTCCCGACACTCCCCGACCGGATGACCGCCGGCATGGTACGCGATCATTAAGCCCACCTCACCTTCGGCGTACCCAACGGCGATCATCTACTGTGGACCTGCCGAGGGCACTAGGGAAATGTCCGATCTGGCGGAGCCCGGCCGCCCGGCCACCCTGCCGCGCCGCACCGCGCTGGTGAGGTTGCCCACCAACCGGCCCCGGTAGGCGGCCGGCGCCGTTGGTGCGGCCTAGCCTGGATCGTGGTGCCCGATCCGCGGGCGACCCCGGACGAGGCGCGTGTCGTACCCGGCCAGCGAAGACGACCGCAAACGTGATCATGTTCGAGATTCTGCAGATCGTCGGTGCCGTCCTGATCCTGGCCGCGTTCGCGGCGGCCCAGCTCGGGTGGCTGGGCGTCACCTCGGTGCCGTACCTCGTCGCGAACGTCGTCGGCGCGGCCGTGCTCGCGGTCGTCGCGCTGGTCGGCCGGGACTGGGGCTTCCTCCTGCTCGAAGGCGTCTGGACGGTCGTCTCGGCGGCGTCGCTGGTGAAGGTCAGCCGTCGTCCCGGAGCGCGTCCAGGACGTCCTCCAGCTCATCCGGCTTGATCAGGACCTCGCGGGCCTTCGAGCCTTCGGACGGGCCGACGATGCCCCGGGTCTCCATCAGGTCCATCAGCCGGCCCGCCTTGGCGAAGCCCACCCGTAGCTTGCGCTGCAGCATCGAGGTCGACCCGAACTGCGATGTCACGATCAACTCGATCGCCTGCAGGAGCAGGTCGAGGTCGTCGCCGATGTCCTCGTCGACCTTCTTCCTCGACTCCTGCGCGGCGGCGGTCACGTCCGGCCGGAACTCCGGCTCGCGCTGGTCCCGGCAGTGCTTGACGACCGCCGCGATGTCCGCCTCGTCCACCCAGGCACCCTGGATCCGGACCGGCTTCGACGCGCCCATCGGCAGGAACAGCCCGTCGCCGCGGCCGATCAGCTTCTCCGCGCCGGGCTGGTCCAGGATCACCCGGGAGTCGGCCAGCGAGGAGGTCGCGAACGCCAGCCGGGACGGCACGTTCGCCTTGATCAGGCCGGTCACGACATCGACCGACGGTCGCTGGGTGGCGAGCACGAGATGGATCCCGGCGGCCCGGGCGAGCTGGGTGATCCGGACGACCGCGTCCTCGACGTCACGCGGCGCCACCATCATCAGGTCCGCCAGCTCGTCGACGATCACCACCAGGTACGGGTACGGCCGGATCACCCGCTCGCTGCCGGGCGGCGCGACGATCTGGCCGGACCGTACCTTGCGGTTGAAGTCGTCGATGTGCCGGACGCCGTTGGCGGCCAGGTCGTCGTAGCGCATGTCCATCTCGCGGACGACCCAGTCCAGCGCGTCGGCGGCCTTCTTCGGGTTGGTCACGATGGGCGTGACGAGGTGCGGCACCCCCTCGTAGCCGGTGAGCTCCACCCGCTTCGGGTCGATCAGCAGCAGCCGTAGCTCGTCCGGGGTGGCCCGGGTGAGCAGCGAGACGAGCAGCGTGTTGAGGCACGACGACTTGCCTGCCCCGGTCGCCCCGGCGATGAGGATGTGCGGCATCCGCGCGAGGTTCGCGACCACGTACCCGCCCTCGATGTCCTTGCCGAGCGCCACGAGCAGCGGGTGGTGGTCGCTGGTCGCCTCGCGCGAGCGCAGCACGTCGCCGAGCGCGACGTTCTCCCGGTCGCTGTTCGGGATCTCGACGCCGACCGCGGACTTGCCCGGGATCGGGCTGATGATGCGGACGTCCGGCGACTTCACCGCGTACGCGATGTTGCGCGACAGCTGGGTGATCCGCTCGACCTTGACGCCCGGTCCCAGCTCGACCTCGTACCGCGTCACGGTCGGCCCCCGGGCGAACCCGGTGACCGCGGCATCGACGTCGAACTGCTCGAACACCCCGGTCAGCGCGCCGATCACCTCGTCGTTGGCCTTGCTGCGGGACCTGGCCGGATCGCCGGGCCGGAGGATGTTGGCCGGCGGCAGCGTGTAGTCACCGCCCAGCCCGGAGAGCAGGAGCTGCTCGGCCCGCGTGGGCGGGGGTGTGTGCGTTGGCGGCTCGCCTCTGCGGCGCCCGGCCGATCGGGGCGCGGGCAGCGGTACCGTGTCGTGGACGATCTCCTCCTCGTCGACGACCTCGTCCTCGTCGGCGGCGAACGTCGCCTGCCGGCGCCGGGCCGGGCGGCGGCGGGCCGCCCGCGGCTCCTCGTCGTCCTCCTCCACCCCGGCCGCGTCCTCGTCGTCCACTTCGGACTCTCCGGCGGTCCGGCCGAGTGCCAGGTCGCGCAGGTGGGCCAGCCGCTCGGGCACCCGGTTGATCGGTGTGGCCGTGACGACGAGCAGGCCGAAGCCGAACAGCATCACCAGCAGCGGTACGGCCACCCAGGCGGTGACCAGGCGCTCCAGCGTGCCGCCGAGGCCCCAGCCGAGCAGGCCGCCCGCGTGGTCCCGCTGGACGACGTCGATCGGGTCCTGCCCGATGTGCAGCAGCGCCGCGGTCGCGACGAGCAGGGATGTCCAGCCGACGACCGCCCGGCCGCGGTGCGCGGGGTCGCCCGGTTCGCGCATCAGCCGGATGCCGCCGACCAGCAGCAGCAACGGCAGCGCGGCGGCGATGGCCCCGATGAACAGCCGGCTGACCCCGGCGAGCCGCTCTCCGACGGGGCCCGCGCCGGAGAACCACACCGCGACGGCGAGCAACAGCGCGGCGCCGAGCACGATCAGCCCGGCGCCGTCGCGCCGGTGCTCCGGGTCCAGCTCCCTCGCGGTGGCGGCCTGGCGCCCCACGCCGCGGACCGCCCAGCCGACCGCGTGCGCCAGACCCATCCACATGACGACGATCGCCCGGCCCAGCAGGGCGAGCGGATTGACCCGGGCAGGCGCCCGCACGACACGCCGCGAGGTGGTCACACCCCGGCTGCCACTGCGCCCCGCCATGGGTGACACCGTAACGGCGATGGCTGACGAATCCTCGCTTTTGCGGCCGCAGTGCGGGCTCGTGTCTGAATCCGGGCCGGTACCCGGTACCGTTGGCGCTCTGACGGGAGGGGACGATCACATGGACGGCGAGTTGGCCACCCTGCGGCCGCTCACCAACGAGCTGATCATGGCGGTGCTCGACAAGCGCGGGTTCACCTACTTCACCGACGACGACGGCGACGTCGGCGGCTGGTGGGAGGACAACCTGATCTACTTCTTCCGGCTGGGCAACGACCACTCGATGCTGCAGGTGCGTACCCGGGCCCGGCGGAGCTTCACCGTCGAGGACGTGCCCCGGCTGTACGAGTTCTGCAACACGTGGAACCACGACAAGCTCTGGCCCAAGGTGTACGTCCACGTGAGCGACGACGGCTCGGTGATCCTCTGCGGCGAGGTCTTCGCCGACCTGGAGCGGGGCGTGACGCTGCCGCAGCTGGACCAGCTGATGATGTGCGGCATCTCGACCGGATGCGAGATGGCCGCGGCCTCGGACGAGCTCTAGCCGATGGAACACCGGTTCCAGATCGACCTGCGGGGGATCGTCGGTCTCCTCAGCCACGACCTGTACGCCAGCCCCCGGGTGCACCGCCGGGAGCTGTTGCCGAACGCCGTCGACGCGATCACCGCCCGCGGCCTGCCGGACGGCCGGGTCGACCCGGGCGCAGGACGCGGTCCGGCGAAGCATCGAGGCCCGGTACGGGCAGGCGCTCCTCGACCGGGTCTTCACCGGAGGATCCGATGACTGACCGGCACGCCCTCGACGCCGCGCGACGGTTGCCGTACGGGGACGCCAAGGTGGCCGAACTGGAACGGATCGTCGCGCAGGCGGACGCCGACGACGACACCAGGCTCGGCTTCGACGCCCGGTTCGCGCTGATCGAGGCGTACGCCGGCCACACCGAGCGGTGGCGCATGCTGCCCGAGTTCGGTTGGTGCCTCGCCGCGTTCGACCGCGACCCGTCCCGGTACAACCCGCGGGACGCGGGCCTCCTGCGCTGGTACCACAAGTGGGCGGTGGGGGCGCTGCGCGCGACGCCGCGGATGGGTCTGACCCGGACGCTCGCCGCGCTGGACGACATGGAGCGCCGCTTCCGCGAGGGTGGGCACAGCCTGCAGGCGGTCTACAACCTGCGCTGCCGGATCGCCGACCACCTCGGCGACGAGGCGGAGGCGCGGCGGTACTTCGGCCTGTGGCGGACGGCCAGGCGCGACGCGAACAGCGACTGTGCCGGGTGCGACCCGTCCCGGCAGGCGCAGCACCTGGCCGAGTGGGGCAGGTGGGCGGAGGCGGTCGAGATCGTCGAGCCGGTGCTCTCCGGCGTGCTCGGCTGCCCGAAGCAGCCGGAGCGGGCGCTCGCCACGGTGATGCTGCCCTACCTGCGCCTGGGCCGGACGGCGGAGGCCGCCGCCGCGCACGTGCGTTCGTACCGGCGGCACCGCCACGAACGGGACTCGTTCCCGCTCCTGTCCCAGCACCTGACGTTCTGCGCGCTCTCCGGCAACCTCGACCGTGGACTGTCTATTTTGGATGAACACCTCGGCTGGCTGGACCGGCCGTACGACGACTTCTGCGCGATGGAGTTCGCCGCGGCGGGAGCGCTCGTCGCGCGGCTCTCGGCCAGGCACGGGGTGGCCCCGCGAGGGCTGGACCTCGGCGCGATCGAGGCACGGCTCGCCGCGGAGGCGCGGCGCCGGGCCGCCGATTTCGACACCCGCAACGGTACCGATCACCAGTCGCGCCGGACCGAGCGGTGGCTCGGCCAGGAACCGATCGCCGACGCGGTGGCGCTGCCGCCGGACGACCCGGTACCCGACACCGCGGCGGCTGCCGCGCTTGCGCCGGAAGGACGCCAGGAGATGATCGTTCCACTGTCGACAGAGGCGATCGTCGCGATCCTCGACGAACGGGGCGACCGCTACATGGTGGACGACGACGGCTCGGTCGCGGGTCGCTGGGGCGACGCGGTCATCCATTTCGACCGGACCGGGCCGCGCAAGGAGCTGCTGCACATCCGCGCGCTCGCGGACGTGCGCTTCCCCCGGTCCCGCCGGACCGAGCTGTACGAGTTCTGCAACGGCTGGAACCACGACCGGCTGCTGCCGAAGGCGTACGTGCACGACACCGGTGCGGAGTTGGTGATCGCCGGGGAGACCACGACCGACCTGGAGCACGGCATCGCCGCCACGCAGCTCGCGGTCATCATCCAGACCGCGATCTCGGCCAGCGCGGCGCTTGCTGACGCTCTGGGTCGGTTGCCCGGGCCGACCGCCGCCTCTGGATGATCAGGAACCCGACCCAGGAGACGAGCACCGCGCAGGCGGCGAGCACCTGCAGCAGCCGGGTGTACCGCTCGGGGTAGAGCACACCCTCGATGTACCGGTCGATGAAGCCCCTGGTCAGCGCCGCCTCGCCGGCACGCTGGCGCGACCAATCCTCCAGCACCGTCAGCGGGCACAGCAGCGGATAGACGATCACGACGAGGCCCCACGCGGCGGCCAGCAGGTGCAGCCAGATCGTCCGGGGCCACCGCCAGGCGATGAACCCGCCCAGCACGACGTACGCGAGGTAGCCGAAGTGCACCACCAGCACGAGCGTCGTCAGGAGCCGGAACCCCATGAGACGTACGCTACAGCCCCGGCAGCGTGTCCGGCACGTCGTACACCGGCCACCCGTCCTCGCCGCGCCGGACTGTCGCATGTAGATGGTGGGGCTGCCGCTGCCCGCGGCCCAGGAGGTGCACGACCGTCGCGCCGCGCATGGTGAGGGCGTCGGCCACGAGCATCCGGTGGCAGTGCCACCACAGCGTCTCGGCGCACATCACCGCCACCGTGTCGGGCCGGGCCACGAGCGCGTCGGCGGCGGTACGGAACTCTCGCGTGTCCATGTGGTCGGCGTACCCGGTGAACGTGGACCGCCGCAGCGCGGTGTGCCGGGTCGTCTCGCCGGCCCGGCGCCGCCCGCCGAGCGCCTCACCCTGCCACTCGTAGCGGATGCCGGCGTTGTGCAACTCGGCGGCGAGCGGGTCGCGGCCGAACTGCGGGTGGCGGCGCGATCCCGGGTACCGCCGGATGTCCACCAGGGTCTGGACCGACGCCCCGCCCAGCGTGACGAGGAACGCGTCGATCGGGCGCGCCCCGTGCCCGACAGTGAACACGACCTTCACCGTGCTCGACGGGCTAGACCTCGACGACGACCGGCACGATCATCGGCCGCCGCCGGTACGCCTCGTTGACCCAGCGCCCGACGGTCCGGCGCACCACCTGCTGGAGCTGGTGCGGATCGGTGATGCCGTCCAGCGCGGCCCGGTCGAGCGCATCGGTGATCAGCGGGACCACCGGCTCGAACACCGCCGGGTCCTCGGAGAAGCCCTTTTGCGAGACGCTCGGCCCGCCGACCACCTTGCCGGTGACCGAGTCGATCACGACGGTGGCCGCGATGAACCCGCCGTCGCCGAGGATCCGGCGCTCGGTGAGCAGCGACTCGCCCACGTCGCCGACGGCGAGCCCGTCGACGTAGACGTACCGGGACTTGACGTGCCCGGCCAGCCGCGCGCGGCCGTCGATCAGGTCGACCACGTCGCCGTCCTCGCAGAGCACCACCTGGTTCGGGTCGACGCCGGCCTCGATCGCCAGCCGGGCGTGGGCACGCAGGTGCCGCCATTCGCCGTGTACCGGAATGAAGTTGCGCGGCTTGACGACGTTCAGCAGGTAGAGCAGCTCGCCGGCGGGTGAGTGCCCGGAGACGTGCACCTTCGCGACGTCCTTGTGGATGACGAGGGCGCCCGCCCGGGAGAGCTGGTTGATCACCCGGTACACCGAGGTCTCGTTGCCGGGTACCAACGACGACGCCAGCACCACCGTGTCGCCCGGCTCGACCATGACGTGCCGGTGGTCGCCGGTGGCCATCCGGCCCAGCGCGCTCATCGGCTCGCCCTGGGATCCGGTCGACATCAGCACGATCCGGTCCGGTGGCAGCGTGGTCGCCTCGTCGAGCCCCACCACCAGGCCGCCGGGGATGTGCAGCAGCCCGAGGTCCCGGGCGATGCCCATGTTGCGCACCATCGAGCGCCCGATGAACGCGACCTTGCGGTCGTGCTCGTACGCCGCGTCGAGTACCTGCTGGACCCGGTGCACGTGGGAGGCGAACGACGCGACGATGATGCGGCCGCGCGCCTTGACGAAGATCGAGTCGAGGACCGGACCGATCTCCTTCTCCGGCGTGACGAAGCCGGGGATCTCCGCGTTCGTCGAGTCGGAGAGCAGCAGGTCCACCCCGGCGTCGCCGAGCCGGGCGAACCCGGCCAGGTCGGTGATCCGGCCGTCCAGCGGGAGCTGGTCCATCTTGAAGTCGCCGGTGTGCAGCACCGTGCCGGCCGGAGTCCGGATCGACACCGCGAGCGCGTCCGGGATCGAGTGGTTCACCGCGAAGAACTCGCACTCGAACGACCCCAGCCGCTCCGACTGTCCCTCTTGGACAGTCAGCGAGTACGGCTCGATCCGGCGCTCGGCGAGCTTCGCCTCGACCAGCGCGAGGGTGAACTTCGACCCGACGAGTGGGATGTCCGGCTTGTGCGCCAGCAGGTACGGTACCGCGCCGATGTGGTCCTCGTGCCCGTGCGTGAGGACGATCGCCTGCACGTCGGCGAGCCGGTCCAGTACCGGCGTGAAGTCCGGCAGGATCAGGTCGACGCCGGGCTGCTCGACGTCCGGGAACAACACTCCACAGTCGACGATCAGCAGCTGGCCCTCGTACTCGAAGACCGTCATGTTGCGCCCGATCGCGCCGAGGCCACCGAGCGGGATCACGCGCAGGCCGCCGGCCGCCAACGGGCCCGGCCCGGTGAGTTCCGTGAGCGCGTCCGTCACCGCGGGCTCACAGGGCGATCCCCGCTTCGGCGGCGTCCCGGCGCAGCTGTGTCACCTGCTCGGCGGTCGCGTCCACCAGTGGTGAGCGGACCGGTCCGGCGGGCAGGCCGAGGGCGTTCAGCGCGGCCTTGACGAGCATCGTGCCCGGGGCCCGGAAGATGCCGGTGAACAGCGGCAGCAGCGCGTGGTGCAGGCGCAGCGCCTCGGCGACGTCACCCCGCTCGTACGCCTCGATCATGTCCTTCGCGCCGCCCCCGGTGAGGTGGGTGGAGGTGCCGATCAGCCCGACCCCGCCGACGGCCAGCAACGGCAGCGTGTTCGCGTCGTCCCCGGAGTAGTACGCGAGGTCGGTGCGCCGGGTCACCCAGGCGCTCTCGGCGAACAGGCCCTTGGCGTCCTTGACGCCGACGATCCGCTCGTGCTCGGCGAGGCGGCACAGCGTCTCGGTCTCGATCGGGACGCCGGTACGGACCGGGATGTCGTATACGAGGACGGGCAGCCCGACCGCGTCCGCCACGGCGGTGAAGTGCCGGAGCAGCCCGGCCTGCGGGGGCCGGCTGTAGTACGGCGCGACCACGAGCAGCCCGTGCGCCCCGGCCCGCTCGGCCGCCCGGGCCAGCTCGATCGTGTGCCGGGTGTCGTTGGTACCGACGCCGGCCACGATCCGCGCCCGGTCCCCGACGGCCTCGACGGTGGCCCGGATCACCGCCTCCTTCTCCGCGTCCGTCGTCGTGGGCGCCTCGCCCGTGGTGCCGTTGACCACGAGGGCGTCGTTGCGCTGCTCGTCCACGAGGTACGCGGCAAGCTTCGCCGCACCCTCGGCGTCGAGCGAGCCGTCCGCCGCGAACGGCGTGACCATGGCAGTCATGAGGCGCCCGAAGGGCCGGCGAGGGTCGTACGTCATGCCCATAACGTAGCGGACGCCGCTGCTCAGGACTCCCAGGCGTACGGGCTCGCGGCGATCTCGGTGCCGTCCGGCAGGGACGAGATCGTGAAGTCCGCGAACACGTTGGGCGCAACCTGCTGCAACTGGCGCAGGCACTCCACCGCGAGCGCACGGATCTCGACGTCGGCGTGTTCGGTGGCGCGCATGGCGATGAAGTGCCGCCAGGCCCGGTAGTTTCCGGTCACCACGATCCGGGTCTCGGTGGCGTTCGGCAGCACCGCCCGGGCTGCCTGGCGGGCCTGCTTGCGGCGCAGTGTCGCGTTGTCGACATCGGCGAACCGCTGCTCCAGCCCGGCCAGCAGCTCGGTGTACGCCCGTACGCTCGCCTCGGTCGCCTCGGCGAAGATCTTGTGCAGCTCCGGGTCGGCGGCGATCACGTCGGGCTCCACCATCGCGGCGTCGCCCTCGGGGACGTACCGCTGGGACAGCTGCGAGTACGAGAAGTGCCGGTGCCGGATCAGCTCGTGGGTGAGCGAGCGGGACATACCGGTGAGGTAGAAGGAGACCGAGCCGTGCTCCAGGACGGACAGGTGGCCGACCTCCAGGATGTGCCGGAGGTATCCGGCGTTCGTGGCGGTCGCCGGGTTGGGCTTCTTCCACGACTGGTAGCAGGCGCGGCCGGCGAACTCGGCCAGCGCTTCGCCACCGGTGGCATCGGTGGACCACGGAACATCCTCGGGGGCCTGGAAGTGCGTCCAGGCCACGAGCTGGACCTGCGGCGGAACCATCTCGGGCATGACACACGATAACCGCGGCCACCGACCGGTCCGGCCACGACGCTCCCGTGACATCGCCACGACACTTGACTGACGTCTTTTGTCATGTCACCATGACGTCATGGACCTGAGCCCGTACCTCGACAGCCTCCGGCGCGACCTCGCCGCCACCGCCGCGCCCGCGGGCGCGGAGATCTCCCGCGCGGCCGACCTGCTGGCCGGGTCGCTGGAGGCCTCCGCCCGACTGTGCCTGCTGGAGGCGCTGTCGGACGCCGCCGCGGAGATCACCACGAAGCTCGGTGCGACGGCGGTCGAGGTACGCCTCCGGGGTCGCGAGGCCGATCTCGTCGTGACGGAGATCGACTCCCCCGAGGAGGCCGCCACCGCCCCGCCGCCGGTCAGCGAGTCGGCGGACGTCGCCCGCATCACCCTCCGCCTGCCGGAGCCGCTCAAGGAGTCCGTCGAGCGGGCCGCCAGCGCCGAAGGCGTCTCGGTCAACGCGTGGCTCGTCCGAGCGATCACCGTGGCGGTCCACGGCGGGCCGCCCCAGCCCGGCGGCCGCAGCTTCGGCCGCCGGGTTACCGGCTTCGCCCAAGCCTGAGCCCTCTGCCGCCTGATCCGTACCTGACGCCTGCCCACGGAAGGACCCTCCATGTACGAGTTTCCCTGCACCGAGCCGGTCACCGCGCAGATCCGCGTCAGCGCCGGCACCGTCGAGATCATCGCCGAACAGCGCGGGACGGTCACCGTCGACGTCGAACCGGCGGACGGCAGCGACTCATCCCGCGAGGCCGCCGAGCGGACCAGGGTCGAGTTCCGCGACGGTCGGCTGATCATCGAGGCGCCCGAGGGGACCGGCTGGCTGCTGCGCCGCTCGCCGCGCCTACGGGTACACGCCCGGCTGCCGCTGGACAGCTCGTTGCAGCTCAAGACCGCGTCGGCCGACGCGACCGTGCACGGCCGGTACGCCAGCGTCGTGCTCAACACCGCCTCCGGCGACGCGTACGTCGAGCACGTCACCGGGGACCTCTCGGCCAACACCGCGTCCGGCGACATCCGGGTCACCGAGGTCGGCAAGCACCTGCGCGTCAACACCGCCTCCGGCGACGTCGCCGCCCAGGTGGTCGCCGGGCAGGTCACCGCCAAGTCGGCCAGCGGCGACATCGAGATCGAACAGGCCGGTGGTGGGGTCAGCGCCACCACCGCCTCCGGCGACGTGCGGGTCGGCACCGCCCGGCGCGGCGAGATCCGGATCAACTCGGCCTCCGGCGACGTCCGGATCGGCGTGGTCGCCGGCACGGGTGTCTGGTTGGACCTCAGCACGCTCTCCGGGGCCACCCGGAGCGACCTGGCCGTCGCCGACACTCCACCGCAAAGCGGGAACGCGGAACTCGCGGTGCACGTCAAGACTATGAGTGGTGACATCGAACTTCGCCGGGTCACCGCCCCGGCGACGACCTGACGTCACCGGACGACCAAGACATCACGCCCCTCCAGAGCCGAAGGCCCGCAACCACGCGGGCCTTCGGCGCTTTGGTGCGCCGGGCGGCGCAGGCTCAGACGTAGAGCCAGGCGAAGGGGGCCCAGGGCAGGTTGCGCACGACCGTGAAGAGCGCCCAGGCACCCAGGAACCAGCCGATCGCCTTCGGGGACAGCCGCAGCATCGGCAGCTTCCAGCGGAACATCTCCCGCCCGGCCCAGGCCACGTAGAGGTAGAGCAGGAACGGCAGCGCGAACAGGAACATCGCGTGGTGCCGGGCGGCGGCCGGGAGGTTGCCGTGCAGCACGTACCAGAAGGCGCGCGTGCCGCCGCAGCCCGGGCAGTCGAAGCCGGTCGTCAGCTTGAGGAAGCAGGTCGGCAGCGCGTCGGCCGTGCCGTCCGTCGGGTCGGTGGCCAGCACGTACGCGCCGGCGCCCAGGAAGCAGGTGAAGATGCCCACCGGAGCCACCCACCGCGGACTGCGCGCCCACATCCGGCCGACGAAGCTGCTGAACCGGTCCGGCTGGGGCGGGCCGTAGACGTACGCCGGCGGCGGGCCGGGCTCGGTCATCTGAGCCATGAGGCTCACCGTACACCGTCCCCGCCCGCCTTCAGGGCCATCCGCAGCGGACCGGCCAGGTCGCCGGCCTCGGGCGCGACCACCGATCCCAGCCCCAGCCAGCCGGCGAACCGGCGCAGCTCGGCGGCGAGCGCCTCGGCCACCACCGCAGTGTCCACATCGGACTCGCTCCAGGCGGCGGGTACCCGGAGCACGCCGGCGAACCGGTCGGCCTTGAGGTCCACCCGGGCGACCAGCCGCTCGTCCAGCAGGAACGGCAGCACGTAGTACCCGTAGACGCGCTGCGGTGCGGGCACGTAGATCTCGATGCGGTACCGGAAGCCGAACAGCCGCTCGGTGCGCGACCGCTCCCAGATCAGCGGGTCGAACGGGCTCAGCAGGGCCGCCGCCGGCACCCGGCGCGGGAACGCGGCACCGGGGTGCAGGTAGGCCCGCTTCGGCCAGCCCTCCACGGTCACCGGCACCAGCTCGCCGGCGTCGACCAGGTCGGCGAGCGCGGCCTTGAAGCCGGCGACCGGCAGCCGGAAGTAATCGCGCAGCTCGATCTCGGCGGCCACCCCGAGCGCCCGGGACGCGATCCGGACCAGCTCCCGGTGCGCCTCCTCGATCGAGGGCGTCGGCGCCGCCGCGATCTCCGCCGGCAGGACGCGCTCGGGCAGGTCGTACTCCCGCGCGAACGATCCGTTCCGCCGCGCGGTCGTCATCTGCCCGCTCCAGAACAGCCACTCAAGGACGGTTTTGACGTCCGACCAGTTCCACCCCCACTGATCGGTCCGGCGCGGCGCGGCGGCGTCCTTCTCGACCTCGGCCGCGGTGACCGGCCCGCGGGCCCGGACCTCGTCGAGTACCCACTCGACCAGCCCCGGCCGCTCGGTGGCGATGCGCGTCATCCGTCCCCCCGCGTGCTCCCGCGCATGGGCCATGCGCCAGCGCAGCAGCGGCTGGATCTCCACCGGCAGCAGGGAAGCCTCGTGCCCCCAGTACTCGAAGAGGGCCCGCGGCCGGCGGTAGGCCGCGCGATCCAGCAACTGGGTCGGGTACGGCCCGAGCCGGCTGTACAGCGGCATGTAGTGTGCCCGTTGCACCACGTTGACCGAGTCGATCTGGATCAACCCGATCCGCCCGACCGCCCGGCGCAGGTGTCGCAGGTTCGGCACCCCGCCCGGCGCCGGGTCGGCGAATCCCTGGGCCGCCAGCGCCACCCGTCGCGCCTGGGCCAGGCTGAGAAAATCCCTCGTCTTCATCGGCTCGAAAGGGTATCAGCTAGGTATGACACCTTTCGCGGTCCGGCGGGCCACGATCGACGACGCGGCCCCGATCGCCGCCGTCCACGTGGCCACCTGGCGGGACGCGTACGCCGGACTGATGCCGGACGAGTTCCTGGCCGGGCTCGATGTCGACGCCTGGGCCGAGCGCAACCGGCAACGGATGGCCGAGCCCGGCCCGTTCCGAACGCTGGTCGCCGAGGACCTGTCCGGGACGATCGTCGGGTTCGTCAGGTACGGGCCGTACCGGTACGACACCGGTGCCGTGGACGAGTCGGCCGGCGAGATCAACGCGGTCTACGTCCACCCGGATCACCAGGGCACCGGCGTGGGGCGCGCGCTCATGGACGCGGCCGCCGACGACCTGGCCGGCCGGGGCATGACGGAGCTGCGGCTCTGGGTGCTCGAGGAGAACCAGGCGTCGCGGGAGTTCTACGAGCGGTACGGGCTAACGCCAGACGGCGTCCGCGACACGTTCCGCCTCGACCCCGCCGGCACCGCCGCCATCGAACTCCCCGAGGTCCGGTACGCCATGCCGCTCGGCCGGTGACCGCAGCGGCAGCCCGACCAGCAGTGCGAGCGCGATCCACAGGTAGGCGTTGCTGAACAGGAACCCGTCGACGCCGCCGAAGTCCACCCGGAAGGCCCAGACCAGCCGGCTGCACAGCACCGCGTACCCGACGATGGCCAGGCCGAACAGGACACGGCGGCGCACCGACCCGCGGGGCGCCCGTACGGCGGCGTCCACCAGCAGCACGAACGCGGGGATCAGCCAGGTCAGGTGGTGCACCCAGGTCACCGGGCTGAACAGCACCCCGGCCACGCCGGTGAGCGCGATGCCGGTCAGCAGATCCGCGCGGCGTACCCGCCAGGCCCACACCGCGAGGACCACCAGCACCGCGGCGAGCCACAGCAGTCGGGACGGGTCGGTCGGGTCCAGCCGGGCCAGCATTCCCTGCAGGGACTGGTTCGAGATGTACGACAGGTCACCAACCCGGGCGGTGTTCCAGAGCGCCTCGGTCCAGAAGATGCGGGAGGCGTCCGGGTCGACCGCCGCCGCGAGCAGGGTCGCGCCCGCAGCCGTCGCGCCGGCCACACCGGCGGCCCGCCAGCGGCGCCGGTCCTGGAAGCCCAGCACCAGCAGGTACCCGATGAAGATGCCGGGAGTGAGCTTGATCGCGGTCGCGAGTCCAATGAGGACACCGGCCCACCGGCTGCGCCGCGCCAGCAGCAGCGTGTCGCCGAGGACCAGGGCGAGCAGGACCGCGTTGACCTGCCCGAAGCTGAACGTCTCGCGCATCGGCTCGAACGCGGCGACGAGGCAGGCCGCGACCGCGACCGCGAACCACACCGGCCAGCCGGCCCGGCGCGCGACGGGCGAGACGAGCCAGAACAGCACGAGGCCGGCCGACACGACGGTCAGCACGGCCGCGACGACCACCGCGAGATTCCACGGTACGAGCGCCATCGGCAGCATGGTGAGCGCGGCGAACGGTGGGTACGTGAAGCCGTACTCGGTCCGCGGCCGCACGTAGTCGTAGAGCTGCCCGCCGTCGTGCACCCAGTAGTTCAGCGCGCCGTAGTAGACGTTCAGGTCGAAGAAGCCCCGGCGGACGGCGGCGACGGCGAGGAACAGACCCACCGCGACGGCCAACGCCACCACGATGCCCACCTGATGGGCCGTACGTCGCCCCATGGTGCGTACTCTGTCCTCTCGTGGCTGTGGGGTTTGTCCGGCCGGCCGGTCCGTCCGAGGCCGGTGACATCGCGCGGATCCAGCTCGCGACCTGGCGGACCGCGTACCGCCGGATCCTGCCCGCGCGCGTGCTCGACCAGCTCGACGAGGCCTGGATGGCGCGGCGCTGGCGGGAGGCGATCGAGACCCCACCCACCGACCGGCACCGCGTGCTCGTGGCTGTCGAGCAGGCGGACCAAGCCTATCTAACCGGGTTCGCCGGGGTCGGCCCCGCGGACGAGGCCGCGCTGGCACCGGACGAGGAGCCGTTCGGCCCGGACGTCGCGGCCGTCACCGACCTGCTCGTCGAGCCCCGGTGGGCGCGGCGCGGCCACGGCAGCCGGCTGCTCTCCGCGGCGGTGGACCTGTGGCGCGAGGACGGCTTCGTGACCGCGGTGGCGTGGGCGTACCAGAGCGACACGGTGATGCAGACGTTCCTCGGCGCCGCCGGCTGGGCGCCGGACGGGGCCACCCGGGCGCTGGACGTGGACGACCAGCTCATCCCCCAGCTGCGCCTGCACGCCTCGCTAGTCGAGTAGGTTGCCCAGACCGACGGTCAGACCGGGCCGGTGCACCACCGTGCGGACGGCGAGCAGCACGCCCGGCATGAACGAGACCCGGTCGTACGAGTCGTGCCGCAGCGTCAGCGTCTCCCCCGCGGTGCCGAAGAGCACCTCCTGGTGGGCCAGCAGGCCGGTCGCCCGTACCGAGTGGACCCGGACCCCGTTGACCACCGCCCCGCGGGCGCCGGCCATCTCCTCCTTGGTCGCGTCGGGCATCGGTCCCATGCCGGCGGCGAGCCGCGCCCCGGCGATGATCTCCGCGGTACGCGCGGCGGTCCCGCTCGGCGCGTCCAGCTTCTCGGCGTGGTGCTGCTCGATGACCTCCACGGACTCGAAGAACCTCGCGGCCCGCGCGGCGAACTCCATCATCAGCACCGCGCCGATCGCGAAGTTCGGCGCGATGATCACTCCGAGGTCGGGCTTGCGGGACAGCCAGGTGCGTACCCGGTCCAACCGCTGCTCGGTGAACCCGGTCGTGCCGACCACGGCATGGATGCCCTGCTCGGTGCACCAGTGCAGGTTGTCCATCACCACGTCCGGGGTGGTGAAGTCCACCATCACCTCGGCACCGGCGTCGGAGGCGTTGTACAGCCAGTCGCCCTCGTCGATCATCGCGACCAGCTCGAGGTCCTCGGCGGCGTCGACGGCCTTGCACACCTCGGCGCCCATCCGGCCGCGCGCGCCCAGCACCCCGACCCGGAGGGGTTCGCGTTCGTCACTCATGTCGGCGTCCTTACTTTGGCGTCCTCAAACCGCGAAGTCGTCGTCGTGGAACGGCCCGATGACGGCCAGCGACATCCGCCGGGAGAGGACGTCCCGGGCGACGGCGCGGACCTGGTCGGGGGTCACCGCGTCCACCTTAGCCAGTAGATCGTCTACCGAGAGCAACTCGTCGTAGAGCAACTCGCCCTTGCCGAGCCGGGTCATCCGGGACCCGGTGTCCTCCAGCCCGAGCACCAGCGAGCCCTTGAGCATCCCGCGGCCGCGGGCCACCTCGGCGTCGGAGACCCCGTCGACCGCGACCGCGGCCAGTTCGCGGCGGGTCAGCTCCAGCACCTCGTCCACCTTGCCGGGTGCGCAGCCGGCGTAGACCGCGAAGCACCCGCTGTCGGCGTGCTGAGACGTGTACGAGTACACCGAGTACGCGAGCCCGCGCCGCTCCCGGATCTCCTGGAACAGCCGGCTGGACATGCCGCCGCCGAGTACGTTGTTGAGCACGCCGAGCGCGAAGCGGCGCTCGTCGAGGCGGTGCATCGCCGGTCCACCGAGCACGATGTGCGCCTGCTCGGTGTCCTTCTGGTGCACGACGACCCGGGGCCGCTGGACCGGTACCCGCCGGTTCGGCGAGCGGTGCGGCGCAGGCTTCCCGGGTACGCCCGGCAGCCCGGCGGCGGCGAACGCCCGGCGTACCTGGCGGACCACTGTCGCGTGGTCCAGGTGCCCGGCCGCGGCGACCACAATGGACGGTGCCACGTACCGGCGCCGGTAGAAGGACCTGATCTGGGCACGGGTCATCGGCGCGATCGTCGCCTCGGTACCCGAGATCAGCCGGCCGAGCGGGTGCGACCCGTACAGCGCCTGGGCGAACAGGTCGTGCACCTCGTCGCTCGGCTCGTCATCGTGCATGGCGATCTCTTCGAGAATCACCCCACGCTCGGTCTCGACGTCCGACTCGTCCAGCACCGAGTCGGCGACGAGGTCACAGACGACGTCGATGGCGAGCGGCAGGTCCTCGTCGAGCACCCGCGCGTAGTAGCACGTGTACTCCTTGGTGGTGAACGCGTTGGTCTCGCCGCCCACCGCCTCGATGGCGGAGGAGATGTCCAGGGCGGTCCGCTTGTGGGTGCCCTTGAACAGCAGGTGCTCCAGGAAGTGCGAGACGCCGCTGAGCTGCGGCGCCTCGTCGCGCGAGCCGACACCCACCCAGACCCCGAACGACACGCTGCGCATCGTCGGGATGTCTTCGGTCAGGATGCGAAGACCGTTGGGCAGCACGGTTCGGCGTACCGTGCTGCCCCCGTCGCGCCGGTCCACGGCAGCCACCGTGGACCTCAGCGGTCGCGGTGGCGGCGGCGGCGGAACTCCCCGTCGCCCCCGGTCTCGCCGTCGGTACGGCCTTCGCCGCCCTCGGCGGAGGATTCCCGCGGCCCGGGGTCGCGGTCGCGGCCCGGACCGCGGTCGCGCTCGCCGCGCTCACCGTCGCGGTCCCGATCCCGGTCGCCGCGGTCGCGATCCCGATCGCCGCGGTCGCGATCCCGATCGCGGTCCCGGCCCCGGTCGCGGCCGCCGCCCCGGTCGCCGCGGTCGCGCGGGCCACGGTCCCGGTCGCCGCGCTCGCGCCCGGCGGGCCGGTCCCCGGCCTCGGCCGGCGCCTCCTCGCCCTCGGGCCGGACCTTGTCCAGGTAGATCTTCCCGCGGTTGTCGATGTCCGCGATCTGCACCTCGACCTTGTCGCCGACGTTGAGGAAGTCCTCGACCTTCTCCACCCGCTTGCCGTTGCCGACCTTCGAGATGTGCAGCAGGCCGTCGCGGCCGGGCAGCAACGAGATGAACGCGCCGAACGCGGCCGTCTTGACGACCGTGCCCAGGAACCGGTCGCCCACCTTCGGCAGGGTCGGGTTCGCGATCGCGTTGATCCGCTCGATCGCCGCGTCGGCGGACGGGCCGTCGGTGGCGCCGACGTAGATCGTGCCGTCGTCCTCGATGGTGATCTCGGCACCGGTCTCGTCCTGGATCGCGTTGATGGTCTGGCCCTTCGGCCCGATCACCATGCCGATCTTGTCGACCGGGATCCGGATCGTGGTGACCCGCGGCGCGTACGCCGACATGCCCGCGGGCGAGTCGATCGCCTCACCCATCACGTCGAGGATCGTCTGCCGGGCGTCGTGTGCCTGCTGCAGCGCCGCGGCCAGCACGTCGGACGGGATGCCGTCGAGCTTGGTGTCCAGCTGTAGCGCGGTCACGAAGTCCCGGGTACCGGCGACCTTGAAGTCCATGTCACCGAACGCGTCCTCGGCGCCGAGGATGTCGGTCAGCGTCACGTACTGCGTCTTGCCGTCGACCTCGTCCGAGATCAGGCCCATCGCGATGCCGGCCACGTGCGCCTTGAGCGGTACGCCCGCCGAGAGCAGCGACATCGTCGACGCGCAGACCGAACCCATGCTGGTCGAGCCGTTGGAGCCGAGGGCCTCGGAGACCTGGCGGATCGCGTACGGGAACTCCTCGCGGGACGGGAGCACCGGGATGAGCGCCCGCTCGGCGAGGGCGCCGTGGCCGATCTCGCGGCGCTTCGGCGCACCGACCCGGCCGGTCTCCCCGGTCGAGTACGGCGGGAAGTTGTAGTTGTGCATGTACCGCTTGGACTTCTGCGGGGACAGCGTGTCCAGCGCCTGCTCCATGCGCAGCATGTTCAGCGTGGTGACGCCCATGATCTGGGTCTCGCCGCGCTCGAACAGGGCGCTGCCGTGCACGCGCGGCAGGACCTGCACCTCGGCGGTGAGCGGCCGGATGTCGCGCGGTCCGCGGCCGTCGATGCGTACCTGCTCGCGCAGGGCCCGGGCGCGCACCTCCTTCTTCGTCACCGACCGGAACGCCGCGCCGATCTCCTTCTCGCGGCCCTCGAAGTCGGGGGCGAGGCGCTCGTAGACCGCGTCCTTGATCCGGTCGAGAGCCTCCTCCCGCTCGGCCTTGCCGGCGATCCGCAGCGCCTCGACCACCTCGTCCTGCGCGGCGGCCTCGACCGCGGCGTAGGTGTCGTCGAGGTAGTCGAGGAACACCGGGAACTCGCCGGTCGGCTTGGCCGCCACCGCGGCCAGCTCGTCCTGGGCCCGGCACAGTTCGCGGATCGCGGGCTTGGCGGCCTCCAGGCCGCCGGCGACGACCTCCTCGGTGGGCGCGGTCGCACCGCCGGCGATCAGGCCGATGGTGTGCTCGGTCGCCTCGGCCTCGACCATCATGATCGCGACGTCGCCGTCGGGCAGGGCCCGGCCGGCGACGACCATGTCGAACGTGGCCCGCTCCAGCTCGTCGTGGGTGGGGAAGGCCACCCACTGCCCGTCGACGTGGCCCATCCGGGTCGCGCCGATCGGGCCGGAGAACGGCAGGCCGGCCAGCTTGGTCGAGAGCGAGGCGGCGTTGATCGCCACGACGTCGTAGGGGTGTTGCGGGTCCAGCGCGAGGATGGTCTCGACGACCTGGATCTCGTTGCGCAGGCCCTTGACGAACGAGGGCCGCAGCGGCCGGTCGATCAGCCGGCAGGTCAGGATCGCATCCTCGCTGGGCCGGCCCTCACGGCGGAAGAACGAGCCGGGAATGCGCCCGGCCGAGTACATCCGCTCCTCGACGTCGACCGTCAGCGGGAAGAAATCGAACTGGTCCTTGGGTTGCTTGCTCGCGGTCGTCGCGGAGAGCACGACGGTGTCGCCCAGCCGGGCGAGCGCCGAGCCGGCGGCCTGCTTGGCGAGCCGGCCCGTGGAGAAGACGACCTCCCTGGTGCCGAACGTGCCGTTGTCGATAACCGCGGTGCTGTGTTGGGTGCCGAGAGTTGTCTGCTCGGTCATGTAGTTCCTGTGCTCCTTCGGTCGGTGGTACGACCCGGGGAGCGTGCCTGGCGTCGGTCTTCGATCGAAGCTCCCGGGACTGTGGCGAGGTTGCTGATCCGGGGGCCACTACCGAGGACCGACTGGCCGGGGTGCTCCCCTGACGGGGCTGTCGTACCGGTCTTGTGGTTCTCCTTGGTGGAACGGGGAGCGACCCGGTCAGGTCACTCCCCGTCTGGCCTTACCGCCGCAGGCGGAGGCGCTCGATGAGCGCGCGGTAGCGGGCGATGTCCTTCTTCTGCATGTAGTTCAGCAGCCGGCGCCGGCGGCCGACGAGCAGCAGCAGGCCGCGGCGGCTGTGGTGGTCGTGCTTGTGCACCCGGAGGTGCTCGGTCAAGTCCGCGATCCGCCGGGACAGCACCGCGACCTGGACCTCGGGCGAGCCCGTGTCGCCCTCTGCGGTCGCGTACTCCTTCATGATCTTGGTCTTGAGCTCTGCGTCGAGCGCCATGATCTCCCTGTTCTCGTGGGGTGATGTCCGGCTGTCGCACCCGCGGCGTCGAGCAGGCACGCGAAGCCCGCGCCGGTGACCCGGCGTCCCGACAAGGTTACCAGTTCACTGTGCTCGACCTGCGCGGGCCGGCTCTCTGCGCGGCGAGGGCATTTTGTCCGGCTCTTACGCGGCCCGTGCCGCCACCGGGTCGAGCGCGCGGGGTGCCGGCTCGACGAGTGTGGCGTACCCGGCCTGGCCGGTCCGTTCGGGTGGGACGACTCGCTGACCGGGCTCGGCAGCCCGTGATCCACCCGATCGCGTCGCAGGTCGTCCCGCCCGGACGCGCTCGGCGTGATCCACGCGCACTCAGCCTGACGTCCGGGCTCACGGATTCGGGCTGAGTGCGTGTGGATCATAAGCCGGCCGGCAGTCGCGGGTCGCCGCCAGCGGCGATCTTCAGCGGACCCCTCAGCGGGCCCGGGTCAGTCAGCCAGGCCGAGGAGTGCGCGGGTCTGGGTCACGTCGTCGTCGATCTGGGCGGCCAGCGGCTCGACCCCGTCGTAGCGGCGCTGCTCCCGCAGCCGCGCGGTGAAGTCCAGCGCCACGCGCTCCCCGTACAGGTCACCGTCGAAGTCGAGCAGGTACGCCTCGACCCGCCGCTCCCGCCCGGAGAACGTCGGGTTCGTACCGATCGAGATGGCCGCCGCGAGCGGGCGCAAGCAGCCCCGCCGGATCAGCCACCCCGCGTACACGCCGTCCGCCGGCACCGCCGCGTAGGGACCGGTCAACAGGTTCGCCGTCGGGAACCCGATCTCCCGCCCGCGCCCGTCCCCCCGGACCACGACGCCCTCGAGGCGGTGCGGCCGCCCGAGCGCCGCCGCGGCCGCGGTGACGTCCCCGGCGTCGACGAGCGACCGGACGTACGTCGAGGAGAAGACCGTGCCATCCGAGGAGACCAGCGGCGAGGGCTCGACCGCGAAGCCGAACGTCCGGCCGAGGCGCTCCAGCAGCGCGACGTCTCCGGCCGCCCGGTGGCCGAACCGGAAGTTGTCCCCGACCACGACCAGCGCGGCGTGCAGGTGCGAGACCAGCACGTCGTGCACGAAGGCCTCCGCCGACAGCCGGGAGAACTCCAGGGTGAACGGGATCACCACGAGCACGTCCACGCCGAGCTGCTCGATCAGCTCGGCCTTGCGCTCCGGTGAGGTCAGGACGGCCGGGTGGGATCCGGGCCGGACCACCTCGGACGGGTGCGGGTCGAACGTGACCACCACGGACTGCACGCCGAGGTCCCGGGCCCGCTTCACCGCGTGCCCGATGGTCTCCTGGTGTCCCCTGTGGACACCGTCGAAGACGCCGATGGTCACCGCGGACCGGCCCACGCCGGGCGTCGACTCGTATCCTCGCAGCCGTTGCACGCGACCAGCTTAGAGTGCGGTCCCGAAGACGACCTCGGACAGGGCCCGGCCGTCGCGCTCGACCACGATGCCCACGACCTCGCCGTCGGGGCCGAAGACGGCGTACGGCCCGGGGATGCCGGCCGCGGACAGCGGCCCGCCGTGACCGAGCCGCCCTGCCTCGGCGGCGGAGACGTCCCGCCGGACCAGGATCCGGTCGGCCGCCAGCGACAGCGGCAGTGTCACCACGTCCGGAGCCCGGGACTCCAGCTCGTCCAGCGGCAGCGCCTCGACGAGCGTGAACCCGCCGACCGCGGTCCGCCGGAGCGCGGTCAGGTGCCCGCCCACGCCGAGCAGGGAACCGAGATCCCGGGCGATGGCCCGGACGTACGTCCCGGACGAGCAGGTCACCTCGATGTCGACCGCCACCCGGCCGCCCGGCTCGGACCGGATCCCGGTCGCGTGCAGCACCGAGACGTGCACCCGGCGCGGGGCCAGCTCCACCTCCTCGCCGGCCCGCACCCGCCGGTACGCCCGCTGGCCGTCGATCTTGACGGCACTGACCGCGCTCGGCACCTGCTCGATGTCCCCGACGAACGACGCCAGCCCGGTTCGGATGTCCACATCGGAGAGATGGTCGGCCGGCGCGCCGCCGGTGACCGTACCCTCGGCGTCGTCGGTGACGGTCGCCTCGCCGAGCCGGATCGTGGCCCGGTAGCTCTTGTCGGCCCCGCTCACGTACGTCAGCAGCCGGGTCGCCCGGCCCACCGCGACCACGAGCACCCCGGTCGCCATCGGATCCAGGGTCCCGCCGTGACCGACACGCCGGGTGCCGGCCATCCGCCGGATCCGGGCCACCACATCGTGCGAGGTCAGCCCACTCGGCTTGTCCATGATCACGAGGCCATCCACACGACAACCCTAAGGGCGGACCGCGCCCACCACCGCCCAGCGACCCGAGCGCATGCGCAGCAGCAGCGCCACCAGCCGGATCACGATGAACAGGGTCAGCCCGGCCCAGACCCCGCCGAGGCCCAGGTCGAGCGCGTACGCCAGCCAGATCGCGGGCAGGAAGCCGCCCAGCGTCGCGACCAGCGTGAGGTTGCGCATGTACCGGATGTCACCGGCACCGATCAGAACCCCGTCGATCGCGAAGACCACGCCGGCCAGCGGCTGCATGGCCACGAACCAGGGCCAGGCGCGCATGGCCTGGTCGTACACGTGCGGATCGGAGCTGAACCAGGTCGGAACGAACGGCGCGCCGGCGGCGATGAGCACCGCGAAGGCCGTGCCGCCGGCTGCGCCTATCGTCGCGATCCGGCGACCGAGCCAGCGGGCCTCGTCCGCCCGCGACCCGCCCAACGCCGCGCCGACCAGCGACTGGGCCGCGATCGCGACGGCGTCGAGGGCGAGCGCGCAGAACATCCACAGCTGCAGGGCGATCTGGTGCGCGCCGAGGGCCGCGGTGCCGAACCGGGCCGCGACCGCCGCCGCGGACAGGAAGCAGGCCTGGAAGGCGGCGCCGCGCAGGAGGAGGTCGCGACCGAGGACGAGCTGCTGGCCGATGACCCGCGGGTGGGGCGCGAGAGGGACCCGCTCGGCGGCGAGCGCCCGGATGAACAGCCCGCCGCCGAGCGTCTGGGCCAGTGCGTTGGCCACCGCGGAACCGACCAGGCCGAGGCCGAGCGGGTAGACGAACAGCGGGCAGAGTACGGCCGAGAGCACGTTCGCGCCGAGGACGTAGTAGAGCGGCCGCCGGGTGTCCTGGATGCCGCGCAGCCAGCCGTTGCCGGCGGTGGCGAGCATGAGCCCGGGTGCACCGAGCGCCGCGACGCGCAGCCAGTCGGCGGCGGCGGTCGCGACCGCGGGGTTGTCACCGGCCAGCGCGCGGGTCAGCGGAACGGCGCCGACCTGGGCGCCGACCGCGATCACCAGGCCGGTGCCGAGCGCCAGCCAGGACGCCTGGACGCCCTCGGCGACCGCGGCGGCCCGGTCGCCGGACCCGTACCGGCGGGCGGATCGGCTGGTCGTCCCGTACGCGAGGACCGTGCCCAACCAGGCCGCCACCGACAGGATCCCGCCCCCGATCGCCAGCGCGGCGAGCGGGACCGGTCCGAGGTGCCCGACGACCGCGGTGTCGACCAGCACGTAGAGCGGCTCGGCCGCGAGCACGACGAGGGCCGGCAGAGCGAGCACGGCGACCCGCCGCAGGGTCGCCGCGTCGGAGGTCGCGACGGTCGCCATCGCCCCGGATCCTCGCACGGACCGGGTAAGGATCACAAGGCTATCTGATGCTTACCACCAGCCGGCGCCGGACGCCTGCCCAGGGCGCAGGTGCGAGCCGGCCAGCAACGGTTCTGCACCTCGGCGACACAGGACACGGCGCGTCCCCGTCACGCGGCGGGGCCGGCGCCCGGCCCGCCCCGCCGCCCGAGGGGAGGAGTTACTGACGTGTGTCCATGGACGTCTGCAGCGCGCGGCGCACCTGCTCGCGCGCGTGCTCGCGGGCGTCCTTTGCGGGTTCGGGCTTGGGTGGGTTGCTGGGCATGACAAGGTCCTTCCGGGCACGATCGAATCGCGTCGCAGCGGCGAGTCGCTTGGCAGAGTCGCATTGACGAATCGCGTCGAGAGCCGTCGGCCGACCGGGGTCACCGGGTGGTGGCCAGCAGCGCGCAGCCCGGGCCGATAGACCCTGAAGGCACGTGATGGTGGGGTGTGCACGCCGTGGGACTCTCAGTGCCAGCGCCGGACTCCGCGACGGGGAGCTGGCTTGTTAGCAGATCCCGTCGCGGCGACGAAGGATGAGAGCGGTGTGCATCGCCGTCTAACCTATCGTTCAGGTCCACATCGTGCGCAGACTTCCCGGATTTCGGGATGCCCGGCGCCGCGCGGTCAGCGGGCGAAGAAGTGCCAGCCGACCCACCACCAGAACCCGAAGAGAGCGATCCGGCCGACCGGCATGCGGCCCACCTCGTACTGCATGACGAATCCGGTCAGCTCACCGAGCGTCGGGATCGTCGAGTCCTCCCGCCGGGCACGCCACTCGACGACCGCGAACAGGGCGAACGAGATCAGGAACGTGGAGATGAAAATCCAGCGGATCACCGGCGTACCAACCCCCAGAAGGCGGTCAGCCAGCCGAAGTACAGGGCCGCACGGGCGAGGTACGACTCCAGGATCGGGTCGGCCAGCAGAGACAGCGTCGGATAGTCGTGAGTGGAGCCGCCGACGAACGTGACCACCTCGACGGCGGCCAGCGCCAGCACCGGCAGGAGCCACCACGCGGTACCCCCGGGCAGGCGGCGGGGCGCTGGGCGCCGCGGCACCCGACCGGACAGGCCAAGCCAGAACAGCGTGCCGCCGATCGCCAGCACGTACAGGTTCGCCGCCAGCGAGAAGGAGGGGAGCAGCCCGCCGGCGGCGGAGAGCAGCAGGAAGATCGGCAGCATCACGATCGGCCGATCCCAGGTGCGTTCCGCCTCGGCGGTCAGCTCCGAACGCTGTTCCATTCCCTGATTGTCGCTTCCGGCGTGAGTCACGGGTACGGCACATCTACCCGGAGTTAACCCGGATCTTTTCCGGAAGCGGTCTGCGCGGCCAGCTCTCCCCGGATGGCGCCCACCACGTCGTCCACGCTTCCCCGGCCGGTGAACCCGGCGGCCAGCCGGTGCCCACCCCCGCCGAGAGCCACGGCCACCGACGCCACGTCGACCGCGCCCTTGCTGCGCATCGACACCGCCCACTCGGCGGGCGCCACCTGCTTGACCACGCACGCCACGTCGGCCTCCTCCGCGCAGCGAACAGAATCGATGAGAGCCTCCAGCACGTACGGCCGTTGCCCGTGCCGCGCCAGATCGTCCAGCGTCGCGTACGTCCACACCAGACCCTGGCCGCCGGCGGCCGACGGTTCGAGCTGCGCCCGGCCGAGCACGTCCCCGTAGAGGCGGACCGCGCCGAACGGCCGGCTGTCGAAGATGCGCCGGGAGATCTCGGCCGGGCTGATCCCCGTGGCGAGCAGCCGCGCGGCGAGCCGGTGCACCGCCGGTGTGGTCATGTCGAACCGGAACGAGCCGGTATCCGTGGCCAGCGCGACGTAGAGACACTCGGCGATCTCCGCGTCCAGCGGCACGCCGAGCCGGGCGAGCAGTGCTTCGGCAACGACCGAGGTCGCCGCCGCGTTCGGGTCCACCAGGTTGATGCCGCCGAAGCGGGTGTTCGACGCGTGGTGGTCCAGCACGATCGAGGCCGGCCCGATCAGCGCGGCGAACTCGCCCAGCCGGCTCGCGCTCGCCGCGTCGAAGCAGAGCATCAGCTCCGGCGACCGCGGTGCCTGGTCGGCCGGTACCAGCATGTCGAGCCCGGGCAGCGCGCGGAACGTCTCCGGCACCTCGGGCGGGCCGGGGAACGTCGCCCGGACGTTCCGCAGGCCGAGCCGGCGCAGGCCCAGGCCGAACCCGAGCATGCTGCCCAACGCGTCGCCGTCCGGATTCACGTGGCAGACCAGCAGCACGGGCGAGTCGTGCGCCAGGCGGCGGATCTTGGTTTCCGCCGCGCCCCAGTCGCTCGCCGAGGGTCCGGGATCCGCCGACGGCCCGGACGTGGCGAAGGAGTCCGCACGCAACTCCGTCCCCGTCACCTCGGCTCCTCCGGCTCCTCGTCGTCCTCCGACTCCAGGCGGTACGGCTGGGCCTCGCCCGCGTACCGGGCGTTGGCCGCCAGGCGCTGCACCTCGGCGTCCCGGTCCCGCGCCTGCGCGAGCAGGTCGTCGATGTGCTTCGCGTGGTCCTGGACGTCGTCGTGGACGAACGTCAGCGTCGGCGCGTGCCGCAGGCCGAGCGCCTTGCCGACGGTGCTGCGCAGCAGGCCGTTCGCGCTGTCGAGGGCGGCGGCCGTACCGACCTGCGCGGCGGTGTCGCCGAGCACCGTGTAGTACACGGTCGCGTCGCGCAGGTCCGCGGTGATCCGCGCGTCGGTGATCGTGATCATGCCCAGTCGGGGGTCCTTGATCTGCGACCGCACCACCGAGGCAACCAGCTCCCGTACGCGTTCGGCATGCCGACGCACCCGGGTCGGGTCCGTCATCGTGATCACCTCCACGACTGTCCTAACGGTCCGACACTACCCGCGGCGCGCCCGCCGAACCTCACCCGTCGATCTAGGAATGTCCGGTCAGTCGTCGTCGCCGTGCAGCCGGCGGCGCACCGCCAGCAGGTCGATCTCCGGCCGTCCGGCGACCAGGCGCTCGCAGGAGTCCAGCACCGCGCCGACGTGGGCCGCCTCGGCCGCCACGGCGGCCACCCCGATCTCCGCCCGGCGGTGCAGCTCGAGCGCGCCGACCTCGGCCACCGCCACCTCGAAGCGGCGCAGCGCGGCCACGATCGGGCGTACGTAGGCGCGCTTGGCCTTCAGGGACCGGGAGTCCGGGGGCAGCAGGACGTCGAAGACCGCGGTGCCGGTGTACACGGCCGCTGAGCGTAGCCGACCCGGGCCGCGAGCAGGTCAGCTCGACAAAACCGCTGTTTCAGCTTATATCAGTATTTTTTGGTGCTCGGGGATCGTAACTGCTCCTGATCGCGGCGCCGGGGAGCCGACGGGTGCGGGGCGGACTGCGACGAGGACGTCGCGGCTGATCGACTGGTCGACCCAGTGCGCGAAGTCCGGCGTCTCCACCACGTGCAGGCCCGCGCCGGTCAGCACCTCGGCCGCGGCGGCGCGCTTGACCACGTGGGTGTTCCAGGACATGCCGAGCGCGCCGCCCGGCCGGAGCAGCTCGGCCCATCCCGGTACGGCCTCGCGCAACAGGTCCAGCGGCCGGCGGCCCAACCCGCCGGCCGCGCGGCTGCCGTGCGCGACCCCGTACGGGGTATCGGTCACGATGACGTCCGCGCATCCGGCCCGCAGGAACTCCCGCGCCCGGGTGGTGTCCGCGTGGAAGACGGTCAGGTGCTGCACGTCGCCGGCCCGGTGCGCGGCGACGTCCGGCGCGACCGTCGCGGCGAACCGGCGGGCGAGCAGGCGACGGTCCCGGCGTACCGGATCCATCGAGGCGGTGTGCTTGAGACGCTTGCGCCGCATCCAGGTCTTCAGGAACGCGGCGTACGCGTCGACGTCCTTGCCGTCGACCTCGATGCCGACAGCGTCGTAGCCGTACCGCAGCGCCTGGTTGAGGGTGGTGCCCCGGCCGCACAGCGGGTCGAGCACGGTGAGCCGGTCGCCGAGCTCGCGGCCGGCCGACAGCACGGTGACATTCAGCAGTAGCCGGGTGAACTGCTCGTTGGTCTTGCCGGCGTATTTCGGGATCGTGACGAGGTCGTCGTCGTAGCGCTGGACCGGCGGCAGCGGCACCGGGCGCAGCAGGTCACCCTCGCGGGCGAAGAGGGCGAAGCCGCTCGACAGGTACGCCAGCCGCGCGACGTCCCCGGCCGGGTGGTCGAACGCGACGTACGGCACGCCGGCGATGCGTTCCTCGACCGCGCCGGGCACGCCGAACGACTCCAGCTCCGCGGCGGCCAGGCGGGGCGCGGCGTCGGCGTACACCCGATTGCTGGAGGGTTGAACGAGCAGCACGTATCGCACGTACCCATTGTGGACGGTCGACCTCGGGCCGGGGCCGCCACCGCCGACCCGAGGCCGACCGGGCTACATCCGCCGCCCCCCGAGCGGACCCGCAACCGTGGACGCCGGCCCCACCACCACGGGGCCCGGCGCCGGACCCGCGGCCGGCGCCGGAGCCTCCGCAGCGTCCTCGCTGACGAGGAAGACGTTGGCCGCCAGGGCGGCGCGAGGTATCCCGGACCGCTGGGCGTCCATCTCCTTCTCCTCACGCACTGTAAACACACGTACCCGGTCGGCCGGTCCCTGGCGACAAAGAGTAACCACACCCCGCTGCTGGACGTCTACGCAGAGCTACAAAGAGGCGTAGGCCGTGAGGCCTGAAATCATGGTGGCCCAGGGAAAGCCAGCCGTCAATGGAATGCTTCCACTCTCCCTGATAAACCACAGAGCGTGACGCGCACCCTCTGCCAGTGTGAGGGTGCGCGTCACGCTCTGTTTATCGAACGTTCAGGCGCGTGGCTTCTCCCGCATCTCGAACGTCTCGATGACGTCCCCGACCTTGAGGTCGTTGTAGCTGCCCAGGGTCAGACCGCACTCGAAGCCCTCGCGGACCTCGGTCGCGTCGTCCTTGAACCGCCGCAACGACGAGATGGTCAGGTTCTCCGCGACCACCGCTCCGTCGCGGAGCAGCCGGGCCCGGGCGTTGCGCCGGATCAGGCCGGACCGGACGATGCAGCCGGCGATCGTGCCGACCTTCGACGAGCGGAACGTCTCGCGGATCTCCGCCGTGCCGAGCTCGACCTCCTCGTACTCCGGCTTGAGCATGCCCTTGAGCGCGGCCTCGATCTCCTCGATGGCCTGGTAGATCACCGTGTAGTACCGGATGTCCACACCGGACCGCTCGGCGAGCTGCTCGATGGCCTTGCCCTGCGACCGCACGTTGAAGCCGATGATCGTCGCGGTCGAGTCGGACGAGGCGCGGGCCAGGTTGACGTCGTTCTCGGTGATCGGGCCGACGCCCCGGTGGATGATCTTCAGCTGGATCTCCTCCGGGATCTCCAGCTTGACCAGCGCGTCCTCCAGAGCCTCGACCGAGCCGGAGACGTCGCCCTTGATGATCAGGGCCAGCGAGGTGCGCTCGCCCTCCTTGATCCGCTCGAGCAGCGTCTCCAGCGTGGCCCGGCCGCGCGAGGTCGCCATCTGCGCGGCCCGCTCGCGGGCCTGCCGCTGTTCGGCGATCTGCCGGGCGATCCGGTCCTCGGTCACGACCAGGAACGTGTCGCCCGCACCGGGTACGGCCGTCAGGCCGAGCACCTGCACCGGACGGGCCGGGCCCGCGTCGGCGACCGGCTTGGCGGTGTCGTTGAGCATGGCCCGGACCCGGCCGTGGGCGTCGCCGGCCACGATCGAGTCGCCGACCCGCAGCGTGCCCTTCTGCACCAGCACGGTCGCCACCGGGCCGCGGCCGCGGTCGAGATGCGCCTCGATCGCGATGCCCTGCGCCGACCCGTCGGCCGGCGCCCGCAGGTCCAGCGAGGCGTCCGCGGTGAGCAGGATCGCCTCGAGCAGATCCTCGATGCCGATGCCGGGCTTGGCGGCCACGTTGACGAACATCGTGTCGCCGCCGTACTCCTCGGCGACCAGCCCGTACTCGGTCAGCTGCTGCCGTACCTTGTCCGGGTTGGCCTCGGGCTTGTCGATCTTGTTGACCGCCACCACGATCGGGACGTCGGCCGCCTTGGCGTGGTTCAGCGCCTCGATCGTCTGCGGCATCACGCCGTCGTCGGCCGCGACGACCAGGACCACGATGTCGGTCACCTGGGCACCGCGGGCCCGCATGGCGGTGAACGCCTCGTGGCCCGGGGTGTCGATGAACGTGATCGCGCGCTCGTCACCCTCGTGCGCGACGTGCACCTGGTACGCGCCGATGTGCTGGGTGATGCCGCCCGCCTCGCTCTCCACCATGTTGGTCTTGCGGATGGCGTCGAGCAGCTTGGTCTTGCCGTGGTCGACGTGACCCATGACGGTCACGACCGGCGGCCGGGAGACCAGGCGGTCGTCGTCGATCTCCGCGTCGAGGTCGATGTCGAAGCGCGCGAGCAGCTCGCGGTCCTCGTCCTCGGGGCTGACGATCTGCACGTCGAAGCCGAGGTGCTCGCCGAGCAGCATCAGCGTGTCGTCGGTACAGGACTGGGTCGCGGTGACCATCTCGCCGAGGTTGAACATCTCCTGGACGAGCGAGCCCGGTACGGCGTTGATCCGCTCGGCGAAGTCCGACAGCGACGCGCCGCGCGGCAGGCGTACCACCTGACCGTTGCCCCGCGGGGCGCCCGAACTCATGGTCGGGGCGGACAGGTTGTCGAACTCCTGCCTGCGCTGCTTCTTGGACTTGCGGCCCTTGGACGGCCGGCCGCCGGGGCGACCGAACGCACCCGCCGCGCCGCCGCCGCGACCGCGGCCACCACCACCGGGACGGCCGGCCGTGCCGGCGCCCGCACCGGGGCCGCCACCACCGGGACCACCGCGGAAACCACCGCCTCCGCCGCCACCCCCGCCGGGGCCACCACGGAAGCCGCCGCCACCCCCGCCGGGGCCACCACGGAAGCCGCAGCCACCGCCACCACCCCCGCCTGGGCCACCACGGAAGCCGCCGCCACCGCCACCGGGACCACCGGCGCCGGGACGACCGGGACGGTCACCGGTACGCGGTCCGCCCGGACCCGCGCCCGGACGGCCGGGACGGTCGCCACCTGGGCGGCCGGGGCGCTGCGTCGGCATCTGCGACGGGCTGGGCCGGGGCGGCATCGACGCCGGGCTCGGTCGCGGCGGCATGGACGCCGGGTTCGGCCGCGGCATGGTGCCCGGGCTGGGACGCTGGCCGGACGGCGTGATGCCGTACGGGTTGTTGCCGCCACTGCGGCCGGGACGGCCGGCGGGAGCGCCGGGGGCACCGGGCCCGGTGGGCCGTGGCGCAGCCGGGGCGCCGGCCCGCGGCGGCACCATCGTGGGTCCGGGTTTCGGGGTCACGGCGCCGGTCTGGTCCTCGGCCGGCGGCTGACGACGCTTGGCGGCCTGTTGTGCGGCCTTGACGGTGGCCTCCTGCTCGGCCTTGAGGACAGCAGCGCGCGCCTCGGCGGCGGCCACCTCGATGTCGTGTGCGCTTGCGGGTCTGATCTTTGGTTCACCCTGCATCGCCGGCTTGCTGGCCGGCGGGGGTGTCGGTACGGGCTTCGCCGTACGCTTCTGCGGCGCGGGCTTGGCGGGTGCCTTCGCCGCGCCTGCTGGTTCCGCCACGGGGGCTGCCACCGGGGCGCTGATCGGCGCCGGCCTGGCGACGAACTCTTCCCGCAGCCGTCGCGCGACGGGAGCCTCGATGGTGCTCGACGCGGACTTGACGAACTCGCCCATCTCCTTGAGCTTGGCGAGCACGACTTTGCTCTCGACGCCGAGCTCCTTCGCAAGCTCGTGTACGCGGGCCTTGCCTGCCACTGCACTCCTCACTCCGAGGCCGCACGGGCAGGACCCGCTGCGACCTCACTCGTCCACTTGAAGCCTGGTCATTTCAGCGACTTCATCGTGTGCTCATGTCGGTCGTCCTACCTTGCTTCCGGGCGGGGCGCTGCTGCCCCGCCAACGGCGGTTCCGAGAGCGTGCATGTGCTCGACCAACGGACCGGTGTCGATGACCCCGGATACCCGTAGCGCGCGCCCGAAGGCGCGCCGACGTTCCGCTAGCGCGAGACAGGCAGGATCGGGATGCACATGTGCGCCCCGACCCGGCCGGCGGCGTGTCGGGTCGGGCTCGAGAACGATCGTGTCGGTCCCGTACTCCACCGCGACAATCCGCAGCAACTCGGAGGCTGGCGCCCGTTGCCGGCAGCCCACACAGGTGCGGACCGGCGACGCGCGTCGTGCCACCGGAAAAGTCTACCCTGCGCACGGCCTGAACCGAGAGTCCGGGCGCGGGATGATCGTATTCAGACGCCCGGCACCCCGGTTCAGGTGCCGGGCACCCCGGCCCCGCCGGTACCGGTGGCCGCCCCGGGTCCGGCCGCCGCGTCGGCGGCGTCGGACCGGATGTCGATGCGCCATCCAGTCAACCGGGCGGCAAGCCGGGCATTCTGCCCTTCCCGTCCGATCGCGAGCGAAAGCTGGTAGTCCGGCACGATCACCCGCGCGGTCCGGCTCACCGCGTCCACCACGTCAACCCGCAGTGCCTTCGCGGGCGAGAGCGCATTGCCGACGAACTGCGCGGAGTCCTCGGACCAGTCGATGATGTCGATCTTCTCGCCGTGCAGCTCGTTCATCACCGCCCGGACCCGCGCGCCCATCGGCCCGATGCACGCGCCCTTGGCGTTCACCCCCGGCGCGTTGGACCGGACCGCGATCTTCGTCCGGTGGCCGGCCTCGCGTGCGATCGCGGCGATCTCCACCGTACCGTCGGCGATCTCCGGTACCTCCAGCGCGAACAGCTTGCGGACCAGGTTCGGGTGCGACCGGGACAGCGTGATCTGCGGACCCCGGAAGCCCTTCGACACGTGCACGACCACGCACTTGATGCGCTGGCCGTGCTCGTACAGCTCCCCCGGCACCTGCTCGGCCGCCGGCAGCACCGCCTCCAGCTTGCCGAGGTCGACGGTGACGATGCCCTTCTCGGCCCGCGCCTCGTGCGCCTGGACCACACCGGTGACCAGGTCGCCGTCGCGGCCGGCGTACTCGCCGAAGTGCACCTCGTCGGTCGCCTCGCGCAGCCGCTGGAGGATGACCTGCTTGGCCGTCATGGCGGCGATCCGGCCGAAGTCGTGCGGCGTGTCGTCCCACTCCCGGACGACCGCGCCATCCCCGTCGAGCTCCTGGGCGAAGACCGTGGCGGCACCCGTCTTGCGGTCGATTTCCACGCGCGCGTGCGCCTCCGCGCCACCGGTGTGCCGGTACGCGGTCAGGAGTGCGGTCTCGATCGCGGCGAGGATGGTTTCGAACGGGATCTCCCTTTCGCGCTCCAGCGCGCGGAGGGCAGCGAGGTCGATGTTCACTCCGCGTCCTCTCCTTCCTCGTCCTCGGTGTCCGGCTCGTCGGGGAGCTCGGCGACCCGGGAGAAGTCGACCTGGACCCGCCCCGGCCCGAGGTCGCCGTACCCGACGGCGAACCGGCCACCGGCCACGTCGAGTTCGACACCGTCGGCACCCGCGGCGAGGACCCGGCCGGTCACCGTGCGCTCGCCGGTCCTGACCCGCACCAGGCGGCCGACGTTGCGGCGCCAGTGCCGGGGCACCGTGAGCGGCCGGTCGATCCCCGGCGAACTGACCTCCAGCGTGTACTCCCCCGGTGTCAGCGCACCGCCGGACTCCTCCGCGGCGTCGAGCGCCGAGGAGATGGACCGGGACAGCTCCGCGACCGCGTCGAGGTTCACCCCGCGGTCGCTGTCCACGATCACCCGGACGACATGCCTCCTGCCGGCCCGCGAGACAGCCAGTTCCTCCAGGTCGTATCCTGCCGGTTCGAGTACCCCCTGCACCACCTCGCGCACGCGGGTACGGTCGAGGCGGTCCCCAGCCTCGGTGGGCCGGGCGCGTCCGCGTCGGTCCACGGTGCGCACCTCCCTCCGCCCGCCGGCACACCGACGGCCGCCGCGGCGCATCAGCCGGTCGGCGGCTGCGCAGAGCGTAACGCTTCGTGAGCTGTCGCGGCCCCTAGGCGCTCCGACTCGTTGCCATGGTGTTCACTGGTCGGCGATGCATGATTCACGGTACGGGCGCCGCGCGGTGCTCGGTGCGGGTACGGTGCTCGGGCTGGCCACCCTCGGCCTGGGCGGGTGCGGGCTGCTGGACCGGGACCGGAAGCCGGCCCCGCCGGATCCGTTGGAGCCGCTGCGGGACCATGCGGCGATGCTGGCCGCCCGGTACTCGGCGATCATGACAAGCCATCCGGACCTGGCCACCCGGCTGACCCCGCTGCGGGACGCCCACGCGACGCACGTCGCCGAGCTGACCAGGCTGATCGGTCGGCCCGGGCCCAGCGGGGCCGTCGCCATCGTCGTCTCGACCCCGGCCGCCGCGGTCCTGGCCGAGCTGCGGACCGCCGAGCAGGAGGCCGCCCGCGCCGCCACCGACGCGTGCCTGGCCGCCCCGGCCGCGCGGGCCGCCCTCCTGGGCTCGATCGCCGCCTGCCGCGCCACCCACGTCGAGGTGCTGGCGTGACCGATGATCCGCTGAGTACGGCGCTCGCCGCCGAGCACGCGGCGATCTTCGGGTACGGGGTGGCCGGTGCCCGGCTCGAGGCGGCCGCGTGGCAGGCGGCGCGGGTGGCCGAGGCGGCCCACCGGGTCCGGCGGGACGCGCTCCTGGCCCGGCTGGCGAGCACCGGGCCGACCCCGGCGCCGGCCGAGCCGGCGTACGCGCTGCCGTTCCCGGTCACCGACGTGCCCAGCGCGCTGAAGCTGGCCGTACACCTGGAAGAGCGCACCGCGGCGGTGTGGCGGCACGCGCTGGGTGGCACGGACGGGGATCTGCGCACGATGGCCCTGGACGCGCTTGTCGACTGCGCGGTACGGGCCACGCGGTGGCGGGTCGCCGCGGGTATCACCCCGTCGACCGTCGCACTACCCTGACGCCATGTCACTGCCCGCCCTCGCCCGCCGGCTCGGGCACCGGCTGTGGTTCGCCCGGGTCGTGCAGGCCATCGCGCCGCTGGACCGGCTGGTCGGCCGGCTCACCAAGGGTCGCGTGGTCGCGCTCGGCCTGCTGCCCTCGATGATCATCACCACCACCGGACGGCGTTCCGGCCGGCCGCGGAGCAACCCGATCTCGTACGTGCGCGACGGCGACGGCTTCATCGTGATCGGCTCGAACTTCGGGATGCCGAACCACCCGGCGTGGAGCCTGAACCTGCTCGCCGAGCCGACCGCCAGGGTCATGGTCGGCGGCCGGGTGATCCCGGTCCGCGCGACGGTCGTCACCGGCCCCGAGCGGGAGCGGGTACGCGCGATGCTCGTGGCGATGTGGCCGGCGTACCAGACGTACGAGCGCCGGGCCGCGCCCCGGAACATCCGGATCTTCCGGCTCGATCCGCGCTGAGCCGGTACCCGTGGTCCCGGTATCGTGCCACCCCCGTGTCGGATTGCGGCGCGCCCCCCGGACCGGCCCCACCATCGGTGGCACGTCAACGAAACCGGAGGGGATGGTCATGAGGACCACGCGCTGGGCCGGCCCGACACACCACTGAGCCCGTTGCCGTTCCGCACGGAAAGGCGGGCCCGGTCGCCCCGGCCCGCCTTTCCCCATTCCAGCGCGAGCTGGTCGGACAACTTAGTACCTTTTGGGCATAACACTCGCTCAAGGAGGGATCATGGCCGGCACCGTCGCCCGCGTGACCGAGATCAGCGCCACGTCCACCACCAGCTTCGAGGATGCCATCCAGGTCGGCATCGAACGCGCGAACAAGACGCTGCGCAACATCTCCAGCGCCTGGGTCAAGGAACAGAAGATCACGCTCAACAACGGCAAGATCTCCGGGTACATGGTCCACCTGCTCGTCACGTTCGTGCTGGACGACTAGTCCATAGTGGATGATCATCGTTCCGGCGGCCGCTGTTCCCGGTCGCCCGGCCGGGACGGACGGGCGGGAACAACGGCCGACCGGAAATTCGTTGCACCAGGCGGTACGCCCGCCGTACCGTCGTATGTAGACCACCGCAGTGAAGGAGCAGTTCCCGTGATGTTGTGGCCGGCCACCAGGAAACCGCAACGGCACTCGCCGTCCGGTCTCGTTGGCATGCCCTGCGCGGGGCGAGCGATCAACCTGACCGACAGCGAGCAGCCCTACCGGGACCGGTGGCGCGCATAGCCGCAGCAGACGCCGCGAGCGCCGCCCACCGGGAAACCCGGAACGGGCGGCGTTCTGTTTCTCCGCACGCGGGTGTAGCTCAACAGGACAGAGCAGCGGTCCCCAAAGCCGCCGATTGAGGGTTCGAGTCCTTCCGCCCGTGCGTACGGCCCCGGCATGCCGGCGGCACATGGCACCACGTTGAGAACTCCACAGTGGATGACATGACATTCCCGGCTCCGGCGCGCGCTCCAACGTGCCGGCCGCCGGGCTTCGGGAACGTCCGGCACGGTGACCGGGCCTGGTTTGGGACCAGGACGCAGCGCGTTCGACTCGCGCGTTCCCGACGCGTTGGAGCGGTAGCGCCACACGTTGCCCGCCAGGCTCAGGTCGGCAGAGCGCCCGGTTGAAGCCCGGCTCCACGGGCCGTTGGAGCAGCGGGTAGCTCACCTGACCCTCGATCAGGAGGTCGCCGGTTCGAGACCGGCACGGCCTACGTCACATTCCGTGCGGTCGTGGTGAACTGGGCGGACATGCCGGTCTTCCAAACCGGAGCAGCGGGTTCGATGCCCGCCGGCCGCTCGTCGTTCCGAGGTGCTCTGCTGGCCGGGCACCCTGACTTTGGATCAGGGGGACGCAGCTTCGATTCCTGCCCTCGGAGCAGCCCACCCGCCCTCGTGGGCCGCGGGTTCGATCCCCGTCGCCGGCGCCATGCCCCTGTAGCTCAGCGGATAGAGCACCGGATTACGGATCCGGGTGTCGGACGTTCGAATCGTTCCAGGGGTGCTCCGGGCCGTGGTGCAGCGTGGCCAGCGCGCCGCGTGGCCAGCGCGCCGCGTGGCCAACGCGCCGCGTTCGGGACGCGGAGGACGCAGGTCCACATCCTGCCGGCCCGACCCTGGAAGGCAGCGCGGAACAGGTCCGCACCCGGTTTCGAAAACCGGCGCCGGGTAGCACCCGCGGGTTCGACTCCTGTGCCTTCCGCCGCGCGTCGGTAGCTCAGCGGCAGAGACAGCCGGCTCTTACCCGGCGGGTCGAGGGTTCGAGTCCCTCCCGACGTACTTCCGGTAGTTCAGTGACTTGCGGTTTTCCAATAGCGGTAGCAAAGCGGTTCACGCCGGTTCGAGTCCGGCTACGGCCTCGACGCCATCCACTGTGGAACGGCGCAGGCGGACGTTGGCTGTCCAGCCGCCGCTCATAACGGCGGCCGGCCCGGTTCGACACCGGGGCCTGCGACGACGATTACCCGGTCGCACCGGAACAGTGACCGGAAATTCGTTGCACCAGGCGGTACGCCCGCCGTACCGTCGTATGTAGACCACCGCAGTGAAGGAGCAGTTCCCGTGATGTTGTGGCCGGCCACCAGGAAACCGCAACGGCACTCGCCGTCCGGTCTCGTTGGCATGCCCTGCGCGGGGCGAGCGATCAACCTGACCGACAGCGAGCAGCCCTACCGGGACCGGTGGCGCGCATAGCCGCAGCAGACGCCGCCAGCGCCGCCCACCGGGAAGCCCGGAACGGGCGGTGTTTCTCCTACACTTTGTTGCCGCGGCTTACCGGTGGCACATGGCACCACGTTGAGAACTCCACAGTGGATGGCATGAGATCCGCTCGCGAGCTGTTCCCGGGTCGGACCCGGACCGCTCGCGTCCGCCGCGGTAGCCCAACCGGTACGAGGCGCGGAGCTCAAACCTCCGTCGTTGCGGGTTCGAGTCCCGCCCGCGGTACGCCGTCGTAGCTCACCAGGAAGAGCGCGGTCCTGGTACGACCGAGGTCGCCGGTTCGAGTCCGGCCGATGGCTCTCATGCGGCTGTAGCACAACGGAAGTGCGTGACCTTGCCATGGTCGAGACCGGGGTTCGACTCCCCGTGGCCGCTCCACCATCCCCACTCGCAGCCCGCGACTGGCTGCGACCAGCGCACCGGGTGACCGCGCCCCGGGCGCTGCCCGGCCGGCGGGCGCTACCTCCCGCCGGCCGCCTTGGGAGCTGATGTAACCGGGAAGCATGGTTGGCTCTGACCCAGCTCGTGGAGGTTCGAATCCTCCGCTCCCAGCAGGCGTACGGGTCATCCTCGTCGGGCTGACGGCCCGAGGGCGGCCACGCCAGCGCCGGCCGGTGTTCGGCCCAGCGTGGACTCGCGGTGAGCCGCGCTGCCAAGCCGTCGCCGGCCGGTCCCGGGGTAGGTGCCGGTGCACAGGATCGCCTTGCAAGCCTTCCGCGCGCGGTTCGACACCGCGCTACTCCACGTGCTCGTGATGGAACCTGGTATACATGCCGCGCTCAGAATGCGGTGCCTTGGCCGGCATGGGGGTTCGACTCCCCCCGAGCACACGCGACAGCACGCCGCTGGAGGGTTGGCCGACCGGAAAGGCTGCGGCCCGCTAAGCCGACGACGGGTGACACCCGAGCAGGTTCGACTCCTGCACCCTCCGCACGACCCGTCGGGGCCCGGGTGGTACGGGCGCCGCTCTGATAAGGCGGAGGTAGCAGGTTCAACTCCTGCCGGCGGGACCATCTCCCTCGGTAGCTCAACGGAGAGAGCAGCGCCCTTCTACGGCGCCATATGCGGGTTCGACTCCCGCCCTTTTAAGGCGGACTGACGAGGTTCGAGTCCTCGGAGCGCACTGCGAGTAGGAGCACCTTCCGCACCCGCTATGCGTTCAACGCCTGCGAGGCCCAGCCTGGTGTGGGCGGCGATCTTATAAGTCGACGGTCGCGGGTTCGAATCCCGCCGCAGGTACGGATGTCCTGGTGGCTGTAGCTCAACGGCAGAGCGCCCGGCTGTGACCCGGGAGGCAGTCGGGTCGGCACCGGCCAGCCACCCCAGAGCCGCACCGGACCATCGCCATCCACTG